>JACCDP011381454.1_pt1 | contig 35284 bp, 33 predicted proteins | sample 7445841 | NCBI WGS metagenome assembly JACCDP01 (sample SAMN15323441, study PRJNA562643) | freshwater metagenome | isolation source: river surface water | place: USA:Blue River Watershed | collected 2017-08-17 | reverse complement strand
ATGACGTTCACCACGCCGAGTTCAATGTTGATGGAGAAGGCGAGTGCCGCGCCGAGGAGGAAGAGTTCCACGGGCGCTATTCGGATTCGATGACGCTCGTTGGGGTGTTGTGCGGATTACTGTGCGCGGCAGGGATCACGCCAAGCTTGCCGGTCTTGTAATCCTCGAACGCTTGGATCACCTCGTCGCGTGTGTTCATCACGAATGGCCCGAGCCAGGCGACCGTCTCCTTTATTGGGAGTCCGCCAAGGATCAGCACGTCGAGCGCTGGCGTGCGCGCATCCTGATGCTGCGATGCCTTGATCACGATACGGTCACCGTCGCCGCAGACGGCGAGCTGACCCGACTGAATGGCAATCCCTTCGGCGCCAACGCTGCCACGTCCAGAGAGTGCGTAGACGAGCGCATTGAAATCGGGTCGCCACGGCAGGTCAAGTTCAGCGCCTGGCTGAATCGTTGCGTGCACCAGCGCGATCGGCGTCTGTGTTGAGCCTGGGCCCTGGTGTCCGCCAACTTCGCCGGCGATGAGTCGCAGCAGTGCGCCGCCGTCTGGTGATGCGAGGAGCTTCACTTCGCTCGATCGAATGTCTTGGTACGAAGGCGGCGCCCACTTCTTGGCGCGCGGTAGGTTGACCCAGAGCTGGAAGCCGTGAAAGAGGCCACCACTCGCCACCAAGAACTCTGGCGGCGTCTCAATGTGCAAAATTCCGCCGCCCGCCGTCATCCACTGCGTGTCGCCATCACTGATGCGACCACCACCGCCGTTACTGTCACGGTGATCAAGGATGCCATCCAACATGTAGGTGACCGTCTCAAAGCCGCGATGCGGATGCCACGGCGTTCCCTTCGGTTCACCGGGCGCGTACTCCACTTCGCCCATCTGGTCGAGCATGATGAACGGGTCAATGGCGTTGAGTGGCGCGCCCATGAATGCGCGGCGCACCGGGAAGCCCTCCCCTTCAAATCCGCCAGGTGCGGTGGTGAGCGAGATCACCGGGCGCGGCCTCGCGGTGAGGAGGTCCACCACGGGTGTTCGTGGGAGGAGCGTGATGTCTTGAACCGTGACGGCTGGCATGCCCGCATCTTAACGGGTGGGATGGCGCGCGCCTTAGAATGCTCGGAATGAGCACCCTATTCACACGGATACGTCTGGCGGCGGACGACCCTTTCCGCGATCCCAACATCCGCCTCATTTTTGGTGCGCAAACGGTTAGCGTGCTTGGGTCGCAGGTCTCGCATATTGCCTTCCCCCTGATCGCCGTGGATGTGATTCAAGCGAGCAATGGATTGATTGCCCTCATGGAAGGGGCGTTTCTGCTTCCGTTCGTCATCTTTAGCCTTCCAGTTGGCGCTCTACTTGATCGGCGCACGCGACGCCCCGTGATGGTGGTTATGGACTATGTCCGTACAGGAGTTCTTCTTCTCGTGCCGTTGAGCTACGCGATTGGCGCTCTTTCAATGCCAGTGCTGTACATCGCGCTTTTTGTGATTGGACTAGCTACGCTGATTTATGACGTAGCAAATCAGTCGTATCTTCCCGAACTTCTGCGCGGCCCTCGGCTCGCGGAGGCGAACAGTCGGATGATGATCATCGATTCTGGCGCGAGTGTCGCTGGACCACCGATCGCTGGACTTATTGTCGGCCGACTCGGTGGCCCGATCGCGATCGTGATTGACTCCATCAGCTACCTCGCAAGCGCGCTGATGCTCAGAAAGGTACGACACGTAGAGACGCCCCCACAGGTTGTTGACGGCAAAGTCCGGACGCGACTTCGAGATGAGATTCGTGAGGGGCTCGCCTGGGTGCTGGGACATCAACACCTGCGCGGCAATGCTACGGCGGCGCTTCTTTTTAACTTTTTTGGCGCAATTGCAAATGGCGCCGTCATGATTGCGTTTGGCAGGCGTGAGCTGCTGCTTCCAACGGAACTTCTCGGCTTCATCCTTGGCGCCGGAGTCATCGGTCTACTCGTAGGCAGCATCCTCTCCCGGGCCATTGCAGAGCGTATTGGTGTTGGCCGCTCCATCATCTTTGGCGGCGCTCTCATCCCTGTCATGCCTCTCGGCCTCGCTCTCTTAGACTCCTCAATGGGAGTCGCTCCGATCACGCTTGCAGCGATTGGGGCGCAAATTATCTCGTTCTTCGGAGCCGCGCTTTTTCACACGAATCAGGTGACGTATCGGCAGCTGGTAACGCCAAAGGCGCTCCTCGGTCGCATGAATGCTTCCATGAAGTGGGTGATGCTCGTTGGAATGCCACTAGGCGCCGTTGTTGGTGCATTCATTGCAGAACACTACGGTTTGCGCGCGGCGCTCTACGCGAGCGCCATAGGCATTGTTGTTGCGCCGATCCCTCTTCTACTCTCGGGAATTGCGCGCGTCATCCGCCAGCCAGAACACGCGGAGAATTAGGCTCTCGCGCGAAACTTAGCCCTCGCGCGACGCTCTGATCAGCTTGGCGTAGGCGCGACCCGAGTCCTTGATGGTGCGCTTCTGCGTGGCGTAATCCACGTAGGTGTAGCCGAAGCGCTTGTCGTAGCCGTACGCCCACTCGTAGTTGTCCAGAAGCGACCAGCCGAAGTACCCGCGCAGATCTACTCCCGCCTCGAGCGCCTCGGCGGCGGCGGTGAGGTGATCCATCAGGTAGGCCTCACGCTCTGGGTCGTGAACGCCACCATCTGCAGCAATCTTGTCTGGCCACGCTGAGCCATTCTCCGTGATGTAGATCTTCGGCGCCTTCCAGTGGTCTTTTAGCTTGATCAGGAAGTCACGCATCACGCCAGCGTTCATCCCCCAGCCCATGTCGGTCTTGGGACCATCAATATGATTCCAGGTGGTGCGTGCGCCGTCACCCGTTGGATCGTCGCCGATCTTCGCCGGGAAGTAGTAGTTAAGACCATGCCAGTCCAACTTCTCAGAGATGATCTTCATATCGTCTGATTCGATCGGCATCTTCACGCCGGAGAAGTCGATCGCCTCCTGCGGGTAGGTGCCGAAGTAGAGCGGATCGTGGAACCAGCCGCTATCGGTCATATCGTGGCGGCGCACCGCCTCGCGATCCGCATCCGAATCGGTCGCTGGAATTCCGGGCCCCACATTCAATACGATGCCCACTTCAATCTTTGGCGCTGCGGCGCGCATCGCGCGCACCGCCATGCCGTGTCCGAGCAGAAGGTGATGCGACGCAGAGAAGGCGGCCTGCACGTCTTGTATTCCTGGCGCCATGTCGCCGCTCAGGTGACCGAGCCATGCGGAGCAGAGCGGCTCATTCAGCGTTGACCATCGCGTGACGCGATCGCCGAGTGCGCCGAGGACGATCCCTGCGTAATCGGCAAACGCTTTTGCCGTGTCGCGCGCCGGCCAGCCGCCGCGATCCTGCTGCGCCTGTGGCAGGTCCCAGTGATAGAGCGTTGGGAACGGTTCGATACCCGCTTCGAGAAGTCCATCAACGAACTGCTGATACCAGGCGAGGCCCTTCTGGTTTACCGCACCAGTGCCGTTCGGCAGGATGCGTGGCCAAGCGATAGAGAAGCGGTACGCGGTGGCGCCGAGCTCCTTCAGGATGGCGATGTCTTCGCGCCAGCGGTGATACGAATCGGTGCCAGGCTCGCCGTCTTCGCCGTTGTGCGTCTTTCCAGGAATCTTGGCGAAGCGATCCCAGATCGACTCGCCGCGTCCGTCTTCTTTGGTGGCCCCTTCAATCTGATACGACGAGGTGCCAAAGCCCCACGTGAAGCTCTTTGGGAATCGCTTGGCGAGTGCCGCCTGGTCAACCATCTGTTGCCTCCTACGTGAGGGTGGTTCGCCTCCCTCTATAGCGGGCACGGTAGACCTCCCGCCCGGCGCGGTGTGTGGCGTTCCGTCAGGCGCGCCGCACGCGCGTCGCGCCTGACGCACGGCTGGTCGCGTGCGAGGGTGAGGGTGAGTAGGCTCCCCGCATGACACACCAGAGCGCGCCAATTCGAATTCCGTCACTCCTCCCTACGCCAGACATCTTTAGCTGCCGGCGCATCCTCGTCATTCAGCCGCACTACGACGATGCCGACATTGCGGCGGGGGGCACCCTTGCGGCGCTCGTGGACGCTGGCGCTGAGATTCGTTACTGCACGATGATGGACGACCTGGTCGGCGTGATCGACGAGTCGCTCAACGACGAGGCGGCTGCCGCATCGCTACTGCGCGACCAGCGCGCGGCGGCGAAGATCATCGGCATTCAGGAGCTGACGCACCTCAACTATCCAGACGCTGGAAACTGGAGCCGCTTCGATGTGCGCCCCGACCTCTTCCGCGAGATTCGCGACTTCCGACCTGATGCAATCTTCGCCGCCGATCCGTGGCTGCGCGTTGAGGCACATCGCGATCACTGGGAGGCCGGCTCCATCGCCGCCGAAGCGGCGATCCTCTCTGGCATTCCGAAGCTCGCCTCAAGCGACGCCGCGATTGACGCACTCTGGCGTGCAGCGAAGCCGAACGATGCGCGCGCTGTTGCCTTCTTCTACACCGACGAGCCGACCACCTTCTCGCCGATCGACGCCACCTGGGAGCGGAAGGCGGCCGCCGTCTCCGAATACCACGCGCAGTTCACCGACGATGAGTTGCCACAGTTAGTGAAGACGCTGGACGCCAAGGCGCAGCTCGTTGCGCGTGTTGGCGTGGAGGCTGGCCTCCTGCCGGCAGGAACCAAGCGCGCCGAGCCGCTCAAGGTGATCGACCCCCGCGCCCTCCACGGGGCGCGCTAGCCGTCCTGCCGACTTTATGGGGCAGGCGTACAATCTCGGAGATGCGTAATCCGATCCTGCTCCTCTTGACCTTGGTTGCGGCACTGAGCGTCGCTGGGTGTCAGGCAGCCTTCCCCCCAAACGCGGCCACCGTCGAAGGCCTCCTCATTGAGGACCTCTACAAGCTAGTGTTCGTCATCGCCGCAATCGTGTTTCTCCTTGTTCAAGGACTGGTGATCTGGTCGGTCATTCGCTACCGACGCAAAGCCTCCGATGTTGCGCTTCCGGCCCAGACGCACGGCAACTTGGCGTTGGAGGTCGTTTGGACAGTCATCCCTCTGGTGACGGTCATCGGGCTCTTCTTCGCCTCATCCCAGGTACTCGGTGTTGTTGATGCCCGTAAGCCAGAAGAGGTTTCGGTCAAAGTGGAAGTCGTTGGATATCAGTGGCAGTGGAAGTTTGGGTACCCGGCCGAAGGTTTTGAGATTTACGGCACGGCGCAAAACTACCCTGAGCTCGTTGTTCCAATTGATGAGCGAATTGAAGTCACCTTGGTGGCGCAAGATGTGAACCACGGGTTCTATATTCCCGAGTTCCTCTTCCAGCGCGACTTGGTCCCTGGGCAGGTGAATCACTTTGAATTCACACCAAACAAGCTGGGCACATTCGCCGGGCAATGTTCTGCCTTCTGCGGGCTCCTCCATCACGCCATGGGTTTCTCCGTGCGCGTCGTGACGCGCGAAGAGTACGACGCGTGGCTGACGGAGATGAAGCCAGATCCTTCTGCGAGTCAGTCCGCAGCTCCGGACGCTGCCGATCTCTCCGGAACCGTTAAGGAGTGGGGCATTGAGCTGTCCAGCGCGACAAGCACCGCAGGTGCGGTGTCGATCGGGTTGACTAACAGTGGGACGATGCCCCATGAGTTCATTGTTGTTCGCACAGATCTCACAACGGAAGAGCTGCTGGCAAAGGTTGACTCGGCATCGAATCGACTTGACGAAGCGATGCTTGATGCGGCTGGCGAGCAGCCAGAGTTTGCCCCAGGCAGGTCAAGCTGTTGACGCTGGATCTCTCACCTGGAAAGTACATCGTGCTCTGCAATATTGCGGGCCACTTCTCTAGTGGGATGTACGCGTCGCTCGAAATCTTGGCAAACTAGGCGTTAGCGAGGAGGGGCATATGGCAACCGCAGCTGTTCGAGCCACCGGAGCTCAGGGGTCTAGGGTGTATGACTACCTAACGACAACCGATCATAAGAAGATCGGCATTCTCTACACCATCAGTTCATTTATTTTCTTGGCCATCGGTGGGCTTCTTGCACTCGGAGTCCGCACGGAGCTTGCTCAGCCAGGGCTGCAGTTCATGGACGAATCTGTCTACAACCAACTCTTTACGATGCACGCATCAATCATGATCTTCTGGGTAATCATTCCGTTCCTTGCTGGCATCGGAAACTACATCGTGCCGCTGCAAATTGGAGCGGCAGACATGGCCTTCCCGCGCATCAACGCACTCAGTTTCTGGATGATCCCGTTCTCTGGACTGATTGCGGCATCAGGATTCTTCTTGGGCGGTGCAGCTGACGCAGGGTGGACCGCCTACCCGCCACTCAGTAGCATCACGTACAGCCCTGGCCCTGGGATGAATTTGTGGATCATGGCCGTTGTCCTGGTTGGCACGAGTTCGATCCTTGGTGCGGTGAACTTCCTTGTGACGGTCTTCCGCATGCGCGCTCCTGGCATGACACTCTTCCGCATGCCGATCATGGTGTGGACGATCATCGTCACTAGTGTGCTCGTCTTGATGGGGACGCCAGTGCTCACCAGCGCACTCATCATGCTCTTTGTGGATCGCAATTTTGGCGGGAGCTTCTTTGATCCAACCACTGGCGGTTCGGCCATCCTCTGGCAGAACATCTTCTGGTTCTACAGCCACCCGGCCGTCTACATCATGGTGCTTCCAGGGATGGGCGTGATCTCTGAGATCATCCCAGTGTTTAGCCGAAAGCCGCTCTTCGGCTATCGGGCATTCGTATTTGCCACGGCGGGGATCGGCGCGCTCGGATTCTCGGTCTGGGCGCATCACATGTTCACGACAGGGAGCGTCTTCCTGCCGTTCTTCTCGGTGATGACGTTCCTCATTGCAGTCCCAACTGGCGTGAAGATGTTCAACTGGATCGCCACGCTGTGGCGCGGACAGATCACACTCAAAACGCCAATGCTCTTCGCGCTCGGCTTCCTCTCGATGTTCCTCATCGGCGGGATCAATGGTGTGTTTAGTGCTTCGGTGCCGGTCGATTATGCAATCCACGCTACGTACTGGATCGTGGCGCATATTCACTACGTGCTTTTCGGTGGATCGTTCTTGGCGATTATGGCCGGACTCTATTACTGGTTCCCAAAAATGTCTGGCAAAATGCTTGATGAGGGACTCGGGAAGCTGCACTTTGTGATCGCGATGGTTGGACTCAACCTCACCTTCCTGCCGATGCACTCCCTCGGGCTGATGGGGATGCCACGTCGCATTGCGGACTACTCGCCAACCGCTGGCTGGAACGATCTGAATCTCGCCGCAACTGTTGGAGGATTCCTCGTTGGGATCAGCACCCTTCCGTTGCTCTGGAATATCTACATTTCGCTGCGGAACGGGAAGGACGCAGGCCCAGATCCATGGGAGGGCAACACGCTGGAGTGGGCGACCTCATCGCCGCCTCCGGCCTGGAACTTTGATCGGCTCCCCGCAATTACATCGGAGCGCCCGCTCTTTGACGCGCGTCACGGGCGATCGGGAAGCGATCACACATGAGCCTCGCCACCGCAGAACAGAACACGCCTGAGGCGGTGAGCGGCCACGGTTCGTCCGCCCACGGCGCCGCTGGGCACGGAAAGAAGGGGCTCGGCAATCCGGTTCTCGGGATGCTGCTCTTCATCGTTTCCGAGATCATGTTCTTCGGGGGTTTGTTCGCCGCATATTTCAGCTTGCGCACATCTGCAGCAGTCTGGCCACCAGAAGGTAATGAAGCATTCCTCCTACATGAGGAGGCGCTCTTTCCTGCCATCATGACCCTGCTTCTACTCATCAGTTCGCTGACCTGTCAGATCGCGGTGTGGCGCATCCGCCGCGGCGATCGCGTTGGGATGAATCGAGCACTCATGATGACCGTGGTGCTTGGGATCGTATTCCTCATCGGTCAGGTGTACGACTACACGCAGCTCGGATTCGGAGTGGCTGATGGAACGTTTGGTGGGACCTTCTACATCCTCACTGGTTTCCATGGAGCTCACGTACTCGGAGGCGTGCTGATGCTTGGAGTGTGTCTCTACCGCGGCGGCCTCGGACAATTCTCTGCACAACACCATGACATGGTCGAAGCAACATCAATCTATTGGCACTTCGTTGACGTGGTGTGGGTGTTGCTCTTCTCGCTCCTCTACTTCGTCTGATCCCGTAACCCTGCGGGGTTAGCTGCAGGGATTCGCGTCAGTCGTTTTGGAGCACTCCCCCCGCCTTTAGCGCGGAGATCGCTTCGTCAAACGCTGTCGTGTGTCGGTCGGCCGCGTCCGTGGGGGTGGTGGGAGAGAAGAGCGCCATGTTGTGGAACGGGGTCATGATGATGCCGCGATTGAGGGCGTGCAGGTGCAGGTAGCGCTCCATCTCATGGTGCACCGCAGCAGCTGCCTCGGCACCGCTGCGTGGTGCCTCTGGCGTGAAGTGGTACTCCGCGCGTGCGCCCAGGCGTGTGACGCTCCACGGGATGTCGTGGCGTGTGAGTACCTCCACAACGCCATCCGCCCAGCGGCTTGCGGTGGCGATCATTTGCGGGAAGGCGTCATCGGTGAGCACCTCTCGGAGGGTGGTGCGAATTGCAACGGCAGAGAGGACGCTTCCAGAAACCGTGCCGCCGATGCCGCCCGTGTCGATCTCGTCGCGCTTGAGCTCCGCAGCGATCTGCTCCGCGAGTTCTCGTCGCATCCCGTAGGCGGCACCAGGGAGGCCGCCAGCAATCGCCTTCCCGATCACTAGAAGATCTGGCTGAAGTGACCAGGCGGCAGTTGCGCCGCCAGGACCTAACGAAATGGTGTGTGTCTCATCTGCAATAAGGAGAGCGCCGTATCTTGTGGCTAAGGTTCTGAGTGCGGCGTGGTAGCCAGGATCTGGGAGCACGATGCCGATATTGGTTAGCGCCGGCTCAATCAGGATGGCCGCAACATCACCAGCGGCGAGCGCCGCCTCCGTTGCGACGAGATCATTGATCTCTACAACGCGCGTCGTGATTGATGGATCCACCTGCGGCCCGGTGTTCCCTGGCCGTGCCTGCGCTGCTCCAGTGCTGCCGCCAGGTGCTGCAATGGCGAACGTCTCATCAACGGTGCCGTGGTAGCACCAGTTGTGCACCAAGATCTTCGGCTTCCGCGTGATCGCACGCGCGATACGTAAAACGAAGCGATTCGCATCCGTTGCGGTAAGACAGAGCTGCCAGAGCGGGAGGCCGAAGCGGCGCGTCAGCTCTTCGGCCGCATCGATCCCCGCCTCTGACGGGAGCATGGTCGTTGCACCGTTCTCGAGCTGCGCTGCGATTGCGCGTGAGAGTTGCGCCGGCGCGTGCCCGGCCATGGCGGCGGTGTCGCCGAGGGCAAGGTCGAGGTACTGGTGCCCATCAACGTCGGTGATCGTTGCACCACGCGCGGATGCTGCATACGGCGGAACTGGTGAGGCCCACCGCTGCATCCAACTCATGGGGACTCCACCAACGAGACTGCCGCTCGCGCGCGAAGCGAGCTGTGCCGCGCGTGGATGTGCGCGCGCGAATCGATCCGACTCTTCCCCAAAGAGACGCGCAAGGTGTTCGTCGCTGATTCGCATTCGTGCACTCACCCCTGGATGCTACGCCTCTCTAGAAAAGCGTGAGGCTCCGTCCCACCCTGCGGCGGAACGGAGCCCTTCGCGTGCGTGTGCGTGCCGCGCGATCGCTCGCGCGTTTGGTTCGACTAGTTCGTTGGCATGAAGACGCCGGTCCACACCTGCCAGGCGAGGAGCGTATTCGCCACGAGCGAGAGGATCATGTAGCTCCGCTCGCCGTGGAGATAATCCTTCCAGCGCCCAATCTGGAGGCGCTGCAGGACCATGTTGACTGCGAAAATGTTGAAGCTCACAAAGAGGCTCACATAGATCGTAATCAACACCGGCTTGAACTCTTCAAGGCTGCGACCGTTTGGCCCAACGCCAGTTGGCCAGTTTGCCAACGAGAGCCCAAGGGAGGTGAAGATCGCAATCCACGGTGCGATTCCCGCAATGCAGCCGAAGATGTAGTGGCTCCACTGGACGTTCTTTCGTCCAATGTTCGCCTCTTCCATCGACCAGCCGAAGAGGTTCATCGACGCGTTGCAGACACCGATCGCAATGAGCGCGCCAGCATCGGTGATGAAGCTCAACGAGGCAACGCCGATGATCATCAGCGTGGAGCTCAGCGCGTATTCAGCCCAACGCATTGGGTTGAACTGCTGCGCCAGCCAGCCTTCATAGCGCTTCCGAAGTGGGTACGCCACAAGGAAGTGCGCCAGCGCCGAGAGGCCGAAGAAGGCGGCAACCAGGTAGGCCAGCGGGAAGCTGAAGAGCAGCTCCTTTGCGGCGGTGAGGCCAACAAACTGACCACCAACAATGTTTGACACTGGGTACGTGCCTTCGAATCGGATCGCCGCCTCGGTTGGGCTGATCGCAACGATCACGATCGCCTGGACTGCGTGAAGCACGGTAAGGATTCGATTCCAACGGAACAACTGCGCCGCACGCGCTGGGGCGATCTTGGCAAACGTGGTTGCCACAGCCTCAGAACGTGAAGCGGCGGACGCTGCGCCCGCGCGAGCTCGCTTCGCTACTGCCACAAGTACCTCCCTAATGTTGCGGTCCGATGTTCAGTCCGCATGAGATACAGGGTAGTGCTACCCCGCGATGAGGCGCAACGCGGCGATCAGCATCACGAGCGCGAGGAGGCGGCGAAGCCCAATAAGTCCAACCCTTCGGGCACCGAGCTCGCTCCCGATGAGTGCGCCCGCGGCGGCGCAGAGGAGCGCGATTGGGAGGGCGCTCGGGAGGAGGGTCAGCGACGAAGGCTTCGCTGTGAGCCCAGCGATCGAGTTCGCCAAGATGAACCCTGCTGAGAGTCCCGCCGCAGCGCGCGCACGTGTCCAGCGCCGCGTAATCACCAGTGGCGTCAGGAAGACGCCGCCACCCGTCCCCGTTGCGCCGGCAAGGAGTCCGATCCCGCCGCCAATGAGTGCCGACACGGGCGTGTTTGGTGCGCCTGCAACACGCTCTGATGCCAGGTCACGTTCTGCTCGAGCGGCGAGTCGGATCGCAGCGGCGATGAGTACGGCGGCGAGCAGTGCTTGGTAGATCGCATCAGGGATCGAGAGGCTCCCTGCAAGAAAAGCGGCTGGAACAGACCCGAGCAGGAGTGGGGCGAGGAGGCGCCAGGGGAGAAGGCCGGCGCGAGTGAAGCGCGCCACGGTGATGGAGGCAACGGCGAGGTTCAGGACGAGCGCCGTGGGGCGCATCACTTCGGGGACCACCCCAGTCAGGGCCATCAGGGCCAGGTAGCCCGTTGCCCCGGCATGACCAACGGACGAGTAGAGGAGGGCGACCAGGAAGAAGCCGAGCGGGAGAAGGGTAAAAAAGGGGTCCGTCACGCACGGATCATAAGGGGTGGGGCGGGATGGTCAGAGGCGCGTGGCGTCCACTATCCTTACCCGTAATGCGGATACTCCGCAGGGGGAGGCGGCAGGGGCCGCCTTCGCTAGTGATAACCAAGGAGAAGCGCAATGAAGAACCTACGGATCGGCGCGATCGGCGCCGCTCTCCTGATGGTTGCTGCAGCGTGTGGTGGCTCATCGAGCTCCGCTGCTGACACCATCGCCTTCAAGGCGAAGGCATATCCAGAGGCTGGCGCGGCAGACTGCGCCGACGGCTACGGTTTCAAGCGCATCACCTCAACAGACGCCTCGACGGTCGTCTTTGAGCTCTGCGCACCAGACGTGGCGTTCATCCAGAAGTTGGCACTGACCAACTACCAGATCAACGACTCCGGCTACCTCACCACCGCAACTGCGGACGGGAGCATTGTCACGGTGCCAAACGGCACGGGGCCATACAAGCTGAAGGCGTGGGAGAAGGGCTCCCAGATCGTCCTTGAGCGCAATGCTGACTATTGGGGACAGCTCGCCACTTCGGGCACGGCAGTCTTCCAGTGGCAGTCAGAGGGCGCGGCACGACTGCTCGCCCTTCAGGCTGGCACAGCTGACGGCATTGACAACCTTGCGCCAACGGATATTGCTGGTGCAACTGCAGACGAAACACTGCAGGTCATCCCGCGCGCTGCACTGAACACGATGTACCTCGGAATGAACTCCGGCATCGCCGGCGATCCATTCGAGAATGTTGAGGTTCGTAAGGCTGTTGCCCTGGCGCTTGATCGCCAGCGCATCATCGACAACTTCTACCCGGGCGGTTCCGAGGTGGCGAGCCACTTCACGCCATGCTCCATTGAGTTCGCCTGCGAAGGCGAGGCGTGGTACGAGCAGGACATCGCCGCAGCGAAGCAGCTGTTGAAGGATGCCGGTTACCCAAACGGCTTCAAGACGACGCTTTCGTATCGTGACGTTGTGCGCGGGTACCTGCCGGTCCCACTCACGGTCGCCACGGACATCCAGGCGCAGCTCAAGGAGATCGACATTGACGTCACCATTGAAGTAGTGGAGTCAACGGCGTTCCTCGACGCTGCAAGCGCTGGAGAGCTGGTTGGCCTGCACCTCCTCGGTTGGGGTGCGGACTATCCAGACCCAACGAACTTCCTGGACTATCACTTCGGAAAGAACTCGTCGCCACAGTTCGGCGCTCCGATCGCCGCTGTCTATGAGCCGCTGATGGCGGCTGGTTCGACGGCCGATCCTGCGGTTCGCGCAGAGAAGTACGCCGAGGCGAACAATGCACTGAAGACGAACATTCCGATGATCCCGATGGCTCACGGCGGTTCAGCTCTTGCATTCAAGGGGAGCATCACCGGCGCCCACTCGTCGCCACTCGGCAACGAGGAGCTTTCGGTGATGAGCTCAGACGGAGACGACACCTTCGTGTGGATCCAGAACGGCGAGCCTGGCGGGCTCTACTGTGCGGATGAGACGGATGGCGAGTCACTCCGCGTCTGCGGCCAGATCGGCGAAGGCCTCTACGGCTTCGTCACGGGTGAGGCAGCAACGAAGCCTCTGCTCGCGACTGCCTGTGCGGCCTCTGAGGATCTGCTCACCTGGACCTGCACCCTACGCACGGGCGTGAAGTTCCACAACGGCGCAACGTTTGACGCCACCGACGTGGTTGATAGCTTTGCTTCGATGTGGGACTGCGCACACCCACTGCACAAGGGTCGCACCAGCGTGTTCGAGTATTTCAGCCTCATCTCGGGGTTCTTGAATACCGACGCCTGCACCAAGCCAGCAGAATGAGTTACTCCGTTACTGCCACCTTCGGGTGGTAGTAACGGAAGCCCCCGTCGCCACCTTCGGGTGACGGCGGGGGCGAACTCTTCCAGCGCAGAAGCGGAGGAACTGCAACCGCAATGACCACCTACATCGTGCGACGGCTCTTGGTGAGCCTCCCCGTCATCTTCGGGATCCTTGTGGCGGTCTTTGTCATCACGCGGCTCCTCCCCGGCGATCCGTGCCGAGCACTCCTCGGCGAAAAAGCTACCGAAGCGGCATGTGCCGCCTTCAACTCGCGCTACGGCTTTGATCAGCCGATGCCCATCCAGTTCCTCAAGTATCTTCAGCAGGTGCTAACGGGCGACCTTGGTGATTCAATTCGCTTCGGCGTTCCGGTGACACAACTGATCGTTGATCGCCTCCCAACAACAATTGAGCTGACGGCGATCTCGCTCACAATTGCCACCTTCTTCGGCATCAAGCTCGGCGTGCGCGCCGCGACAAAGCGCAACTCGCGCACCGATGTCTCCACCATGATCTTTGCCAACCTCGGTGTCTCCATCCCCGTCTTCGTCTTAGGCCTCCTCCTCGCCTACCTCTTTGCGGTGGTGCTGAAGGGGACGCCGATCGCCCTCCCTCCTGCGAATCGCTACACCGCCGGCGTCATCCCAACGGAGATTGCTGTTGCCTGGGGGCTTGCTGGACTGCAGGGACCGCTCCGCGGCCTGCTCGATTTCATCTCCAACATGGCGATCCCAAATGCAATCCTGACCCTGAACCCTGGCAACCTTCTTGATGCGGTGAAGCACCTCATCCTCCCCTCCGTTGCCTTGGCGACGATCCCGATGGCGGTGATTGCGCGCATCACGCGCTCCTCGCTGCTCGACGTGCTTGGTTCGGATTACATCCGCACCGCGCGCGCGAAGGGACTCTCTGAACGCGAGGTGGTCTCAAAGCATGCGCTCCGCAACGCGCTCCTCCCGGTAGCTACGGTGGTCGGCCTCTCGCTCGGCGGCCTCCTCTCTGGTGCGGTGTTGACGGAGACGATCTTTGGATTCGCCGGTATTGGCCGCACCATCTCTGACGCGATCACGGCGCGTGACTATGTGGTGGTGCAAGGGGTCACCGTGATCGTGAGCGTTGGCTACGTGGTGGTGAACCTGATCGTTGACATCAGCTACGCCTACCTTGACCCACGGGTGCGGATCAACTCATGAGCACGCAGGCGCAGACCCCGTTCCGGCGGGCGCTACGCTCCTTCCTGGAGCAGCGTACTGCACGTGTGGGGCTCATCTTGCTGTTCGTGCTGGTTACCGCAGCGCTCGGCGCAGACGTATTTTCCAGCTACAGCCCGATTGATGTGCTGATTGATAAGGAGCCGGGCGCGATACGACTCGCCGGCCCATGCATCAACGCTCTCGGTTGCGAGGGGCCGCAGCACATCTTCGGCCTTGATAACAATGTGCGTGATGTCTTCGCCCGCGTCCTTCACGGTGCGCGCCTCAGCCTGCAAGTTGGCTTCCTTACCGTTGGCTTCGCGATCGTGCTTGGTTCACTGATCGGTGCCGTCTCTGGATTCGTTGGTGGTTGGGTAGACAACCTCTTCATGCGCATCATGGATGTGCTGCTCGCCTTCCCGAGCCTCCTCCTCGCCATTGCGATCGTGACGGTGATCGGCCCAGGCCTGATCAACACACAGCTCGCGATCGGCATCGTTGCGATCCCCATCTACGCACGTGTGATGCGCGCCTCAGTGCTCGGACTTCGTGATCGTGAGTTCGTTTCGGCGAGCCGCGCACTCGGCGCCTCTGAAGCATCCATCCTCTTCCGGAAGATTCTTCCGAACGCGTTGACGCCGATCATCGTCCAGGGGACGCTCGGCATTGGTGGCGCAATCCTTGACGTTGCCGCGTTGAGCTTCCTCGGACTCGGCGCGCAGCCGCCAACGGCGGAGTGGGGCTCCATGATCGGTGGCGATCGCAACCTCCTCTTCTCGTCGCCTCACGTGGTGGTCTTCCCTGGCATTGCGATCACCATGACCGTGCTCGCCTTCAACCTGGTCGGCGATGGTCTTCGTGACGCGCTCGACCCGCGGCTGCAGCGATAGGAGGGCGTGATGGCTGACCGACTGCTTGAGGTACGCGATCTACAGACCTCCTTCCGTCTGCGCGACGGTGTGGTGCGCGCGGTGGACGGTGCAACGTTCGGCGTTGATCGCGGCGAAGTGCTCGGCCTTGTGGGCGAATCTGGCTGCGGAAAGAGCGTCACCTCGCTCTCCATCCTGCGCCTGATCACGCCACCCGGTCAGATCACTGGCGGGAGCGTCCGCTTTGACGGCAAGGAGCTGCTCACCGCCACAGAGTTGGAGATGCAGAAGATTCGCGGGAATCGCATCGCGATGATCTTCCAGCAACCGAACTCCTCGCTGAACCCGGTGCAGAAGCTCGCCGACCAGATCGGTGAGGTGCTGCGCATTCATAAGGGGCTCGATGAGAAGGCGGCGCGCATGCGCGGCATTGAGCTGCTGGAACTCGTCGGCATTCCAGATCCTGGTCGCCGCGCCGACGCCTACCCCCACGAGATCTCTGGCGGCATGGCGCAACGCGTGATGATCGCCATGGCGCTCGCCTGTGAGCCGGAACTACTCATTGCAGATGAGCCAACCACCGCACTCGATGTGACGATTCAGGCGCAGATCCTTGAGTTGCTGCGGGACCTCCGTGAGCGACTCGGCACCGCCATCGTGTTGATTACGCATGACCTTGGTGTGGTCTCTGAGTTCTGCGATCGTGTGGCGGTGATGTACGCCGGCGAAGTGGTGGAGGAGCAGGGTCGCGACGCCATCTTCGACAACCCGCGTCACCCGTACACGCAGGGGCTCCTCGGCGCAATCCCGCGCGCGGGCACTGGGCGTGGGCAACTCCGCGTGATCCCTGGTCAGGTGCCAGCACTCACTGAGCCAATTGCTGGCTGCCGTTTCGGCGATCGCTGTGGGCAGCGCGAAGCGACGGGCCTCGCCGCCTGCACCTCGCAGCACCCTGATCTCCTCGCGCATAGCGGTGCGACCGGTAGCTGCGTGCGCTGCCACCTCTACGATCCAGCACACGGCGCGCTCGCACTGAAGGGGGCCAAGTGATGAGCGGGCAGGTGCGCGCAAGCGGTAACGCCGTGGCAAGCAGCGCACCGCTACTAGAAGTCCGCGGACTTGCGAAGACCTTCCCCGTGCGCGCTGGTGCGCTGCAGCGTGTGGTTGGTCAGGTGCGCGCCGTTGATGGCGTGGACTTTGAGGTGCGCGCTGGTGAGACGCTTGGACTTGTTGGTGAGTCTGGTTGCGGCAAGACCACTGTTGGGCGACTCATCCTGCGACTGATTGAGCCCACGGGAGGCTCGGTCCTCTTTGAAGGAACGGACATCACCAAGCTGAGCGGATCACAGCTCAAGTCATATCGCCGCAAGGCGCAGATCGTCTTCCAAGATCCGTTCGCCAGCCTTGATCCGCGCACGCCAATCGGCGAGGCGGTCGGCGAAGGGCTGCGCATCCACGGCATCGGTTCCGCAAAAGAGCGCGAAGCGAAGGTGGCGAAGACGCTTGATATGGTCGGCCTGCGACCGGAGAGTGCGCGTCGCTACCCGCACGAATTCTCCGGTGGTCAGCGCCAACGCGTGGGGATCGCTCGTGCGCTCATCCTTGATCCTTCACTGATCGTTTTGGATGAGCCGGTCTCAGCGCTGGATGTTTCCATTCAGGCACAGGTACTGAATCTTCTCGCCGAACTCCAGAAGGAGCTCGGCCTCTCGTATCTCTTCATCGCGCATAACCTTGGCGTAGTTGAGCACCTCTGTGACCGAATCGCCGTGATGTACCTCGGCAAGATTATGGAGACGGCGCCAGCGGCGGAGCTCTTCAAGGAGCCGTCACACCCGTATACGCGCGCGCTCCTCTCCGCCGTCCCGGAGCCAGACCGTCGCGAACGACGTGATCGCATCATTCTTGAGGGTGACGTTCCGTCGCCGCTGAATCCGCCAAGCGGCTGCTCATTCCATCCAAGATGCAGAGAGAGCGCTGCCGCCTGTTCGGCAACAACGCCCTCACTGATCAGCCTCGACCCAGCCGGGAACCGACGGGTCTCATGCCTGCGACGGGGGCCGGACGCGGTCTGATCACCGCACCCGGCGCTCGACGCGTGCTCCGCGCCGCTAGGCGTGGCCCCCCGCCTTTGCAGGCGCTCCGGATGCAACGTAGTCGCGCGCCCAGTTAGGGAGCTGCTTCGCGATTCGAGCATCCAACCCATTAAAGTTTCCTGCCCCCACGATCGCAAGACCGAAGGTCACTACTGCATATGTGAGGTGTTGGTTGACGATGCCGTAGGCAAAGTCCCATGCCGCCACAAAGAAGAAGAGCATCATCAGCGTGCCCATCGCTGCAGCAAATCGAGTCGCAAGTCCAAGAATCAGCGCAGCACCAATGGCAATCTGTCCAAACTGGACGAAGAAATTGATCAGCGACATTGCGCCGTCGTTAGCAGCAAGTGAAACCCAGAGATCGTGCGTCGGATTGAAGATCGTTCCTTCGGCAACTTCACCGGTGACAAACGGCCAACCAAGAGTGCCGTTAGTTCCGTATGCGAGGAAGCCCTTTGCCGTCCAGGCTCCACCACCACCGATAAACTTCTCCAGACCAGCCCAGAGAAAAATGGTTCCAATGACCACTCGACCGATCGCAACTGCGTTAGCGAACCAGCTGTTTCGCATACCCGCTCCTCCCGTTCTTGGAGCGGACCGTCGAGGGGAATCCGACGAGGCGGCCCGCGCCTACACCGTGAGTATCCGCCCCTCCCTCACAAAAAGGTAATTCTGAGCGAGGTGCTGATGATTGAGTGGAGCGGATTAGCGGTTGCGCTCACTCCGCACGAAGAGGAGTGTGCCGATGCTCAACATCACCACCGTGAGGATGGCGATGAGGCCCACGTTCCAGATTGGATCGGAGAGGACCGCCACGTTCGGGAAGCCGTAGTAGGCGCCACGGATCAGGTCCACCGCGTACCTGAGTGGAGCAATGTGGCTGACGATGTCCAGGTACCAGGGGAGCTCGCGAATCGGATTGAATGCGCCTGCCAGGAAGAACTGCGGCAGGAAGACGAACGGGAAGATGAGGTTGGCTGAACGCTGATTCGGGAGGAGGCTCACCAGCAGAGCGCCGAACGATGCGCCGAAGATGGCGACGAGGACCAGCGCGGGGATAAGCGCAAACACCTGTGCAAGGGTGAGCGGGATGCCGAGCACGATGCCGAAGAGCATCACCGTGAACGCTTGCGGGAAAGCAACCAGCGATTCGCCGAGGATTTTCCCGGCGAGGATGGTGCGTCGTCCGATCGGGGCGACGAAGATTTCTTGCGAGAAGTCGTTCTCGCGATCCTCCAGGATGGAGATCAGCCCGAGTGCTGCGGACTGCCAGACGCCCTGGGCGAGCTGTCCGGCGAAGATGAACGGGAGCAGGTCAATTCCAGGCGACTCAAAATTTGAAGCAAACGCTCCGCCGAGGACGCCAATGAAGAGTGCAGGGAAGACGAGTCCGCCAACAAGCCGGATCGGATCGCGGAGTAGTTTCGTGACGTCGCGCGCCGCAATAGCGCCTGCGGCCGCCGCTTCACGGCGGAAGCTGAAGCCGATCGAGACGCCGCTCATCGGCGGAAGCCCCTGCGCGGCGCGTCGTCGAGTGGCGACTCTTCACGATCGTCTGCGGTTGCGGCGACGATCTTCAGGTAGGCGTCTTCAAGGCTCGGGCTGCGAACCTCAAATCGCGTAAGTGGCGTCTTCAGGTCGCGAAGCAGGCTGTGCGCCGTCTCTGCGCCGCTCACCTCAACGGCGAACCCTGCCGAGATTGGCTGCGGCGTGTGGCCGAGTTGCTGCACTTCGGCGCCGAGTGCGGCGCGATCCGCCGCCTCAAGCTCAACGCGCGTCACGCCAGTGCCAGTGCGAAGTTCGGCGGGCGTGCCATTCGCCACAATCTTGCCGCGGTCAATGATGCAGACGCGATCGGCGATTTCAACTTCGTCAAGGTAGTGGGTGGTGAGGACCATCGTCGTCTTCTCGCTGCGGCGGATCGCATCCAAGTATCCAGCAACGGAGCGGCGCGACTCGGGGTCAAGGCCAACGGTTGGTTCGTCAAGGAAGAGCACCTGCGGCCGATGGAGGAGCGATCGCGCAATCTCCAACTTGCGGCGCATGCCGCCTGAATACTTGGAGATCTTCTTGAAGAGGTCTTCACGCTCCAGGCCGACGAGCGCACCGAGCTCCACGATGCGGTCGCGGTACTCCTGTGGCATCAGCGAGAAGGCGGGGCGATACGCGTATGCACCGTAGAGTGCGGCGTGGAAGCGGCAGTTCTCTTCGCCGGTTAGTGCACGATCGAGCGACGGCTTCTGAAAGATGATGCCAACGCGGCGGCGCACCTCCGCCTGGTCGTGTGCAAGATCGGCGCCAGCGATCTGGACACTGCCAGAGGTTGCGGCGAGCGTGGTGGTGAGAATGCTGATCGTGGTCGTCTTCCCCGCGCCGTTCGGCCCAAGGAGGGCGAAGAGCGAGCCCTGTGCAACATCAAAGGAGACGCCATCTACAGCGTTGCGATCCGAGCCCTTATATCGTTTGACCAGGTCGTGGACGCTGATCGCTGGGGCGAGGATGCTGTTTGTTGGTGCGGGGGTTTGAAGTGTCATCGCGCAGAGGATAGCAGGAGGCTAGGCTCTCCCTATGAGCAGTGGAGTCACGAAGGTCACGGCGCTCGTGCGCTTGGCGCACCCCCTCCCAACACTGCTGAACGCCGCCGTCGCCGCCGCCCTCTCCACCGTTGCGGGAGCACGAGCAGACCAGGCGGCGCTCGCCGCGGCAACGATGCTCGGGATCCACGCCTGCATCGGTTCGCTCAATGACTTCTTTGATCGCCACCGTGATGCTGGTCGCGCAGAGAAGCCGCTGGCGAGCGGCACCGTACCAGCGCGAGCCGCGCTCGTCATTGCCGCCGTTGGGGTGAGCTGCGGCCTCCTCGCTGCGGCACAGCTCGGTTCGCTCGCACTGGCTCTTGCCGCCGCTGGTGCCGCGCTCGGTCTTGCATACAACGCTGGCGTGAAGAACACGCCGCTCTCCTGGCTCCCGTTTGCGCTCGGCGTCAGCATCATTCCACTCTTCGCTTGGGCGGCGGCTGGTCTCAGCGCACCCTCGTCAATCGTTGGCCTCTCACTCGCTGCGATTCCGGGTGGCGCGGGTCTTGCGCTGCAGAATGGTCTCGCTGATCGAGCACTAGATGTGCGCGCTGGGCTGCGCGGTGTTGTGGTGCGACTCGGTGAGCGGCGCGCACTTGTTCTCGCACTGCTTGCACATGGCGCGGCGATCGGGGCAGTCGTCGCCGTTGCACCAGCACGGGTTGCACCCGCTTCACTGGTTGTGGCAAGCCTGATGATGGCAGCCGGCCTCGCCTGTAGCGGCGCTTCATCCCGCTGGGCGCGCCAGCGTGGCTGGGAGTTGAGCGCGCTCGGACTCGCCGTGGCCGCACTTTCTGTCGCACTCGCCACCGTTGAGGGGGTAGGCTAAGGCGCGCGGTACGCCGTGGGGGGATAGCTCAGGTGGTTAGAGCTCCGAGCTTATATCTCGGCGGTCCCTGGTTCGAGTCCAGGTCCCCCTACCAACCTCTCTGTAATCTGATCGCGACAATCCGGTCACGCTGACGCTGCTCTTGGTCTCCAAAAGTGCGAGTGAGACCTTCGCGGGGCATACTGACCATATGAGTCGTCGAACCGCACTTGTTACGGGGGCATCCTCTGGTATTGGCGAGTGCATCGCGCTGCAACTCGCCGAGCGCGGCTGGGACCTTGTCCTTGTGGCGCGCCGTGGCGATGAGCTTGCGCGCGTCGCCGCCGCAGCGAGTGCTAGTGGCGCAACGAGCGAGACAATTGTTGCCGATCTCTCAACTCCTGCCGGCGTCGCACTGATCGAGGCGCGCATTGCGGATAGCGCAGCACCACTTGACCTCGTGGTCAATAACGCTGGCTATGGCAGGTTCGGCAAGATCACCGAACTTGATGCTGAGGGCGAGTCAAACGAGATCGCTGTGAATGTCAACGCGCTGATGCGTCTCTCACGTGCAGCCCTGGTGGCGATGGCACGACGAAAGAGCGGCGCGATCTTGAACGTTGCCTCGATTGCCTCCTTCCTCCCGTTCCCAGGATTCACAACCTACGCGGCGACGAAGGCTTTTGTGCGCAGCTTCACGCTGGCGCTCCATGAGGAGGCACGACCGCTTGGCGTGCGCGTCACCTGCGTTGCGCCGGGCTACACGCCGAGTGGCTTTCAGGAACGCGGCGGCCTCTCATCTACGGCAGGACAACCGAGCTTCATGCTGACGAGCGCCGACTCTGTTGCACGTGCAGCGCTCGATGCGGTTGAAGCAGGGCGGGCTCTCGTTGTCCCAGGGATTGTCAACGCGATCAGTGCGCGAATTCTTGGACTGATGCCGAGTGCGGCGCAGCGCAAGATCGGCGCATTCATGTCGCAGTTCACGCGCTAGCGTTAGACGCCAGCTGAGGCTCGCTTAGGAGCGGACGCTCCAGCTGACACCATCAGCCTGATCAACAAGTTCTACCCCGAGCGCCTCAATCGCATCGCGAATCGCATCCGCATCCGCGTAGCGCTTCTCTGCGCGGGCGGCGGCGCGCAGGGCGATCAGGCGATCAACCGCGGGCGCAATCAGGTCGCGTGCTGAAGGGGCCGCGGGGGTTGTGCCGAGAACGGCCTCAGGGCCCGGTAGTGCAGCAGAAGGGCGCGGCGCGCTGGCGTCAGGGAAGCGCGCCAAGAAGCTCGTGATCGACTCGGATGCGCCGCTATGCAGCGCCGTCTCGCCGGAGCCAGGGATGCGAATGGTGACCGCACCCTTGCCGTGGACCGCGACGCTCTCGGTAGCAAAGTCAATGGAGAGCGCCGTATGTTCGTCAATACCGAGCACGGCAACACCTGTGGGAAGCGAGCGCTCAAGCTCACGCAACTTGACATCACCGATGAAGCAGCGTGAGGTGTCGTGTGTTGCCCCTTCGGCGTTGTTCCAGTGCGGCACGATCGCAACGCGCAGTCCGAGCATCGTGCCGAGGAGATTCGTCCCGCTGAGCCAGTGCGCTGGGAGCCCGGCCTTATAGATCTCATAGACGGGAATCGTTGACTCACTGCTCGCCGCAGCTGCTGCAGACGAGGTGATCAGTGTTGCGCCTGCACGGATGCGCGCAACGAGACGGTCAACGATCGGCGTTCCAGCCCAGCGGAAGATGGCGCGCGATGGCGAACCAGGGCCGAGGAAGAGGAGGTTCGCCGCATCGAGTGCGGCGAGTGTTGGAGTGAACGCGCTGGTGGGCAGATCGGCGCCAGGGCGCTCCGTCTCCGGAAGCCCAACCACCGTGGTGGCGACACCAACCTTGGACCGGAAGAAGACGGCGATCTTTTCGCCCATCTCTGCACGATTCGTCTGGAAGTCGTATGAACCATCAAGCGCCACAAGTGAGGGGGCTGCGTCGCGAGGCGGCAGGGAGGCGACGAGCGCGCGATGGGTTGGCGCCATTGACGGACCGATCTCTCCTGAGCCGATCAAGACAATCCGCCCTGTTGCGCCGTCACTTCTCATCTAGGGAGTATGGCGCAATCGGCACCGCTAGGATGCTGAGGTGGGACGACTGATCCTCTCTGGTGGCGGTTTTGGCGTTCGAGTGAGCGCGTGGCCGGAGACGCTCGGCTGGCTCGCCGCCTCTCCTGCGCCGATCAGCATCGCCTCGCTTGCCTCGAACAATGAGCACCAGGCGCACACACTTCTGAGACTCCTTGCTGATCGCGGCTGTGAAGCGACGCTTTTCTCAGCGGGAGATAGCGATCTAACGAACGGCACAGTCTTTCTCTGCGGAGGTGACGCCACACTGCTCGCTTCTGATAGTGCACGCGCCGCTCTGCTTCGTCGCTGGATCGCCGAGCCTAACCTGACAGTGATTGCCGATTCTGCCTCAGCGATGGCGCTCGGTCGGCGCGCAGCGTCATGCACCTGCGGTGGTCACGCAATTCGCACCGTCGCCGGTCTCGCAGCGCTCGGCGCCTGGAGCATCCTTGCGCATGCGGACGGCCCAGATGATGCACGAATCGCCGCACTGCGTGATCCGGATGTTGCAGGTGGTGGTGAGCAGCTCGCGCTACAAACTGGTGAGGCGGTTGAAGTGCTCGGTCTCCCTAACGCGGTGCGCTTTGAGCGACTGGACTGGTCGGCGCGTTAGTCGCCCCTATAGTGCGCGGCGGTTGACGTGTCGGCATCGTGCGCGAACAGGGCAGCCGCCACAGTCTGGTCGGAGCGCGTCGCAGTGACCACGCCCGTGGCGGATCAGCGCCACGTGCGCCTCGTACATGCGCTCGGGTGGAACCAGGTGCAGCCAGGCGTCGTGTGCAAACTTCAGGCTCGCCTTCTCTGGGATCAAGCCAATGCGTTTACTGACGCGCTCCACATGTGTGTCAACTGGCATCAGCGGCACGCCGAAACAGAAGAGCATCACGATTGAAGCCGTCTTCGGTCCAATGCCAGGAATCGCCGTGAGCCAGTCGCGCGCGGCGAGCGGCTCCATCTCCTTAAGGAAGCTCAGGTCGTAGTCGCCGCTCTGCAGCCGCGTCGCCTTCAGCGCCGCCTTAATGCGTGGCGCCTTCTGCGCTGCAAGGCCACCACTCTTGATTACGGTCGCGAGTTGACGCACTGGCGCACTCTCAACCGCCGCCCAATCTGCGTATCGTTCGCGTAGCGCAGCAAATGCACGCGCCGCGTTGGTGTCGCTCGTGTTCTGACTGAGGATGGTGGTGACCAGTTCGCTGATCGGGTCGAGCCGCGGCTTCCAGCGCGGTCTCCCGTAGAGCTCGGCGAGCCCATCCAGTACCTCTGCCACCAGTCCAGGTCGCCGCTTCTCAAGCTGCGTCGCCCAGGTGCGCGCGGGGTCAGCGATTCGTCGTGCCATGGCCTGATCGTAGCGGCGCACACGCTCAATCTGCGGCTGCCACGCTCACCTCGTGCGGGTGCGCCATGCGCGCCGCCACTCGCGCAGCGGGAGGGGAGCCGCCATCCTCTTTGAAGCCTGGTCGGCCGCTGCGAGCCCATCGCAGCCCGCCCAGGGAGGGAGGACAACGAGATGGCTTCACGATCAACGGGCGGCGTACGCATCACCGTCCCAGCAACCTGGATCGCGTCATGGACGCTCTACGACCTCGCCAACACGATCTGGTCGTACGGGATCTTCTCCTACGCGATCGGCCTCTATCTGACGAGCGAGCAGGGTCTCGGTGAATCACAGGGGAACCTGTGGCTGCAGATCTCAATTGCACTCTCCGTTGGCATCAATGCGTTGATCTCTCCAGCGATCGGAGCAATCTCCGACCGCGCCGGACGACGCCTGCCGTATCTGCTCTTCTTCACCCTTCTCGCGATCATCCCGGCGATCTTCATCCCGTCGGTGCCAGTTGGCGTCGGCGTGGTGCTCTTCTGCATCGCGAACTTTGGCTACCAGTCAGCCCTCGTCTATTACGACGCCACGATCAAGATCGTGAGCACACCAGCAAACCGTGGCTGGGTCTCGGGGCTTGGCAACGGGCTTGGCTACCTGGGGACGATCCTGATCGGCGTGATCATTCTCTTCGGCGATATCTCCGTGGCGCAGGTCTTTGTGATTGCCCCGATCCTGTTCGGTGTGCTCTCACTCCCGATCTTTATCTTCATCAAGGAAGTTCCTGAGCCGTCAGGGAAGGCGGCTACCGGAGGCTCGTTGATGGCCACCCTCGACACTATCCGCGAACTAAAGAAGTACCCAGGTCTACAGCGCTTCCTTACCGCGCGCTTCTTCTACACCGATGCGCAGAACACCGTGATCTCGATCATGGCGATCTTTGCCGTCCAGGCGGTTGGCTTCACGCAGGGTGAGGCGAACTACGTCCTTGTTGCCTTGGCAACAACGGCGGTGATCGGCGGACTTGTCTGGGGACGCCTCACCGACAGCCGCGGACCAAAGGCGACGCTGAACCGCGTCCTCGCCCTCTGGGCTGTGGCGCTTGTGATCGGCTCACTCTTCGTCTCGCCAATCCCATTCATCGTTGCTGGCATCATTCTCGGCTTCGGCTTCGGTGGGCTCTCTGGCGCAGATCGCATTCTGATGTATCGACTCTCCCCGCCGAAGCAGCTCGGTGAGTTCTACGGTCTCTACGGCCTAGTTGGAAAGGGATCGCAAGTGCTCGGCGGCCTACTTTACGGCGCCACGATCTTCTTCTTGCAGCCGATTATTGGGAATGGGGCTTACACCGTTGGACTGTTGACGCTGCTCGCAACGATGTTGTTCGGCTGGTATCTCCTCCAAGGCGTGCCGGAGAAGCGCGAGGGCTAAGCCTCCGTTAACGCGCGGAGCTGGCGCGCCGCTTAGGTGAGGAGGCTGCGGACGATGCGAGTGATCTCGCTCTGACGCGGCTTCCAGCCGAGGAGTGATGCGGCGCGAGAGATATCTGCGACGAGGCGCGGTGGATCGCCAGCGCGACGAGGCTTGATCTGGACGTTGATCGTGCGCTTTGTCGAGCGCTCAACGGCGCTGATCGCCTCCTTGACGCTCGTGCCGACCCCACTTCCGATGTTGATGGCAGCGTAGCCAGGCTTCGTTGAATCCTTGAGTACGTACTTCACTGCGGCCACGTTGGCGGCGGCAACATCAGAGATATGGACGTAGTCGCGGAGTGCACTGCCATCTGGCGTGGCGTAGTCGTCGCCGTAGAGCTCAAACGGCTCGCCGCTCTGCGCGGCGTGCAGAAGTCGCGGGACGAGATGCGTCTCAGGGGTGTGGCGTTCGGTGATCCGTTCGGTGCTCCCCGCAACATTGAAGTAGCGCAGGGCAACGGCGCGCAGCTCACCCGCCTCGGCAAATGAGCGCAGCGCGAGCTCAAAGGCGACCTTCGTTGCGCCATATGGGTTGATCGGATCAGGGGGCAGATCTTCGCTCAGATTCAGGGCCGGCTGCGCGCCGTAGATCGCGGCGCTTGAAGAGAAGACGAAGGCGTTGATTCCTGCGTTACGCACAGCTTCAAGCAGGATGAGGCTCGCCTGGACATTGACGCTGAAGTAGAGCCCTGGCTGCTCCGCGCTCTCCGAAACGATGCTCTTCGCGCCACAGTGAACCACCGCATCAATGCGCGCGGTGTGGACGAGTTGCTCCACACGGCTACTGTCGCCGTAGCTTCCTGTTTGAAATGAGGCGGCGTTTGGGATGTTCTCAACATGTCCCGTTGTCAGGTCATCAAGCACCACCACCTGGTAGCCGGCGGCCAGCAGCGCGTCTGCGGTTGCGGCGCCAACATAGCCGGCACCTCCGGTGAGCAGGATTGTTGCGCCAGGCTCTGCCATGCGTGGATTCTAGCGCTGCACTGAGGCGCTATCGCTGCTTCTCGTGAAGCCGCTTCGCTGCGGCGACGAGTGTGTCACGGCGATTCTCTATAAGCCCGTGCGCAACCTGCTGCAGCAGCTCCTCAAGGAGCGGCTTCACCCAGGCGCCCGGCTGTTCGTTGATGGCTGCGATGATCGCTCCTCCGTCAGCGGCGAGGTCGCCTACGAGAGCGGGGAGCTGCTGCTCATCGGCACGCTCACAGAGCGCAAGGAGCGTTGCGGCGGCTGGAGTGGCGCGACCCGATGCAATGCGGCGACGTAGTTGGCGAGCGGCATCGCGCGGGTCACCACTCTGCGCTGCAGTGGCGATGCGATACGAGGCGGCATCAGCCTCGCCGCGCTCGGCAGCTGCGGCGCTGCGATCGGCTGCACGGAGCGCAGTAACGGCATGCAGTGTGGCGCGCGGCCTCCGCCACGAGGTCAGGACTTTTTCGACCACTGCGTCATCTGTAATGACTGCAAGGAGTTCGGCAAGCCTCCCGATCGGATCGGGCGCATCGGGGCTTCCGGTCGCGCCAATCGCAGCAACGCGGGTAGGGAGCTCAGTAACCCATGCGGCGTGCAGCTCCGGCGCAATCTGCGCCGCGAGGCCGAGTTCGTTGAGTGTGTGCAGTCCAGCCGCTGGGCTCTCTGCGGCGAGGATCCCCTCAATCTCCGCGCCGATTCGTTCACCAGAGAGGGTGGCGACAAGTGCGGCGTCACGGCGTATCGCCGCCGCTGTTGCTGGTTCAATCGTTAAATTAAAGCGCGTCGCAAAGCGCGCGGCACGCAGCATGCGCAGCGCATCTTCTCGGAAACGCTCACTTGGATCACCAACTGCACGAAGTAGCCCGGCGGCAAGGTCTGCCGCGCCACCGAACGGATCAACAAGTGACCCAGAGGTCACAGGATCGCCGTGCGCACCGGAGGGGACGCCGAACGCCATCGCATTGATGGTGAAGTCGCGTCGCGCAAGGTCACCCTCAATTGCGCCGAGGAAGGTGATCGCATCAGGACGACGCGCGTCGCTGCTCGGTCCATCGGCGCGGAAGGTGGTCACCTCACGCACTCCCTTCGACGTTGGGATCCCAACGGTGCCGAATCGGTTCTCGTACTGCGAGTCAGGAAAGGCGCTGCGCAGCTGGTCAGGTGTGGCGTCCGTCGCTAGGTCCCAGTCTGCTGGAGTTCGGCCGGCAAGCGTGTCTCGTACCGCGCCGCCAACAATGTATGCGGCGAAGCCCGCCGCGCGGAGTTGGCCCAAAAGTTCTGCCACATCTTCTGGAACGGCGGCGCGAAGTGCCGCCTCGTGGCTCACGCGCCGCTCGCCGCCGCGCCCTCTCCAATGAAGAGGAAGTCGCGCCACGCGGAATATGCATCGTGGCGGAGGTAGGGGAGGAAGATCGCGTAGACATCGCAGCGCGGCTCGTACGGACGACGGCGCAGCTGCAGACCGGCCGCCTCGGGAAGTCGGTCGCCCTTGCGGTGATTGCACGACATGCAGGCGGTCACCAGGTTCTCCCACGACCACGAGTCGCCACCGCGACTCTTCGGGACAACGTGATCAATGGTGAGTGAGACGCCGGCGCGACCGCAGTACTGGCAGGCGTGCTTGTCGCGCGCGAAGATCTCCTTGCGGCTCAGCTTGGCGCGTGGACGCGGACGGCGAACGCGGTGTCGAAGTCGCACAACGGATGGCGCGGTCCAACTGCGCGAGGCGCTGCGGATCGGTTCACCCTCGGCGAGGATCTCCGCCTTGCCACCAAGGACCAGTCGGAAGGCGCGAGGGAGAGACGAGACGTTTAACGGCTCGTAGTCTTGATTTAAGACGAGGACCTCGCTGCTCATTGCCCGATCGTATCAGCCGCGCCGAGCAGTTCAATCGGGTCGCCCGAAACCACGGGCCCCTCACGCAACACCCGTGCGTACCAGCGGCTGTCCTCGGGACGCACCTTATGGCTGACCCGAGCGATCCGCCAATCTTCGAAGCTCCCCGCGATGTTCTTGCAGGGGGCGGCCGGATCACTCAACTGGATAATCGGCCCGCTGGCAGGGTCGCCGATGCGAAGTCGGTCACCACTCGCTAGTCCGCCAAGGTCAAGCCCACTCACCGTCAGGTTTTCGCCAATGGCGCCTGGGTAGAGGTGATGACCATCGGCGTTGACGCGACGAATCTGTTCTACGCCAAATAGGCAGACCGCCTTCTCTGGTCCGCCGTGCACTGGCTCCTTGGTGCGCTGTCCATCGCCGATCAGACCACGCGTTGTAATGACGGTGCGGTCAATCGGTCGCTTCGGAACTCCACCAGGGTGTGAGACGTTGATACTTGCGATCTGGCCGCGACTCCCCGCGGTGAGCCGTGCGATCTCTCGCCGCCCTGCGGCAAGGTCGTCCACCCGACCCCCCTGGTCCCCCTCCGCTGGCGCTGGCGTCTCACTCATGCGCGGATGGTATGCGAGAATCACTGCATGGGAAAGCGCAGCGCACCTGCCAAGACAAAGGTTGCCAAGTCCACTTGGGCGACGAAGCGCGGCCTCGCGCAGATGCTCAAGGGCGGCGTGATCATGGATGTGGTGACGCCGGCTGAGGCGAAGGTCGCCGAAGAGGCGGGCGCCGTAGCGGTCATGGCGCTGGAGCGCGTCCCCTCCGATATTCGACGCGATGGCGGCGTGGCGCGCATGAGCGACCCCGACATGATCAAGGGAATCCAGGCGGTCACCTCCCTTCCCGTCATGGCGAAGGCGCGCATCGGTCATCACGTGGAGGCGCAGATCCTTGAGGCGCTCAACGTTGACTACATTGATGAGTCTGAAGTGCTGACGCCTGCGGACGATCGATTCCACATCAATAAGCATGAATTCAGAATCCCATTTGTCTGTGGCTGCAAGGATCTTGGCGAAGCGCTCCGTCGCATCAGCGAAGGTGCGGCGATGATGCGCACCAAGGGCGAGGCAGGAACGGGGAACATCGTTGAGGCGGTGCGCCACATTAGAACCGTCAAGGAGCAGATTGAGGCGCTGAAGGGACAGAGCGAGAAGCGCCTGCGCGCCGCCGCCAAGGAGATGCGCGTCCCGTATGAACTCGTGAAGCTCACCGTGAAGGCGGGGCGACTCCCAGTGGTGAACTTTGTTGCGGGTGGCATTGCAACGCCAGCCGACGCAGCACTCTCCATGTGGCTCGGCGCAGACGGTGTCTTCGTTGGATCAGGCATCTTTAAGTCAAAGCGCCCGGCGGAGACGGCGGTCGCAATCGTGCAGGCGACAACGCACTGGGCGAACCCTGCAATCCTGGCTGAAGTTTCAGCAGGACTTGACGAAGCGATGAAGGGGATTGAGATGCGCACGATCCCAGATGCGGAGCGACTCTCCTCTCGCGGCTGGTAACTGATGGCCGGCGCGTTGCGTCGTAAACAGCAGCCAGTCATCGGCGTGATGGCGGTGCAGGGCGACTTCCGTGAACACCTCGACACACTTGACGCGGTTGGTGCCGTTGGACGAGAGGTTCGCCTCCCCGCAGATTTTGATGGTGTTGATGGGCTGATCCTTCCAGGTGGTGAGAGTACGGCGATGCGCAAGCTTTATGTGCGCTGGGGGCTCGTTGCACCGATCAAGGCGCTTGCAACACGCGGCGCGCCGATCCTTGGCACCTGCGCTGGCGCAATCCTGCTTGCAACCAAGATTACTGATGGCGATGAACCCGTCCTCTCACTCCTCGATATGGAGGTGCGACGCAACGCATTCGGTCGCCAACTCGATTCGTTTGAAACGGATCTGAAGATGCAGAGCCTGAAGGCGAGTGGCGGCCCCACAACGCTTCGTGCGGTCTTTATTCGTGCGCCAGAGATCGTCCGGGTTGGTCCGGCAGCGAGCGTGGTGGCGCAACTTGAGGGGGGCGAGATCGTTGCGGCGCGACAGGGGAACGTGGTGGGGATCTCGTTTCATCCGGAGATTGCCGGCGAGACACGTCTGCATCGCTGGCTCGTGGAGCAGGCGGCGACAGCGCGCCGCGGGTGAGCCGTGTCACCGAACGCTGACAGCGCACCGCGCGTCCGACTCGCACGCATCACTGACCTCACCGCACTCGTAGAGATCTCGCGGCGCGCACAGCGCTCACTGCACGAAGGGAGCGGCGAGATGCGCTCGCTCGGCCTGCCGCTCGGTCCCGCCGCGTTGAGTCTCTATCAACTCTTCCGCATGCCGCTCAGCCTGATCCGCTCTTCTGACTCCATCTGGATTCATCAGCGGGGCGCCTTTGCCGATGGCCTTGCACGCGTGGAGCGCGATGATCGTGGCGACTGGACGATTGTTGAGCTGGATGCGGTAGACGATGCGGCGCGTGCGCGACTCCTCGCTCGCATTGCGCGCGAAGCGGGCCGACACGGAGTCGTGCGCCTGCATGTTGCCTGCGCCGAAGATGCGGCAACCCTGACGCTTTTAGGGAGCGCCGGATTTCAACCGTATGCGCGCGAGACGCTCTTCCTCCTGAAAGGGGGTTCACTGAGTACGTCGCGCGTTGCGAGCGCTGCGCGCGTCACGCTCCGTCCAGCGCAGCCGAGTGATGCACTTCGCATTGCGCAACTGATGTCAGTGACCACGCCCCCAGCCGTCTCACGGATGGAACTGATCGACGCGCGGGAGTGGGAGCGCGCCGCCGCTGGAACATGGGCACCGCGCGTAAGCATCACGCCACTCCTGCGACTGGCGGAGCAGAGTGCATTTGTTATAGATGGAGCTACTGGTGAGATCGATGCATGGATGCATCTTGGTGTGGCGCGTGAGATCGGTGAAGCGCATCCGCATGCGCTTCGGATCAGCCTCCTACCTGGCGTTGATGCGGCACCACTCATTGAAGCGGGCCTCGCCGAGATTGGAGAACGGGCGGCCCGCGTTGGCACTGCGGAGAACGGCGTTCTCGCGGTGGTGCGCAGTTATGAAGGGGGACTCGGTGCGGCGCTCACGGCGCAGGGCTTTACGGCGATTGGTGATCTGCGCCTCGCCGTGCGTGATCCACGAGCGCGCATCACCGCCCCAGGGATGCTCCCCGCAATCGGCTGATCTCGCGTTTGAGCCCGGGTAGACCCGGGTGGAGCAGGGTGGACTCGGACGCAGTGTTACCGAGCCGTTTACTCGGTTGCCGCGCTAGGATTGCGCCAATGAGCCTTGCCAAAAACCCCCACGACGGAGCCAGCGCAGCACTGGAGCCCACGGTCGTGCAGGAAGAGGCGATCGTCGACAATCTCGACCTCCTCCTTGACTGCCTCCCTGGCGAAATCATTGCGAGCGTTCGTGAACTCTCCACGCGCGAAGAGTTGGCTGCTGGACGCGACGGACTCCTTGAGATCGTCATGGACCTCGGTCGACGACCAGAGGCGCGACTCACCTCTGGCGATGTCACGCTGCTTGAGCGCGAAGTCACAGAAGAGGATTTGTCATGGGTGATCTCGCGCATCGGTGATTTTGGCGGAGATAATCGCGCTGGCATTGAGCGCACGCTGCACCGCATCTCGGCGATCAGGAATCGTTCTGACCGTGTCGTTGGTCTCACCTGCCGTGTTGGACGTTCCGTCTTCGGCACCATTGAGATCTTGCGCGATCACATTGAGTCGGGGAAGTCGATCTTGATCATGGGACGACCTGGCGTAGGGAAGACGACGATGCTGCGCGAAGCGGCGCGCGTCCTCGCCTCCGAATTCTCAAAGCGCGTCGTAGTGGTGGATACATCAAACGAGATCGCCGGCGACGGTGACATCCCACACCCAGCGATTGGGAAGGCGCGCAGGATGCAGGTGAGCTCGCCAGAGCGACAGCACCTTGTGATGATCGAGGCGGTGGAGAATCACATGCCAGAGGTGATCGTCATCGACGAGATCGGCACGGAGGCCGAAGCGATCGCGGCGCGCACCATTGCAGAACGTGGTGTGCAGCTGATCGGTACGGCACATGGCAACAGCCTGGACAACCTGATGTTGAACCCAACGCTCACCGACCTGATCGGCGGGATTCAGAGTGTGACGCTCGGCGACGACGAAGCACGCCGCCGACGGACGCAGAAGAGCGTCCTGGAGCGGAAGGCACCGCCAACGTTTGACGTGGTGGTAGAGATCATCGACCGCGATCACATCCTGGTGCATGAGGATGTTGCGGCAACCGTTGACGCACTGCTGCGCGGCGATGCCGTTGCGCCAGAAGAGCGTTGGCGTGACGAGGCTGGCGTGCATCGTACCCAGCAGCGGATTCGCCCAGGTGCCCTACCCGGTATTGAGCAGCGCCGTTTCGGCGGGCTGACGCCACATGAGGATCGCCGGGATCGCCGCGACAGTCGCGACAGCCGCGATAGTCGTGATGAAGGGCAGGGCGGTTGGCGGAAGTACCGCGAACGTTCGCGTCGCGGCGCGGAACTGTACGACATGCGCCACCCAGCGGCAACGATCCCGGGCGGCACCGCAGCACCGGTGATGCCAGCACTCGGCGCTGCGCCTGCCTCAGGAAGTTGGCGACCGTCGCGCGGTTGGGTGAACGGCGTGACCATGGCGAGCGCCGTCTCGGAGATGGATAACGAACCCGCTGCGCGCACCGTAGATGGCGGCAGGATTCCTGCCGCATGGGACGACGCACCAGATGCAGATGACGAAGAGCGGAGCGAGAGCGCGCTCCCCGAGTTGCGCATCTACGCGCACGGAATCTCGCGAAAGAAGTTGGAGATTGCGATTCGTGAGCTTGGACTTCCGGCCAGCACGGCGCGCGGCCCAGAAGATGCGGACGCGGTGATGACAATTCGTAACGAGTTCAAGCAGCGCGGCGTGCAGCTAGTTGAGGCGGAGCGCCGTGGCGTGCCGATCCATGTGCTGAAGTCGAACGCCGCGGCGCAGATGGAGCGCGCCCTGCTGGCGCTCTATGACCTTCCAGATGATCCGCGCGAGATGGCGCTGCGTGAGGCGGCGAACGGCGTGGAGGAGGTGCTCCGTACTGCGCACCCGGTTGAGCTTGCACCGCAGAGCGCCTTCATCCGCCGACTACAACATCAACTCGCCGGCGAGGCGAACATCACCAGCAGCTCGCGCGGTCGCGACCCGCACCGTCGTGTGCGCCTTGAACCGCCAGGGCGCGCTTCGAGCACGCCGCGCCGCCGCCGCTAGTCACGAGGTAGGCGGAAGCATGTTCATCAGTTTTGAGGGGCCAGACGGCTCGGGCAAGTCGACACAGATTGGACACCTCGCTGAAACCCTCCGCGCCGCTGGGCGTGAGGTGGTCACCGTGCGTGAGCCTGGCGGCACGCCAGCGGGCGAGAAGATCCGCGCCATCCTCCTTGGGGAGGGGGGCGTCGTTCCAGTAGACCCACGCGCCGATGCGCTCCTCTTTAATGCCTCGCGCGCGCAACTCGTTGCGGATGTGATTGAGCCGGCGCTCGCGCGGGGTGCTGTGGTGATCGCTGATCGATTTGCTGATTCAACACTCGCCTATCAGGGCTACGGAAGCGGCCTCCCAGTAGAGGAGCTGCGCGGCATCATTCGTTTCGCCACCGCTGGGCGCACGCCAGACCTGACACTCCTCCTCGACCTCCCCGCTGAGCGCGGCCTCGCCCGAAAGTCGGGGAGTAACCGCACACGCTTTGAAGAGGGCTTTGATGCCGCCTTCCATGAGCGCGTGGCGATGGGCTTCCGCAGCCTCGCCGCCGCGGAGCCTGCTCGCTGGCGTGTACTGGACGCGAGCGCGGAGCAGGGGGCACTCGCCGCAGAGATCGCCCAGATCGTTCACGTCGCACTCGCCGCCAAGCGCTAACGCGGCTCGCCGCTACACTTCCTCAATGGTGCCCCAGCTCACCTCCAAGGTCGACAACCTCCGACCCGCCTACGGGTTTGATGACATCTCGCTCGCCCCAGGCACCGACACCGCAGATCCATCGGATGTTGACCTCTCACAAAACTTTTGCGGCATCCCACTCGCCGTGCCGATCATGGCGTCGGCGATGGACGCGGTTGTATCACCTACAACTGCTGGCCTCCTGCACAAGCTCGGCAGTTTGGCCTGCATCAACCTTGAGGGACTCTGGTTCCGCTACGACGATCCAACGCCACACTTCGCCGCAATTCGTGCCGCAGCGAAAGGTGATGTGCAGGAGATCTTCGCCAAGCTCTACGCCGAGCCGGTAAAGGAGGCGCTGATTGCGCAGCGCATCGCAGAGATTCACGCCACAGGTTCGCCAGCCATGATCGCGGCAACGCCGCAGGCGATCGGCAAGCTCGGCGATGCAATCATTAAGGGTGGCGCAGATCTGCTGGTGATCCAGAGTCAGGTCTCATCGGCGCGACACATTGCTACGGGCTATGCACCACTGGAGCTCGCCGACTTTGTGAAGCGGAGCAGCATCCCCGTTGCGGTGGGGAACACCACTAACGCCGAGGCGGCGTATTCGCTGATGGAGCAGGGGGCGGCGGCGATCTTCGTTGGCGTTGGACCAGGGAACGCCTGCACCACGCGCGAAGTGCTCGGCATCGGTGTGCCGCAGGTGACGGCGGTGAGCGACGTTGCCGGTGCGCGTGATGCGTACATGAAGGCGACCGGTCGCTATGTGCCAGTTGTGGCCGACGGCGGGATTCGAAAGGGTGGCGAGATCGCCAAGGCGCTCGCCGTTGGTGCGGACGCGGT
>JACCDP011076759.1_pt1 | contig 35290 bp, 44 predicted proteins | sample 7445841 | NCBI WGS metagenome assembly JACCDP01 (sample SAMN15323441, study PRJNA562643) | freshwater metagenome | isolation source: river surface water | place: USA:Blue River Watershed | collected 2017-08-17 | reverse complement strand
CGCCGCTTCCAGCGCCTCAATGCGGTCGGCGGCAGCATCAGCAAGCGTCTTTGTGGTGAAAGGCTCGGCATACATACTTTCTTCGCTGACGTTGCGCAGCCGCTTCACAAGGTCATCCATCTTTCTTCTCCCCTGCAAGAGCGGCGCGGGCAACCCCACCATTATCGTTAAGCGGCTCCCACTTGATGCCATCACGTCCTAATCCGGCATACAATTGCAGCGCCGCTTCCAACCGGTCTATGTATGCTCTTACATCATGTACATTTTTAATTGAAAAATGCGCTTCCTTACCAAAGGCCGCAACAGATGACTCATATCTGGCGAGTGCCATTCTTGCGTCAATTCTTATGTTATCCATCTTTCTTCTCCCCTAGTGCAGCGCGGGCTTCCCAGCATACTTCTGCAAACAACTCCGCATAGGATTTGTCAGCATCACGCTGGCCGTCGCAGATTTGACGTAGCGCCGCTTCCAGCGCCTCAATGCGGGCCTCAGCCTTCTCAGCGCGGAGCCGTTCTTCTTTGCAGCCCGCTTTTAATGCCGCCAAACCTGAGTTGTGGGCCGCGACGACATTCACGCCCAAACCAGCCAAGGCTTGTGCCGCTTGAGATTGCTCCAAAAGTTTGTTCCTAGCTTCTAGCGCCTCAATCCGGTCGGCAGCTTCATTGCAAGCTTGAAGATCAACATCGTCGGGCCATCCATTTGTAATGTTCCGGCGCAGCCGCTTCACAAGATCGTCGGTCATAGCTTGTCGTCCTCTTGCAGCGCGGTCTCTGCCCACCAAGCCAGATCCTCCGCATCTGACCGCCTAGAGTTTGCGATCTCGAACAGCCGGCCGCGTAAATTGTCGATGCGGACCTCAAGGCCATATATCTCGTCCTCGAGCATCTCGATGCGCTGCATCAGCTTTGCGTTGTCATTGGCTGCCTCTTCGCTGCCAGTGACACGTTGGGTATCAACCTCACGTCCGTGTTGGGCCATGTCCACAATTCCCCTGTTGCATCGTCAGCCACCACCCACAACAGATCATGCTCTTCGCCGTAATCGATGACGAAGTGACAAAGGCCAATGCCTTTGGGCGTCTTCATCCAGATCGTCGGACGCAATTGCACAATCATCGCGGCTCACCGTTGATCGCCGCCTTACGCAACGCACGCGCGATATCGTCAGCCAGCTTTCTCGCCTGGCTGCCCTTCAACGTGTAGATCCCCTTCAGCATCGCGGTCGCTTGCTGATACGCCCAGTCGCCCTTCGGCATCGGAGCGTTGGTCGGAAAGGGATGATGGACCGCGCAAGTTGATGCCAACGAGGCTCGGTCGCTTGTCTTGATCGTCGTCTCCATTGAGCAAACCCTCCACCTTTGCCAAAACACGCAACGCCGACAGCTTGTCGTGCATCTCAACCTCGATCTGGTTGCCATGCTCCATCGGCGTCACCTTGATCTTCTTGATTGAGCGACGCGCACGCTCGGAGAGCTGATCGCTTGCAATCACCTCGACGACAGGCGTACCGCTGCCGTTCACCGTCCAGCTCAACACGTCAGTGATCTGCGACGCCGCAATCGCCTCCAGCTCTTGGCGCACGGCCTCGCGCTTCTCGGTGTTGGCCGACTGAATGTCGCGTCGCGCCTGTCGTGTGGTGAGAGCCATCAGCCGACGACCCCACGGCTTGCGCTGCGCTTGGGGAAGGTCACCATCACCCCTCCCATCAGGACGAAGTACAGCGTCTCGTCGTCCAATTCCTTTGCCTCATTGGGCGAGTGACCGGACCTGATCATCAGGACAGCGCCGTCTTCCCACGTTCCAAAACCGATTCTGGGATGGCCGAACCCGTGAAGCAGGCAGTCGCCAACAAACTCGTCTATCGACTCAAGAAGCGGGTGCATTGGGAGCCTCCTGATTGAGAGGCTTGTACTTCTGCGCAATCTCAGCAACGCCGTCGTCGATCATGTCCTCAGCGCCGCGCATCACGACACCCTGCGGTCGCACGCGTTCGGCCTGCGCCTCGCATTGAGGCCAGCGGTCGTCCATGTCGGGCCGGTACTGCATCATCCACGTCAGGAAGATCGCGCAGCACGCTAGGTGTGCCGAATGCTGCAAGCCTGTCTCAGGGTCAATGTTCTCGCCCGCGTTGATCGCCGTCAGGTGACGCAGCGACGCATCGATGAGTCGGCTGTACGAGATGCCACCGCGCCAGTTGTGCGCGCCGTACTTGTCGACGCCGTGCTTCAGCACCCAGCCAATCTGCGTCAGCGCATAGGGATCAATGAGGCCGAGCGGCGCCTTGTCGCCGTCAAACTTCTTTCCGTGTTCGTTGTGCATCGCGTACCCTCCGTTTGATAATTATACGTTTATTTATGTTTCGCGATCATTGTACAAGAGACAAAAGGGAGGATTGACCCAGATTGAGGAAAAATTTTGCGGGACGGCCCCCACGCCGGGGCAGCGGGGCGGGGGGGGGCAAGGGTGCCTTTCGGGCCGGACGCCTCATTTTGGTGCGCTCGCCCCACTTTTCGCGCGTTCCTTTCCCTGTTTGGGGGCGTGTACAACAGACTCACGGACGTTTGACGTTTGTACGCCGGCCAGCAAGACGGCCGAGATCTCCGCGAAACCCGGCACGCCGCGCCGTTCGGCGGCCAGCGCCCTCGTCATCGCCTCGGCCTGCCGCCTGGTCGCCACCGGATCGATGCCGGCCTCGGCCAGCGCCATCGCCGGACCCGCCGCCACCTCGGCCGGTCGCCAGCCGGCGGCCGCCTCGACGCCGGCCCGGAAGGCCTCGACGTGCTTGCGGGTATCTATGTGATCGACCAGCGTCCCTCGCGCGCCCGATCCTTCGATGGGATCGCGGTCGTCGTGCGGCTGCAACAGGTTGGCGTCGCGGACCTCTTCATAGGTCGGCACAGGCTCATCGCCTTGCCACAGGATCTGATACCGGTTGCTGTAGCCCCACGCTCCCTTCTTCTGGTCATAGTCGTTCGGGTTGAGCTGGCGCAGCATCCCGGTCGCCATAAGCGTCGGGATCATCTTGGCGATGTCTGTCGCTCCAATGCCGGTGTCGGCCTCCAGCGTCTTCATGCTCGGCCAGCATACGCCGGCCCGATTGGCGTAATGCCCGAGCGCCATCAGCAAGCGCAGCTCTGAGATCTTGAGCCGCCGGTCCTTCACGGCTCTGATCGGCACCACGCAGAACGGTCGCTTCTCGCCGGGTTGGTCAAAACGGGATGTCATCGTTCAGCTCCTTTGATAGGGGCGAGACCGGCTTATCGACGGTCGCGCCAGGCCATTGCTTCTTGACTGCGTTCAGGAGGGGTAGGGACGTCACCAGGCGGGCGATCTCTTCTAGGGTGTACGAAACCACGTTCGGATCTTTGTCGGGCCTGTGCGCCCTCTCAGGCCACGTCCTGACGATCTGCAGCGTCCGCCCATCCTCGAGCGGCGTCTGCCATATGTCGGCCGCGAGAGGTTCAGCGCCGAGGCCTTGCGCCTCGACAACGAGCCGGTCGAGACCGATGACCAGGTTGTCGACCAGGCGTCGCACCTTGTCCGCATCGCCGTCATAGATCGCCTGGTTCAGCGCATCGACGGCCCGCCACCATTTCCGCCTGGTCTCGTCGCTGACCAGGTACGGCAGCCTGTCGACGCCCCAGACCTTCTCGACCTCGACGATCTTTTGGTCATAGTCCCACAGCGCCGATTGAATGCGGTCGTTGATGATCCAATCGCCGCTGGTCCTGATCGACCACTGATCTGGCTTCTCTGGTTTGGGCGCGACGCCCTGTTTGCTTCTCATCTTTGCCACACCCCACTTGCCATGCCCCGCCGTGCCACGCCCCACCCCACACCCCTATAGGGGTGGTGGTGTGGCAGGGCATTTGCCACACCTGCCACACGTTGCCCCGCCACACCTTTGAAGGTGTGGCAGATCAGTCTGTCGCGAACTCTCCGACCTCGATGAAGGTGCGCGGCATCCGCTTGCTGTCCTTGCCTTCGACCTCGATGAACATTCCGGTCGCGATCCATGTCTTGATGAGCGCAGCGACCTTCGCCTTGCCCGCCTTTGATGTCGTGTCGACCTTGATCGCGCGGCCGATGGGATGCCCGACCCAATCCTTCGCCTGCGTGTCGGCGCGCCATGGTCCACCGGCAGCGACAGCGCGCTGCGCAGCCCGCAGCATATCGACCGAAACATCGGCGAGCGGGTCGGGCCATTCCCATTGCGTGACGACGCCGACGACGTCGCCATCTGTTCCGCCTGGTCCATTGCCGAGCGGCACGCCGACCAGGTGATACCAGGTCGCCTTGTCCGATGGCGGGGCGAGGTTCGCCTTGCCATTGTCGACGCGGAAGAAGGAGCGCCTGTTCTCGACGCCGGCCTTTGCCGCTTCGGCGTCTGTCATCTGGTTGAAGGCTCGAGCCGATCTTGCTGCAGAGGCGAGAGCTGACGCGCCTCGGCCATCCTCAACGCTGACCTCATTGCCACCGGTCTTGCGGCTGTGATGCACGAGATTGATCGCGCAGCCGGTGAGGTCGGCGATGTGCGACCATGTCTTTGCCACCCGCTCGATGGCGTTGTTGTCGTTCTCGCTGACCTGGTGGGTCGAGACGAAAGGGTCGAGCGTCATCACATCGATCTTGTGGCGGCGGATGGCGTCGACCACGGCCTCGACCACTGGCTCCTGGATCAACGCGCCGTCCCTGGTCTGGACGCCGACGACGATGGGCTGCGAGCGCCCGCTGTCGAGGAACAGGTTGTCGCCGATGTCCTCTGGCGTGATGCGGTGATAGGCCATCGTCGCGACGACGCGCCGGTTGATCTCGTCCATCGGGTCTTCGCCGTTGAAGTACCAGACGCGGCCGCGTTCATGCACCCGCTCGCCCAGGATCGACTTGCCGCTGGCGATGGCGAGAGCCTCCGCAATGACCAGGGTCGACTTGCCGACGCCGCCAGGTGCGACGTCCAGGCTGACGAATTTGCGGATGTAATGCGTGCCATAGATGAACCGGCGCACCGGGATCTGCCTCGGGTCCATGGCGCGGAACGGGGTCGCGTCGATGGTTGCCTGGCGCTCGGTCGAAACCGGCTCCGGCGGCAACGGGTCCGCCTGCAGCGGATCGTAGATGGGCGTCTGCTTCACCAGCTCGGTGAGCTGATCGCGGGTGCCACCCAGCACCAGCCAATCGACCACGTCGCCCTTTTTTGGCAGGCCGGGCAGGCGCAGGATGCGGATGGATTTGGCGGTGCCGGTGAGACTGTCGGCCACCGTCCTGGCATGGCGCTCGCCTGGCTCATCATTGTCGGGCAGGATGATGACCTGTCGGCCACGGAAATGCTCGGTTAGGGGCGGCCACCACTTGGTCGCGCCGCCATGGTTTGTCGTGGCGATTAGGCCGAGACGCGCCACCGCATCGGCCGCCTTCTCGCCCTCGCAGATGAACACCGGCTGCGTGGAGGCTGCCAGCTCATGCAGCCTGTAGGGTAGGGCGGTGACGCCGGCCATGCCCCACATGGGTTGGCCCGTCGCCTCATCGATGCGCCGCTGCCGATAGGTCTTGCCGTTCTTGTCGTCGATGCGGATGACCTGGTAGCGGATCGCGCCGTCCTGGTCGGTGTAATCGTAGACGGTCTCGCGGCGCTCGATCTTCTCGGCCTTCGGCAGGCCATGTTGCTCGAGCCGGTCGGCGACCGATGCATTCGGCTCCATGTGCTTGATCAGATCGGCAGCGCCGCCGCCGACGCTGGCCTCATGGTCAAACCAGGTGCCTTTGACCAGGTCGACTGACTTGCTGCCATGCGTGCCGAAACGCAGCTCCTTGCCAGGCGTCGACAGCCCATGGTTAGGCGCGCCCCAGTAGTGAGCCGCGATGTCGGCGATGATGTTTTTGTAGTCCTGCATGGTAGCCCGCGATGAAAGTTAAGCAGGGGCCGCAGCCCCTGCGAGTGCATCCCTGATCAGGCGAAGGAGATGTCTTCATCGACGGTCGGGGGAGGCGCTGCCTTCTTTGCGGGGGCGGGAGCGGGGGCAGGGGCTGGCGCTTCGGCCTTGTCTTCAGTTCCCCACGGCACGCTGTCGCGTGCGACCCATTTCACAAGCTGAAACTTCGGCACGCGAGTGTTGCCTTTGCCGACCTTCAGCGCGGTCGAGCCAGTGTATTTGCACACCGGAACCTTGCCGGCGTTCTCGTCCTTCTGGCTCCAGATCGCCTCGAAGATCTCATCGAACCCGATGACGGGGCCGGTGCCGGTCGACGACCATTCGACCGTGCCGATGCCTCTCGCAAAGAACGAAATTGAGAACCCGCGCTTGTGATCTGTTGATGGCTGCTTGCCGGCGACGCCGAGGCGCTCGTCCCACTGCCATTCCGGCGGGTTGCCTTCGCTCATCTTGCCCCAGCCTGTCTTGACGGTGTCGTGATCGAAGACGACGACGTCGAGCGCGGTCTCATCCTTGTTGAAGACCCACGCATTTGCCGATGGCATGAAGCGGATGTAGTTGCCGCCGCTGCCGCCGTTGTTGATGTTGAGGATGCTCATTGCCTTTTACCTTTCACCTTAAACACGCACGCGGATTGCGTGCGATCCCTCACCGTGTCGCTCCGTACCAAGCGATCAGCGCCGCATCGCTGCGGCCATTGTCTTTTGCTCTTGCGAATTGACCCGCCGCTGCGGGCATGAGTTCGGCTGCGCGCAGGCGGCCGCCGTCTTTGCCGCCGCGCAGATCGCAGGCTTTCTGCCAGACACGCGGCGCAACCCAGTGCGTCTCGATCTCGAGAGCTGCAAGAACGCCGACGATCTGGCCGACGCCCATCGCGAAGGACCAGGTCGACGACAGGCCTTGACCAGGCATCGCGCCGACGCGCTCAATGAAAGCGACGTCGGGCCGGTGCGTCTGCAACACGGCCGCGATCATCGCCGCCGAGATCTCTCGCTTCGCCTTGCCGTTGCGCTCGACGACGCCGGTCGGCATATCGATGATGAGAACCTCGCCGCGCAGCGTGTCCAAGAATGCAAACGCGCCGTTGATGCCGGGGTCGATGCCGCACACTTTCATCAGACGTCTCGCTTCTCGACGAAGATGTCCCAGGACTTGTCGCAGCAATGCAGAAAACGACGGCGATCTACGCGCTTGGATGCGACGCGAGACGTGATGCCCAACAAGATCGCCGTCGCCAGCTCAAGTGCTTCGTGAATATCGCCACGCTCATCAATCACCGTGTTGAGGTACAACTCAACCTCATCGTTGATGGCGTCGCGGAAGGTAAGCGCGAGGCGTTCGGCCGTTGTCATTTGCTTGATCCTGCAGCCTGACGCAGGCGTTGCTCGAGGCTCGGCTCGCCCTGCTTAATGAGATGGTCGCGCAAGATGGCGTCGATGAAGGCAGCCATCGTGCGATGGTTTGACTGTTGCTGCGCGCGACGGATCGCCTCGTAGGTCGAGGTGCGCAGGCGCACGCAGACAGGCTTCAGCGGGTCCATGTAATAGCTCCTTCATGGGGTCCGTTTGGCTTGTGTATGGTGATTTGCTGGCTCTTGGCAATCGTTCCGCTTGCGCTTCGCTGTGGATGAGCGACTCAAAATGAGTCAAAACAATTTTTTTAGGTACAAATGCTGCGTTTGTTCTCTATACACGAATGTTAACCCGCCGTTAATTATTACAGGTAAGTTACTTTGGAGGGTACGAGCATGGTGCGTATTCACATTGAGACCTTCACTCCAGACGAAACACAATCACCGTTCTGCCAGCAATTTGGTCACGTTGACGGCGTGCTAGATGTCACCTTTGAGGGGCGCACGCGGCAATGTGAGGCGCGTCATTACGACGGGAATTATTGGATAATTCGCGGTGTTTTGGTTGTCTTCCCATTTTCAAAACAGCAATGGGCGGCGGCGCTTTATTATTTCCCCGACACGGGACGCATCTGGCTGCGCCCAAATGATCATGGGTTGCAAGGCAATCGCTGGCCCCCGCCGCGCTTGTCCGGCTTTGTTGCCGATTTGCACGATGCGCAAACCGGGCAGGGCACTTGACGTTTGGCTCTTGTATCGATTAGATAGCGTACAGATAGCAATCGAGGGGATTGGACCAATGACCGCAGGCAAGCCGCACAATGGCAAATATGTTGCCTACTACCGCGTGTCGACCGACAAGCAGGGGAAGTCAGGTCTCGGCCTTGAGGCGCAGCAAGATGCGGTGCGCCGTTACTTGAACGGCGGCACTTGGACGCTGGTCGGTGAATTTACTGAAGTGGAAAGCGGCCGCCGGTCACGTCGCCCGCAGCTTGAGGCCGCGATTGCTCTTGCCAAAAAACAGAAGGCAACGCTCATTGTTGCCAAGCTCGACCGTCTGTATCGCAACGCCTACTTCGTCGCCAAGCTGATGCATGATCGCGTCGACTTTGTCTGTGTCGACAACCCCCACGCCAGCAAGCTGACCATCCATATTCTGGCCGGCGTCGCCGAGCATGAGGCCGAGCTGATCAGCGAGCGCACTAAAGCCGCGCTGGCCGCCGCCAAAAAGCGCGGCGTCAAGCTGGGCAGCCCCGACCCCAAGCGTGCCGCTGACTTTGCCGGCAAGGTGGCGGCCGAGAAGGCCGACAACTTTGCCGAGAATGTCATGCCGATCATCCGTGATCTGCGCCGCAAGGGTCTGTCGACCTATCGCGAGCTGGCCGAGGCGCTCAATGCGCGCGGTGTTGCGACGGCGCGCGGCGGCGAATGGTTCGCTTCAACGGTGCGCAATTATTGTGTGCGGATGGAGGGTAAGTAACCGCCATGCATAAGCTGGACGATGTCGTTGACCGTCAGGGGCGCAGCATCGGCTGCATACTTGAACGCGACGACATGATCATGGCGATCAGGCCTGACGGTGAAAGCCGCGAATGCGGCAATCGAGACAGCGCTGTGTGGTGGTTAAAGGAAAAGGCAGCGGGTCGAGATCCTGAGCGGCCAAGGCGCGGCGAGCAAGCGGTAGAATGGGTTGTGCTAGGCGTCACTGTCTTGAGCCTGTTTGGCTATCTTGCACTGTGGCTTGCTGGGTGAGCCAACGCTCAAGTTGAAGGTGATGAACATGGCTCCCCGTCATTTTTTGTCACCCCCTGAAAATATCTTGTTTATCGGTGAACCACTATGGCAGCCAAACCGTCACAGAAAGGTAAGCGTAAGGTTAAGCGTAAGGGGGATCCGGCCATGGTCGTAGTGTTAAACCACGCGCGCGAAGATGCCTGGAACTCTCGTTGTTATCTTGGCGGTCGGAACTGTGCGCGACTAACCATCCCATGCTTGACGGTCGATCAAGTGCGCGACGCGGGGTTGATCCTCGAGGCCTTGGGGCATGAGCTGAAACGGATTGCCGACGATCCTGGCTCAGTTGCAGGCAAAGTGTTTGAGGCGCGCTGGGTCATCCAGGCAGCGCACAAGACCCTGAAGGGTGGAGTTTCTTACAAAGGCGCGAGGTGAGGGAAACAAGATCTAGTGGGTGTGATTGAGTGAAGCGTTTGTACAAATGACAAACGGTAACAAATTCTGAAACAGTCGCTAAACGCTGGCGATGTATGCAAAAGGAGGCTGGGATGAGTGAGGTCCATTCGCATAATCAATATTGTGTCACATGGCGCAACAAACACAACATATTGTGTCGCGTCTGCGACGTTGTCGCCGTCGTCACATTGTTCGGCACAGCATACGTTGTGATGTCTGTGGCTGCAATCCTCGACCTCATTGTGGCGGGAGGGCAGTGACATGGTGGGTAAACTCACACCAGACACAGAGCTGTCATGCTCACGCCTGCCGGCCGTCATGGGCCTGTCGCCCTGGTCGACGCCCAATGACGAGCTGGCAAAGACTATCGACGCCATGGCCGGGAAGACCTCGACCTGGTCGGGGAACGAGGCGACCAAGTGGGGCGACCGCATGGAGCGCCTGATCCTGGAGGAGGCGGCCACGCGCCTGGGCGTCATGCTCGAGTGTCCGACGACGCCGTTCACTGCACCAGGCATCAAGCTCAATGCGTCGGTCGACGGCATTGGCCATCCGGTCGGCGAGCCGTTCGAGATCGTCAGCGATCCCGAGCGCGGCATCTATGTCCTGGGCGCTGACCGCGTGATCGTCGACGGCCCCGGCATCCTCGAGAGCAAGCTGACCCAGAGCGCGCCGGAGGATGAGCCTGCCGCCTATCGAGGGCCGATCCAGCTCCAGGGCTGCATGATGTGTACCGGCTTCAACTGGGGCGCGGTCTGCGTTCTCTATCGCGGCATCGAGATGCGGGTCTTTGTCTACCCCAAGCTGCAGGCGGTGCATGATCAGATCACCGACGCTGTCACGCAGTTTGAGCGGCGCAAGCTTGGCCCTGATTGGTATCCACCAGTCAGCGCGGCCGACGCTGCCAGGACTTGGGCCACGGCCGAGGAGGACGCGCCGCCTGTTACGCTGGGCGCTGACGCCGCTGCCCTGGTCGACGATATCCTCACTGCCCGCGAGGTGATGAAGGCATCAGAGGCCACGCTAGAGGCTGCCAGCGCCGCTCTGATGGAGATGCTTGGGAACCACACCGAGGGCATCGTCACCGACGACGACGGGCACCAGTACCGGGTGCGCTGGCCGATCCGAAAATACAAGGCGCAGCCAGCGAAGACGCAGCCTGCAAAGGAGGCGTACCAGGTGAGGCTAAAGACCCTCGAGATTAAAAATCTGAATGCAGCGTGAGAAGAAGGGCCGGGGATTACCCGGCCCTTTGCTTTACCAGCGGGAAGGGTACATCCCCTCGACGCAGATGCATGGCATCGGGGCCTCGCCCCATTGCATGGTCCGGCCGGTCGCATCCTTCGGCCGCATATCCGGGATGGCAAAGTTGCGGATGCCGTCGCCGCCATAGGCTGTGCCGAGGAGGGAGAACAGCGCCGTGTTCTGTTGGATCGAAAGCTGGTGGCCGTCGCACAACAGCCAGCCTCGCGGCGGGAAGTTGCCGGCAAACCAGCCGACAGATCCGAGATAGCTTTCCGGTCCCATGCTTTCCTCCTATGCCATGAACTCGCCGGCCTGTTGCTCGACCTCCGCGACACGCCTGGTCCAGCCCTTCCCGAAGGTGGCAAAGGTGGGCAGGGCCTGGAGAAAGGTGAGCCGCCCCCGGCAGATCTTCTCGACCAGCTCCTCGGGGTCAGCGGCCGCCACCGCCGCCAGGGTCTTTGGACCGATGGCCCCGTCAGGCGTCACGCCGACCGCCGCCTGCAGCGCCTTGGCTGCGCGCCCCGTGCCGCTGTTCACGGCATAGTCGAAGACTGCATGGTCGACGCCGGCCGGCAGCTCATCACCGCGCACCTTGTCCCAGTACCGCGCCTTGTAGAACGGGGCGACGATCTCGCGGGTGAGGCCGCGCATGGTTGCCTCGTCGACCTGGTGGCCGACATATTCCTCCCACGCCTTCTTCGTGACGCCGAGGTTCGTCATGCCGCCAGGGTCTGACGGATGGTTCACGAAACCCCCTTCGTGTTTCATCAGGTGATTGAAGCTTGCTTGAAAATTTTCACGCATCATTTGCCCCCATTGGGTTGTGTACTAAGAGCTTTGTCTTTTTCGCGCGATCCAGCACTCGACCCAAAGTGAAAAGCGACAACTGCCGTCACCGTATTGGTGAGCGCGCCGAGCATCATTAGGATCGCCTCCGTCCCTGACTGAGGCATCCCGCGAAACAGCATCCAAGCCAAGCAGGCAAAAAAGCCACCGACAATCAGGAAAGATAATATGCGCGCCGTCCAATCACCCGTGCGCATTGACATCTCACGCGCCTCGTGGCGGTCCTGCGCCGATATCTTCTCAAGATCAATGTCCAACTCTTTCATGCGGACACGGAAGTCAGCATCGACCTTGCGGAGCTGCGCGATCTGATCTGGCGTCGCGTTCTGCACGGCAGCCTCGATCTCCTGCGGCGACCCATCAGGCCTACCGAGCAAAACATTCGACACGGTTTTGACTGCGATGCCAGCAAGCGGACCACCCACCGCCGTTGCCAGCGTCGGGGCAACCGACGCGATGAGCGAGCCTATCTTTGAGAAATCCATACGCGCCCCCTATGAGTTCTTGATGATTGCGATAGCGATGATGACAAGCACGATGAACGGGAGGCCAATGGCTGGCACAGCCCACATCAACATCTGTATGTGCGCCGCTCTCTCCTCAGCGGCTTTGCGCGCCGCTTCCTTTTGAGCCTTCCTGATCCGAGTGATCTCTTGCTGTATCTGCTCCCATGCTGTGATGCCGTACTGCGCGACGATCTCGTTCTTGACCATGTTGCGCATCTCTTCTGCTTCGCGCTTTGCGGAGAATGCTTTGAGTGCAATCTCCTCGGCGCTTTCCTTTTGACCCCATCCCCTCGGCGGATCGGCAGCAAGGCGCGCTAGATCGCCTTCTGCTTTCATCAGTGCCGACATATCTTTGACGATTGACGACACGTCTTTGCCAAGCTTGATCGCAGTCGAGATCCCGGCGGCTGCGGCTTTGGCTGTTGCGAGGACAGTTAAAGGGTCCATCTCACTCCTTGTATCGGCGCAAGAATGCTTGCACGGTTTCTGTTTCGTAGATCCTGATGCCAGTCCACACGATGGTGAATAGGGCAGCGATGGCGGGCAACGCTCCCGCCAATGTTCCAACAACGGTAGTCACCGAAACCACATCTCCAATCACCTTGAGTTGCTCGGTCGCATGGTCAGACATTTGGCTCGCCTTTCACGATGTTAATGAACCGCGAATTCGGTTCGAGTGCGATGAGTTCGTGACGCTGCCCGACCTTCCAATCGATCACGTCACCGGCTTTTGCCGTCATCTCCCACCCGTCGCCGTGAGCTTTGAAAGAGCCACGCGCTACGATGGTAATGTGAACGGTGCTTTCATCATGGTCATGCATCGGCAGGACATCATCGACTTCTGGAAAGTCAAAGATGGTGCCAGTGAGTTTGCCGAATTGTTTTGTTTGACTGTGCATCATGTCAGATCACCGACGGCGGCTCGTTGTTTCCAGACACAGGCTCTTCAACTGGAAGCTCTTGCATCGGTGGAAGAGGTCGCGGCTGAGATGTCAATGACCATTGCACATGATCAAAGATTGCGTACATCCCTGTCGGTATTTTTGGAACGGCGATATTGGTCCACCGTTCAGGCGGTCCCGGATACGATCCATTGTGCGGCACTTCTATGGTCTCGCCAGTGAAGTAGCCCCATTCGTCGTAGGCATAGACGGTGAAAGCGTCGCTCATTGTCGGCCTCACGTTTTGATGAAGTAGCGAGTGCTATAGAAGGACGAATTGATCAACCGTGGCGAGAGGCTTATCGAAGACGACACGTTAGGCACAGGGAACTGCGTCGAAGAGTTGTAAGCGTTCATGTCCCACCAGTAAATTGCAGTCGTGCTCCTTGAGTAAAACTTTCCGCTGTTTGCAACTGCTTGCACGCCATATGTTGTTGTCGTGCTTGAAGATGCCCATTCAATCAGGTCAGATGAGTACCATCCGTCTGCAGTTGCATAAATAGATCCATTCCAAAAAATCTTTGAGTTTCGTCCAGTTGTTGTTTTAAGCGTCCAAGTTCCCGACGCACCAGTTGTACTCGTCCACAACGTTCCGTTCGAAATGGACAATATAAATTGTCCGTTTGCGTATGAGACATACCCAAGGTTTTGGCCAGTGAATGTGATGCTTGATGTGATATTTGTGAAACTCGTACCACTTGCCGAATACCAAAGGCCATTTCCAGGCAAATGCATGACAACCCCACCTGAATATCCAGCCGATGAGTTCACAAATCCAGACGAAGCTGCGCCGCCAAAAGTAGCAGCCGTCCATGTTGATCCGTTTGTCGAATACTGAATAGTTGAGGTTCCAGTGCTACATCCATCATCAAGATATCCCTGCGTCAGGAAAACGTTGCTGGTTCCGCCAAAAACAACAAAGTGGGTGCCTTGATTGCCGTTAGCTGCGGTTCCAGAAAGGGTTCCTTTTGTCCAAGTCGAAAGATCGGACGAGTATTGGACGTTATAAGCACTGTTGCCCGGCTTCACTGTAGCCATATAGATGCCGTTGCCATACGCAACACGAGGCTCAATGTTTGAAAGCGTCCCCAAATTCCATGCAGTTCTTCCAGTCCAGTTAATGCCGTCTGTGCTCGTGAAGAGAGCATTAGCTGTTGCTGAGAGATTACTTGTTGCCAACGCCGTACCTGTTGTGAACAAAACATTGTTGGCGTCCCGCACAATTTGCGGGGTCTGTGTCAGGCTGCCGTTCGTGTATGAATTTGTAATGGCCGACGCTATTGCTGGAGTGCCAATTAGCGCGGCAAGTGCAGGATACGACGTTCGATTGTAGAGCGATCCATCACAAAGCAAAAAGCCCTGCGGCGTCATCGCTGCAGTGCCGGCTACAGTTTGAGAACCAGTCGTCGTTGAAGAGAAAGACACTGAACCAGAAGATGATGCTGTGACTGTATAAACACCGTTGTATCCAGCAGGCGTGACACCGCTGATGGTTACAGTGCTTCCAACAGGCATTGTGTACGCTGGCGTAAATGTGATGGTTGCGACAGATCCCGTACCAGAGGCTCCTGTGGTCGTCGCGGCATAATATGAGTTAATAACAATTGAACCAATTGGTACACCGGGGGCAGGGTCGCTCCACGCAGGCGCATTGCCGGAACCTTGTCCCGTCAAAACCTTTCCGCTTGCACCAGTGGTGTCGAGCTTTGCCAGCGTCGCTGAACCGTTCGCCAGCTTGGCTGTTGTCACAGCAAGATTGTTGATGTCAGCGGTGTCGACCGTCAGGTCTGTTATGTCGCTGCCAGCCACCGTGCTTTTCGTGGCGAGAGAACCCAAGCCAAGATTGGTGCGCGCCGTTGCTGCGCTCTGTAGGTCAGACAGATTGTTGGCTGCGGCCAGATAGCCAGACCCAGAGATGTAAGCGGCAACCCACGCGCTGCCGGTGTAGACCTTCATGCCGCCAACGGTTGTATCAAAATACAGCGCGCCAGCGACGAGAGGATTACCGTCATTGTCGGTTGCAGGATCGCTTGCCTTCGCGCCAAGATACCGATCATCAAAGCTATCGAACGACGCAAGGGTCGCATCGCGTGCAGCCTCTGCCGCAGTTTGCGCGGACGAGGCGGAAGACGCAGCGGACGATGCGGTAGACGCGGAGGACGCCGCAGCCTGAGCGTGATACTTGGCGCTGTACTCGCCGCCGGCCACCGTGCCGGTCGTCTTTGTCGCCCAGTCATTGGCAAGTTCAGCGGAAGCAGACGCCTCGCTGGCTTTTGTTGTTGCTGTCGAGGCGGACGCGGTGGCAGACGAGGCCGAGCTACTTGCACTCGATGCGGCGCTTGTCGCCGTCGAGGCGGATGCGGATGCCGACGAGGCGCTTGTTGCAGCGGAAGAAGCGGATGCCGTCGCCGACGACGCAGAGGCCGTCGCGCTCGAGGCAGAGGCAGAGGCCGACGCTGCAGACGCGGCAGCCGCGTTCGCATTGCTCTCGACGTTGGCAACCTCGGCAAGGCTCGGCCCCATTTCAGGGTTGCCGGTCGACGAGTTAAACGCAAGCACCTTGCCTGCGCGCGTCGCCTTCGGAGGCAACGCCATGTTCAGCGTGCCACCGTCGTCAGTGGCCGCAGGATCATAGGGCGGGGCGCGCAGCGTCCGCTTGTTCTCTTCAGCCAATTGCTGGATCATCACGATCTGGCTGTCGAGCTGTTCATTGAGCGACGCGGCCAACAGATCGCCAGCCGTCACGAAGTCAGTCGTGCGCTCAATGGCGCGAGATCCGATGATGGTGATCGTGTCGCTGCCGGTCGCGGCGCTGGTCAGCGTCACCGAGCCGGTGCCGTTTGCGTTGATCGTGACCGTGTAATTGGTCGTGAGCGTTAGCTTGGTCGAGTTCTTGTAAACAGCGATGTCTGTTGCTGCGAGAACCTCAAAGGAAAACGCATAAGGCCCGACGCCTGCCGAGCCAGTGTAGACCACCCTGCGGGTCACTGCGTTGATCGAGTAATCGGCCATCGGTCAGTCCTTTTGTCGTTTGTACAGCGTCATGGGTTCGAGTTGATCTTCGCTTCAAGCAGCGGGTCTTCTTGCATCAGCCTAGTGCGAGCGGCTTTGCGGAACAGTGAGACCATGCGATTGATCTCCGCTGCCTTCTGGTCATTTGTCGCGAGCTTGAGATAGTCCTCGCTGGTGATCACGCGCTGCAGCGTCGGCAGCAATGTCTGCGACGCATCGTAACCATCGCTGCCAGGCAGGCGGCCTGCGCCTTCGCCAGACAGGTCGAGCGTGTTGGCAAGTGTGATCAGGCGATTGTATTGCAGGGCGTTCAGGTCGACGCCGTTGATCTTCTTCGGTGTCAGCGCAAACCCGCCGCCAATGTTGACGAGTTCCTGGTCGACCATGCTGTAGTCGGCCTTCTTGATTTTGACCGGCGACAGGAAATCCCAGGCGTTGCCATAGCCGGCAACCATCGGCTCGGCCCACTCGTTGAGGCGCGGCGGCAGCTCTTTGTTGAAGAACGGGTTCTGCGCCTTGAACTTCTGCAGGGCGGTGTAGAAGCCCTTGGTCATGTCGTCGAGTTCAGTGACGTCCTCGCCAAACAATCCCTTCTCAGGCGGCATCGTGTTCTTGGCGACTGGATCTCTGGAGCGCGAGATCGCGCCGCCCAATCCGCCGCCGCCAGGCACGAATGCCAGAACGCCGCCGGCAGCCTTCTCGGCAAAGAACTGGGAGATCTTCTCAGTGCGCTCTTGGCGGTTCTGAATACGCATCGCCGCAGTCAGATCTGCGACGCCCTGGATGAGCGGCAGCTCGAGAGCATAGTTGGCGATGGACGTGCCGACCGCCGCCATCGACAGCTTGTCGAGGACATCTGGCCCGCTTTCATAGTTGGCGTAATAAGCATAGTCGGCCGCGATGCCGATCATGCCAGACAGCGGATCGAAGCGGTTATAGCTGATGCTCTTGTAGCCGCCGTCGTCCTGCTTCACCGAGATCGAGTAGGGCTGATGGCCCATGCGCAGCCAGGCTTCGCGTGCATTCGGATCAGCCGGCCCGTTGCCATTGATGATGACCTCGCCATCCATCTGGTTGCCCCAGGCTGAATAGGCAATCGTCCCCATGAGCATCGCGCCCATGGTCATTTTCGCCATGGCGATGTCCGCCTCACGGCCGCCAGCCGTCAGGGCCTTGTACTGGCTCGGCATGATCGGGATCGGCAGGCGCTCGAGGACGGCCTCGCCTATCCGCATCGGCGTGCGGAAGAACGGGACGACAAGCTTCCCGACCGGGTGCGAGAACGCGGTCTGCGCGCCAGCCAGCATTGAGCCAGGCTCAAACCCTTTCTGGAACGTCATCTCTTTCGCCGCGTCCTGGATGCGCTGCGTGACGACGGCGGGCGGATCGTTGAGAATGCGCAGGCGCTCAATCTCTGCCAGGCGCGTCGCCTCGGCCTCGCTCTTGCCCAGGGCAATGGCCTCATCGAAGACCTTATGCTGCGCGATGACGGCCTCGCGGTTGAGGCCCATGCGATAGCCAATGGCCTTGAAGAACTCGTCCTCAGCCAGGAGGAAACGGCCAGGCATACGGACTGCGACGCCAAGAGCATTGACTGCGCCCGCGCCATAGTTGCCGGTGCGGAACTGTTCGTAGATCTCGCCGACGTCGCCCGACGTGCCAATGGCGCGGCGGTTCCTGACCTCAAGCTTTGAAGCGATGTCCTGCGGGCCTTCGGTGCGAAGCACATCAGCCGCGACAACCAGGCCATCCTTCCAGCCCTCGGCAATCCCCTGCGCCTCAGCAAAGGCCTCGCGCACGACGACGCGGTCCATGTTGCCGGTAACGGTCGAACGCGCGCCGCCGATCACGCCGGCAATGGCTGTCTCCATGACGCGCGTCATACCGAAGATCGTGTTGCCGGAGACGTTGAGGATATGCGACACGGGATTAGACAGGAGGCTGTTAACGTAGACCTCAGCCATCACGTCCATTGATTTATTGAGGATGCCGCCCTTCAGGAAGTTCGACCGCTTCGTTGGGTCTTTGATCGACAGGTAGGCGGTCATCTGGTGTTCGATGTCTTCGACCGTTTCCGAACCGAACAGCTTGACCAGCTCCTGGCTGCGGGTCGAGATATCGGCCCCGGTGACCTTGCCCATCTGCGAGATGACATACAGCGTGCGGCCAGCCTCAGACCCTGCGCCGCTGATGTTGGCTAACAAGACCGCTTCCATGCTTGCCATCTGCCTGGCACGCGCCATCGCGGCGGCTCGCGCTTCCGGCTCGGTGATCGCGAAGGCCGCCTTAGTTGCAGCCTCGGTCTCACCGCGCAGGCCGACCGTGACCAGGTAACCGGCCAGGACGTCCTCGGCTGCAGCACCTTCACCAGCCGACCGCTTCATCCATTCAAACACGGTCTGGTCGACAGCCTTGTTGTTGGCCTTCTCGAGGAGCGCCTCAAAATTAAGCGTGCCGCGACGGGCCTCCTCAAACAGCTCACGGTTGGCGTCCTTGAGGCGCGCCGTGTAGTCGGCAAGATCCAGGTCGCCGATCTCCTGCGCGACCTTCGGGAAGTTGATGCCCTTCTTGTATTGGCCGCCCAGGACAGCGTCGATGCGCAGCGCCTCTTCATCCGTCATCGGGCGGACCAGGGCAAAGTCGCCGACGAATTGAACCGGCTCATCCTTCATCGGCGGCTGGGTGCGCGTCTGCGCATCGTCGACGCGGCGGTTAAACCGCTCGAGGACGGCATTGCCGATGTCCCTGATGGTGTTCATGCGGCCGGCCACCTGGACCGGCTGTGCAGGCTCCGCAGGCGGTTCTTGGCCCAATGCGACAGCGGACGATGCGTCGACCGGGGCAGGGGCCGTCTCGTCGACGCCGATCTGCATATCGGGCTGTTCGACATTGGTCGGCTGGGTGGCCGTCGCCGTCAGATCGAGCGCCGCCTGCGTACCGTTAGGGTCGACGACGCTCTTGAGGATCTCGGCGGGGTCAGTCGGAATTGCCATCTCAAACGGTCCTTTTGCCTTTTGTACTAATTGCTAGGCGGCGGGCCGTTTGAGCCGCTGTCCATTAGTCCTTTTGTTCGGCCTTTGGGGGCGTTTGCTGCGGCTGTTGAGCCTGCGGCTGGGCCTGGTCGTCCTTCGGCTTTGCCGAGTTCTGACTCAAAGAGGCCCTCAAGTTCGCGCCGTAGAGTATCGAAGTCGGCTGCGGTGCGTCGGACGCCGAGGTCTGCCAACCTTCCCAGATAAGCTTGCCCATCTTTATCCGTCTCCCAATCATTGCGCACCTTGGTCAGATCGGCCTCATAACCACGGACGCGCAAGTTGATGTCCATACCGCCGACTGCGTCATTGATAGCACCATTCAGTGACTTTTCCAACGCCTCGCGCCGCTTTGCCCCGCCCTTGTCGATAAGGACACGGATGCCGACTTCGCCGTCTGGCGTGCGGATCGGCTGATACCCGACCATCAACTTAGAGCTGTCGCTGTCCATGATCTTCTGCCAGAACGCCCGCAACCCATCGTCAGTGCCAAGCGTTTTGGAGCCGTCTTCAATGAAGTCTACGGCAAATGCTTTGGGGTTCTTGGTCCAGCCCTTCACCGAGTTAACCCACACCTCAGTTTGCTGGGTCAGGTAGCCCAGGACGTTGGCGGCGATCTCCGCGCCTTCACGGGTCGCAAGAGCCTGTCCCACGGCGGCCGGGTTCTGGTAGGTATTCCACCCGCCCGTGCCGTGGACCAGGTCACGCAGATCGATGCCAGAAATCTCTCGCGCCACATCCATGGCGCGCGTCGTTACGGCCTGCGTCACGGACGCCTGTTTTTCAAGCGGCAGGGCATTAAAACGCTCACCAAACTTTGCGGCCCATGGAGAGCCAGCGCCAGGCGCTGCCTCAAACGAAATGCGCCGCGTAACCTGTTCAAGACCTGTGACGACGTCGTCAGCTTGGTTGGCCGTCAGCTTGGTCATCGCCATCCAGCCAATAGCTTGAACCTCGCGAGGCTTCCAATCGCTGCGGCCCTGCCACTGAATGCTGTTCAGATAGTCCGTCATCTCTCGACCGAATTGCGCGCGGTTCTCATACTTGGTCGACGCAATCGCGTCACCAAAGTCCATCTTCAAATTCTCAGGCACATCGTACCCAAGGCGGCGCAGATGGTTGACGAGGACATCGTCGACAAGTCCTGTGTCGCGCGCGGTATGGATGTCGACAACAAACGGGCTGCCACCGCGCTCATCGTTACCCATCCATGAGCGCACGTCTTTACCTTCTGCGCTGTCAACAAAGTCAGCAATCTTCTGCCCAACGCCGCCTTCAATGTCTTCACCCTTCAAGACAGAACGCGCAGCGCCTGTCGGGTTAGGCATACCGCCAGCCTTTAACTCATCAGCAGGAGTGTTGCGCGCAAACTGTTCAGCTTGCAGCAACACATTATTCATCGCGCCTGTGACATCGATGTTTTGCTGCGCCACAAGCCAGGCGCGCATATACTTATCAGTGAGCGCCTCGTCCCCATTGGTGTATTTAAGGAACACGCCCCTGATGTCGTCGTACCATTTGGCGTATTGTTGGATCTCTTCTGGAGAGAGCATTTTCTCCGTGCGCGCAATCCAATCCTGCGGCGTAATCTTGCCGATCACAAAATCAGGAAGGTCTGATCCTTCCGGCGCGGAAATCACAAAGCGTTCGTTGTTTGGCTGTCCTGGAAGTTCTTTGCCGTTTGCCAGATCGGCTCGACGTTTCTCAAGAAGACGGAGGCGTTCTGCCGCATCTTCTGCCGGGAAGTTCAAGCCGCCTTCTTTTTTCAATGTTTGGCGTAGGACTTTACTTAGTGCGCCGCCTTCGGCTTCAGTTGGGGCAATAGCAACAGCGCCTGCGCCGCCAACACCGAGACCTTCAACAACTTTCTGCGCCAGCTCAGGGTTGTCTTTAATGACCGTGAAACCTTTCATCACGCCGTCGATCAGCCCACCAAGGCCTGCACCTTCAAGCACGCCGAGCATACGGGCGCGAAGCCTCTCATCGGGTCCAGCGTCTTCAGAGACACGATTGTTCAGAAACGCGGTAAGTTCGTTTTGAAACCCCAAATCCCAAGCTAGGGTTGCTAGGTTTCCTTCTTCAGGGTTCATCAGCATATCGACCACAGCACCGGATGCGATGTTTCCAAACGTGCTGCCGCCCATGCCAAGCGTGCGCGTTAGCATCAAGGCGCTGACGACGTTGACGCCTGTGCGTGCGATGCCTTCGGCGAGAGACTGCGGCTCCCAGTTTGGCAGCACGCCTTTAACAGCGTCACGCGCAAACTGCGGCCGATTGTCCATTCTGTTCTGATTGTCGATCAGCTCTGCGCCGACATCGAGGACACCTTGCGCCGTGTCACGAAGGCCGCCTCCGATGGCGCGCATTGTGCCCGCTGCAAACTCATTGCCGAATGTTGGCGACGGTGCATCACCAAGCGCCGCAGCGTCAGGCGACATCCCGTTTGGGGTCGGCAATTGAACCTTCGGGATCTCGTCGACAACAAGACGGCCGCCGTCTTTGTAGATCGGCACACCGCTAGAGAACATTGTCCACGATTGATTGAGGGCGTGTTCGAGATCCATTACCTTGCCCCCGTATTGTTGATCGCGTCGAGCAATTGCTTGAGGTCGGCGATGTACTGACCAGACTGCGCCGGGTTGAAATATCCGCGCTCATTCGGCTGCCGCGAGTTCGCTGTCGCAAGAGCGGCGCGCACGTCTTCGAGCGACGACTCGTTGGTGATGTCGTAGCCCTTGCTCTTGAGAACTGCACGCAGACCCGTGATGCGGTTTTCTGCTTCTTTGAGCTGTTCTGCGCTCGGCCCTGCGCCCTTGATTTCTTCGGCTCGCTTGCGCGCATACTCGACAGCGTCGAATGATTTGTCGTTTGCGTCGGCCTCTGCCTTCTTCGCAATGATCTCGTTCTGGATTGTCGTCACGCGCTGCATCGCGCGGCGATCCGTTGCAGACGGGTTGATGATGTTGCGATCAGGATAGCCGAGGATGTTCTTGACGACCGTCATCGCGTCGCCGACGCGCTTGTCGTCAAACGCATTGACCTTGTCGAGGAGCGTGCGCCCATCCGTAAACGACAGCCGGCGATCCGTGACGGCATCCATCACGCGCTCGCGTGTCAGCCTGCCACGCGCCAGCTCATTTTCCATGAAGAAGACGACGCCAGGCTGGGTCTTGCCGCCATCCGTGTCGATGATTGAGCTATACTTCTCAAAGCCTTCGGCGTCGCGGTTCTTGTCCATCTCGGTCAGCGCGTTGCGCGCACCCTCGACGTCGCCATCGCGCCAGGCTGTGATGAACTTTATGCGCGTCTCGCCGACTGCCTTATTTCTCGCGCGCTCAAGCGACGCCTCCATGTTTGTTTCCATGGATTGCTGCGCGGTCAATTGCCGGCGGATCTCGTCCTTTGCCTTGGTCCGCTCCTCCTCGCTCATCTGAGACCAGAGACGTTCAATCGGCGTGCCTCTTACCTCACCGCGCAATACTTGCTGCAGCTTCGCGTAGGTCGGCACGCCGTCCTCGCCAAAGGTATATTTGACGACGCCGTTGCGTATCGATGTGTTGACCTGGTCCTGGAACTCTTTGAGCTTTGTCTTTGCAAGCTCTGCGTCGCCGAGGCGATAAGCAAATTGCAGAACGCGATTGCGCTCCTGCGCCAAGACATTATCGACCGGCACAAAGATCTCGTCGCCAGGCTCACCCTGGAAACGGCCGCCCGCCTGCACAATCGTGTCGACGCCACGCACGACATTGTCGATGGCCTGCGTGACTGCAATTTTGTCGCGCGCTTGGGCCTTGTCATAGAGATGCTTGGCGTGCGCCGTGTAGCTTGATGACGTCAGCGTAGTCAGCGCCGCGCGAACCGAACCAGCGGTGGCTGGCGACACTTGCGCCAGGGCTGACGAGTAGCCGACAACAATCGAGTCGAGCTGCTTGCGGTATTCGTCGAGCGGCATATCGCTGCGGCGGGCCGTCGCATCAAACTCAGCCAGCTTGTTGCGCGCCTCGATCTCGATGTTTTGCTGCATCGTCTTCAAGCCGGCTTCACGCGCAGCGCGGCCAAAGATCGAGGATGTGTTGCCAGGCATCACGTCCTGGCCGGTCTCTTGACCCTTCTTGAGCTGTTCGATAGTCGGCGCATTGGCAGCGCCATACTCGGCACCCTCGACCCTTGCCTGGGCTGCCGCCTGTTCAAAGGCAAAGTTCGACATCCTCGTCAGGTTCTCAGCCAGCGCCGTTGCGGCACGCGCACCGGCTTCCTCCGCTGCAGTGGATATTGGCTGGACAGATCCGACACGGATGCCAAGTGGCTCATAGCGGGGGAGGGGTGATGCCATTATCCGAGCGCCTTCAGTCTGGTCGCACCTAGCAGGCCTGACCCAATCAGGTTGAACATACCCATCGACGATGCATTGTCGGCGGCAGTGAGATACGCTGCTTGATTGGCGCGGCCAGACAGGATCGACATCTCGCTATTGCTACGCGCCCAGTTGAACTCATCGACGCCCTTGGTCATGGCGTAATCAGACAGCGTCTGCGCCGAGCCGCTAAACGGATCGATGCCGCCCGCGCTGCCTCGAGCGCGGATCAAGGCATTCGTCTCAATAGTGCGGTTCAGGACGGCAATGCCCTGCTTCTGGTATTCCATGGCTTGTTGGTTGCCTTGGATCAGAGCATTCGTCGCCTGGAGTTGATACGCCGCAGATTGTTGCTGTGCGGCCGAATAGCTTGCGATGCCCGAGAAGATTGAGCCGCCAAGGGACAGCGCCTGCCAGCCGCTGAGGCCGGTGCCGAGAATGCCGCCGGCTCCGGCCGTCGTCGTCAGCGCGCTACTAATCGCGCTACCGGCAGACCCAACTGCCGCACCGGCAGAGCCAAGCAATCCGCCAATCGCAGTACCGGCTGATCCGATTGCCGTTCCTGCCGCAGCAACAAGAGGAACAATAAAGGCCATCGTCTTACCCCACCGATATTTTGTATTCGATGCCCAACACGGTCATCTGCAGAGGCACCGTCTGGGTAATCGTGATCGCACCTTCGCGATCATATCCAAGCAAGTTCTCGATCTTCTTGAGACCTGTGTATTCATCAATCGGCTGATCGAGGACAGACGTCCCGAAGTTGCGGAACGGGATCTGCCGACCTTGCACGGTGATTGCTTGCGTCTCAAACAGATCGAGGATGATGTCATAGACGCGCTTCTTCGATCCACGGATCGAGCCGCTCTGCATACGCGGCGCAGGAGGAAGCGTCTTGATCAGCGGCGTATATGTCAGGCCGATCTGATAGCTTGAGGTTGCAGGGCGCGTAAACGTCAGCGATCCGCTGGATACTGTCTTGTCCGCCTCAAGAACGCCATCGCGCACCACCTTCACGCTGCGGCCGTTCAAATATGACAAGCCACTTACGCTCGCCGTCGACGACGCAACCGTCGCCTGCTTGGCGCAATCAAGGGTGAGGTCTTCTTCGAATAGCTCGACGTAGTAGGCATCGCTCCCACCCACCGTTCGTTTGACAACGGCGTAAGCATCGCCGATGTCGACGCCAATGGAGATAAAGCTGCCATCTGTCGTCCATTCGCTTGGGGCGATAACCTTCTGGGAACGCAGCAAGGTGTAGCACGCGATTGATCCATCGGCATCGTTGACAACAAGAAGTCGGTCGCCCTCATCAGTCGAGGTTGATTTCCGCACGGCCATCTCGCTTGGCTCTTTCAAGAGGTGAGATGACAACAGAGAGATCTTTGCTGCGGTAAAGGCCGCCTCAGTGTTGAGGTAGATCATTTCCTGCAGCGCCTTACCCTGGCGCTGAATGAAAAGCGTGCCGCCTTCGACGTTTACAACGCGGACGCCAGGCCTAGCTCCGTTCTGGGTCTGGACGCGCAAGAAGAATGTGCCAGGCGTGATCGGGTCATCACTCGGCTGCGGGACGAAGAACTCAGCGCCTGTTGTGAAAACCTGGAGCGCACGGCCTGGGTACATATCGACGATGGCGTTGTACTGACCTGTGTCGGCTGTTGCTTCGACGGCTTCATCGGCGAGGCCTTCGCCTGGGTTGAAGTCAAAATAGTTTCCGACAACAGAACCCCACACGGTCGAAGGCAAAGACTTAGACCCGCCGAAGAACAGACGACCTTGGTAAAAGCCGACGGTCCTGGGCCATCCTTTTGTCGACGACCAGGCGTCTTCGTATCCGCGCTCAAACTCCCACGTCCCGCTTGAAAGACGGTCAGTGTTAAAGAACGGCACCGTCACGCGAGCGCGCACCTCAGTTGCGCTGACATAGTCGATGATGCGAGCGCGGCCGAAGGCCGTTGTGCCGACGATGTATTGGTTTACATCGGACGCGGAAAAAATCGACGACGCCGACGTGATCTTAATGTTGCCGGTAGTCGCAGATGGAGTGATGCTGGCAGAGCCGCTGGTCGTTGTGACTGTAAACGCATACTTGGGGATAAAGTCAAACGACAGCGTCGACGCGGTCCAGGTAGTGTCGTTCCCGCCTCTGAAGATTTTAAGAGGCTGCAAATCCTGATGCACAACAATGAGCGTGTCATAGCTCTGCGTCCAGCACATCTCAGGAAGGATCGACGCCGTCATAGACGCAACCTCGAGATAGTCATTCCCAGAGGCGTTGATGTTTGTAATGAGCGCGCCGTCTTTGAAAATGTACATCCGGCCAGGAACAAAGACGAGCATATAGCTTGTCGTTGTCGAGAACTCGAAGGGGACCATGCGCACGCCCTGGCTCGCGAGGTTCGCGGGGAGGGACGCGATGTATCGCGTGCCAGGGCGGCGCTTCGCCCCGCCTTGCGGCTGGACGGTCACGTTAGTGGCCTTTGCTAGACCACTCCGATACTGGTCAATGTCAGAACGCGCACGCAGCTTGGGGTCCATTTCCCCGGTGGTGAAGTCGTTCTGAAGCGCGATAATCTGCATCTCACCCCCTTACGGCGATGAGCGCGAAATCCTCAATCGCTTGCGGTGGCTTGCCGCCATCAATGTTCATTGCGACGCGCATCAACCCGCCACGCATATTCTCGCCAGGCGGGCCATATGCCATCGCATGAAAGAAGTCGGCCTTGCCGCTCGAGTCAGCGACAGGGATAGAAAAGACGGAAGCCAGCGCCGCTTTTAGAACGCGGACGAAGTAAGCCGGCATCAAGCTCTCTGCGACGCTGTATTGGTAATCAATCCACACGTCTTCGTAGTTGCAGTAAATCGACGTGCCGTAGAGTTCCCACTCGCGAACCGGACGGTTGCCAACAGCGGAAGAGTTAAAGACAGCGCGCGGAACGCCGAGGATGTCGCCTGGCAGCGCATAGGCATATTTCCACTCGTTGGTGGGAGCCGACGCAAGACGAGCAAGCTTCATCTTCTTCAGCGACCAGCTCCATTCATATTGCTGAAGGAGAACGTCGCGCACATTGTCATAGAGGCGGTCTGCAGTCTTGGCCGCGTCGGTCTCTTCTGCAAACGACGAAATCGGCGAAGCGCCGAGCATGATCATTGCGTCTGAACAGATAGAGAGTTTTGTGTCGCCTGCAGCCATGTGTCACCCATAAGAGGGGAGGGCGGGGATCGCTCCCCGCCCCAGGTCGTTAGTCGGTGTCGGTGGCCGAGACGGTTGTGCCATCCGCGATATCGACGGTCGTGCCGTCGTTCGCATTCACATACGAGATAACCATCGAAGGCGTGGTCGTGTCGTAGATGAAGATGACGTCGCCGACCTTAAGGATCGACGCGAGCGGGTTGAAGTAACCCGCCGTGTTGATCGTGGCCTGCGTGTCTGCCGACTTGTAAGTGTAGATGGAGGGGGCGTTGCCAGCCTTGCCGGCAGCGACCGTGTTCCAACCAGTTGCGCTAAAAGCCATCGGTTAGTCCTCCTCAAGCTTCGCGAGTTGTGATCTTGACGATGCCGCCATCGTCAATGTTGATCGCGCCGGCGGAGAACATTCCGTTGACCAAGTAGCTGGTCTTTTCCGGGATGTAATTGATCTCCGACTTCATAGCCATGCCGACAGCGAAACCGATGGAGTCGCGGTGGAAGGCGTAGACGACACGGTCGTTTGAGCCGTCGATGGCAAGACCACCTTCGGAGCGGTCACCGACAGTCACGAAGTTGAACCCGAGGAAGGTGTTCAGCTCACCAGAGACAAGCGCCTTCACCGAGTTGTAGTCAGCCGAGGTGACAGCCGTCTCACCCAAGAGCGTCTCAAGAGAGTTCGCGTGGATGAGGATCGTGCGGCCTTCCATTGGGACGTTGCCCTTGTCGAGCAGCGCCTTGGCGCGACGCAGCTTGGCGACGTTGAGGCCGGAGTCGGTGCCACCGATGTCGTTTGACACAGTCAGCGACGTCGAAGAGCCGGAGAGAGCGTCGATGACGAGCTGGTCCATGCGGCGGCCAATCGCGTTCGATACGACCTGAACAAGTTCACGGCGCTCATCGAAGTTAATTTTGGCCTGGTGGAAGATGTCCGAGTATTCGGCAGCGTTCCAGTCCTGCAGGGTGCAAGTGACCTGGGAGTAGCTGACGTTCATCGGAGTGACGTCGGTCTGCGGAACGCGCAGCGTCGCAGAGCCGGAGCCGATTTTTGGGAACTTAACAGTCGAGCCTTCGACGTTGTTGCGCTCGCGGGTAAGGCCGGCGAGCTGACGCGACGCCTGATAGGCCTGCTTGACCTCAGCGTCGAACAACTGAACGAAAGCATTGGAGACGGCCTGAGCCATGTCTCGCTCCTATGCTTTGGGTTGAGTTTTGGGTTCGTCGCTTCGGGTGGCCGCTACGCGGGCCTCAGCTTGGGCGGTTACGCCGCCCCCATCGGGCGTTGCCAGAGACGGGCCGCATTGCGGGTGTCCATCTGATCGCAAGCAATAACATGAGCGACTGCCTTGTTCAAGCGGCAGTCGCATCGTTTGATTTCTATACTACTCGGCGTACATTTCCTCGAACGCCTTTTCGACCTTTCGGCGGAACGCAGGATCGCTCTTGTAGCGCGGGTCCGCGATCATGGTCTGCAGCTCATCGCGGCTCGGCCGGTCGGAGGTTGTGGCAACATCAGTCGGGATGCGACGCATATCGCCATAAAACTCGCGGACCTTCATCAAGGCGTTGAGGCCGCGAGCCGTGCCGCCCATGATCTTGAATTCCTCGAAATCGTCCTGAGACCAGATGCCCCGCTTCACCATGCCCTGGCCCCAGGAGACCATCTCAGAGATCACCTGGTCGGCATTGGGTCCGAGCTTTTGCTTTTCGGCCTCGACGTTGATCTTGACCTGGCTCTGGTGCTGCATCTGCAGCTCAATGTAATTTTCGGCCAGCTTCTGGAATGCGGCCTGGGAGACGCCGTTTTCCTTCGCCCAGCTCTTGAACGAGCCGACCAGGGGGTCGTCCTCGGCGACGCCTTTCGATGCCAGGAACGAGACGTCATAGTTCTCCGGCGTCTTATGGTCGCCGCGCTTAAACTGTTTCTCCAGCTCGGAGCGCGCCTTCAGCGCCTCGTCGACGCGGGGGGCGCCGTCCTTCCAGAATTTCTCCGGCAGCATCTCGTAGTTCGGCTTGCCGTCCTTGTAGAGCGCGCCGGAGATCGAAGCGATCCAGGCCTCCGTCCCGCCATCTCCGGCGGTCTTGGGCGGCTCTGGAGCCTTCTCGAAGTGTGAGACGGTCTCGTTGGTTTCCTTGGTCTCTGCGGCTTCCGCAGAGGCTCCTGCAAGCAAGCTGTCGTCGCTCATTGTTTTGCCCTCTCCATTCTTCGCTCAATCTCCCGCACCAGGCTGTTCTGTCCTTCGCGGGCGTAGCCATATGAGGCTTCTTGTCCAGGCACCCATGAAGGCACCTCGATGGTAACCTGGCGCAGCCAGGCAATGACCTGTCGCCCTTCCTCGGTCGAAAAGGTTCGCGCGATCAGGATGTCGATGTCCTGCTTATTGTCCGCCGCCTGGTCTGGCGGCGGCTCGAAAAAGTCCCATCCCTCCATGGGTCACCTCATTGTGGCGCTGGTGCCGCGCCCCCAGCCCCCTGCGCCATTTGCATCAACATCGCGGCCTGTTGCTGCTTCTGCATCTCTTCCATCTTTTGCTGGTATTCCTGTGGCGTCGTGCGCACGCGGGCCGGGATGCCCAGGCTGTCAGCGATATGGTTGGAGATCTCGAGCGGTTTGACGTTCATCGCCGCCTCGGGGCCAAGCTGCGCGGAGAGCTGTGCCCACTGCAGGATCTTCTCAACGTCGCCCATGGCCTGCGCCTGGGCAATGGGGCTGATCGGCACGACCTTGATCTCAAGGCCGTTTACCTTCAGCGGCAGATCGATGAGGCCTTCCTCGTCCATAATTGCGAGAGTCTTGGCGACGACCGGAACCATGGTCTCGGTGATAAGGCGGCCAAAGGCTGCGCCCATATTGGTCGCCAGCTCCTTCATGCGCTCGGCGATCTCGGTTGCGCTGCGCGCCGACATGGTGTCGGGCGGCAGGCTGTCATCGAGGAGGATCTTCTTTACGTTCAGGCGCAAGTCCTGCAGGACAAGCTGCGTGACGTTGAAGTCGCCAGAGCGGGGCAAAGCCTTCAGGCTTTCACCCTGGGGGCCGCCGTTACGCGCCACGGGGATGATCGCTCCAGGGACGATGCGAACCGTCTGCGGGTTCAGGATGCCGTCGTCGGCGGCAGTGTAGACCGGCGCAATCGAGAGGCTCGCATTCTTCAGAAGCAGCTCGACGGTTTTATTCAGCGTCTTGATGTCGGGGAGGGCGGTGACGAGCGGGCCGCGACCGTAGCTCTCGCCGGCAAGCTTCATGTAGCGCGAGATCACCCAGGGCGAGAATTTCATCGGGCGGTTGACGATGAAGTCTTTGTCCTTCGCATAGATGACAAAATAGCCCCACTCGCCTTTGCGGTCGTTGTACATCGTCGCCTCGATCAGCTCGACCTCTTCGGTCGGCTTCTCGGCAACCATCCGCTTCAGCGTCGGCGTCAGTTCAGCGTCGGGCCATGTCTGCGTGATCGTCTCGCATTTCATCTTCACTTTGCGGAAGACGTTATCCGGCACGCCTTCGTGACCTTCTTCAAACGCGATCAGATATTCGGGCACGGGGATGTAGCGCAGCGGCTTATCCTTATCGCCTGGCTGGATCATCATGGCCGCAGTGCCAACGCAGAGATCGAGCAAGAACTCGCCCATCGCCAGGTCGAAGTTGCTTTGGCGGATCACCGAGAAGAATTTCTCCGAGTAGACATCGAGAGCCGCCTGGGCTTCGACGCGGCGATCAAACGGGATATCCGTGCCAGGCTCAAGACGCATCCAACGCCCATAAGGCGGGAAGAGACCAGACTGAACGCGGTTTGCGAAACGCTGCGTCGCATGGATGGCCGTCGAGTCGAAAACTTTCTGCATCTTCTTCTGGCCGCTGACGCCGCCCTCATATGCGCCGTCGTAAAGATTGCGCTGCGGCAGGGCGTACTCGTAGCAGTCCTGGTAGAGGCCGCGCCAATTAAGCTTGCGCGCGTGCGCCTTGTCGGATCGCTTCATAATCTCGGCGAGAGAAAACGGGTCGGTCTTCATCCAAGCAATCCTCTTGACGTGTTACCGACGCGCGCAGCGATTGCTTGCTCCATGTCGGTGCCGAGTTTTTGTGTCGGGTTCAATTGCTGAATAGCTGGCCGCGCTGCCGATACAGGCGTATAGACGACCGAGTTGCCGATAGCCGCGTTCTGCTTTGCTTCAGCGTTTGCTTGCACTTGCGCCTGCGTTGCTGTTTGCGTTGCCGCTGCATTAGCGAGAAGGGTGCTTTCGCTGTTCAGATCGAGATTGGTCATCAGGTTATAAACCTGAGAGACGGAGCGGGGGTTGCCCTCTTTGTCATAGAAGATGGTCGGGTTGGCGACAGCTTCTGCGCTGAAAATCAAAGCGGCAGGCGCGTCAGGCTTTTCATCTTTGATCTTGATCATCGATGACGCGCCGCCTGCGCCGAGGAACTGCCCGAGGTAAAGCTCACCAGGCGTGACGGCTCGGCCAATGTTGCGCTCCATGACGCCCTTGTTTTCGGTCAGCATCGCGGCCGCCATGATCGACGCCCATTTGGGATCTTTGGGCGATGCATCTTCAGGCATACCAAGCTGCTTGCCGTAGCGCGTCTTCAGGTAGTCCCAAGTTCCATCAATGAATTGGAACAAGCCTTTTGCGCTGGAGCGGCTGTTTTCCGCTGCAGGGTTGTAACCGCTCTCTTTGCGCGCAATCGCCATCATCAACGCAGGATCGATGTTGTAGGCGTTCGCGGCCGCCGTGATGTTGTCGCGGATCGACGCAAGCGTTGGAGGCGGGGCGACATATCCGCCGCCTTGCGAGAAGAGACGCTGCAACGAGGCTTGCGCCCAGGCAGGAGCCTTTTCGATGGGCTGGCCGGCATATGGCGCTGCAGGATCTGGACCCCAGAATGTCGCGTTCGGCCGCACATCGACATGGATGACGTTGCCGCTCGAGTAGATGCCGACGCCGCGTGCGCCGTTCTGAATGGCCGAGTCGAGAAACTGCCGCTTCTGGTCTTCGCTCCAGCCTCTCACATCAACATCGATGGCGTTGCCGAACAGATGTTGCGATCCTTTTGCACCGCGCGCTTGGTCATTGCCAAACGGATCGCGATGCGTTGAGGTCACAGTAATAGACGGTAGGCCGCTACTCAGCGTGATGCCCTGTAGCATCATGCGCGCCGTAGGGGACAAACGGTCTGGCGTGACGCCTGGAGAGAATTGAAGAGTAGCGGCCATGGCAGATTAGCTGCCCGATGTGCCAAGCGTCGACGTGCCGCCTGTGCCTGTGGCCGAGGAAGAGCCGAGCGACGTGCCAGAAAGAAGCATACGCATACCGCCAGACGCGCCAGCGCGAGAGCGGGCAAGAAGCGCCGCCTGGCGGTCGCGCTCTTGCTGGTCGAGTTTTGCTTGCTGCTCTTTCTGCATTTCGAGCTGCTGCTGCTGCATTGCGATTGCGGCTGAGTTGTCGCTGCCGCCGAAAAGTCCGCTCATGGCCTGGTCCTCGCGAGCATGATGTAATCGGAGCCATCAGGTCCGTATGATTTAAGTACACCTTCGCGATGGAATTTCAAAGCCTCGGCAAAGCGCAGCGATAGCTGATTGCTTGCTTTTACTGTTATTTGCAATCGATGCGCTTGCAGATCGCTTTCGATCTGATTGAAGACAGATTGCGCACGCCGGATTGTTGCTATCGGGTGGCGCTCGACAAGATAGCTGGTAAGCGCCCAGGCTTCCCATACGCCTTGCCAGTAAGGCAGGAAGCCCCAACACATCGCGACGCCTTTGCCTTCGACGATTGCCGAAAAGCACGGGCCGCGCTGCGCATAAATCTTGGTGCGCGCGATGTAATCCTTCGTCGACGCAAGATGACCCAGCTCATCCGGCCGCAAATCCATTGCTGCAACGTGATGCCAGGTGAACGGAACGACATCGACCTTCAGCATCAGAACACATCAAAGTCCGCTGCAGCGATGATCGGGCCCCCTCGAGCGCCGTATGGCGTGCGGCCGCGCGTGATGTATTTATGCTCGCCGCCGCCCATCATGCAGTAACCAAACGCATCGCCGACGTGCGAATGTTCGTTCTTGTGCGGGCTGTCCTTGAACCGCTCATGGCCTGCGCCAACGGCGACGCGCTTAAAATGATAGCCGCCAGCCAGCGCCTTGCGCAGCCGGTGACATTCTCTGTGGACAAGTAGACCAGGGCGACCATTGACCAGGCGCTGCATGGGCGCGGCACCCGCTTCGCGGCGCACCATGAAATCGTTCGACGCTGTCGGCATCGCCTTCAGACCGACTGACTGCAGATGCTCGAACGCCGTCACCTCGAAGATTTCGTCGCGCTTGGCACCGGCCGGGTCGCCCCAGATCAGCGCGCGGCTGGCGCGGAACTTTGTGTTCAGCTCTGACAGCAACATATGCGTGAACCGCTCGAGACCCATCGAGAAACTCACCAGCTCATGCACGACGTGCCAGCGACCCTCGATGCGCTGCGCAAAAACCGCCGCAGGGGTTAGACCAAAGTCGAGGCCGATGTGGACCTCTTCGCCTTCCACAATCCGCAGATCGTCGACCATCGAGCTGTCGTCATATTCCGACCAGACCGGCCGGCCTTCTTGCACATAGACATATTCGCCCTGCGCGTAGCACCTGATCCAATCCAGGTTCTTGCCGGCGAGCTGTTGCGCATAATAGCCAGGCGGAAGGTTGTTGACGTTCTCGGCGTTCGGGTTCTCAATCCAATGTTTCCCCGCCGCGAAGATCGTCTGGCCTTCTTCGCCCTCAAGCGTATCGATGACGCCGCCGGGCTGCTTGAAGAACGTCCAGCGGTACGGACCCCTGATCGGCTCCTTCTCGGCGACCTTGTACCACCAGTGGTCGTCGTCCATCGGGTTGGTGTCCATCCAGATCCCACGCCAGGTCGGGCCGCCATGCTGCTTCGTCGGGAAGCGACCGACGCGGTGCGTCAGGCCATCGATCACCGCCTTCGGCAGTTCGCGCGCCTCATTCACCCATGCGCCGGTCAGCTCGAGCGACAGAAGCTTGCGCACGTCCTTTGGCTGATCAAGCGCGAGGAAAATCACCTCGCAATCGATGCCAGGCACACCAGGTCGAGGCGGCAGCTTGATGTGATGCGTGATCGGCGGGGACCACCGCATCGGACCCCACACGTTCTCAGGGAACAGCTCGGCCCAGGTCTTGATCGTCGTCGTGCGCAGTTCGGGATAACTGTTGCGCACAATCACAAAACGCGAATAGCGCACATTGTCGATGGGCGATGGTTTCTGTTTTACGGCGCGCAGGATGATCTCAGCAGCGCTTGCATATGATTTGCCGGAGCCGACCGGCCCTAGCAATCCGCGCACAAAGCTATCATCATTCAGAAACCGCCACACGGTCGGCGAGCGCGAGAAGTCAAGATCAAGGCCTTGCAGCGCCTCCTGATCTGCGGTGCCTTGGCGCTTGCCGCGTGGCGAGCGATCCGTTGCGCGATTAGTGCGTGCCACCGATGATCTCCTTCAAGCGCGCCTTGCCTTCGCCGTCGATGAAGTAGCCGGTGGAATGGATCGTCCTGATCTCAACGCCATGAGGCTTCATTCGCTTGCGAAGCTTGAAGATCGCCACCTTAACTCTGGAGTACATATCGCCGTCGCACGGGTCGCCGCGATCCATCTGCGCCCATTCGCTCAACACGCGCTCAACATATTCGTGCGACGCTACCTCCCTGATGTAGAGAGCGTTCAGCAACGCGCGCTGTTGCGGCGTCAGATCAAGCTTCACAAAAGGGTTCTCAAGAGGCATCAGCGCCTTGCGCAACTGAATATTCTCTTCCTCCAACAGCGCGATCTTTTCGCGCAATTCGTGTTCAATCGTCTGCATCACACGTTCCCCAAAGTTTCGACAAGCTTTGCTCATTGCGCCCTGCGCGATTTCAGCGAGCCGTCGATCTGCTTCTTCCATTGACCAGTTGAACACCGGCAGCTCATCACCCATCTGCAGCCGCGCAATTGCGCGATAGCTGTTGTTCATTTGCTCAAGCGCCTCGATCATGTCGGCGCGCGTCATGTCTTCGATGCGTTTGCCGTTGCACGCAGCCAGCTTCATTCTTTCCTCATCGCGTCATCAGCCACGCCGCGATAGTTTGCCGGATGCACGTTGTCTTTCGTTTTGAAAGCGCGAAGCTCAACCATCTCATCGCCAAATGCGTCAGCAACGCGCCGAACCGCGCCGCCGGCATGAGAGTGATATGGGACAATCCAGGTCACACGTTTGGCGTTTGTACTAGCGCGAACCTTCCGCAAATTGCGCAACAGCTCAGGGTCAAACGGATCGTTGCTGCCGAGCGATATGATGACGTGATCCGCGCTGACGCGCTTGATGATCGCCGCCTGCGTCGACGTTGCACGACCAACTTGAGCCGTCACCTTGCACGGTGTGTAGGGCGCAATGCCAACGCCGATGCTGTCGCCAAGGATCAAGCAATCAATCATCTTTCTTCTCCCCTGCAAGCGCGATGCGGGCAATGCCGTAACTGCATTCGGTTTGGCACTGGCAAGTGCAAGGGTCATCTGGATCATTGGTGCACGCAATCTCCCGCAACGCCGCTTCCAGCGCCTCAATGCGGTCGGCGGCAGCATCAGCAAGCGTCTTTGTGGTGAAAGGCTCGGCATACATACTTTCTTCGCTGACGTTGCGCAGCCGCTTCACAAGGTCATCCATCTTTCTT
>JACCDP011147993.1_pt1 | contig 35291 bp, 34 predicted proteins | sample 7445841 | NCBI WGS metagenome assembly JACCDP01 (sample SAMN15323441, study PRJNA562643) | freshwater metagenome | isolation source: river surface water | place: USA:Blue River Watershed | collected 2017-08-17 | reverse complement strand
CCATGTGTCAATATTAAGTTACGTCAAGTTTGATTGACACTTGGGCTGTGAGAGTCTAAATTGCCATGCATGTCTGCCGCCCGTCCGCCGCCCACCGCGCGCGAATTTCCGCCTTTTGAGCCGGCCCCGCCCGGCCGCCCGCTGTACACCCCCGAAGAACGCGCACGCCGCGACGCTTCGGGCTGGACGCTGGTGCAGGGGGTGCTGGCGCCGGTGCAGTTCCTGGTGTTTCTGGTCAGCCTGGCGCTGGTGCTGCGCTTCCTGTGGAGCGGCGAAGGGTGGTTCTGGGCCATGGCTTCGGTGGTGCTCAAGACGCTGGTGCTGTACGCCATCATGGTCACCGGCTGCGTCTGGGAGAAGGTGGTTTTCGGCCAGTACCTGTTCGCGCCCGCCTTCTTCTGGGAAGACGTGTTCAGCATGCTGGTGCTGGCGCTGCACACCGCCTACCTGATGGCGCTGTGGGCCGGCTGGCTGGGCCCCACCGGGCTGATGCTGCTGGCGCTGGCGGCCTACGCCGCCTATGTGATCAACGCGGGGCAGTTCCTGCTCAAGCTGCGCGCGGCACGACGCGACGAGGCCCGCATGCGTACGCACCTGCGGCCGGCCACGGCGGGGGGCTCATGAGCCCGGTGATCCCGATCCGTCCTGCCGGTGGCGGCTGCACCGACGCACCGGTGCTGCGCGAGCGTGGCCAGCGCGAGGTGTTCTGCGGCCTGACCGGCATCATCTGGCTGCACCGCAAGATCCAGGACGCCTTCTTCCTGGTGGTGGGCTCGCGCACCTGCGCCCACCTCATCCAGTCGGCCGCCGGCGTGATGATCTTCGCCGAGCCGCGCTTTGCCACCGCCATCATCGATGAGCGCGACCTGGCGGGCCTGGCCGACTGCAACGACGAACTCGACCGCGTGGTCACGCGCCTGCTCGAGCGCCGGCCCGACATCAAGCTGCTGTTCCTGGTGGGCTCCTGCCCGTCCGAGGTGATCAAGCTCGACCTGTCGCGCGCCGCCAGCCGGCTGTCGCGCCAGTTCATGCCCCGGGTGCAGGTGCTCAACTACTCGGGCAGCGGCATCGAGACCACCTTCACCCAGGGCGAAGACGCCTGCCTGGCGGCGATGGTGCCCACGCTGCCCGAGCTGCCCGAGGCGCTGGCCACCGACCCGCGGCCCTCGCTGCTGGTGGTGGGAGCGCTCGCCGACGTGGTGGAAGACCAGTTCTCGCGGCTGTTCCAGCAAATGGGCATGGACCGGGTGCAGTTCTTCCCGCCGCGCCACTCCGACCGCATGCCGGCCATCGGGCCGAACACGGTGTACCTGCTGGCCCAGCCGTTCCTCACCGACACCGCACGCGCGCTCGAGGCGCGTGGCCTGAAGCGCGCGGCGGCGCCGTTCCCGCTGGGCGTGGAGGGCACCACCTTGTGGCTGCAGGCCGCCGCTGCGGTGTTCGGCGTGGAAGCCGCGGTGTTCGACCGTGCCACCTCGCCCGGCCGCGAGCGGGCGCGGGTGGCGATCACACGCCACCGCGAGCGGCTGCAGCAGCGCAGCGTGTTCTTCTTCCCGGACTCGCAGCTTGAAGTGCCGCTGGCGCGCTTTCTCTCGCGCGAGCTCGGCATGCAGCTCAGCGAAGTGGGCTCGCCTTATCTGCACCGGCAACATCTGGCCGAAGAGCTGGCACTGCTGCCCGAAGGCACGCCGCTGTCGGAAGGGCAGGACGTGGAGCGACAGCTTGACCGCTGCCGCGCCGCGCAGCCAGACATCGTGGTCTGTGGCCTGGGCCTGGCCAACCCGCTCGAAGCCGAAGGCATGACCACCAAATGGTCGATCGAGCTGGTGTTCACACCGATCCAGGGCTATGAGCAGGCCGGCGATCTGGCCGAGCTGTTCACGCGCCCGCTCGAGCGCCGCACGCGGCTGGTGGCCTGAGGCAGAGAACGCACAACGACAGCAGAGGGACGACGTCATGCAGCTCACCGTCTGGACCTATGAAGGCCCACCCCATGTCGGCGCGATGCGGGTGGCCACCGCACTGCGCGACGTGCACTACGTGCTGCATGCGCCGCAGGGCGACACCTACGCCGACTTGCTGTTCACCATGATCGAGCGGCGCAGCAAGCGCCCGCCGGTGACCTACACCACCTTCCAGGCGCGCGACCTGGGCGGCGACACCGCCGAGCTGTTCAAGACCGCTGCGCGCCAGGCCTTCGAACGCTTTGCGCCCAAGGCCATGCTGGTGGGCGCCTCGTGCACCGCCGAGCTGATCCAGGACGACCCGGGCGGCCTGGCGCAGGCCCTGAACCTGCCGGTGCCGGTGGTGCCGCTGGAGCTGCCCTCGTACCAGCGCAAGGAGAACTGGGGCGCCAGCGAAACCTTCTACCAGCTGGTGCGCGCGCTTGCCCAGCCGCACGAGCGCACCGACGCACAGGCCGCCGGCCGGCGCCCGCGCTGCAACCTGCTTGGGCCCACCGCGCTTGGCTTTCGCCACCGCGACGACGTGCGCGAGATCCGCCAGCTGCTGATCGACATCGGCGTGGACGTATCGGTCGTCGCGCCGCTGGACGCCGGTGCCGACGACATCGCCCGGCTGCCCGAGGCCGACTTCAACGTGCTGCTGTACCCCGAAACGGCGCTCACCGCCGCGCAGTGGCTGCAGCGCCAGCACGGCCAGCCCTTCACCCGCAGCGTGCCGATCGGCGTGAACGGCACCGACGCCTTCGTGCGCGAAGTCGCCACGCTGGCGGGCCTGGACGCCGAACAGGCGCTGGCTGCGGCGCGGCGTCATTCGCGCTCGGGCTGGTGGTCGCGCTCGGTGGACTCGACCTACCTCACCGGCAAGCGGGTGTTCGTGTTCGGTGACGCCACCCACGCCGTGGCGGCAGCACGCGTGGCCGCACACGAAATGGGTTTCACCGTGGTGGGCATCGGCACCTACGGCCGCGAATTCGCGCGCGAGGTGCGCGCCGCCGCCGAGCACCATGGCTGCGAGGCGCTGGTGACCGATGACTATCTTGAGGTCGAGTCGCGCATCACCGAATTGCAGCCCGAGCTGATCCTGGGCACCCAGATGGAGCGCCACATCGCCAAGCGGCTGGGCATTCCGTGCGCGGTGATCTCGGCACCGGTGCATGTGCAGGACTTTCCGGCGCGCCACTCGCCGCAGATGGGCTACGAGGGCGCCAACGTGCTGTTCGACACCTGGGTGCATCCGCTGATGATGGGCCTGGAAGAACACCTGCTGGCGATGTTCCGCCACGACTTCGAGTTCCACGACGGTGCGGCGCCCTCGCACCTCGGTCATGGTCATGCTGCAGGCAAGGCAGCGCAGGCCGTCACACCAGCGCAGACGCCCGGTGCCGACGCAGTAGCAATGGTGGCCGCCAGTCAGCCTGTGGACACCGCGCCAGCGCCAACCCATGGCACCGGCAATGTGGGCATCAGCACCGGCGCTGCCAACGACGCCATCACGCGCTGGGCGCCCGAGGCCGAGCGCGAGCTCGGCAAGATTCCTTTCTTCGTGCGCGGCAAGGCGCGCCGCAACACCGAGCGATTCGCCGCCGAGCGTGGCGTGCAGATGATCACGGTGGAGACGCTGTATGACGCGAAAGCGCACTTCGGACGCTGACGCGCACGCCCCCGCCGCCGCCACGCCCGTGCGCGTGACGCTGGTGTGCATGGACACGCACCTGATGAGCGCGACCGCCCGCGCGCGTCTGGCGCTGGTGCGCCAGGTGCCGGGGCTGGAGTTCAGCATGCACGCCGCTGCCGAGTTTGCGGGCGACGCTGCAGCGATTGCGCGCTGCCGCGACGACATCGCGCAGGCCGACATCGTGATCGTGGCGATGCTGTTCCTGGAAGACCACTTCCTGCCGGTGATCGATGCGCTGCGCGCGCGCCGCAGCCAGTGCGACGCGATGCTGTGCATGGTGAGCGCCAGCGAGGTGGTCAAGCTCACCAAGCTCGGCGCGTTCGACATGGACAAGCCCGCCAGCGGGCCGCTGGCGCTGCTCAAGCGGCTGCGCGGCAACAAGGACAAGCCCAGCACCGGCGGCGCGTCGCAGATGAAGATGCTGCGCCGCATCCCGCAGTTCCTGCGCTTCATCCCGGGCACCGCGCAGGACGTGCGCGCGTACTTCCTGTCCATGCAGTACTGGCTGGGCGGCTCGCAGGACAACATGCAGCACCTGCTGCGCTTCCTGATCGACCGCTACGCCGACGGCCCGCGCCGTGCGCTGCGCGGCACGCTCAAGGCCGACGCGCCGATCGACTACCCCGAGGTAGGCGTGTATCACCCGCGGCTGCGCTCGCGCCTGAGCGACCGCGAGTCGGCGCTGCCGCCGCCGGCCGGCCAGCCCGCGCGCGGGACGGTGGGCCTGCTGGTGCTGCGCTCGTACCTGCTGGCGGGCAACTCCGGGCACTACGACGGCGTGATCGCGGCGATGGAGGCACGCGGCCTGCAGGTGGTACCGGCTTTCGCTGCCGGCCTCGACGCGCGACCGGCCATCGAGCGCTTCTTCATGCGCGACGGCCAGGCCACGGTCGACGCGGTGGTGTCGCTCACCGGCTTCTCGCTGGTGGGCGGACCCGCCTACAACGACGCCAAGGCAGCCGAGGACATGCTGGCGCAGCTGGACGTGCCCTACATCGCCGCGCACCCGGTGGAATTCCAGACGCTGGACCAGTGGGGCAGCTCCGAGCGCGGCCTGATGCCGGTGGAATCCACCATCATGGTGGCCATCCCCGAACTGGACGGCGCCACCAGCCCCACGGTGTTTGGCGGCCGCCCGGGCGCCGCGGGCACCACCTGCAAGGGCTGCCACCGCCAGTGCCACTTTGACGGCAGCCTGAGCGCACAGGACATGGCGCCCTGCCCCGAGCGCGCGCAGATGCTCGCCGCCCGCGTGGCCCGCCTGATTGCACTGCGCCGCAGCGACCGCGCCGATCGCAAGGTCGCGCTGGTCATCTTCAACTTTCCGCCCAACGCCGGCAGCGTGGGCAGCGCCGCCTACCTGTCGGTGTTCGAGTCGGTGTTCAACACGCTCAAGGCGCTCAAGGCGCAGGGCTATGGCGTGGAGCTGCCCGACAGCGTGGACGCACTGCGCGACGGGCTGCTCAAGGGCAACGCGGCGCAGTACGGCGCCGAGGCCCATGTGCATGCGCTGATCCCGACCGACGACCATGTGCGCCGCGAGCCCTGGCTCAAGGACATCGAGGCGCAGTGGGGCCCGGCGCCCGGCCGCCACCTGAGCAACGGGCAGTCGCTGTTCGTGCTGGGCCGCCAATTCGGCAATGTGCTGGTGGCCGTGCAGCCCGGCTTCGGCTACGAGGGCGACCCGATGCGGCTGCTGTTCGAGCGCGGCTTTGCTCCGACGCATGCCTTCTCGGCCTTCTACCGTTACCTGCGCGAAGATTTCAGCGCCCATGCGGTGCTGCACTTCGGCACCCACGGCGCGCTGGAGTTCATGCCCGGCAAGCAGTCCGGCCTGTCGGGCGCCTGCTGGCCTGACCGGCTGATCGGCGACCTGCCGAACCTGTACCTCTACGCAGCCAACAACCCGTCCGAAGGCGCCCTGGCCAAGCGACGCGCCACCGCCACGCTGATCAGCCACCTGACGCCGCCGATCGCGCAGGCCGGCCTGTACCGCGGGCTGCTCGACCTTCGCTCGGCCATCGAGCGCTGGCGCGGGCTGGACCCCGGCAGCGGCGCATCGCGCGAGCGCGCCGATCTGGCTGCCACCATCCAGGCCCAGGCCGCCGAGCTCGAGCTGGCCGCCGCCGAACCGGCATGGAACGCAGGCGCAGTCGGCGACGCCGAGCTGCGCATCCACCAGCTGCAGCAGCAGGTGCTGGAGCTCGAATACACCCTGATCCCGCATGGCATGCATGTGGTCGGGCGCGCACCGACCGCGACTGAGCGTGCCGACCTGGTGTCGGCGATGGCGCAAGGCGACCCGCAGCGCCCGTTGCCGCCGCATGCGGTGGAAGCGCTGCTGGCCGGTCGCTCGGCGCAGGAGGTGCTGGCGCTTGCCGGCCTGCCGCGTGACGAGGAGCACCGCGCCTGGATCACCGACCTTGCGCACACCGCACACTGGCTCACGCAGGAGACCGAGCTCGATGCGCTGCTGCGCGCGCTCGACGGCCGCTACATCCGCCCGGCGCCTGGCGGTGACCTGCTGCGCACGCCGGCGGTGCTGCCCACCGGGCGCAACCTGCACGGCTTTGATCCCTTCCGCATTCCGAGCAGCTTCGCGGTGCGTGACGGCTCGCGGCAGGCACAGCGGCTGATCGAGCGTCACCAGGCAGATGGCCACGCCTTGCCCGAGTCGGTGGCGATGGTGCTGTGGGGCACCGACAACCTCAAGAGCGAAGGCGCACCGATCGCACAGGCACTGGCGCTGCTCGGCGCGCTGCCGCGCTTTGACAGCTACGGCCGTGTCGCCGGCGCCACGCTGATTCCGCTGGCCGACCTCGGCCGCCCGCGCATCGACGTGGTGATCACGCTGTCGGGCATCTTCCGCGACCTGCTGCCGCTGCAGATCCGCCTGCTGGCCGAAGCCGCCTACCTCGCCGCGTCCGCCGAAGAGCCGCCCGAGATGAACTACGTGCGCAAGCATGCACTGGCCTACATGGCCGAGCATGGCTGCTCGCTCGAAGACGCGGCGCTGCGTGTGTACGGCAACGCCGAAGGTGCCTACGGCTCCAACGTCAACCACCTGATCGAGAGCAGCCGCTGGGAGTGCGAGAACGAGATCGCGGACATGTATGCGCGGCGCAAGGGTTTTGCCTACGGCCGCAGCGGCCGCCCGAGCGCGCAGGGTGCGCTGCTCAAGAGCGTGCTGGCCGATGTGCAGCTGGCCTACCAGAACCTCGAGTCGGTGGAGCTCGGCGTGACCACGGTGGACAACTACTTCGACACGCTGGGCGGCATCACCGGTGCGGTGCGCCATGCACGTGGCGGCACGCCACCGCCGGTCTACATCGGCGACCAGACCCGCGGCGACGGCACCGTGCGCAGCCTGTCGGAGCAGGTGGCGCTGGAGACACGCACCCGCATGCTCAACCCCAAGTGGTACGAGGGCATGCTGGAGCACGGCTACGAGGGCGTGCGCCAGATCGAGGTGCATGTGACCAACACCATGGGCTGGAGCGCGACCACCGGGCAGGTGCAGCCCTGGGTCTACAAGCAGCTCACCGAGACCTTCATGCTCGATCCGGCCATGCGCGAACGCCTGGCCAAGCTCAACCCCACGGCATCGGCGCGCGTGGCGCACCGACTGATCGAAGCCTCCGAGAGGCAGTACTGGAAGCCTGAAGCGCATGTGCTGGAAGCACTCAAGCGCGCGGGCGAAGAACTCGAGGACCGCCTCGAAGGCATTTACGAAGGAGCCAGCGCATGAACGTCGCCACAGTCCCTGTCAGTTCCGTAGGGCACGGCAAGCCCTCCCGCCCCGACGGCGAGGGCTCGGTGCAGGTGCAACTCGACCCGAACGTGAAGATCGGCAACGCCAAGGTGTTCGCGATCTACGGCAAGGGCGGCATCGGCAAGAGCACCACCAGCTCCAACCTGAGCGCCGCCTTCAGCAAGATGGGCAAGCGGGTGCTGCAGATCGGCTGCGACCCCAAGCACGACAGCACCTTCACCCTGACCAAGAAGATGCTGCCCACCGTGATCGATGTGCTCGAGACGGTGGACTTCCACGCCGAGGAGTTGCGCGTCGAGGACTTCGTGTTCGAGGGCTATAACGGCGTGATGTGCGTCGAGGCGGGCGGCCCGCCGGCAGGCACTGGCTGCGGCGGCTATGTGGTCGGGCAGACGGTCAAGCTGCTCAAGGAGCACCACCTGCTGGAAGACACCGACGTGGTGATCTTCGACGTGCTGGGCGACGTGGTGTGCGGCGGCTTTGCCGCGCCGCTGCAGCATGCCGACCGCGCCATGATCGTCACCGCCAACGACTTCGATTCCATCTTCGCGATGAACCGCATCGTGCAGGCGATCGGCGCGAAGGCCAAGAACTACAACGTGCGCCTGGGCGGCGTGATCGCCAACCGCAGCGACGCGGTGGACCAGATCGAAAAGTACACCGGCCGCATCGGCCTGGAGATCGCGGCGCAGTTCCCGTCACTTGACGTGATCCGCCGCAGCCGGCTGAAGAAGGCCACGCTGTTCGAGATGGAAGACAGCCCCGAGCTTGAGGCGGTGCAGAAGGAATACATGCGCCTGGCCGCCGACCTGTGGCTGGGCGGCAAGCAGTACAGCGCGGTGCCGATGAAGGACCGCGACATCTTCGACCTGCTGGGCTTTGACTGAACAAGGCATGGAACACGCGCGCTACATCGAACGACGCGGCGAGATCGAGCACTACTTCGATCGCACCGCAGCGCAAGCCTGGGAGCGGCTGACCTCCACCGCGCCGGTGGGGCGCATCCGTGCCACGGTGCGCGCCGGCCGCGACCGCATGCGCGCCACGCTGCTGTCGTGGCTGCCAGCCGACATGAACGGCATGCGCCTGCTGGACGCCGGCTGCGGCACCGGCGCGCTGGCGCAAGAGGCCGCTGCCCGCGGCGCGCAGGTGGTGGCGATCGACCTGTCGCCCACGCTGGTGTCGCTGGCGCGCGAGCGCTTCGAGCTCCAAGCACCGGCCGCGCTGCGCGGGCGCATCGACTTCCGCTCGGGTGACATGCTCGATGCAGCGCTGGGCCACTTCGATCATGTGGTGGCGATGGACTCGCTGATCCACTACGACACCCACGACATCGTCGCCGCGCTGGAGCGGCTTTCGCTGCGCACCCGCGCATCGATGGTGTTCACCTTCGCGCCGCGCACGCCGCTGCTGGCAGCGATGCACCGCGTGGGCCGCATCTTTCCGCGCAGCGACCGCTCGCCGGCGCTGGAGCCGCAATCGCAGCCCCTGCTGCGCTCGGGGCTGCTGGCCGCCCTGGGTGCACAAGGCTGGAGAGAAGGCCGCACCGAGCGCATCGCCAGCGGCTTCTACACCTCGCAGGCCTGGGAGTGGAAGCGTGGCCTGCCTGCATCCGAGGGCGCCGCATGAGTGCACACGGCGCGTCACGCACGCCATGGCTGCGCCCGCCCGCGTGGGTGCTGGCGCTGGCTGCGCGCTACGTGCCGTTTGCCGACGCGGCGTCGCCCGACCTGCCGCTGGGCCGGCTGATGCGCCTGTCGCTGTTCCAGGCGGCCATCGGCATCGCCACCGCGCTGCTGGTGGGCACGCTCAACCGGGTGATGATCGTCGAGCTGGGCGTGCCGGCCTGGTGGGTTGCACTGTCGGTGGCGCTGCCGCTGGTGTTCGCGCCGCTGCGTGCGCTGATCGGCTATCGCAGCGACACGCATCCGTCGCCGCTCGGGTTGCGCCGCCTGCCCTACCTGTGGATGGGCGGCCTGCTGATGTTCGGCGGGCTGGCCATCATGCCGTTTGCCCTGTTGCTGCTGTCGGGTGCGCAGGACGGCGCGTTGTGGCTCGGCCGCATCGGCGCGGCGCTGGCCTTCATCGTGGTGGGTGCGGGCATGCAGCTGACCCAGACCGCCGGGGTGGCGCTGGCCAGCGACGTGTCGCCGGCCGACAAGCGCCCGCGCGTGGTGGCGCTGCTGTACGCCATGCTGCTGATCGGCCTGATCACCGGCAGCGCGATGCTGGGCCTGTTGCTCGAGCACTTCAGCCCCACGCGGCTGGTGCAGGTGGTGCAGGGCGCGGCAGTGGTCACCGTCGTGCTCAACCTGATGTCGCTGTGGAAGCAGGAAGCACGTGGCCAGCGCCGCGGTGCTCGTGCGGCCGACGGCTTTCGCCGCAACTGGGCGCGCCTGATGGCCATCCCGAAGATGCGCCGCTTCCTGTGGACGGTGGGCCTGGGCACCGCCGCCTTCAGCATGCAGGACATCGTGCTCGAGCCCTTCGGCGGCGAAGTGCTGGGCCTGGATGTCGGCTTCACCAGCGCGCTGACCGCCCTGAGTGCCGGTGGCGCCCTGTTTGCCTTTGTGCTGTCCGCGCGCTTGCTGTCACGTGGCGTGGACGCCTGCCGCGTGGCTGCAGCCGGCGCGCTGCTGGGGCTGCCGGCCCTGGCCTTCGTGATCTTCTCTGCGCCGCTGGCATCACCCGGCCTGTTTCGCGCCGGCGCCGCCCTGATCGGATTCGGCGGCGGCCTGTTCTCGGTGGGCATGCTCTACACCGCGATGCAGCTGCCCGAGCGCGACCTGACCGGCATGGTGCTGGGCGCCTGGGGCGCCGTGCAGGCCACCGCGGCCGGCGTGGCGATGGCGCTTGGCGGCGTGCTGCGCGATGTCATTCACGCACTGGCGCAGCAGGGCGTCTTTGGCGAGGCACTCAACACGCCCGCCACCAGCTACAGCGTGGTGTTCCACGTCGAAATCTATTTGCTGTTCGTGGTGCTTGTCGCACTCGGGCCTCTGGTGCGCCGGCAGGCGCGGGCGCCCAGTGCACCGGCACGCCATTCGCAACCCTTTGGCCTGGCAGAACTGCCGGGCTGAATCCGTTCACACCGTTCGCTTTCACACCGCCTCGCTCAAGGAGAAAACCATGGAATCAGGCGCCATTACGCAGTACGTCGACGTTGCCCAGATCGTGCTGTACCTGTTCTGGGCCTTCTTTGCAGGTTTGATTTACTACATCGCGCGTGAGAACCACCGCGAGGGCTACCCGATGGACAGCGGCCGCGAGAACGGCCCGAAGATCATCGGCTGGCCCGTGCCCGACCCCAAGACCTACAAGCTGCACGACGGGCGCGAAGTGCACGCCCCGGACTTCAACCGGCGCGACGGCGAATACCGCGCACAGCCCACCAGCCCGTTCAACGGTGCGCCGCTCGAGCCGGTGGGCAACCCGTTGACCGCAGGCGTGGGCCCCGGCGCCTGGGCGATGCGTGCCGATGAGCCTGACCTGGACGAGCACGGCGGCGCAAAGATCGTGCCGCTGCGCAACGCATCGGCACACGCCATCGCCAAGCGCGACACCGACCCGCGCGGCCTGCCGGTGATGGATGCCAACGGCGACGAAGCCGGCCGCGTCAAGGACCTGTGGGTCGACCGCATGGAGATGATGTTCCGCTACCTCGAGGTGTCGCTGCCTTCGGGCCAGACGGTGCTGCTGCCGGTGAACTTTGCGCGCATCCGCAAGAGCGGCGTGCATGTGCACGCGCTGCTGGCCTCGCAGTTCGCGGGCGTGCCGGCCACGAAGCACCCCGAGCAGATCACGCTGCTGGAGGAAGAGAAGATCACCGCCTACTACGGCGCCGGTCTGCTGTACGCCACGCCGCACCGCTCGGAGCCGCTGGTGTGAGAGCGCACCACGAGCACGAATTCGAGGCGGCGCCCGGCCTGCCGGCGCCGCTGCCGGTGGGCGAGCGCATCCTCTGGCAGGGCGCCCCGCAGTGGCGTGCCCTGTGCGTGCACGTGTTTCACCTGCGCAAGCTCGCGGCCTACTTCGCCTTCATGCTTGTGCTGCAGACGCTGTACCTGCTGGGCGAACCGGGCGCCAGCCTGTTCGGGTCGCTGGGCACCAGCGTGATGCTGGCTCTCACCTGCCTGGGCATGCTCGCCCTGATTGCCTGGTTCAGTGCGCGCGGAACGCTCTACACCCTGACCACGCGTCGCCTGGTCATGCGCATCGGCATCGTGCTGACGATCACGCTGAACCTGCCGCTCAAGCAGATCCGCGGTGCGTCCCTGCTGCCGCGCAAGGCCGGGCAGGGTGACATCGCGCTGGCACTGGCCGGCAGCGACCGCATCGGCTGGCTGCACCTGTGGCCGCATGCGCGGCCCTGGTTCCTGCGCGATCCGCAGCCCACGCTGCGCTGCATCCCCGATGTCGATCAGGTGGCTGCGCTGATCCAGTCCACCTGGCAGACCGTCAATGCCGGCGTGCCTGCGGTGTACGGCACGGCCAGCGCCGATGCCGCGAACGACGCTTCGGCCAAGCCCGGCCAGAGCAACCGACCCGCCACCGCCTGAGCGGCCCGGCCTGCACGCATGAACTCCCGCGCCACCACTCCTTCGCACCCCCGCGCCCCCGGCGTGGCGCGCAGCACGACTTCGCCGCTGCCGTGGGCCGTGGCGGTGCTGGCACTGCTGGGCCTGGCGCTGTGGCACAGCGAGACCAACGATGCGGCAACGGCATCGGGCAGCGCGTCCGCGCCCGCCACAGCCACAGGCGCGCCCGGTCATGCGGCAATCCCTGAGCTGGCACCCGGCTCGGTGCAGGGCCGGCGCTGGCTGCGCTTTGAAGACCGGCCCAACGGCGACGTGGTCGCCATCGATGTGCGCAGCGGCAGCGAAGCCGCGCGCTACCAGGGCGAGCAGGGATTCCTGCGCGGCACGCTGCGCGCCGTGGCCCGCGAGCGCTCGCGCCACGGCATCAGCCCGGATCGGCCGCTGGAGCTGGTCGCCCATGACCACGGCCGGCTCTCCCTGATCGACCCCGCCACCGGACAGCGCATCGCGCTGGAGTCCTTTGGCGCCAGCAACCTGGCCGTCTTTGCAGCACTGCTCGACGACGGCCCCACCCAGTCCACGCCCGCAAGGAGCACACCATGAGCACCACCACGCTCGAGCACGACCATGTCGCGCTGCTGATCGAGTCGGTCGAGAACTCGGCCGATGCGATGGCCAAGGCGACCAAGAGCACCATGCTCACGCCGCGCTTCTACACCACCGACTTCGATGCCATGGACCGCTTTGACGTGTCTTCGGTGCGCGAAGAGTGGGACAAGATGCTGGCCGAGTACGAGGGCGATAACAACCACGACCACTTCCAGCGCGATGACGCCTTCGCCGAAGAGGTGCGCACGCTGATGCCCCGCCTGTCGCCCGAGCTGCGACAGGAGTTCCTCGACTTCCTGATCAGTTCGTGCACCTCGGAGTTCTCGGGCTGCATCCTGTACAACGAGATCCAGAAGCGCGTCACCAACCCCGACATTAAGGCGCTGATGCGCTTCATGGCACGCGACGAGTCGCGTCATGCGGGCTTCATCAACTCGGCGCTGAAGGACTTCGACCTCGGTATCGACCTCGGCGGCCTGAAGAAGCAGAAGCAATACACCTACTTCAAGCCCAAATACATCCTGTACGCCACCTACCTGTCCGAGAAGATCGGCTACGCGCGCTACATCACCATCTACCGCCAGCTCGAGCGGCACCCGGACAAGCGCTTTCACCCGATCTTTCGCTGGTTCGAACGCTGGTGCAACGACGAGTTCCGCCACGGCGAGTCGTTCGCGCTGATGATGCGCGCGCAGCCCGAGCTGCTGAGCGGCCTGAACAAGCTGTGGATCCGCTTCTTCACGCTGGCGGTGTACACCACGATGTACGTGCGCGACCACACGCGGCCGCTGATGCACCAGGCAATGGGGCTGGACTCGAGCGCCTACGGCTACGAGGTGTTCCGCCTGACCTCGGAGATCTCGGCGCAGGTGTTCCCGGTCGAGCTGGACATCGATCACCCTGCCTTTCGCGCCGGCATGGACCAGCTTGTGGTGGCCGCCGTCGGACACGCCGAGGCCAAGGCGCGCGGCGGCTTGCTCGGCCTGCTGGGTCAGGCGCGGCATGCCGCGTCGGCCGCGCTGACCTTCGCCCGCATGTTCCTGATCCCGGTGCGCCATCGCGAGCTGCCCCAGCAGATCCGCGTGCAACCGGTGTGGTAACCCGCCGCTGCCCTTGATGAACGATTTCGTGGGCTCCACCCTGGCGCCGGCGCTGTTTGCGCTGCTGTGCTGGTGGTTTGGCACCGGCGCCATCCTGTGGCTGGTGCGCAGGCCGGGCCGCAGCCTGGGCCTTCGCATGACCGGCATGAGCGCGCTGCTGCTGGCCAGCCTGTGGGGCGCATGGTGGAGCATGGGCCAGCCCTCGGTGATCGGCGCGTATGTGGCGTTCGCCAGCGTGATCGCGATGTGGGGCTGGCATGAGTTCGCCTTTCTGAGCGGCGTGATCACCGGCCCGCGGCGCGAAGTGCTGGCCCCGGGCAGCCAGGGCTCGGCGCGCTTTGCGCAGTCGCTGCAGGCGGTGCTGCACCACGAGCTGGTGCTGGCGGGGAACTTCGGCGTGCTGTGGCTGCTGCAACAGGGCCAGCCCAGCCATGTGGCGCTGTGCACCTTTGCGCTGCTGTGGTGCATGCGCCTGAGCGCCAAGCTCAACCTGTACTTCGGCGTGCCCGAAGTCGGCGCGCAGTACCTGCCCGAACATTTGCGCTACCTTGCAAGCTACTTCCGCAGCGGTCGCATCAGCGCCTTCTTCATCGCCTCGGTCACGGTAGCGTTGGTGGCATGGGCCTGGGTGGTGTGGCTCGCCTTCACCGGCTCGGTGGCCATGAGCACCGGCTGGGTGTTGCTGGCCTCGCTGCTCGGTCTCGCCATCATCGAGCACCTGCTGATGGTGTTTCCGCTGCCGCTGCAGCGGCTGTGGGGCTGGGCAATGCGCTCGTCCCTGTCACGCGGCGCCGTGGCGTCCGTGGCCGTGCCTGCCATGCCGGTGCCGCAGGTGCCGGTCATGCCCGCTGTCCTGGTGACGGCGCCCATCAAGTCCGACCAGGGCTGAGCCTTCCCCGCAAGCCCATGAACGCCTTTCGCGCACTCGACGAGCGCAGCACGCCCGCGCTGCCCACCACCCAGGCGCCCCTGGCGGTGGTGATCGGCAGCGGCTTTGGCGGGCTGGCCGCCGCGATCCGCCTGAGCTGTCGCGGCTGGCGCGTGCGCGTGCTGGAAAAGCTCGACGCGCCCGGCGGCCGCGCCTATGTGCACCGCCAGGACGGCTTCACCTTTGACGCCGGTCCGACCATCATCACCGCACCCTTCATGCTGGAGGAGCTGTGGGCGATGTGTGGCCGCCGCATGGCCGATGACATCGACCTGCGGCGCATGGAGCCGTTTTTCTACCGCATCCGCTTCGACGACGGCACGCACTTCGACTACAGCGCGGACGTGCCGGCGATGGAGGCGCAGATCGCGAAGTTCAGCCCGTCGGACGTGCCGGGCTTCCATCGCCTGATGGCCGCTGCCGAGAAGTGCCGCACCATCGGCTTTGAGGGCATGGGCTCGATTGCCTTCGACCGCTTCAGCGACCTGATCAAGGCGATACCGGGCTTTGCACGCATGCAGGCCTGGCGCACCATCTACAGCCTGGTGGCGCAGCACCTGAAGCACCCCAAGCTGCGCATCGTGATGAGCTTTCATCCGCTGCTCATCGGCGGCAACCCGTTTGCCGTGACCTGCGCCTATTCACTGATCCATTCGCTGGAGCGCAACTGGGGCGTGCACTCGGCCATGGGTGGCACCGGCGCCATCGTGCAGGGGCTGGTGGATCTGCTGGCCGAGCGTGGCGTGGGCGTGGAGTGCAACCGCGCGGTCACGCGCATCCGCGTCGAGGGCGGCCGCGCAAGGGGCGTCGAGCTGGCCAGCGGCGAATTCATCCCGGCCGACATCGTGGTCAGCAATGCCGATTCGGCCTGGACCTACCGCTACCTGGTGGAGCCGCAGCACCGCCCGCACTGGACCAATGCGCGCATCGAGCGCGGCCGCTACTCCATGGGCCTGTTCGTCTGGTACTTCGGCACCAACCGTCGCTACGAGGACGTGCCGCACCACATGATGGTGCTGGGGCCGCGCTACCGCGAACTGCTGACCGACATCTTCAAGCGCAAGCACCTGTCACAAGACTTCAGCCTGTACCTGCACCGGCCCACCGCCACCGACCCGGCACTGGCTCCGCCCGGCGGCGACACCTTCTATGCGCTGTCGCCGGTACCGCATCTGGACAGCGGCACCGACTGGGCCGCGCACGCCGAAACCTACCGGCAGGCGGTCTGCGAGCGGCTGGAGCGTACGGTGCTGCCCGGACTGTCGGCACATGTGGTCAGCTCCAAGGTCGTGACCCCGCAGGACTTTCATGACCGGCTGTGGTCGTACAAGGGCGCCGGCTTTGGCCTCGAGCCGCTGCTGCTGCAAAGCGCGTGGTTCCGTCCGCACAACCGCAGCGAGGATGTGCAGGGCCTGTTCATGGTGGGTGCCAGCACCCACCCCGGTGCCGGCGTACCCGGCGTGCTGATGTCGGCCAAGGCACTCGAGTCGGTGCTGCCCGAGGCAAGCCATGTCCGCTGACCCGACCTCCGTTCCCACCGAAGGCCTGGCCAGCGCCGACCTGCAGGCCTGCGTGGCGCTGATGCGCGGCGGCTCCAAGACCTTCTTTGCCGCCAGCCGCCTGCTGCCACCGCGGGTGCGCGCACCGGCAATTGCGCTGTACGCGTTTTGTCGTGTCGCCGATGACTGTGTGGACGAGGCCGCCGAGCGCGGCAGCACCGGCGCAGCGGGTGTGGCCGAGCTCACCGATCGGCTCGACCGCATCTATGCCGGCACACCCGCCGATCTGGTGGAAGACCATGCGCTCAGCCTCGTGGTGCAGCAGCATGCGCTGCCCCGGCCATTGCTGGACGCACTGATCGACGGCTTTGCCTGGGACGCAGCGCAGCGCCGCTACGAAACGCTGGAAGAGGTGCACGGCTACGGCGCGCGCGTGGCCGGCAGCGTGGGCGCGATGATGTGCTGGATCATGGGGCCGCGCGAGGCGCAGACGCTGGCGCGCGCCTGCGAGCTCGGCATCGCCATGCAGCTGACCAACATTGCCCGGGACGTTGGCGAAGACGCGGCGCTTGGCCGGCTGTACTTGCCGCGCGCATGGATGCGTGAAGCCGGCATCGACGCCGACGCGTGGCTCGCCAACCCGCAACCCACGCCCGCGCTGCGCTCGGTGGTGGCGCGGCTGCTGGACGAGGCCGACCGCCTGTACCGCCAGGCGCAGCCCGGCATTGCCGAGCTGCCCGCCGACTGCCGTGCCGCCATCTGTGCGGCAAGCTGCATCTATGCAGAGATCGGCCATCAGCTGCGTCGTGATGGCCTGGACTCGGTCAGCCGCCGCACGGTGGTGAGTACTCCGCGCAAGCTGATGCTGCTGGCGAGCGCCTGGACGCAGTCGGGCTGGATCTACGCGCAGCCCAACCCGCCGCAGCCGCTGCAGGCGGTGCGCTTTTTGCTGGAAGGCTGTGAGCTCAGCGAGGCCGAGGCAGGCCTTGCAACCGCGGCGATCCGGGGCCCGGGGATGTTCCCGAACCGGGCGATGCCGCACCGCATCGAATGGTTGCTGGAGCTGTTCGAGCGGCGCGAGACGGTGCGCCGCGAATGGCATGAACGGCGACGCGTGCCGCAGCGCGACGGCACGCAAATGGCCTGAGACGCATCACAGGCCGAAGTGGCTTGACGACAGGCTTGTACGCAAGCCTGCGATCATCACTTGCGCGGGCGGTTGAGCCAGTTGGCGATCATGAAGACGGCGCCCAGCGCGAAGATCAGGATCAGGATGTGATGGGTTTTCATTCGAAGCTCCTGGAAGAAACCTAAGGACCGCCGCAAGCTCAGGCGGAAGTTGACACACGACGGCTCAACATCGGCCGCATCACGAACAGGGTGGCCAGCAACAGCAGCAGCTCGATCGCGTACACCGCTTCGTAGCCGGCAAGCGCACCCCAGGGCAAGGCTATCACGTCACGCAGCAGGCCGCCCAGTGCCATGGCCAAGCCCCCCGCCGTGGCCTGCGCGGCGCCCCACGCGCCCAGCGCCAGTCCGGCCTGACCGGGCGGCGCGGCGCGCATGGTGGCCGTCAGCGTGCCGTGGCCGAACAGCCCGCCACCCAGACCAATCAGGAAAGTGCCGAGCACAAAGACCGGGGGCGCCTGCAGCGGCGCGGCCACGATCACGCAGATGAATGCCGGCACGCCCACCAGCACGCCGGCCGAGGCCATGCGGTACGGGTCGGCGCCGCGACCGAGCACCCGCGAGGCCCAGGCAAAGCCGATCAGGCCGCCCAGCGCCAGCGTTGCGGTGAGGTAGGTGGTGGAGGACACACTCAGCCCGAGGATCTCGCCGCCGTAGGGCTCGAGCAGGACGTCTTCCATGGTGAAGGCCATGGTGCCCAGGGCGATGGCCCACAGGCGTCGCGTGGTGTGCCCCCCGGTGCTGAAGCCGCGCCAGGCAGCCACAAACGAAGCCTGCTCGGAGGCATCGCCGGGCCGGGGTTTGCGCGAGCGGCTGCGCGCCTCCTGCTTCCAGATCGCCGCCACATTGAGCACCAGCGTCATGATCGCCGCGGCCTGGATCACCTGGATCAGCCGCCCCGGGCTGTACTCGGACAGAAAATCGCCAAACACGAAGGCGCTGCCAATGGTGCCCACCAGCAGCATCACGTACATGAAGCCGACCACCTTGGGATGGTCCTCGGGCGGCGCGAGGTCGGTGGCCAGCGCGAGCCCGACGGTCTGCACCGTGTGCAGGCCCGCCCCGACCAGAAAGAAGGCAATCGCCGCGCTGAGCTGACCGACCCAGGTCGGCGCGCTGGCCGACTGGCCCGCGCCCGCGAGAACCAGCAGCGCAAACGGCATGATCGACAGGCCGCCGAACTGCATCAGCGTGCCCATCCAGATGTAGGGAACCCGGCGCCAGCCGAGCTCGGAGCGGTGGTGGTCGGAGCGAAAGCCCACCAGCGCGCGAAACGGCGCAAACAGCAGCGGCATGGCCACCATCACCGCCACCAGCGATGCGGGCACCTTGAGCTCGACGATCATCACCCGGTTGAGGGTGCCCACCAGCAGCACCAGGGCCATGCCCACCGACACCTGGAACAGCGACAGGCGCAACAGGCGCGGCAGCGGCAGGTCGGGCGACGCCGCATCGGCAAAGGGAAGAAAGCGCAGCCCCCAGGTGGTCCAGGCACCGGCAAACTTCTGGCTCAGGCGGCTCATGGCGTGAAGCTGGCGCTCAGGCGGACAATGCGGCGGACAGCGCGCCGGACAGTGAAGGCGGCAGCGCAGTGCAAGCCTGGCGCCTGGGCGCAGACCCGGTGACGCAGCGCGCAGCGCATCGCAAAATCAGGCAGGGCCGGAGCGTCGCCGCCCCAGCCCCACACATGGCAAGGTCCCGCCGCTACTTCTTGGCGGGCGCAGCCGCTTCGGCTGGAGCCGCAGCCACTGCCTTGTTGCCCCCGTTCAGGAAGCCCTTCACCCACGTCGTGTTGGTCGCGATCGCGAGATGGACGCTGAACGATCCCACCGCAACCGCGGCGAGAAAGAGGGGAATGCCCACCGAGGGCTTCACGACACACCAGATTTTTCCGTAGATCATGCTGTGTCCTCCTTACTTGAGCCAAGGCGAGTAGATGTAGGCAAGAAGGTGCGCGAAGGCAGCAATCATGCCGAAGATCTGCGTTCCCTGGATCAAGTGTCGGTGGATCTCCTCCGACTCGGCCTCGGTCAAACCGGTAGGCCACACTTTGTCTTTATCAGACATCGCGTTTCTCCTTGGAAGGAAGTACTTCACGTGCTGGACCCGCACGAGGGTTTCCGCAGCCCGCATGGCTGCAAAACCGGCGTCGAAGAACCCAGACACAGGCGATAGTCATTTTAGATTGACAATAAGTTGTGTCAAACAAAAGTGACGCATGGCCGGTCAGGCTCGTCAAATATGTATCTGTCGCCCCACGGAACTGGGTGGACGGCATGGATCAGGGGCGCCGCGGCATGCGCCACGGCAACAAGGACTGCACGATGGGCGACACCAGCCGCGGCACGTTCAGTGTTTCGTGGAAGGTGGTGACCGTCTCGCCCAGCAGCCGGGCGCGCAGCAGGCTGCGTTCGTAAAAAGGCGTGTCTTCCAGGCGCTCGATCTCCTGCACCGGCGCCTCGCTGCGCATGCGCCGCTCGATGCGCCACAGGGTGCGCGGCATGGCCTGGCGCGGCGGCGCGTCAAAAGACGAGACCGAGCCGTCAGTACCGAAGCGCAGGGCCAGCAGATGGTCGCGGCCGTCGTCGTGCTGAACGTCGTACAGCACTGCGGTGCTGCCATCCGCCAGCGGGCTGCGCGACCAGTCCCACTCGCGGCAGGCGTGCGCGATCGGCTCGTCGCCCTCGTTGGAGTCGAGGTAGGCGCTGCCGCTCCAGCGCTGTGCAGGCGCATGCAGGTCGACCTCGATGCGCGCGCCGGGCGCGATCGGCCCCCAGCGGTGACGGCCCAGCCGGTCGATCGGCGTGCTGAAGTCAAACAGGCGCTGCGGCGTGATGCGCAGGCGACCGCGCACCGGGTGCGGGATCGGCATGCCCACTTCATGGATGTCGATGTGCAGGCTCTGGCCGTCCCAGCGCAGGCGGCTCGGACCGATGCTGAAGCTGTGGCGGTCGCGCACGCAGTGGCGCGCGCCGCGCTCGGTCATCGTCCAGCGGCGCTGGTGGCGGCTGTACAGCGCCACGTTCAGCGCGCAGTGCTGCTCGGGGTCGGCGCTGCCGCGTCGGCGCGACCAGGCGTAGTAGGGGGAAAAGACGCTGCCCACGAATGCAATCACCGTCAGGCCGAACCGTCCGTCGTCGCTGAGCGCGTCGACATACCACCAGAGGTAGCCGCCACGCGCGACCGGCTGGTCGAAGCGAGGTGCCCCATCACGGCCGCGGCCGCCAGATGCCCCGACATCGCCGCCATCGGCACGCCCGGCCCCGGGTGCACGCTGCCCCCCGCCAGGAACAAGCCCGGCAGGCGGCTCTTCGCCGGCGACCTGGAGAACGCCGACATCCAGCCGTGGCTGGCCTGCCCATACAGCGCCCCGCCGGTGGCCGGGAACAGGCGGTGAAATTCCGCCGGGCCAGTGCGCACCGACTGGCCCGCCTGCGGCTGCAGGTCCAGGCCACAGCGGCGCAGCAGGGAAAAGCTCTCGTGTTCGCATCGGGCCAGGGCCTCCTCGGAAATCAACTCGGCGCCGGCGGCATCGGTGCGGTCGCCCACGGCAGGCGCATTGACCAGGCACAGCAGGCGCTGCGCCTGCGGTGCGGAAGTCACCGCAGCTGCATCGGGCGCATCAGCCCTCGCGACACCTGAGGCGCCACCCGCCGCGAAGGCGCCGCGGTCTTGCGCGCACACGTACACCGTCGGGCGCGAGGGCAGCCGCCGCGCGCCGAAGATGTCGTCGAACTCGCTGCGGTAGCCGTGCTGGAAGAACACGTTGTGGCGGTCCAGCGCGCCGGCAGGTTCGGCCTGTGCCGCGCAGTTCAGTGACCAGGTAAGCGCCGACAGCGAGCGCCCGGGCGCCGCAGCACCCCTGCGCGCAGCGGCCTGTTGCACTGCGTGGCCCAGCAGACCGGTGGAGAGCGCCGCCACATCGCCGTTGAACACCACCGCCTGCGCGTCCAGCCGCTCGCCGCCGCGCAAGGTGACGCCGCAGGCGCGGCCGTCGCGCACATCGATGCGCTCGCAGGTCTGGCCGTAGCGGAACTGCACGCCGCGCTCGCGGGCCAGTCGCTCGAACATGCGCGCCAGCGCATGCATGCCGCCACGCACCGACCACACGCCATCCATCTCGACCTGCGCAATCAGCATCAGCGTGGCGGGCGCGTGCCAGGGCGACGAGCCGCAGTACGTGGCATAGCGCGCAAACAGCTGGCGCATGCGCTCATCGGCGAACTGCTGACCCAGGCTGTCCCACAGGCTGCGCATCGGCCCCAGGCGCGCCAGCACACCCAGCCCGCGCACGCCCAGGTCACCCACCATGCGCAAGAGCGTGGGCGAGGTGGAGCGGATGAACGGTCCTTCCAGCGTGTCGTACACCTCGCGCGCCAGCGCGCAGAAGGCCTGAAAGCGCTGCGCTTCGGCAGGCCCCGCGAATTGCGCAACCGCATCGACCGAAGCGCGCGGATCGGCATGCAAGTCCAGTTGCGCCGGCGCGTCGCTGCCACGCGGGTCCCAGAAGTGGCGCGCGATGACGGGCAGCGGATCGAGGGCGACTTCGCGTTCGAGCCGCGTGCCCACATCGGCGAGGATCTGGTCGAACACCCACTTCATGGTGAACACGGTGGGGCCGCTGTCCACCGGCGCCCCATCCACCAGCACCGACCGCATCTTGCCGCCGGGTGCCAGGCCCGCTTCGACCACCGTCACCGCCAGGCCGCGCTGCGCGAGTTCGAGCGCCGACACCAGCCCGCCCATACCGGCACCAATGACGACCACGCGCGCGTCAGCCATGGGCGCCTCCGGCGGCATGGACTTCGCAGGCAGCCGTATCGGCGAGCGGGCTCTTGCCCTTCCAGTCCCCGCTGCAGGCCAGCAAGCGCAGGCGCGCGAACATCGACTCGGAGAAGAAGCCGTGGCGGTAGGCGGCGGCGATGGCCTGCTGATGCGAGCCGTGGCGCGCGTAGCTGTCCATCGACTCCGTGTCGCGCCATACGCTGAAGGTGCACTGGCGCAGCAGCGGCGCCTCGCCCAGCCCGGCGGCGATCTCGCAACCCGGTGCGTGGTCCAGTTCGGACTGTGCGGCGGGCGCCATGCGCCAGAAGGTGGCGGTCTTGGCCGGCCGGATGCTCGCGCGCGTCAGTGCAGCAATCGCACCCGATTCGGCCTGCCCGGCCGACGCATAGGCGCCCAGCACCGAAGCCGGTGTGGTGCCCCAGACCTGTCCGTCCCAGCTGCCACGCGAGGCCGTAACCGACAGGATGCCGGTCCACGACTCGCGGGCGCGCTCGCGCATCTGCTGCACATGCGGGCCGGTGAGGAACGCGTCGGCCTGCGCGGCATTGGCAAACATGCAGATCAGGCCCTGATGGGTGGTGCTCGGCCGCAGGCTGAAGCCGCCCTCATGGCCGCTGCCCATCACCTTGGCGAACTGCAGCCCGGGCTCATCACGCAGCACGCCCGGGCCCTGAACCAGCCGCATCCATCCCCACGCCTGGTGCTGCCGCAGGTAGTCCACCAGGATCACGACCACCACCCCCGACAGGGCAGCGGCGACCGGATCAGGTGTACTCATGTGTTCAGCCCACGGGGCCCTCGGTCAGGTTGACGCAGTGCATGAAAGGGGACGTCAGCTCACTTGGCCTTGGCCGGTGCGGCCTTGCCCGTCACGGCCGCCGTGACTTCGGGCGGACGGCTGGCGAGCTCGGGGAAGTCCTTGAGCATCGACTGGCCGTTGAGCGGCTTGTACGCGCCGTTGTGGCAGGTCGCGCAGTTGGCCTTGGCCACATCGCCCAGTTCGCCCTTGCGGTGCACCGGGAACACGTCGGTCAGCGGCTCCATGTACTTGTTGTTGAGCTCGCGCACCATGCGGATGCCGTGCCACGCGGTCACGCGCTGCGGCGGGCCGCCTTCCCACTTGCCGAAGTTCTGGCTGTTGTGGCAGTAGGTGCAGTTGACACCCAGGCCCTGCGAGAAGTGCACCATCAGGCCGTAGGTCCACTCGGCCTGCTTGATCGACGAGCGGTTGCCCGAGGGCAGCGCGGTGGTTCCCCCCACGCGGATCGGCTTGTCTTCCAGCAGGAAGGGCGTGAACGGATCGTTGGGCAGGGTGGAGAGGTTCACCACCGGGCTCGGATCGTTCTGGCCGGCCTTGTCGCCAATGAAGTTCGAGCCCTGCGGCTGATGGTTCGCCGTGAACCAGATCTCCTTGGGCACCGGGTTGCCGCGGTGGCAGGTCCAGCAGGTCACGCCGGTCTGCGCCACATGCGGCTGCCAGTCGGTGTTGATCGTCTGCGTCATCTGGATCATGCGGCGCGCGACGATCTTGGTGTACTTGCTGTCCTCGGCGAAGTTGGCCGGGTTGTGGCAGTAGGTGCAGCCCTCTTCGGGCGACACCCAGGTCGTCATCGACGCCATCAGCCGCGTGAACTGGCCGGCACTCAGGTTGCCGAGCACCTGCACGTTCTTGTAGATCTGCGACGCCTTCTGGCCGCCCGGGTCGGCGGCGGGCAGCGCCACCGGCAGTTCGTTGGCGGTGATGCGGTCATCCAGCGTGCGCGGGTTGTACACCTGCACCATGCCCGTGCCGCGGTAGCCATGCTGCACAGACTCCATCGGGGGGCGCTCGCAGGCGGCCAGCAGCACCAGCGAGCCCAGCGCGAGGACGCGCAGCGCAGTGGCGCGAAGGTTGAGGGTGCGGTTCATGGCTTGACTCCTGCAGCGAGGGCGGGGTCACTCACCGCGGGGAACACGTCCGGGTAGGGCGGGGCAACGCCATGCTTGACGGCCCACAGGTACCAGTTGTCGACCGCCGTGCCGGTCAGCAGGATGCCGATGCCGCCAGTCAGCGGGCACAGCACCGCAAACCACCAGGCCCAACGGTGCACCGATTCCATGGTGGCGTTGAAGCCCATGGTCCAGCGCCAGAACAGCGCGGCACGCTCGGACGCGGTACCGCGGTCGACGATCTGCTCGATCTCGCGCTCGCCACCGTAGCGGCCCACCGCCAGGATGGTGGCGCCGTGCATCGCGAACAGCAGCACCGAGCCGTACAGGAAGACGATCGACAGCGCGTGGAACGGGTTGTAGAACAGGTTGCCGTAGCGCAGCGAGAAGGCGGCCGTCCAGTCGAGGTGGCTGAAGATGCCGTAGGGCACCGCCTCGGCCCACGAGCCCATCAGGATCGGGCGGAACAGGCCGAGCACCAGGTACAGCCAGATGGCCGCGGCAAAGGCCCATGGAATGTGCGTGCCCATGCCGAGTTCGCGGGCGCGGCGGTAGGTGCGCGCCCACCACAGCAGCATCGAGGCGGTGAGGAACAGGCCGACGATCAGCCACCAGCCGCCCTGGTTGAGCGGCGGAATCGACAGGCCGTACTGCGGCGGTGGCGGCTCCAGCGACAGCCAGAACAGCTGGCGCACGAACTGGATCGGGTTCCAGTTGACCGAGGCCAGCATGTTCATGCCGATCAGCGTGATCGCGAACACGCCGCAGATGATGGACGCGAGGCCCAGGCCGCCCAGGTAGATCGGCCCGAGCTGGGCATTGCCCAGCTTGCCGGCCCAGTAGTTCAGGAAGGGCTGGCCGGTGCGCGGGCTGTTGCCGGGGCCAAGCTCGATGCCGTGGCTGACCGGGCCGGTGGCCTGCACCGTGGTGAAGAGATTCTGGTATTGCATGTTGTGCTCCCTTGCGTCACTTCAGCGGCCACTGCGACCAGATCGGAAGGTTCAGCCACCAGCCCCACCACTCGGGCCAGCCGCGGCTCCAGAACGGGCCGCTGAGCACGATGCACAGGGCGCTGAACAGCACGGCGGCCAGCGCGAGGAACAGGCCCAGGCGGTGAATGCCCAGCGTTCCGATCGAGTAGCCGATGATGTCGCGGAAGTAGGTGTCCTCATGCTCGGGCGTCTTCACCGTCTCGCCCGGCTTCGGGTTGGTGGCCGACAGCACCAGCGCACCGTGCAGCGACAGCGCCAGCGTGGTGGTGAAGAAGAAGGTCACCGCCAGCATGTGCGCCGGGTTGTAGTGGAAGTGCAGGTACTGGTAGCCCACGTTGGACACCCAGTCGAGGTGACTGAAGATGCCGTACGGAAAGCCGTGGCCCCAGGCACCCATCAGCACCGGACGGATCACCACCAGCGTGAAGTAGCCGAAGATCGCGACGCTGAAGGCCACCGGCACGTGGTAGCCCATGCCGAGCTTGCGACAGATCTCGACCTCGCGCATGGCCCACGAGCCGAACGCGCCGAGCGCGCACACCGTGATCAGCTGCCACAGGCCGCCTTCCATCAGCGGTGCCAGCGCCAGCCCGTACTTCAGGTCAGGCGGCGCAATGCTGATCTGCCAGAGGTTCCAGGTCGGTCCCTGCGACGCACCCCACAGGATCAGCGCCGTGCCGAGGAACGAGAAAAAGATGGTCGTCACGCCGAAGAAACCGACGTAGAACGGACCGAGCCAGAAATCGAACAGGTCGCCGCCAAGCAGGGTGCCACCGCGCACTCGATATTTCTTTTCAAAGCTGAGCATGGCCATGGTCTAGCCCTCCTGCTTCATGGATTCGATGAACTGCACGAAAAAGTAATGGGGAGGCGAGGGCCGATGCCGTGCTGGATCACGTCCAGAGACGGCACCTGCCAATCGCCTGGATCAGGACTTCGCCGGAGTCGGGGCCGGCATCGGTGCGTTTTGCGCCGATGCAGCCACCGCCTTCTTCGGGCCATCCATCCAGTTGAACTTGTTGGTGCTCAGCAAGATGAGATGGATCATTGCAGCCAGTCCGAACAGGAAGATGCCCTGCACGACCATGGCACGCAGCGGGTCGTAGAGACGCCAAATTCGCCACATGGTGTTTTCTCCTAAATGATGTGCGACATGAAGGTGTAGACCGCGGCCTTCACCCCGGAGAAGACATTGGTCATGTTCTCTGCACCCGGCAGCCAGCCCTTCCAGTGCAACCCGACCAGCTGGCCAAGGAGTGCAACCGCAAGCAGCACGGCGAAGCAGGGAACAAAGATCAAGACAAACGTCAGTCGGTCACCCCGTGAAGGGTGCTTGTGCGATGACAAGGGGATGTCGGTCATGGTGGCCTCCGTTACTGTGGATGTGTGCCCGCCTTAGAACCAGGGCCGCCACGCCCAGACGAGGATGTGTGCGACGACGGCGACCGCCGTGAAGCCCACTAGACCCTGCATCCAGTAGTGATGGAACTCCTGAGCTTCTTCGTCGGTCAGGCCGGATATGGAAGTCCGATTCGACATACGACTGCTCCTTCTTCAATGAGGCCTGTCGGCCACCGCTGCGCCCAACCCGCGCAGCCTGGGTTGTCGTGACGGCATGCCACGACATTCGGCAGATCCATGCGTACGGACTGGATCGCAGCGCCCGGAACCGGTCGCTGGAAACTTCTGGACAACCTGCCCGCGCTCATGCGGGCTCCCCGAGGCCGAGCGAACGCCCGGCCAGCTGGACATGCGACTCGCGCACGGCCTCGTCACCCTGCTCGCGCGCCGAGCGCTCGGCCTGGTCACGCAGCCGCTTGGCCGCCGAGATCTGCACCAGCACCGGCTGGCGCGCGATCAGCGCATGCAGCAGTGCCTGCGCCTGCTCGTCCCACGGCGTGTCGCCGCCCGTGGCAGCGCCCGCCACGCCACGGGCGGGCGTCGCCTCGACGCGGTCCATGTCGGTGGACAGCGGCAGGATGTGGAACAGCGCATCGAACAGCGCGTTGCACACCTCCTGCACAAGATAGGTCGCGCCGCTGTAGCCCATGAAGGGCGTGCCGGTGTGGCGGCGGATCACCGCGCCCGGGAACGACGCCGGAATGAAGGCCGCGCGCATCGCGCCACCGGCCACTTCGCTCAGGTACATGCGCTCGTTGAAGCTGCCAAACAGGATCAGCGGCGTTTGCGTGTGCACCAGCTCGCGCACCGTGGCGTTGTCGGTCTTCTGGCCGGCCTTGCGCGAAATCGCAAAGCGGCACGGCAGCCCCAGCTCGTCTTCCAGGAAGTGGCGCAGGCCGCGGGCATAGGTCTCGTTGGCCACCACCGCGAAGCTGGCGGTGGAGAAGAAGTCTTGCGTGACGGAGCGCCACAAGTCCCACAGCGGCTTGAGCGTGGTGTGACGCTCGCGCTCGATGAAGGGCTCCGGGTCCAGGCCCAGCAGTTCGCCCAGCATGCGCAAGAAGGCGGTGGTGCTGTGCAGCCCCACAGGTGCCTGCAGGTAGGGGCGCTCGAGCGTTTCGCACAGCAGCCGGCCGAACTCGCGGTACATGCAGATGTTCACGTCCGCCTCGACCAGGCGCGAGACCTCGGCCAGGTGGCTGCCCAGCGGGAACACCATGTTGATCTCGGCGCCGATGCCCTGCACCAGGCGGCGGATCTCGGCGAGGTCGCTGGCGCTGTTGAAGGTGCCGTAGCACGGGCCGATGATGTTGACCCGCGGCTTCTCGCCGGGCTTGCGGTCCTTCGGCGACGGGCGCTCGGGCACCTTCTTCATGCCGTACTCGGTCCACAGCCAGGCCATCGCGCGGTTGGCGCACTGCCACTGGTCTTCGTCGATCGTGCGCGGCAAGAAGCGCAGGAGGTTGGTGCCCTCCGGCGTCACGCCGCCGCCGATCATTTCCGCGATCGACCCGGTCACCACCACCGCGGGCAGGTCCGGATCGAGCACACCGTGGGCACGCTTCATCGCGCCCTCGGTCCCCTCCCTCCCCAACTGCTCCTCCGCCAGGCCAGTCACCACGATGGGCAACTCGTGCGGCGGGAGCGCGTCGGTGTAGTGCAGGACGCTGGTCACCGGCAGGTTTTCGCAACCGACCGGGCCGTCAATGACGACCTGCAGCCCCTTGATGGCGGTGAACACGTAGACGGCACCCCAGTAGCCGCCTGCGCGATCGTGGTCGAGGACGAAATTCAGCGACGGATTCATGGACCCGTCTCCTCGGCCTTGCGCTTCTTCGCCTGCTTTTCGGCCAGGCGGCGCACTTCCTTGCGGAATTCGGGGTGAGGCTTCGGTACGTCCTCCCAGACGCCTGCCTCATCGCCCTGTCCCACCGCACCAAAGAAATTCTTCATGGTGTCAAAGCGCGTGCGGTTTGCAATCGCACCATTGATCACCTGGATCAGCGAACCCGCACCGGCCACGCCCATCAGCGGGCGCGCAGAAATGAGGTTCGTGAAATACAGCGCCGGCACGCAGGCTTCCTTGGCCGCCTGCACCACCGGGGTGGTGCCCACGGCCAGGTCGGGCCGGTACTCGTGCACCGCCGCGATGTCCTGCTCCAGCGAGGCGCGGAACTGCACCTGTACCCCGTGCGCCTTCAGCCACTCGGCATCGGCCGCATTCCAAGGCGTGGCCGGGCAGGCGCTGCCCACATAGCGCAGGTCGGCGCCGCATTCCACCAGCAGGCGGCCCACCAGCAGCTCGGAGCCTTCGTAGCCGCTCAGCGTGATGCGGCCCTTGATCTTTTGCTGTGACAGCACGCCGCGGATCGCCGCCAGCGAGGCATTGCGTGCGGCATCGATCTTGTCTTGCGCCACACCCGCTGCCGCACCGATGGCGCCCAGCCACGCATGCGTGCCTTCCACGCCCACCGGCGCCGAGCCGACCACCGGCCGGCCGGCAGCCTCGAATTCGCGCACGCTCGCGGTGTAGAACGGATGGATCGCCGCCACGGCGGCGCAGTCCAGCGCGGCGTACAGCTCGCGCCATTCGCGCGTGGGCACGGTGGCGCCCACTGCCAGGCCCATCGGCGCAATCATGTGCGCGATGCCGGGCGGGTCGGCCGGGAACATCTCTCCCAGAAGGGTGATGGTGGGCTTGTCGCTGCGGCCCTGGCGCGGTGCGGCCACCGGGCCGGCAGCCGCCTCGGCGCGTGCGTAGCGCAGCATGGCGCCAGCGAGCACGTCCTTGGCCTCGGCATGCGTCGGCACACCAAAGCCGGGGACGTCGATGCCGATCACTCGCACGCCGTTGATCTCTTGCGGCAGCAACTGCAGCGGCACACCGCTGGCGGTGGGCACGCACAGGTTGATGACGACGATGGCATCGAGCAGCTTCGGGTCGGCCTGCACATGCACCGCATCGCGGATGTCTTCGAACAGCTTGCCGGTGACCAGCGTCTCGCTGTTGAAGGGCACATAGCCCACGCTGCGGCGCGCGCCGTAGAAGTGGCTGGTGAAGGTCAGGCCGTACACGCAGCAGGCGCTGCCGCTCAGGATGGTGGCGGTGCGGCGCATGCGCAGGCCCACGCGCAGCGAACCGAAGGCCGGGCACATGCTCTGCGGCTGGTCGTGCGGGCCGGCATCCGCGCGCTTCGGGTAGTCGGCCGCGTACTGCGCCAGCACCTCGCTCTTGCCGGCCTGCGCGGCGGCCTCCAGCATCTGGTCCTTGCCGGCGTGGCAGCCCAGTCCGTCCACGGGCACGGCTGCGCCGGCCTGGGGGGTGGCTGCAGCGGGCTGGATCGGGATGGTGCGGGCCATGGCGGTGATCTCGGTGACGGGCGCTTCAGGCGTCGTCGTAGATGATTTCCAGCGAGGGCTTGATCACCGCGTCCTTGCCGGTCATGTCGGCGATGGTCGCGGGCTCGAGCACCACATCGCGGCCGACCGCGCTGCCGCTGAAGAGCGCGAGCAGCTCGTCTTGCGTCTGCGGCTTGGGGCGGCGCGGCGGTGCCTCGGCCACGTTGGTGGCGAGTTCGGCGAACAGCGGGCCCCACTGGCCGTCGGGCTTACCGATGATTTCGTAGGCCGCGCTCTTGCGACGGATGTCCTCGTGCGCGGGGATCGCCGCCAGCACCGGGATGCCGGCCTTGCCGGCAAACGCCTGTGCCTCGCCGGTGCCATCATCCTTGTTGATCACCATGCCGGCCACGCCGACGTTGCCGCCGAGCTTGCGGAAGTACTCGACCGCGCTGCACACGTTGTTGGCCACATACAGCGACTGCAGGTCGTTGCTGGCAACGACGATCACCTTCTGGCACATGTCGCGCGCGATCGGCAGGCCGAAGCCGCCGCAGACCACATCGCCCAGGAAGTCGAGCAGCACGTAGTCGAAGCCCCAGTCGTGAAAGCCGAGCTTCTCGAGCGTCTCGAAGCCGTGGATGATTCCGCGACCGCCGCAGCCACGGCCCACCTCGGGGCCGCCGAGCTCCATCGCGAACACGCCGTCGCGCTTGAAGCACACATCGCCGATCGTCACCGGCTCGCCGGCGAGCTTCTTCTTCGACGAGGTCTCGATGATGGTGGGCGTGGCCTTGCCGCCAAACAGCAGGCTGGTGGTGTCGCTCTTGGGGTCGCAGCCGATCAGCAGCACCTTCTTGCCCTGCTGCGCCATCATGTAGCTCAGGTTGGCCAGGGTGAAGCTCTTGCCGATGCCGCCCTTGCCGTAGATCGCGATGATCTGCGTCTCCTTGGGCGTGTCGCCGGTGTGCACCGGATCGGGCTCCTGCGCGGCCTCGCGGCGCAGGTTCTCGACGAACTGGATCGGCTGTGTTGCAGCTTGGGGCTTGTCCATCTCAGTGTCTCCAGTCCAAAACCATCTTCAGGCAATGTGCGTCGCCAAAGGCGACCTCGTAGGCCTGCCGTGCACGGCCAGGCGATTCGATTCCGGTGATCAGGCCGTCAAGCGACAGGCGCCCCTGTTCGACCAGCTCGATCACGGCCAGCAGGTCGGGGCGCTTCCATTCGGCGGCCACGCGGATGCGGGCCTCGCGCATGAAGGCCGGCGCATAGGCAAACGACAGGCTTTGTGTGTAGAAGCCCGCCAGCACCACTTCGCCGCCGGACTGCAGGCGCGGAATCACGCGGTCGAGGATGGCGGCGTCACCGCTCACGTCGTAGATGGCGCGGTAGTCCTTGCGGGCGTCGTCGTCGGGGTGCACCACCGCGTAGCCGTGTGCGCCCGAGCGGCGTGCCTCGCTGGTTTCCCAGACGGTGGGCGCAGGCAGGCCGGCAGCGACCGTCAGGCGCGCGAGCAGGCGGCCCATCACGCCGTGGCCGATGATCAGGTCGGGCGGCGTGGCGGGTTCCTGTCGGCCGCCCAGCGCCACCGTGTGATACGCCGTGGCGGCCAGTGCCAGCAGCACCGCGCGCTCGCCCCAGGCCGGGTCAATGCGCGCCACGCGCGAGGCGGGCGCGAGCAGACGCGAGCCCGCGCCACCGAACAGGTTGTGCACGCCCTCGAAGCTGTACGAGCCCGGCACGAACACCGACTCGCCCTCACGGATGGGGCTGCCCGCGGGCGCCTTCACCACGCGGCCCACGGTCTCGTAGCCCGGCACCAGCGGATAGCCCATGCCCGGGAAGGGCGGCATGCTGCCGTCCCACAGCAGGCGCTCGGTTCCGGTGCTGATGCCGCTGAAGTCGACCTCGATCGCCAGGTCGTCCGGCGTGGACGGGCGCAGCGCCACGGCCTGCACCGACAGCTGGCACGGTGCCTGGAAGACGATGGCGGACGCTTTCATGCTTGTATTCTTGGCTTGACGTTGAGAACTGTCAATTAAATTAGACATTTGAGGGTGTCACCTAGGGTTTACCATAGTATTTCCGCCCGACAATGAGGCGCGCATGCATCGGCATCGGGTTGCGCAGCAGCTCGGGCCGACGGAAGCCCGCCTCGGTCATCAAGGCCATCAGTTCGTCGGGCGTGCGCAGGCGGCCCTGCCCCATCGCCAGCAGGTAGAAGTGGAAATACGGGTCGCCCGCGGCCGGGCGGTCTTGCGGCTCGGCCATCGGTTCGGCCAGCAGCAGCGTGCCGCCTTCGGGCAGCGCTGCATGGATGGATGCCAGCAGCGCGCGCACCACATGGTCGGGGTGGTCGTGCGCCACACGCAGCAGCGTCACCAGGTCGGCCCCGCGTGGCAAGGGGTCGTGCGCGAAGCTGCCGCCGTGCACCGCCACGCGCTGCGCCACGCCGAGCCCCTGCAGGTGTCGGCGTGCCAGCGCCACCACCGGCGGCAGGTCGAACAGTTGCAGCTGCAGGGTGGGGGCGTGCTGTGCCAGCGCGCCGATCCAGCCGCCCTTGCCGCCCCCCACATCCAGCACGCAGCGGTGCTGCTCGAAGGGGTAGGTGGCCAGCAGCTCGTCGATCACGAAGCGCTGCGAGCTGGCCATCAGCTCGGAGTACTGCGCCACCTTCACATCGGACCAGCCTTGCACCGCCTGCGCATCGCTGGCGTCGGTGTAGGGCCACAGCGCGTGCATGGCAGCGTCGGACTGTGCGCGCAGCAGCTGCACCGGATCGGCCATGTCCGCATACAGCACCGCGTTGTGCTCGATCATGTCGCGCAGCCCGGCGTGGGTGGCCACCGGCGCGCCCAGCGCACCCAGACCAAAGCGCCCGCCACCGCGCGGCTCGAGCAACTGCAGCGACACCGCCGAGCGGATCAGCCGCTCCAGCGGCGCAGCCGGCACCTGCGCCAGCGTGGCCAGCTCCTCCAGCGTGCGCGGCTGGGTGCGCACCGCCTCGAGCAGTTGCAGGCGCACGCATGCCAGCAGCACCTGCGAGTGCACGAACCCGGCCATCACGCCGAACAGCTTTTCGGCGCGCCGGCGGGTGAACCAGCGGGTGATCGGGTTGCCGATGGCGAAGCGGTACAGCTCGGGCTGCGTCAGCCAGCGGTCGATGCGCGCGTCAAGGGCGCGTCGCCAGGCCGGGCGCTCGGCGGGCAGCCGCATCGGATGGGGCAGGTGGGGTGCGCTCACGCAACAATCCGGCAGTCAGCAGACGCTAGTGACTCAGGCAGCCGCCTGGTGTGCGGATGCCGCTGCAGACGAGCTGGCGGCGCGGCGCATCACCTGCTCGCGTGCGGCCTGCGGCACCAGACGCTCGGACTCGTGCAGCACCAGCGCGCGCATCGCATCGCGCGCCGCGCAGGCCGGCACCGAGTCCACCGCCTGCTGCATCAGTGCGCGGAAGTAGTCCAGCGCGCCGACCAGGCCAAGGTCGGCAGCGGCGCTGGGGCGGCCATGGTGCTGGTCTTGCCCGACGGGCTTGCCCAGCTGCGCGGCGTCGCCCATCACGTCGCGAATGTCGTCGGCCACTTGATACGCCTCGCCCAGGCAGTCACCCAGGCGCCGCCAGGGCTGCGGCTCGGCACCGGCGGCCAGCGCCCCGGCGCAGGTGGAGGCCACGAACAGGGCGCCGGTCTTGGCGCGCTGGTAGCGGCCCAGGTCCACCCGCGACTCGCATTCCCAGGCCTGCCCGGCCACGATACCGTCTGGTGCGCCCACGCCATCGCTGATGGTGGCCAGCAGCCCGGCCAGCCGCTGCGGTTGGCGCACGCCGGCGCGCGCGAGCACCTGGAAAGCCATCACGATCAGCGCATCGCCCGACAGCAAGGCCAGCGGCTCGCCATAGGCCTTGTGCACCGTGGGCTGGCCGCGCCGCTGGTCGGCGTCATCGAAGGCGGGCATGTCGTCATGCACCAGCGAGGCGCAGTGCAGCAGCTCGATGGCCACAGCGGCGGCATCGGCCAGCTCGGGCGCATCGTCGCCGCAGGCCCGCGCCACCGCCAGGCATAGTTGCGGGCGGATGCGCGCGCCGCCCGGAAACACCGCATGGCGCATCGCGGCCAGCAGCCGCGGCGGCGCCGACTCGGTCAACAGGGGGGCGAAGTGGCGCTCCAGAGCCTGCTCGATGCGTTGTTGCATGGTCGAATCCCGGTGGGTGGATGGGCGCCGAGGCGCGGCACTTGTCAGCACCACGCGACGTATTGAAGTGTCAATCTAACATGACATACAGGCTTGTCAACCGAATCGTTGCTCGGATTCCCGTTTGTGTAACTTTTAGGAGCGTGCTATAAGTGTCAATCTGATTTGACACTTGGAGGGACATTCAGTTGAGTCCCCGGACCGAAGCGTCGCCCCAGCCGCTGCCCGCCGCGGCGCTGACGCTGCACGACGTCGCTTGCGAACGCGGTGGCCGCCTGCTGTTTGACGGGCTGAGCCTGAGCCTTCAGCCCGGCCAGATGCTTCGGGTGCGCGGCGCCAATGGCGCAGGCAAGAGCAGCCTGCTGCGCGTGCTGTGCGGCCTGCAGCCCGCCGCGCGCGGCAGCGTGCTGTGGCGCGGACGCCCGATTGCCGCGCAGCGCGAGTCGTTCGCGCAGTCGCTCACCTATCTGGGCCACGCGCTGGCGCTCAGCGATGAGCTCAGCGCCGAGGAAAACCTGCACGCCGCCAGCGCGCTGGCAGGCGAAGCCGCGCCGGGCGAGCGGGTGCGTGCGGCCCTGCGCGATGCGGGCCTGGGCGGCCACGAGCGCCGGCCCATCAAGCGCCTGTCGCAGGGCCAACGCCGCCGCTGCGCGCTGGCGCGCCTGGCGCTGGCCGACCGTCGCGCGCTGTGGGTGCTCGATGAGCCCTTCACCGCGCTGGATGCCGACGCCACCACCTGGGTCGACACCCTGCTGCGCCGCCACCTGCAGCGCGGCGGGCTGCTGGTGCTCACCAGTCACCAGGACCTGTCACTCGACGCCGAGCCGCACCTGGCCGTCGACCTCTGAGCACCTGCGCGCCACTCATGAACACCGCCAGCACCCTCGGTTCGATGCACAGCGCGCCCGCAGCGGACGCGTCGCGCGCAGTCGAACCCGCCGCGGGATGGCTCGGCCCCATGGCGGCCCTGCTGCGGCGCGACCTGCGCATCGCCGCGCGGCAGCGCATCGACACGCTGGCCGCGCTGGTGTTCTTCGTGCTGGTGGCCAGCCTGTTCCCGCTGGGTGTGGGTGCAGATGCGGCCCAGCTGCGGCCACTGGCTGGCGGCGTGGTGTGGGTCTCGGCGCTGCTGGCCGCGCTGCTGTCGATGCCGCGCCTGTTTGCGCACGACCACGCCGACGGCACGCTCGAGCAGTTGCTGCTGTCGCCTCTGCCGCTGTGGCTGGCGGTGCTGTCCAAGGTGGCCGCACACTGGCTGACCTCGGGCCTGCTGCTGGTGCTCACCAGTCACCAGGACCTGTCACTCGACGCCGAGCCGCACCTGGCCGTCGACCTCTGAGTACCGTCGCGCCACTCATGACCACCGCCAGCACCCTCGGTT
>JACCDP010064699.1_pt1 | contig 35303 bp, 35 predicted proteins | sample 7445841 | NCBI WGS metagenome assembly JACCDP01 (sample SAMN15323441, study PRJNA562643) | freshwater metagenome | isolation source: river surface water | place: USA:Blue River Watershed | collected 2017-08-17 | reverse complement strand
CTAGTTCTTCCTATAGAGCCGTCGTAGACTACGACGTTGATAGGACGGGTGTGGAAGCGTGGTAACACGTTAAGCTTACCGTTACTAATAGCTCAATTGGCTTGATTTATGCACTGAAAAAATTTTTCAATACAAATTACAATGTTATTAGAATTTAATTGATCAAAATAAATTTTAACCAAAAAATTAATTCTTAAAAAATTGTTTAATTATTTTTTATAAGATTATAATAATATACAAAAATGATTATTATAATACCACTTGGTGGTGTTGGAAAAAGATTTTCTGATTATGGGTTTAAAGATCCTAAACCCTTAATACATGTTCAGGGAAAAAAAATTATATCCTGGGTTCTTTCCTCATTAAAATTATCAAATAAAGATAAAATTTATATTTTATATAATCATGTGCTAGAAAAATTTAATTTTGAAAGAAGAATATTAGCTGAATATAGTAATGTTAATTTTTTTAAATTACCAAAATCCACAAACGGACCAGTTGAAACTATTAGTTTATTTTGTAAATTTATGCAAAAAGAGTCAATTAATGATCCAGTTTTTATTTTGGATGGGGATACATTTTATTCAACAAATATTCTCTCAAAGTTAAAAAATAAAAAAAATAGTTGCATTCTTTACTTTAATACTAATGAAAAAAAACCAATTTATTCATACATAAAAATTGACAAAAATCAGAAAGTTACCGATATTGCCGAAAAAGTTAAAATCTCACAAAATGCTAATATTGGTTATTTCTTTTCAAGTTTTGAAATTTTAAAAAAGTTCACTTCAATAACAATAAAAAAAAAAACAAAAAGGGCATATGTCTCAGATATTTATCGTGTAATGTTAGATAGTAATTTACCTATTGATTCTTTAAGAATTTCTAACAAAGATTTTAATATTCTTGGCACACCAGATCAAATTAAATTTTTTGCAAAAAATCACAAAACAAAGAAAAGAATATTTTGTTTTGACTTAGACAATACTTTAGTTACGCGTCCCAAAGTTGTAGGAGATTATAATACTGTTCTTCCCATTTATGTTAATGTTAAATTTTTGAGATCATTATATAAAGACGGACACAAGATTATAATTTATTCAGCAAGAAGAATGAGAACTTTTGACTCGAATTTGAATTTAGTAAAAAAAAATATTGAAAAATTAACAATTTCTCAATTAAAAGCATTTAAAATCCCATACCACCAATTGATACTTGGTAAGCCTTATGCACATTTTTATATAGATGATTTATCAGTAAATTCTTATGAAAATTTACCATTCGCATTAGGTTATGATTATGAAAAAAATACTGCAAGAGAATTTAATAATGTAACAGTAGGTGAAAATTATACTGTTAAATCTTCAAAAAATATTAGAAAAATTAAGAATGAAATTAAGTATATTAAAAGCTTACCTATTTCTATTAAAAATTATTTTCCAGTAATTTTAGAGCAAGGAAAAAATTTTTATAAAATGGAGACTATAAAAGGGACGTCTTATAGTTATTTATATTTAAATAGATTACTTTTAAGTTCCGATATTGATTTATTATTTCATTCATTAAATAGAATTCATAAATTAAAAGATAATCATAAATTATTATTTAATTATAATATTTATAAAAATTATTCAAAAAAATTTAAACAACGATTAAAAAACATAGATTTAAATTTAAAAAATGATTTTAAAGATCATATCCAAGATATTTCGATTTTTTTAAAGAATTATGAAGAACAAAAAATGGGCCAAATAGGCTTAATCCATGGAGATCCTGTATTTTCTAATATTTTTAAAAATTTAGATAATTCTATAAAATTTATCGATCCGAGAGCAGGAGAATTAAATAATTTTTCAATGTATGGGGATGTTTATTATGATTATGCTAAAGTTTATCAGTCTCTAGTAGGATTTGAGCAGATTACCAGTTATCAAAAAACAAATGACAGTTATGTTAGGCAAAAGAAAATATATTTTGAAAATTACTTTAAAAATTTTTTTGGTTCAGAGAAATTAAAAAATTTAAAATTAATTACTTCTAGCTTATTGATTTCTCTAATCCCCATGCAAGACAAAAAAAATGCACGCAAATTTATGGAACTCTCTAAAAAAATTTTATCTTAAATGAAGATTATAATAATTTTTACTTTTTAAATAATTTTAGAGTAGCTCTCCTAGTTTTTTACTATTTTCTGATTTCTTTAAAAAAAAAGATTTAATCTTTGCAAATTTTTTTTCGATATTATGTCGTATGTTTAGTATTTTTTTCCGGAAATTTAAATAACTAATATAAAGTTTAATTATATAAATATTTTTTTCCTTGTACGGGCTACTTAGTTCTTTTTCTATATATTTCGCTTTAAATGATAATTCTTTGTTAGAAATTTCATTGTTTTTTGTTATATTTTTAATCCTATATTTCCAAAAATACGGGATTTTTGATAATTCAATCTTAAGATCGGTTCCGTTCTTGTGATCTTCAAATGAAAATTTTTTTGCTAACGGGTTTATATTTACACTATTTTCTTTTCTATTCTTGAATCCATAATAAATATTAAACTTTTCTTTAAAGAAGTTTTTGGGCATAAATAGTGGAGGATATTTAGTACTAGCAAGGTAACACCCGAATAATTTCATGTGGGAATATCCATCATAATGATCGCATATTTTATTTTTTGGAACTATCATTATATGACCTTTAAGAGCTAAACCATTCATGTCATCAGTCCTAAAAATTTTTTTCTCATCAAAATTAGTAGTTTCAATTAATTTTTCTAGCATTTTTATACTCATTATTTGAACAGATAATGTATGCGCACAGTGACCGCTATTAAGTTTTAGAACTATGAAATTTTTATTTTCATATATTTTTTTGTATGGAAACTTTATTAAGTTGGGTAAAACTAAATTTTTATTTGTTATGTTTAAGTATTCTACTTGGTGAGAGCACATTATTGACACATAGTCATTGTTATTTAAAAATTTATTTGCAAATGCAATCGATTTGTATACATGATTGATATCGTTAGTTATTAATGGATGGTCAGTATTGCCCATAACAAATACCCATTTGTTCTTTTTATATTTTTTGATTATTTTTAGAGAATTTTTAAAAGATTTATAGCTTTCACTTCGGAAATTATTAATGATAATTTTATTTTTAAAACTTTTTTTACAAATATTTTTTATAAAATTAAAGTCTTTTTTATTTTCCGTTTTTAAGTTTACCAAAGAACATTTAAATTTAATTTTTGAATAGCTATACAGTGAATAGGCACAAATATTTTTTTTTGAGTTTTTTTTGTATATAGTGTTTGTTTTTCTAATTACATCTAGATTTTTGTAATGAGTACCAAGAGTTTTGTTTGTTACAAAATTATCAAAAAATAAAATCATACACATTCATAGAGGTAAATCATTGGTATCTAAACGCGGTAGCTCATACTTGTGATCCTTTGAAAGATTTGCAATTCCTGGTCTAGTTGTAACCGCCAGAGCACAATTATACTCTTTTAATAAATCTAAAGTTTTTTTATTATATCCACCATACGGGTAACACATGATATAATCGTTTGTTTTGCCAGTAATTTTTTTTAGTGAAGTAATAGATTTTGTTATCTCTTTTTTTTGCTCGGCATAAGACAAGCTATTTAACCATCGATGAGAGTTTGTATGAGTTCCAATTGTAAATCCTTTTTTATGTAGATAGCGAAGATCAGATTTGGACATATAAAGTTCTTTTGAAATGTCCGTCTGTTTTCTTCCAACTATGATCTCAAATATCTCATCTAAAATTTTACTCCTAATGACTAAAGGAAGCTCTCTTTGAAGTATTTTTTTAAAAAACATTACATTTTTAGAATCATATCTGCTTGATTTATCAACAGAGTTCCATAGATTTAAAAAATCTTTTTTTGCATATCCTGCCAGAAGCATTCTTTCTTTTAAAATTTTAATTAATGCGTTATCAGATTTAGATAACCCTAAAATATAATGTATTTTATTTACATCTAACAAGCGTTGTGAGTTGTAAGCTTCAGATATAGGAAAGAAACAGGCATCAACCCCCCTTTTTTCTAGAATTGGAGCAACAAATTCTAAGTGATCTTTATAACCATCGTCAAATGTTAACCAGACAGAGCCTTTTGGTAAGTCCCCCTTTTTTTTAACTGCATTAATCACATCTTTCGTCGAGACAATTTTTCTATTTTTTTGTAGATAATCAATTTGTTTAATAAACCTCTTAACTTCTAGTCCTTTAATTTTTGGATATGCCGACCCAGATATGGGCCGAACATAATGATACATAATAATTTCTAAGGGCATTTTTTTGCTTCCATCACAAAAGAAGAGCAATTAGGAAGTAATGCAAAATTTGATTGGTATTTATTAGAAATTAATTCAGAAATTTCTTTACCAATGGAAATAATTTCTTCACTGCCAGCAGCGGTGCCAAAAGCATGATAGTTAATCCCATATATAGCGGTGATATTAAACCCGAATGATTGAATTTTTTTAAGCAAATCACTTGGTGTAAATTGAAACCTTGTTTCCACTTCTATCCCAGTTATCGGATGTGTTTCGTTTTGTACTAAATTAACTTCTTCGGAAAATTTATTTAATTTTTTCAAAAATTGATCAAAATCTTTAGAAGAAATGCATATTTTCGCTTCTTTCAATAATGATCCTATCGCACCAATTTTAATTTCCATATCTGTATAGTCATTAAATGTAGTTATATTAAAGAGTCTATTCCGAGACCCAATAGAAATGGATCCATTACTATTTAAATTTTTAGAACAAAAAACTAATAACTCATCTAGTTGTTTCAAAGAAATGTACTCAATAAATCCCATGGCGCTAATAACATCAAACTTTCGATCAGGGATATAATTGAATACTGAACAAGTCTCAAAAAGTGCTGATGCTTTTTTTTTTACATTGTTATTTTTGGCTATGGAAATCATTTCGTCTGCAAAATCTATACCATTAGCTTTATATCCTAGTTTTGATGCTTCAATCGCTAATTGTCCAGTACCGCAACCTATATCAAGCAGCGATGATCCTTTTGGATATAATTTTAAAGTTTTATGAACAGCTCGATGTCTATCATTTATTATTCCGTAACCTAAATTTTCAGCTTTACTTTGCCAATCAGTTGCTGATTTTCTAAAAAAAGATTTTGTTTGTTGTTGCTGCTTATTCATTTTACATTCACGCTGATTTTTTTTATAAATTATACTATAACCTATTTTTTTTTAAATATATTTTAGCTATCTTTAGATCATTTTTTGTATCAATATCAAGAGAGCTCTCCTTGGACATTTGCATAATGTAAGTTGTTTTATTGAAAAGATATTTTTTTTTTAAAAAAAAATTTATGTTTGTTATGTAAATTGCACCATTAGTTTTAAAAGTTTTACTGTTTCTTTGAAAATAATTTTTTGAACTGTGTTTGTTTTTTACTTTAACGACGCTTACTAAATTTTTAAAATTATTTTTTTTATAAATATTATATGCTTTTCGAATATGAATTATTGTTCTAAGAGGTGATGTTGGTTGTAGTAGCATTAAATTTTCGTATTTTTTTAAATATTTAAATTTATCAAACATACTAAGCAAGGTGTCCTCAGAAGATATTGTGCTATTAGAAAATTTTTTTTCTCTTTTTAAAAAAACTATATTATTAATTAATTTTTTATTTGGGATAGCAATTTTTTTTTGAATATCAGAATAAAGAACTATTAAATTAAATATTTTGCTTTTGATTGCGGTCTCCGCAGCTATTTCAATTAAATTTTTATTTTTTATCTTTCGTAAATTTTTATTAATAATTCTTTTACTACCTTTTCTTGCCAAAATTACACCAATTATTTTTTTGCTCTTAATCACTTAGTGTTTTTTGAGTTTGCGTTAACCATATCCTTTTATTTTTTAAAATTTTTATGATTTTTTTATCAGCATTTCCATTTCCATATAATCTGCTTTTTTTATATTTTTTACCTAAATATTTTTTTAGGTTTTTTAAAATTTTTTTTTCTGAAAAACCAATATTGATTATTGATTTTTCTTTACTTCTATTATTTTGCCTATTTCCAAGATTAATGGTTTGAATCCCATAAAATGGTGCCTCAATTACCCCGCAGCTCGAGTTTCCAATTACAACATCACAATTTTTGAGCAATGTTAAAAAATATTCAAATCTCATAGATTTGATTATTTTAAATTTGTTATTGGAATTTATTTTTTTATATGAATTGATAATAATTTCATTACCAGGATCATTGTTGGGTAAGATTACTATAAAATTATTATTTGATTTAACTAAACTTTTTACAAAAATATCAGCTTGTTTTTTTATTTTTTCAATCTCGGATGTAACGGGATGCAATATAACAATGCCATAACTTTCGAAGGTAAATCCATATCTTTTTTTAACATCGATAAGAGCAGGTAGTTTTTTCGAGGACATGATATCTATGTCGGGACTCCCAACTACAAAAACATTTTTTTTTAATTCGCCCATTTTTAAAAGTCTGTCCCTAGCAATTTGATTTGAAACCAAGTGAATATGAGATAATTTTGAAATAGAATGCCTTATATGCTCGTCTATATTTCCTGAAATTTCACCACCTTCTATATGAGTAACTAAAATATTATTAAAAGAAGCTGAAATTGCGCAAGCAAGAGATTCGGTCCTGTCCCCGTGCACAATAACCATATCAGGATTAAATTTTTTCAAAAATTTTGAAAATCCATATATAGTATTTGCAAGAATAATATCTTGACTGTCGTTGTTTTTAAAATTTTTAAATTTAAAGATAGTATTCTTTTTAAAATTTTTTTTTATTTCATGAAAAGTTTCACCGAATTTTTTGGACAAATGCATTCCTGTAACAAAAATTTTAACATCAAATCTTTCATTTATTGTTTTTTTAATAACAGATTTAATTTTTCCGTAATCAGCTCTGGTTCCTGTAATAAAAAGTAATTTTTTTTTCAATTTATATTACGTCAGCCTTTTTAATTTGGGTGTTAACTAAAATATTTTTTTTGGATATTTTTCCAATTAATCTTTCATAATCTTTTGCTAAAAAATAACCTGTTCCAGGTCTTTTTACCCAAATATTTTCATAACCTAACTTTTCTCCTTTTGCAATATTTTTTATACTTACGACTGATGCAAATGCAAATTTGGCAACATTTTTTTCTTTAATTAAAATTCCTTTTTTCTCTTTAAGTGCAGAGAAAATATTTTTGCTTTTTAAAATAAGATCTTTTAAATCTTTAAAATCCATAGAAGATGAAATGTCTGGTCCTCTTCTTTTTTTATTATCAACATAGTGTCTTTCAATTATACTTACGCCTAGCGGAATTGAAGCTAGTGCAGTTAAGTTATCTCTCGAATGATCTGACAAACCTATTGGTACATTTGGAAATTTATTTTTTAAAGTATAAATAAAGTTTAATCTAGCATCGGCATAGTCAGCAGGATAAATGTTTGTGCAATGATTTAGTGCAAAAATAATTTTATTTTTTTTTAAAATATTAACAGTTTTGTGTATTTCAGAGATAGTACACATCCCAGTGCTCAAAATAATTGGCTTTTTAAATTTACAAATATATTTAATTAAAGGATAATTGTTACATTCTCCCGATCCTATTTTAATAGCTTTTACCTTTAGTTTAATTAACCTATCTACAGCTTCTTTAGAAAACGGTGTGCTCAGATATTCCATACCTAAAGATTCTGTGTATTTTTTTAATTTAAATTCATCTTCCATTGAAAGCTGGCATGCTTTAACAAGATCAAAAATATTTTTTTTAGAATTGTCAGGTATTATTTTTTTTGCTTCAATACTATATTCATCATTTGCAATATGAGTTTGATTTTTAATAATTATTGCACCAGCTTTTTTTGCAGAATGGACAATTTTAAATGCAACATCGATTTTTCCTCCATGATTTATTCCTATCTCTGGTACAATTAACGGAGGATTATTTTTTGATATCGTTATACTACCAATTTTCATTTTATTATTTCGTAATTTTTAAATAAATAATATAAAAATATAACAATATTATCTAGAAAAATGTAAATAAATATTAAATATGAAGGCAAAAAATAATTTTTTAAAAATAAAATTTTATTATGAAAATTTTTTTTATCAATCTTGTACTACAGATAGATTATCCAAATTAATTGCGCAACTAAAGATATTTGAGGAGACAAAAAATATTTATGGAGATGTTGCAGAGTTTGGCGTATTCAAAGGAAATTCTCTAAGTCGTTTAATAATTTTCAGAGAAATTTTTGCGAGAAAAAAATATGTTTACGCTTTTGATCAATTTGGTGAGTTTAAAGTTCCAAAATCAATTTTGGAAAACGACAAAAAAAAACTTAAAACTTTTTTAAAAGAAGCTGGAAATCAATCAGTTTCATGCAGTTATTTAAAAAAAAACTTAGTTAAAAGAAATTTAAGTAGAAAAGTAGAGTTAATAAAAGGTGATATTTTTGTAACTTTAGATAAATTTTTAAAAAAAAACCCAAATAAAAAATTTTCATTTATTAATCTTGATGTTGATCTCTATCATATTACATATTTTATTTTGCAAAAAGTTTGGTCCAGACTAGTTAAGGGGGGCATTATACTATTTGATGATTACAAAAGTTTTCCAGGCGCAACAAAAGCAATTAATATTTTTTTAAAAGAAAACAAAAATGCGAAGTTTGTAAATTTAAAATATTCACGAAACTTTTATTATTGTAAAAAAGTTTAATAAAAATATTTTAATTATATATTTTTTTATGTTAATTAACATAAGTCAAAATAATAAAAATTAGCCTTTAATAGCAGTATTAAATATGCCTTTTAAAAATTTACTAAGTTCTTTGCCGATTGTTAAAAGAGAAGTAAAAGTAAGAAAACTTAAAAAAAATATTAAAATCATAAAGATTTCAAAAAAATTTGGCAGACAGTATTTTGATGGCACAAGAGAATTCGGTTACGGAGGTTATAAGTATGATGGCCGTTGGAAACCAGTTGCTAAAGATATTGTGAAGTTTTTTAAGTTAAATAAAAACGATCGAATATTAGATATTGGCTGTGCTAAAGGCTTTTTAGTAAAAGATTTACTAGATGCAGGAGTCAATGCTTTTGGTATTGATGTGTCGGAATATGCTATTAAAAACTGCCATCCTGACGTTGTGGGTAGAGTTTCGGTGGCTAATGCAAAAAAACTTCCCTTTCCTTCCAATTCTTTTGATGCAGTAATTTCAATTAACTGCATTCATAATTTAAAATTATTTGAATGTAAAAAAGCAATTAAAGAAATTATGAGAGTAACTGTTGATAATAAAAATTTTATTCAAGTAGATAGTTATAGAAATACAAAAGAAAAAAAATTATTTTTAGATTGGGTTTTGACAGCTGAAACTCATTTCTATCCTAGAAAATGGGTAGAAATTTTTAAAAAATGTGGTTATAAGGGTTTCTGGTGCTGGACACTTTTATAAAACTAATTAAATGAATAAAGAAAAATTATTAAAATTTTTTAGCCAAATTTCTCTAATAAGACAAATTGAAATAAAAATTTCAGAAAAATATTCAGAAAATAAGATGAGATGTCCGGTGCATCTGTCTATAGGACAAGAATCGTGCGCGGTAGGAATTTGTGAAAATTTAACAAAAGCAGACAGGCTTTATAGCACTCATAGATCTCATGCCCATTATATAGCAAAAGGGGGCTCTATAAAAAAAATGATTGCAGAATTATATGGAAAAAAAACAGGGTGCTGTAATGGTCGGGGTGGGTCAATGCATTTATTCGATGATAGCGTAGGTATGGTTTCCAGCATTCCAATCGTTGGCAGCAGCATACCTGTTGCCGCTGGAAATGCTTTGGCAATAAAATTAGAAAAAAAAAATAACATAAGTATAGTTGTAGCAATATTCGGCGATGGGGCAGTAGAAGAAGGAATTTTTTATGAAACGTTAAATTTTTCAATTATTAAAAATCTTCCTATTCTATTTGTTTGTGAAAATAATTTGTACTCAATAATGACACATATAAATGAGCGACAGCCTAAAAATTTTATTTCAAAAATAAATAAATTATACAACATTCCTTTTGCTCAATGTGATGGAAATAAAATAGATGTTGTTTACAAAAAAAGTAAAAATTTAATAAAAATTATTAGGAATAAAAGAGGCCCAGCATTTTTGTTACTAAACACTTATAGACATAAAGAGCATTGTGGTCCTAATGAGGATGTACATCTAGGATATAGAACCAAGAAGGAATATCAACAGTGGCTTAAAAAAGATCCACTTGAGTATTGTAAAAAATTAATTTCCAAATCATTCAACAATTTTAAAAATCTAAATTCACGAATTGAAGAAAAAAATAAAAAAATATGTAAAAATGCATTTGAATTTGCAGAAAAATCCTCATTTCCCAGCCCCAGCAATATAAGTAGTAAAGTTTATTCTAAATAAATGAAATCAATAAAAAAAATAATGTCAGGAGTAGAAGCGATACGGCATGGATTCATTTGTGCATCAAAAAAAATAAAAAATGTAGTTTTAATATCCGAAGGAGTCCTGGACCCTTCCGCATTTTATGGAACAACTAAAGGGTTAAATAAGTATTTTAAAAAAGATAGAATTATTGAAATGCCACTGTCCGAATCTGCTTTAACCGGAGTATGCATAGGAGCTGCAATTAATGGCATGAGGCCAGTTCTCAATTATCACAGGGTTGAATTTGCATTGCTAGCTATGGAACAAATTATTAATAACGCTGCTAAATCTAGTTACATTAGTTTTGGTAAGCATAAAGTTCCTTTTGTTCTTAGATTGGTAATAGGAAGAGGTTGGGGGCAAGGGCCAGCACATTCTCAGAGTTTAGAAAACTTTTTCTCATCTATACCAGGTCTTAAAGTGGTAATGCCTACATTTCCAAATGATAGCAAAGAATTATTACTAGCCGCAATTAAAGACAATAATCCTGTAATAATTATTGAGCATAGGTGGTGTCATTATATAAATGGAAAAGTAAAAATTGGATATTCAAGCTCTTCATTAGAAAGTGGACCAAAAAAAATAACAAAGGGAAAAGATTATACTATAGTTGCAACTTCTTATATGGTTTTAGAGTCTATTGAAGCGTCTAAAATTTTAAAAAAATTTGGAATAAATATTGAAATTTTTGATTTAAGAATATTAAGGCCATTAAAATTAAAAAAAATAATCACATCAGTAAATAAAACTGGCAGATTGTTAACTGTGGATATAGGATTTAAAATTTTAGGAATAGGGTCTGAAATTGTTTCGGAAGTTAGTGAAAAATGCTTTAAAAAATTAAAATCACCACCAAGAAGATTGGGATTTCCCGATCATCCAACACCAAGTTCAAGAGGATATTTAAAAAATGTATATCCAGACGTTTATAAAATTTGCCAATTGGTAGCTCAGGATTTAAAGATTAATTCTTCAGTTTGGAGAGAAATTAAAAGCGAGATAAATCTTAAATCTAATAAAATTATAGACATTCCAAATCCATTATTTAAAGGTCCATTCTAAAATTATTTAAGAAATACTTTAATGCATAATTTTGAAAACTACTTTAGCTTTCTTTCTAGAAATCAAAAATTATTTTTTTATCAAGTAATGATTTTAATTATAATCGCAAATATACTTGAAGCTATAGGCGTTTCTTTGATCATACCATCCATTGCTGTGTTCCTCGATGATGATTTGCTTAAAAGTTATCCTTTTGTAGAAAATATTTTAGCTATATTAGGAAATCCAAAAAAAATTAAACTAATTTTTTATACTTTATTTATATTTAACTTATTTTATATTTTTAAATTTATTTTTTTATTATTTTCAACACATATTCAAGGTAAATTTTATAAAAATTTATCCACAACAACAGCAGATCATTTAATGAGGGGCTATTCAAATATGCCTTATCTGTTTCATGTTAATACTAACTCTTCAATTTTGATAAGCAATTTAACTGTTCAAGTGCCGTTACTAATTCATACCTACAAAATGTTATTCAGTTTATTTTCAGAACTTTTTTTGATTTTATTTTTGTTACTTTTTTTATTTATTTATGATTACCAATCTACAACTGTATGTTTACTAATATTTTCTATTTTTGGAGGAATTTTTTATTTTTTTAATAAAGATAAGCTCTACGCATGGGGTCACGAAAAAATGAATTTAGAAGCCGAAAAACTAAAAAATATTACAAATATTTTTCTGGGAATTAAAGATATAAAAATATTTGATTCTGAAGCATATTTTTTAAATAGATTCAAAAAAGTAAATGATACTTTAAATGATATAGAAAAAAAACAATTTTTTCTTCAGCAAATACCAAAATATTTACTTGAGGTAGTTACCTTACTTAGTTTGTCAGTTGCAATTTATTTTCTTTTAATCCGCACATCATCAAATGAATTTAATCATGTCATCATACTTTTGGGCTTATACGGTTTTGTTGCTTTGAGAATTTTACCATCTGTAAATAGATTAATTACTATTTTTAATGACCTTAAATTTAGTTCCTCAGCTTTAAAAAACCTCCAAAAAGAAATTAAGTTTCTTGATAACAATAATTTATTTTTTGATGATAATCAAAAAAAAATAACTTTTTTAAATGTTCTTGAGTTAAAAAACATAAATTTTTCTTATAATACTTATAATTCTAAAAATGAAATTTTTAAACTCAAAAACATTTCACTAAAAATTCCAAAAGGTAAAAAAATAGGAATTATTGGAGAAAGTGGTTCGGGCAAAAGCACTTTTGCATATATGCTTTTGGGCCTTATTAACCCAGATTCTGGGCAAATTATTATAGATGGAATAAATTTTGATTATAAAAAAAATAATTTATCTTTAAAGATTGGAAGCGTACCACAAGATATTTTTTTGATCGATGACACAATCGTCAGTAATGTTGCGTTTGGGGAAGATGAGAAAAATATTAATTATAATCAATTTTTAAATTCAATAACTCAATCCCAATTAGATACATTGACGAATGGTTTAAAAATGAAAGAGAAGAGCATTATAGGTGAATCGGGCTCAATGCTTTCAGGCGGGCAAAAGCAGAGATTGGGTATTGCCAGAGCGCTCTATAAAAATAGTGATGTTTTAGTTTTAGATGAATCAACCAGTTCTTTAGATGGAAATACAGAGCAAAAATTAGTAGAAGCCCTTGACAACTTATTGCCAGAAAGAACATTAATTATTATAACTCACAGGTACTCCACAATTAAGAACTGTGATTTAATTTATGAGTTTAAGAATGGAGAAGTTTTTGATATTACCTCTCAATAATAAATTGTAAAAATGTTTTCAAAAAAATACTTTAAAGAAATTTCATTAATATCTTCAAGAATTGAAACTATTAAAATTGATAAAATTGCAAAGTCTCTTAAAAAAATTAGAGATCAGAAAGGAAGAATCTTCTTTTTAGGAATTGGTGGAAGCGCAGGTAATTGTTCGCATGCTGTTAATGATTTTAGAAAAATATGTAATATAGAATCTTACTGTCCAACAGATAATGTTAGTGAGCTTAGCGCAAGAATAAACGACGATGGCTGGAAAACTTCTTTCTCAAATTGGCTTAAAGTAAGTAAACTTTGTTCAAAAGATTGTTTATTTGTAATGTCCGTTGGTGGAGGTAATAAAAAGAAAAAAGTAAGTGAAAATTTAATAGAAGCTATAAAATTAGCTAAAACAAAAAAAACAAAGATTTTTGGCATAGTTGGTTATGATGGGGGCTTTACTAAAAGAAACGCAGATGTTTGTATAAAAATTCCAAAAATTGATAAAAATTTAATTACACCATATACCGAATCTTTTCAAGCCGTGGTTTGGCACTGTCTTGTTTCTCATCCACTATTAAAGATGCATAAAACAAAGTGGTAAAAAGAAATAAAGCAATTTTTTTAGACAGAGATGGAGTTATTGTAAGAGGATTAGTTAGAAACCAAAAAAGCTACGCCCCAAGGACCATTGCTGATTTTAAAGTCTTGCCTAAAGTTTCTTTTTTTTCAAAAAAATTAAAAAAAAAAAATTATAAATTAATCATTGTGACTAATCAGCCAGACGTTAGTAGAGGTTTAATTAAAAAGTCTGTATTGAAAAAAATGCATTCATTGCTAAAAAAACAATGTAATTATGATGATATTTATATTTCAACTTCATCATCTAACAAATCTCATTTTCGTAAACCAAATGCTGGTATGTTAATTAGGGCTATTAAAAAATATAATTTAAATATAAATAAGTGTTATTTAATAGGAGATAGAGCAGGCGATATTTTTGCAGCAACAAAAGTTGGCTGTAGATCTATATTTATTGATAGAAACTATGCAGAGCACAAACCAAAAGATCAAATTAAAACAGTTAGATCTTTTGCTGAAGCATCAAAGTATATTATAAGGCAATCATGAATTTTAAAAATATATCACTTTATGCTGACGGAGCTAATTTAGAGCAAATTATTCAACTTAATAAATTAAATTATATTAAAGGATTTACTACTAACCCTACATTAATGAAATCCTCAGGAGTAAAAGATTATAAAAAATTTGCTCTTGACTTGTTGTCTCATATTAAAAATAAACCAATTTCGTTTGAGGTATTCTCTGACAATATTAAAGAAATGGAAAGACAAGCTTATGAAATAGCTACATGGGGAGAAAATATAAATATCAAAATACCAATTACCAACAGTAAAGGAATTAGTACAAAAAATTTAATAGCGAAACTTTGCAATGATGGAATTATTTGCAACGTGACAGCAATATTTACCTATCAGCAATTACAGGAAGTCATGCTAAAAATTGAGAAAAAAAGTAGAATTATACTTTCGGTTTTTGCTGGAAGAATTGCAGACACTGGAGTTGACCCAGAAATAATTTTAAAAAAATGTGCAAAAAATTTAAAAAAATATCCAAACGCCCAATTATTATGGGCAAGCACAAGGGAGATATTTAATATTTTTCAAGCAGAAAGATCAGGTTGTAAAATTATAACTATACCACACGATATATTGTCAAGACTTTATAATATTAATAAAAATTTAAATGTTTTTTCAATTGAAACCGTCAATATGTTTTATAATGATGCAAAAAAAGCTGGATACAAAATATAAAACATGAGTAAAAAAATTTTTATAACCGGAGGAGCCGGTTATTGCGGCAGTAAGCTTGTGCCAATGTTATTGGAAATGGGACATCAGGTTACTGTGTATGATATTCTTTATTTTGGATCAGATTTTTTACCTTTAAAAAATAGTAATTTAAAACTAATTCAGGGTGACATTAGAGATGCTAAAAAAATTGAAAATTTTTCACAAGGTCATGATGTATTTATTAGCTTAGCTTGTATTTCAAACGATTCTAGCTTTATTTTAGATGAAAAACTTTCCACATCAGTTAATCTTAATGCATTTGAACCTATGGTTTTGGCAGCAAAAAAAGCAAAAATTAAAAGATTTATTTACGCTTCATCTAGTTCTGTTTACGGAGTTTCTGAAAAGAAAAATGTGAAAGAAGATCACCCCTTGGTTCCATTAACTCTATATAATAAATATAAAGGAATGTGTGAGCCACTACTACTGAAACACACAAGCGACAATTTTGAAGGCGTAATTTTTAGACCAGCAACAGTTTGTGGTTATGCTCCAAGGTTAAGGTTAGATTTGTCAGTTAATATTTTAACAAACCATGCAATTAGTAATAATAAAATTACTGTTTTTGGAGGTGAGCAGTTAAGACCAAATCTGCATGTTCAAGATTATTGCGAGGCAATTTTATGCTTGATGAATGCACCAATCCAAAAAGTAAAAAATCAAATCTTTAATGTAGGATACCAAAATCTTTCAATTAAAGAAATTGCATTAATTGTAAAAAAAATAGTGGAGAATAATTTTCCTGAAAAAGGAAACATAGAAATCGTAACAACTACGAGTGACGATAACAGATCTTATCATATTAATTCTGATAAAATTAAAGAAGTTTTGAATTTTGTACCAAAACTAAAGATTGAAGACGCGGTTCAAGACTTGTGTAATAATTTTAAGTTAGGAAATGTCCCAAATAGTTTAAGTGATGACAAATATTACAATGTTAAAAAATTACAAAAAATTAACGCAAGATAATGAGATCTAAAAAAATTTCACTTATTACTGGAGGCGCAGGGTTTATAGGTAGTCACTTAGTAGATTTATTGTTATCTAAAAATCACGAAGTAAGAGTTATAGATGATTTATCTGGAGGACATTATGAAAACATAAAGCATCACAAAAATAATAAAAATTTTTTTTTTCAAAAAAAAAATATAAATTTTCTTAACAAAAATGAACCAATTTTTAAAGATGTCCAATATGTTTTTCATTTAGCCGGAAAGGGGGATATAGTTCCATCAATAGAAAACCCAATTGACTATATGGAAACCAATGTCATGGGAACTACTAGAGTTCTTGAAAATTGTAGGAACCTAAATTTAATAAAATTTATTTATGCTGCATCATCATCGTGCTATGGCTTGGCAAAAACTCCAACAAAAGAAAGTCATCCAATTTCAACACTTTATCCCTACGCACTCAGCAAATATATTGGAGAACAAACTTGTTTTCATTGGTCAAGCGTTTACAAGATACCAGTAAATTCAATAAGAATTTTTAATGCATACGGAACAAGGGTTAAGACTACTGGAGTGTACGGAGCTGTCTTTGGAGTTTTTTTAAAACAAAAATTAAAAGATAAGCACCTTACAATTGTAGGAAATGGATTGCAAAAAAGAGATTTTTTGTATGTCACAGATGTTGCTAATGCTTTTTATTTATTGTCACAAAGTAAGTATGTAAATAATATTTACAATTTAGGAGCTGGTAAACCAGTACAGATAATTAAATTAGCAAAATTACTAAGCGATAAATTTAAGTTTATCCGAAAACGTCCAGGTGAGCCAGATTGTACTTGGGCTAGTATAGAGAAAATTAAAAAACATACTAATTGGAAACCAAAAGTTACTTTTAATTTAGGTATAAAATTAATGTTGCAGAATATTCAAGACTGGAAAAAAGCACCTCTTTGGGATACCAAGTCGATACATAAAGCAACAAAAACCTGGTTTAAATACTTATCGTAAATAAATGACAGTTAACGAAGATTTTTTTTCAAAATACGCACACAAAATTCAAACACCTAAATCAATTAAGATTCTAATTAAAAACTACCCAAGAAAAAAAAAAGTAATATTATGTCACGGAGTTTTTGATGTTGTGCATCCAGGGCACATTAGACACCTTGCTTATGCAAAAACAAAAGCAGATATTTTAATTGTAAGCGTTACAGCTGACAGATTTATTACAAAAGGTTCTTATAGACCTCATGTGCCTGAAAAATTAAGAGCTTTAAACTTAGCTGCTTTTGAGATGGTAGACTACGTTTTAATAGATGGCAATTCAACACCTCATAATCTTCTTAAAAAAATTAAGCCAGATTATTTTGCAAAAGGATTTGAGTATACTTCAAGAGGATTACCAAAAGCCACAGAGTCAGAAAAAAAAACACTAACATCTTATGGTGGTAAATTAATATTTACTCCAGGAGATGTAGTATACTCTTCTTCAAAATTTTTAAATTTATCTTTGCCAAATTTAACTTATGAAAAGTTAATGTTGTTAATGAAAAATGACAATATAACTTTTTTAGATTTAAAAAATTACCTTAAAAAAATAAAAAAATTATCAGTGCACATTATAGGAGATACAATTGTTGATTCTTATTCACGAGCAAGTTTTATTGGTGGCCAAACTAAAACACCAACATTTAGTGTTATGTTTAATAAAAGAGATGATTATATAGGAGGAGCTGCAATTGTAGCTTTGCACTTAGCAGCAGCAGGAGCAAAAGTTACTTTTTCAACCGTATTAGGAAATGATGATTTTGGAAAAATAGTATTGAAAGAGTTAAAAAAAAATAAAATAAAGGTTAACTATTTCTATGACAATAAAAGACCAACTACTAACAAAAATACATTTATTTCCTCAGAGTACAGGCTGTTAAAAGTTGACACTTTAGATAATACACCTATCTCGGAAGATACAATTAATAAAATTATCAAAATAATTAAGAAAAATTCTTGCGACATAGTAATTTTTAGTGATTTTAGGCATGGAATTTTTCACGGAGGAAGTACAGAAAATTTTTGTAAAAGTGTTCCTAAAAATTCATTTAAAATTGCAGATAGCCAAGTAGCTAGTAGATGGGGAAATATAACTGAATTTAAGAATTTTGATTTAATTACTCCAAACGAAAGAGAGGCAAGATTTTCACTTGCAGATCAAGATTCAACAGTTGGAGGATTAATTGGATCATTAAGAAAAGAAACTAACTCAAAAAATATTATTTTAAAATTAGGCTCTAGGGGGCTTGTTGCTGTCTCACAAAAAAAACCAGACGATGTACTCTCTTTAAGTTCTTTTGCTGATGATATTCAAGACGCAGTGGGTTCAGGAGATGCACTGTTAGCCTATGCATCTCTCGTATTAAAAGTGAGTAATTCTCTGACGGCAGCTGTTATTATAGGATCAATTGCCGCTGCTTGCGAATGTGCAATTGACGGTAATATGCCAATTACAGAAAATTTAATTTTACAAAAAATTGAATCTATAGAAAAAAAAATTCAATACATTGGTTAATGAAAAATATTTTAATTGTTGGTCTTGGAGTCCAGGGGACTAAAAGAAAAAAACTTATAAAAAATAAAAAAATTTTAACAGTAGATCCAAAAAATAAAATAGCGGATTATAAAAATATCCAGGACGTTCCAACAGACAGTTATGACTCAGTATTTTTATGCGTCCCTGACAGCGCAAAATACTCCCTAATTAAATATTGCATTAAAAATAAAAAAAATATTTTGATAGAAAAACCATTATGGTTGAAAAATATTAAAGAATTTCATTATTTACAAAAACTTGCAAATAAAAATAAAGTTTTATGTTATACGGCATACAATCATAGATTTGAGCCTCATTTTATTAAAATGAGAAAAGTTATAGAAAAAAGATCTTTGGGTAAAATATACTCATGTAGAATTTTTTATGGAAATGGGACTGCAAGACTTGTTAAAAATAGCGATTGGAGAGATAGTGGATCAGGTGTATTACGGGATTTAGGGCCGCATCTTTTAGACCTCGTAAGGATTTGGTTTGGGAGTAAGAAATTTACATTTAAAATAGTATCAAGCAATAATTTTGAAAATAAATCTTTAGATCATGTTGTAATTTTATGTATTAGCAAGACTTTTAGAATCGAGATTGAAATTACAGTGTGTATGTGGAAAAATCATCATACCACCGACATAATAGCTAGCAAGGGATCAGCACATATATCTTCTCTTTGCAAATGGGGTCCTACTAGTTTCTGTTTTCGCAAAAGAAAACTTCCATCAGGCAATCCAGCTGAAAAAACTAAAACACTTATAATGAAGGATCCGACTTGGCAAATTGAACATGATCATTTTTTTAGACTTATTAAAAATAAAACTAAAACTAATTTTGATAACGACATTTGGATATTTAAAACATTAAAAAAATTAGAAAAACAAATATGACTATTAAACCCAAAGTAGGATTTGTAGGCATGTCCCATTTGGGATTAAATTATGCAGTAGCAACAGCAAAGAAAAATTTTCAAGTTTTTTGTTATGACGATAGTAAGCTCATCATTGATACTTTAAGAAAAAAAAAAAGTCCAGTTTTTGAAAAAGATTTAGAGAAAAATATAGAATTTAATTTCCACAAGCTGAAATTTTCAAATAATTTAGATGAACTTATTTCTTGTAATGTTGTCTATATATCTCAAGACGTTAATACAAAAAAAAACGGAGAGAGTAACTTATTCAATACAAAAAAATTAATAAATAAAACTATTAATTTCTTAAATAAAAAAGCTATCCTTGTAATATTGTGTCAAGTTCCCCCTGGATTTTGTAGATCAATTAATTGGCCCAAAAAACAATTGTATTATCAAGTTGAAACTTTGATATTTGGTAAAGCTTTAGAAAGAGCTATGTATCCAGAACGTCTAATTATTGGGTCGAATTTAAAAGAAACCGTTATAAAAAAGCCTTATTTAGTTTTATTAAAATCTTTCAAATGTCCTTTAATTCAAATGAACTACGAAAGTGCAGAATTGGCCAAAATAAGTATCAATATGTATTTAATTTCCATGGTAACCATAACAAATATTCTTTCCGAAGTTTGCGAAAAAATACGTGGAGATTGGAAAGATATTTCTGCGTCGTTAAAATTAGATAAGAGGATTGGAAAGTATGCTTATTTAAATCCAGGTCTTGGCATTTCAGGAGGCAATTTAGAGAGAGACCTGTATACATTAAATAAATTACTAATTTCAAATAATTTGAATAATCGATTTATTTTAGAACTTAAAAATAAATCAATAAACAGAAAAAAGTGGATTTTTAATTCTTTAATAAAAATAAAAAAAAAAATAAAGTTTAAAAGAATTTCAATATTGGGGTTGGCTTACAAAGAGGGCACTCATTCGATCAAAAACTCACCTGCAATATATTTGATCAAAAAATTACCTAATTATAAGATTAAAGTATTTGATCCTGTTGTAAAAAAAATTAACATTTCTTCAAAAAATATAGAATTTTGCAAAAATTCTTATAATGCTATTAAAGGTTGCGATATATTAATTATAGCAACCCCTTGGATTATTTTTAAAAAAATTAACCCTTTTTTTTTGAAAAAGAATATTAAGAAAAAAATATTAATTGATCCATACAGTCTGTATAGTACAAATAGATTGTCTAAAATAAATATCAATCATATTGCAATGGGTAAAGCGACAAATGTTAAAAAAAATTTTTCTTAATAGGGTCGTAATATTAGGATCTCGTAGTTTTGTAGGAAAAGCAATTGTCAATAAATTGCACAATAATAATATTCAGCCTTTTTTAATTTCAAGAAAAGAAATTGATTTAGAAAGTAAAATTTCTACCTTTAAACTAAATAAAATTTTTAAAAATAATGACGTAGTTGTTGTCGTTGCTGCCAAGACTCCTGTAAAAAATATCGAAACATTAAATCAAAATTTAATTATGGCTAAAAATCTAATCGAAAGTTTAAAAAAAATTAAGTTAAGTCATTTTATTTATATAAGCTCCGATGCAGTTTACAGCGATACAAAAAAAAAAATTAATGAACAATCAGAAACCATTCCTGTAACATTACATGGATTTATGCATCTAATTAGGGAAACAATGTTTAAGGAGTTAAATTGTTTAAAAACTTTTGTTAGACCGACATTAATTTATGGAGTTAGCGATCCTCATAATAGTTACGGAACTAATAAATTTGTAAGATGTGCGCAATCTAATAAAAAAATTGTTTTGTTTGGTAAAGGAGAGGAAAAAAGAGATCATGTGCACGTTGATAACGTAGCTGAAATTGTTACTTCATCTATAATAAATAAGATTGGTGGTATTGTTAATGCTGTGTCTGGTTCTGTTATTTCCTTCTTTCAAATTGCTAAAATTCTAAAGAAAAATTATCCTGCGCTTCAAATTAAAATGACAAAAAGAACAATGCCCATGCCTCATAAAGGATACAGAGCTTTTGATATTTCTCTTTTAAGAAAAAAATTTCCAAATATTAAATTAGTCAAATTGCCTGTTTGGTTATCTAAGAAACATAAGTATAAGCAAATCTAGTTAATATGAAGATAGAATTAATTGATTTAAAACAACGGTATCAAGAAGAAAGTAGTCAAATATTAAAATGTATAAAGAAAGTTTTATCAAAAGGACATTTGGTATTAACAAAAGAACTAGATAATTTTGAGAAAAATATTTGCACTTATACAGGATCAAAGTATTGCTTAGGTCTAAATTCCGGAACAGATGCTTTAATGATTTCCTTATGGTCACTTGGAATTGGAAAGGGTGATGAAGTTATTACCTCCCCAACTTCATTTGTCGCAACTATTGGTTCCATTTTACATGTTGGTGCTAAGCCTGTTTTTGTTGATATTGGAGATGACTTAAATATCAATTCTGCAAAAATTGAAGAAAAAATTACAAAAAATACCAAAGCTATAATGCCAGTTCATTGGGCTGGCAGAATTTGTAATATGGATCAAATTTGCAAAATTGCAAAGAAGTATAAATTAAAAATTATTGAAGATGCAGCTCAAGGAATGGGCTCTTATTTTAATAAAAAACATGCAGGAGCTTTTAGTGACATTGCTGCATTTTCTACTCATCCTTTAAAAAACTTAAATGGTCTTGGTGATGGTGGTTTTATAACCACAAATAATAAATATCTTTATGAAAAAATAAAATTGTACAGAAATCACGGGATGAAAAGTAGAGACAATGTTCACATTTTTGGTGTGAATTCTAGATTGGATGTTTTAAACGCAGAGGTGCTTAGTTATCGTCTAACAAAATTAGATTCAGTAATTTTAAAAAGAAGAAAAAATATTTCAATTTATCAAAAATTATTAAATCCACGTTATGTTAAAGTGCCAGTTGACTCAAAAAATCAATTTAGTTCATTTGTTATTTTTTTATGCTTGTGTGAAAAAAGAGATGAATTACACAGCTATTTAAGCAAAAAAGGAATACAGTCTTTAATTTATTATGGAACGCCGCTTCATAAACATGTCGCATCAAAAAAAATAGGATTAGAAAAAGCAATCCTGCCAGTTGCGGAGAAACTGGCCAAAAAAGTTTTGGCCTTACCACATCATCAAGGTCTTCAGGAAAAACATATTAAATTTGTTTGTAAAACAGTTAATGACTTTTATAAAAAATTTTAATGATTGTTCCCTATAACTATCTTCCATTTGAATTTGCAGACACAAAATATATTTTTGCTGAGTGGAAAAAATTAATCAAGACAACAGATTTTACGCTAGGAAAAAAAATGACTGAATTTGAAAAAAAATTTTCAAAATACATTGGAGCAAAATATTGTATCGCAACCAACAACGGAACGGATGCTTTAATATTATCACTAAAATCTTTAGGCCTCAAAAGAGGTGATGAAGTAATAACTGTTTGTAATACTTTTTATGCTACAGTTGGAGCAATTGTCGCTTGCGATGCAATACCTATTTTAGTTGATTGTGACGAAAGATATCAAATAAGTTGTAAAAATATTGAAGAAAAAATCACAAAAAAAACTAAAGTAATTATTCCTGTTCACTGGGGAGGAGCTTCTCCCGAGATGAGTAAAATTATGAAGATTGCTAAAAAGTATAGTTTACATGTAGTCGAGGATGCTTGCATGGGAATAGGAGCTAAAATAAAAAATAAGTCCCCGGGAACCTTTGGCACTGTAAATGCTTTTAGCATGCATCCATTAAAATCATTGAATGTAATGGGAGATGGAGGAATGGTTGTTACAAATAATAAAAAAATTTATAATTGGATGCTCAAATATAGAAATCATGGGATGATTGATAGAGATCATGTAGATTTTTGGGGAGTAAATATGAGATTGCAGCCGTTACAGGCCGTTGTTGCTATTGAAGGACTTAAAAATATCAACAAAGTAATTAAGCAAAGAAATAAAAATGCAAAAAAATTAGATAATGAATTAAAAAAGTTATATCCTCACGTAATTTTGCCTGAGAGAATTAAAGGACATAAAGAAACATTTGCTCTTTATATGATTTTAGTGGAAAAGAGAGATGAGCTATTAACATATTTAAATAACAAAAAAATAGAAGCAAAAATACATTATCCAGTTCCTTTAAATAAACAAAAGGCTTCTAGTATATACAGCTACAACCAAAAAGATTTTTTGATTGCTAACGAGCAGGCTAAAAAATTAATTACACTACCCGTTCATCAATATTTAACAGATAATCAGCTAAGTTTTATGGTTAAATCTATAAAAGCCTTTTATTAAATCCATATAAAAAATATTAGATTTACACAAATAGTTTGCTGAAATGATTTATTTTGAAAAAATTGCTAATCTATACAAGATAAATAAAATAGTTTTTTTTAAAAAACTAACTTTTAAAATTTTTAAAATAATTATTAGCCTACCTTTTTTTCCTGTTAGTTTTTTAATTTTTTTACTCATAATCGTTATAAGCCCTTTTTTTCACATTAGAATTGGACCATTGCCTACAACCAGAATAGGACATTTTGCACAAAATGTAGACTTATATTTATCTTATAAAAAATATAAACAAAAAAAAAAAACATTAGATATTTTTTTTTTAGAAAATTTTATTTCAAATAATTATCTTTTAAAAATTTGGAAAAAAGACATCATTATATTAAATAAATTAATTTTTAATCAAATATATATTTTAATTTCAATTTTAAGATTAAACTATTATACAATTCCAATAATAAATTCTGATAGAGATACTTTTAATTTTTATTCAAACGCAAGTATTAAGATAAATATTAAATTTTCCCCGGAAGAAGAAAAATTGGGTTATAATATTTTAAAAAAAATTGGAATTAGAAAAAGTGATAAATTTGTATGTTTGGTCACACGTGATTCTCACTATTTAAATACTTATCACGGAGAAAATGATTGGAGTTACCATAATTATAGAGACGTTGATATTAAAAACTACTACCTAGCGGCAGAAGCTCTGACTAAAAAAGGTTATTATGTCTTAAGAATGGGAACTAGAAATAAAAAAAAAATGGTATCGCAAAATCCAAAAATAATTGACTATTCCTTTTCTGAATACAAGTCTGACTTTATGGATATATTTTTACCGTCCAGATGTGTTTTTTACATTTCGAATGGAACAGGTCCAGATGCTTTGCCAAAAATATTTCGCAAGCCTATAGCCTGGGTCAACGTAGTTCCTGTAGCTTTTCTGCAAGCATTCAGAAAAGACTATGTTTATTTATTCAAAAGACATTACTCAAAAACTTTATTAAGAGACTTAACATTGAAAGAAATATTTAAATATGGTGTAGCGGCAAGCTTGAATTCGAGTTCATTTAAAGAAAAAAAAATCAAACTAATTGAAAATAGTCCAAAAGAAATTTGTAATGTAGTATTAGAGTTGCATAAAATGATTAATAACAAAAAATATCTTAAAAGAGATTCTAATAATAGTATTTTTTGGAACATATATGAAGAAAATATAGTCAAGTTTAATTTTAAGTATTTACATGGAACTTTATTTGGAAAATATTCTTCAGCTTTTTTAAAAAATAAAAACACTTTTTTACAATAATTTTATCTACTATTTATAGTTGTGTTAGTTTATTAAATTAATGTCTATAAATTAAAATTTTATGTTTTTTTCCTTTCATCATAAATGGCTTTACAAAATTGGGAAATTATTAAAATTAATTATTTTAATTCCTCATCCCGATTCTATCGGTAATGCAGCGGAAGAAATATATTATGCAACTCTTAAAGCTAAAAAAGAAAAAAAAAAAGTAGCAATAATTTATCCAAAAAAAATTTTTTTTTTTTTGGATTATATAAATTTTTATGACAAAAATTTTTTTTCTCTGAAGTCAAAATATTTTTTATTCGAGCATAACTCTTTTTTGCAAAATTTTTTCGGTTATATATTTTCTTTATATTTTATTTTCGCTCGAATTATTCATACAATTTTGACAAAATTTTTCAAAGTCAAAAAATCAGGATATTATTGGAGGCCAATGTCTGGTTCTGATATTTTATGGAGGCCAGATATCCACTCAATAAAATTTGATATTTATAAATCAAAAAAACAAGATTGGGGTAACCAACATAAAAACTATCTTGATATTGAAATAACACAACAGTCTAACGAAAGATGTAATAAGATTTTTCAAAGTCTCGGATATAGAAATAGAGATTTTATTTGCATACATGTAAGAGAAGGGGGGTACAAAGGAGATCACCTTTCTAATTTGTTAAACGTAAATATAAAAAATTTTATCAAAGCAATTAAAGAAATTTGTGGAAGAGGTTTTTTAGTTTTTAGACTTGGAGATTCTTCAATGACAAAACTTCCAAAGATAAAAAATTTGATTGATTATCCATTTACTAATTATAAATCTGCAGAAATGGACAATTTCTTAATAAAAAATTGCAAATTTTTTATATGTGGACCTTCAGGTCCTCTTGATAGTGGTCGTTTTATTCATAAAAAAAGAATGCTATTTCATAACTCATATAATTTTTTTGACATGCCATTCAATCCAGGCGACATAGCTTTGATGCGTCCATTTTATTCAAAATCAAAACAAAGATATTTATCTCTTGAAGAAATATGTCTTTATTATAAAAAAATAAAAAATTCCTGGTGGATGTGCAAAGATTGGATCATGGGTGAAAATGACGAAGATGAAATTTTAGAGGCTGTTAAGCAAATGCTGAATAAGAATTTTTTATCAGTAAGTCCAGTTCAAAAGCGATTAAAAGACTATCAATTGAAAGCTACTAGATATCTGCTAAAAAATTTTAGGTTTCAGGAAAATGATTTAGATAATATAAATGACAAGTATAGATTTGCCAGTAGATCTTTTTATTGGAAAGGACTGTTTTCAGAGTCTTTTCTTAAAAAAAGATGGAAAAAATATTAAAATACAAAAATACAAATTTTTTTATAAATAATTTCAGTTTCAATGTCATTTATCAGTAGATAACACATGTATCTAACAAGGGAATTTTAAAAAAAGAACAAGGTCAGTTAAATTTTTTTTTTATTAAGCAAAATGCTTCTGCCATAGACATGTTGTTTTGAGAGCCTCTATAGATTGCTAAATTTTTAATTGACTTTAATGATCTAGAATTAGGAAATTTTCGCATTTCAGATAAATAGCATGTTCTAAGTATTTTTAGTTTTAGAGAAAAGTATTTTTTAGAACTTACAATACAATTTGGAGTGAAAACTTCGCCAAGATGTTTGTTATAGTCGTCAGTTGCTGACGGAATCTCATAAGTATAGATTGAACTAATATTTTCATTCACTCCAGGTCTAGTAGCAGTCAAGGTTGCTTCAAAAACTATACGGTGATCATAATTATTATCAGAACCATTATGGACAAATATGTCATTTGGTCGAAATTCTCTAATAAAATTTTCCAATTTTTGAGATAGATTTGGATATAGATCTCTAGTTATTCTTATAGCTGGAAAATCTAGAAAAATTGGTTTTTGTGCTTTTAAAAGTTTAGAAGCTTTAATTGCTTGTTTTTTTCGCAATTCGCAATTTTTTTTATACAGAGGTGTTCCAGCTTCATAACGAGTTCCAGTTGAGTCTGTAACAAAAACACATTGAACAATTGATTTATGTTCTTTAATTGCCCTTATCAGAGTTGCTCCACAACCTAATATCTCATCATCGGGATGAGCAGCAATAACTAAAATTTTTTTTCCAAACACAAAAAAAACTTAACACAAAAATATAAATTTTCAAATTCATAATTTTTTATATATAATATTTGTATGAAAGTTTTAATTTTGGCTGGAGGAAAAGGCTCTCGGCTTCGTCCTTTAACTAATTTCACACCAAAACCATTAATTAAATATCGGAAAAAAGAAATTTTAAAACACATAATAGATCATTTAAGTAAATTTTCTGTCAAAGAAGTTAATCTTTTAATTGGCAAATATTTTAAAAAATTTACATCATTTAAATTAAAACAAAATTTTAAAAATAAAGTGCAAATTACTTTAATAAAAACTGGATTAAATTCTGATATTTTAAAAAGAATTTTATTAATGAAAAATAAAGTAAGTTCAAATTTTTTATTACTTTATGGTGACATAATAGCAGATGTTAATTTAAAGAGTTTATTATATTTTCATAATAAAAATAAAAAAAAAATAACAATTACTGTTATTCCCTATAAGTCAGAATTTGGATTAGTTTCTTTAGATGAAAAAAATAATCTGACTTCATTTAAAGAAAAACCGTTTTCAAAATATTATGCAAATATTGGTTTTTTTATTTTTGAAAAAGAGCATTTTGATCTTCTAAGAAAATATTCTGATTGGGAAACGGCATTAAAATGTCTTGTTAAACTGAAAAAGATTAAATGTTATATTCACAAAGGTAATTTTCATACAATTAATAGTTATAGAGATTTAGTTGATTGATTATTTAAAGAATTAATACAGTGGATAAAATAAAAAAAAATACTTTTTCGATTAATTGGATTATTTGTCGTAATAAAAATGATTTTATTCCTCATGTAATGCTATGGAAAAAGAGTTGGGAGCTTGCTTATAATAAAAAAATTTCTGAATCTTATATCAATCGATATTATTTAGAGCCTCCCATAAATAACTCTATAGTTATACTTGGTTATTTTAATGAAAAAATTGTGGCAAGCTCTACGCTTATACCTTTAATTTTGAAGTGTCCTAAAAGTTCTGAAACTATTAATTATTTTCAATATATATCGGCTTATATTCTCCCTGGATTTTCGAATGGCTTTAGCACATATCTTAAAATGGTTAATCTTGTCAAAAATGAGATTAGTAAATCAAACTACAATTTTATAATTGGTTTTCCTAATGAAAAAGCGAAACCGTTGTTGCTTAGATTAGGCGGTTTTAAAATTATTGATGTGGGTTTTTTCATTAAAGGTAAAATAAACAAAGATATAGTAAGTAAATTCTCTTCTGAAATTGACAAGCCTTTTTTTGAGAAAAATATTTTAAGGTGGCGAATACATAATGAAATTATCGAAGATAATGGACTCATTTATGAATTATTTAAAGGTGAAAAAAAGTTGTTAGATATCATTTCACAACCTTCTAAAGAATTTGAAGGCTATATACCTTGGTGGGATTCTTGGGGAAAGCCACCATATTTCCCTGTTGATAATTATAGATTCAATTTTTGTATTTATCCATTTAGTAAATATTTTATAATTAAAAGAAGTTTTTTATTATCCGACATCTTTTAAATTTAAAATATTTTATAAATTTTTTTTAGAAAATATTGCATAACAAATATATTACTAACCGCACTCAAGCTATTTATTTGCTTTGTAATTCTTTTTTTAAATTGTAAAGTTTTTGGTAAAGGTAAAATAAGATCCTCTATATTTAAAATTTTACTAAAATCAAATATTTTTTTATTTATTTTAATATTTTTATAATAGGCGTAGTATATTGCCACAGTTTCAGCGCCCCAAAGTACTTCTTTTTTATTATTTTTAGCAATATTGATATATGAAATAATGTCATTTAAAAATTTATTTGAATTTATATTATTATATTTAAAAAAACTTAAACCAGCTGAGAATCTTTCCCACGGTAAACTATTTTTTTTATGAAAAAATAATGCCATATCATATTTATATGAATTAAATTTTTTTATAATATTTTCTGGAGATAAGTAAAAATAATTATCAATATCTGCAATAAGTACATCCTTTTTGTAATAATTCATAATATCTTTGCAAATCAAATAGCGGGCAGAACTTGTGTCTCCAATATTAAATATTTTTTTAGCACCATACGTAAAATTTACGTTCAAAAAACTACTTTCTAATTTATTTATAAAACTATTATTATTTATTCGTAGAGAATCGACTACATGAAAATGGATTATATTATTGTCATTTAAATTTCTAATTTGTTTTATAAAAAAAATTCCGAATATTTTCAAAAAATTGTAAGAACAAGAAACCAATATAATAAATTTAGAACTTTCATTATTTTTACAATTTATTACATAAGGGTTTATAGAATAATTTTTTTTTTTTTTTAATAGATAAAGTAGGTAAAGCCACATTGAGTATGAAGGAGCAATATTTTTTGTAACTAATATTAGAAATTTTTTGAAAAAATTGGAATGATTTATTACATTTTTTAAAATTTTTTTTTTTATAGAAGTTTTAAAAAAGTTAATATTAGTATTTAAAATGTTATCTTTTTTTATAAAAAAGATTAAGTAGTTATAATAACATTTTACTGAATTTAAATTTGCATTTTTTTTTAGATTGTTAATTTTTTTTATCTTTTCATTTTTAGTATAATTTTTAGATGCAGCATAAGCATCGCCTAAATTAATGTATGCATTAAATTTTTCACTTTTAGAAAGATGTTGGTTTTTGATAAAATTTTTATATGTATTTATAAACATTTTATCGTTTCTATTTTGAGCGTATATTAGTGCTAAAAATTTTATATAAGTAATGTTTTTATTTTTACTAATTTGAATTGATAGTTTTATTAGATATTCTGCTATTTGATACGACGAAAATAATAAAAAAGCTTTCGAAGCTTGAAATAAAATAAAATCTATTTTGATTATTTTTAACATTTTCTGAAGTCCAATAGTATACTAAATTTTTACTTTAAGTATGTGTAAAAAAATATTATTTTCATGTAGTCTTTAATTTAAAAAAATTTATAATTAAATTATAAAATTATAACTTATTTTTTTGTTAAGTTATTTAAATAGCTAATACACAGTTCATTGGAAGTTTTAGTGAGGATATAGAAATATTAGAAAAAAAAATAAACAGGAGATTTTAGAATCAACTATAGAAATGCTTAATAAAAATAGTTTGCCAACTGCTTTGAAAGAGGAATTTAGAAAATATTATTTTAATGTTTTAAATTATTGGTTGAATTATTTTAGTTTTAGCGATGATACCGAACTAGAAAATTGTAATGAATGGTATCGACAAAGCGTAAATATGTTTAATTGGCATGGACAAATTTTAAATATTTTTCTCCAAAAGAATTGCGATGAGAATTCTAGAAATATTTAAAATGATTTTAAATGCTATTCATCCATTATTTATATTAAATTTACTTAAAAAAATTATGCCTCCTTTTTTATTTAATTTTTTTTTAATACTTTTAGTAAATTTAAATTTTTATTTTTTTTTTAATAGTAAAATATTCAAAAAAAATACTATATTTAAAAATAGGTCAAACAATAAAGCTGGAATTTTGCTAGCAACTGGTCCTAGTATAAAATACCAAAATTTAAAAAAACTAAAAAATTTTGACTGTTTTTCCTTAAGTAGTTTTTTTTTTCATAAAGATCTTAAAATAATTAAGCCAAAATTTCATTTTTTAGCTCCTTATCATGAACCGATTCTTATCAATGATTGGATAAAATGGATTAAGCTGGCAGATAATTATTTACCCAAAGAAACAAAAATAGTTTTGAGCATTAAGGACAAAAGTAGAATTGAAAGATTTAAATTATTTAAAAATAGAGAGATATTTTATTTATACTTTTCTCCTTTTTTTAAGATCAAAAATACAATTGATATAACCAAACCATTGCCCCCTTTATGTACTGGTCCACTGATGGTTTTACCGTTCATGATTTACATGGGGTATAAAACAATTTATTTAGTTGGTTGTGATTCCGATAATTTAAAAAATTATGGTAGAAATATCCAAAATTTTTATAGTCAAAAATTAGAAGTCAAACGAGGATCTGATAAACCTTGGAAATTGGGCATCATTAAAGAATTAGAGAATAACCTGCGTGTTTTTAATGAATTCAATAATTATAAAATATTTTGTAAGAAGAATAATATAAAAATTATAAATTTGTCCAAAAATTCATGGTTAGATTTTTTTGAAAAAAAAGATTTTAATAAAATTGTAAATTAAAGTGTCTTTTAATAAAAAATATAGCGACATTTATAATAAAATTTATAAAAAAAAAAAATACCCTAAAGAAGCAAAATACATCATCTCAATCTTAAAAAAAAATAAAATTTTAAAAGGTGATATTCTTGAATTGGGATTAGGAACTGGAAATCATGCAAAATATTTAATCAAAAAAAAATACAATGTCACTGGTGTTGAAAAAAGTTCAAGCATGATCACTTTTGCAAAAAAAATACCCAGATTAAAATGTATTCTTGGAGATGTCAGAAAGGTTAGGCTTAAAAAGAAATTTAATGTGGTAATATCTTTATTTCACGTTATAAATTATATGTTAACTCCTCTCGACCTTAATAATTTTTTTAAAACAGCAAATGCACATTTAAATAATAATGGACTATTAATTTTTGACACTTGGCATGATAAATCAATTAAAACTCAGAAACTATCTGATTTTAAAGTTTTTAAAATTGATAACTATTTTATTAAAAGAATTTCAACCTCAAGAATTATTAAAAACAAAACTATTGATATAAGATTTAAGTTTATTATTGAACTTAATAAGAAAATTATTAGTACTTTTTCTGAAAAACATTTAATAAGATATTTTTCTTTTAGAGAAATTTTATTCAATGCAAAAAAAAATGGTTTTAAGTTAATTAGTAGGCTAGGCATGTTAAAGTTTTCCAATCCTTTAAAGAATGATAAAAATATATGTTTTGTTTTTAAGAAATTAAATTAATGAATAATATTAAAATACCGGTTAACGAACCTCTACTGAATGGGAATGAAAGAAAGTATTTACTTCGTTGCTTTGATGAAGGTTACATTTCGTCAACTGGGAAGTATATAAATAAATTCGAATCAGAATTTGCAAAGAAAGTTGGTCGCAAATATGCCATAGCAGTGAGTAACGGAACAGTTGCTTTACAATTAGCATTTGATTCTTTGAATATAAAAAAAAATGATGAAATTATACTTCCATCTTTTACAATAATATCATGCATCCTTCCTATTATTAGAATCGGAGCAAAGCCTATTTTAGTTGATAGCAATATTAAAACTTGGAATATGGAAGTTAATAAAATTGAACAGTTAATTACAAAAAAAACGAAAGCAATTTTAGTGCCACATATCTATGGTCTCCCAGTTGATATGGATCCCTTAATTAAAATAGCAAAAAAATTTAAGCTCAAGTTGATTGAAGATTCAGCAGAAGTTCTCGGACTTAAATACAAAAATAATTTATGTGGAAGTTTTGGAGATGTTTCTACCTTTAGTTTTTATGCAAATAAACACATTACGACAGGTGAAGGTGGCATGATTGTTACAGATAATAAAAAAATTGCCGAAAGATGTTTTAGTTTAAGAAATATCTTCTTTAATAATTTCAAAAGATTTGTTCATTATGGCCTAGGATGGAACGCTAGATTAACCAATATTCAAGCCTCTATTGGGATTGCTCAATTGGAAAGATTGGATAAATTTGTAAAAATTAAAAGAAAAATTGGCGATGCTTATAATAAAGGTCTCATAAATAATGAGAATTACATAAAGCCATTAGAAACTACCCCTTATGGTAAAAATATATATTGGGTATATGGAGTAGTCATTACCAAGCCTAAGTTTTCAGTTAATAAAATAGTAAAAAAATTAAAAAAAGCAGGTATTGAAACTAGACCTTTTTTTTGGCCATTACACAAGCAACCAATACTAAAAAAACTTGGTTTATTTAAGAATATCAAGTTACCCGTCTCCGAATATCTGTCAAAAAACGGTTTTTATTTGCCATCAGGTTTGTCTTTGAATAAAAAACAACAAGCTTACGTAATAAAAAATTTTAATAAAATAATTAGTTAAATTATTTTATAATACAATTTATAAACCATAATAAAAATAAAGTTTTTGTGAAAAAAGATCAAAATTTATTCTCTGAATTCGGTTATCATAAAAAAAATTGTAGGCTCTGCAAATCACAAGATTTATTTAAATTTTTAGATCTCGGATATCAACCTCCATCAGATGAATTTAGGAAATATAGCAAAATACATGAACCAACTTTGTATTTTCCTTTAGAAGTCTATTCCTGTAATAAATGCGGGTTCAAACAATTAAGTTTTGTTGTAAATCCTAAATACTTATATCAAAATGATTACCCCTACGAATCTTCACTTACTAAGGCTGGACAGATTCATTATGATAATTTTGCAGATTCTATTATCTCCAGATTTAGTCTGTCTAGAAAAGATTTGGTTATAGATATAGGAAGTAATATCGGAGTTTTACTAGAGGGATTTAAAAAAAAAAATATCAAAGTCTTAGGAGTTGATCCTGCAAAAAATATTTGCAATATAGCTCATGGAAGAGGAATTTTAACATACAATGGTTTTTTTGATAATAAATTTGTTAGTTACCTTGGAAAAAAAAAACAAAAAGCAAAAGTTATTACTGGAACTAATGTTTTTGCGCATATCGATGATTTAGATATTTTTTTTAAAAATATAAGAAAAATAATTGAACCGAAAAATGGCATTTTGGTAATAGAATCGCCTCATTTTTTACATCTGTTGAAAGATTTAGAATACGATACAATATATCATGAGCATCTTTCATATATTCTTGTAAAGCCGCTTGTTTCCTTTTTAAGAAAATATAATTTTGAAATATTCGACGTAATAAAAAAAGATATCCACGGTGGATCAATAAGAATATTTATTTCACAAATAAATAATTATAAAATCTCAAAAAATGTAAAAAATATTTGTACAGATGAGATTAGCACAAACCTTTATTGTAATAAGAGTTTAATTCAATTTTCTAAAAAAGTGGAAATAAACAGATACAACTTAATATCTTTTTTAACAAAATTAAAAAAACAAAAAAAAAAAATTATAGCTGTAAGTGCCCCTGCAAAAGGAATGACTTTATTGAATTATTCCAAAATTGACACTAGTTATCTTGATTTTGCAACAGACAAGTCATCATTAAAAATAGGTCGGTACGCACCAGGAGCAAATATACCTGTATTAAGAGATAGTGATATCGCTAAACATAAACCTGATTATGCCTTGTTATTAGCATGGAACTTTTCCAAAGAAATTATAAAAAATAATATTAATTTTTTAAAAAAAGGGGGAAAATTTATTATTCCAATACCTAAACTTAAAATTATAGATTATAAAAATTACAAATGAAAAAATATAAATTAAAAACAAATTTTAAAGATCAAAGAGGTATTATTAAGGATATTATTCAAGAGGATATTAATTCAATAACTTATATAACTATCAAAAAGGGGAAAATAAGAGGAAATCATTACCATAAAAAAACTACGCAATGGAATTTTATTATAAACGGATCAGTAAAGCTTTTTTACAAAAAAAATGTTTTATCCAAAACCATTAAGAAAGTTTTATTAAAAAAAAATGATTTGGCGGTATGTAGACCTAATGAGCCTCATGCATTTAAATCATTGAAAGATTGTGAGATAATTGTTTTTACAAAAGGCCCACGAAAAGGCAAGGAGTATGAAACAGATACCTATCGCCTGACTAGCCCAATAGTAAAATAATATAAAACTTTTAAAAATGAAAATCGCTGCTGTTTTAGAAAATGAAATACACGCTGGTGGCGGGTTTTCAATGTCACTAGATTTGT
>JACCDP011562651.1_pt1 | contig 35307 bp, 25 predicted proteins | sample 7445841 | NCBI WGS metagenome assembly JACCDP01 (sample SAMN15323441, study PRJNA562643) | freshwater metagenome | isolation source: river surface water | place: USA:Blue River Watershed | collected 2017-08-17 | reverse complement strand
CGCAACCGAGTGGATCGAGAAACATTTACCAAAAGCCCCAAACTGGCTTGAACAGTTAGTGGCAAGCTCCGGAAAACCCACTGAACAACCGAATGATTAGGCTCGCCACTCTGATGACAACCCTACTGGCGCTTGCCCCATTTTCCCCTACGACCGCGCAAGAGAGCTATCGCCCGCCGTATTCGAAACAACAATCAATCGACACTATCGTCATTCACGCGGATGGCACCCATGAGCATTTTATGGAAAGCACTGAGCGAATTGAGAGCGAACTCGGGGTGAGTGAATACGGGGAGAGAATTCTCTCCTTTAATTCAACGCTTGAGAGCATGGAAATTATTGACGCCTACACAATCTCGCCTAAAGGCGAGCGGTTCAGAGTCGAGCCACAAGCAATACGCACGGTCGAGGAGGAGATAAGCGGCGGGGCGCCAATGTTTTCGGACATGAAAAACAAGGTGATTGTCTACCCGAATATTGAGGTTGGCTCGACGCTCTACCTAAAGGCTAGATCTCGCCAGCAGTTACCCCACTTCGGTAAAGAGTTCTTTTTTCATGAAGTCTTCTCGCCCCATGTTCGATACGAGAATGTGGTCTATCACGTAATCGTCCACCCCTCGGTAGAGTTAAAAATCTCATCTAACGGTATGCAAGGAGGCGCGTTTACGCCAGACGCGCAGGCCCAAGCTTTAGGCCCAACGGGGTATCGGCACTACCGATTTACCTATAGCCAGGAAAACGCCTATCCGGCTGAACCCGGCCAGTTACACTACAGCTATTTTGGCCCTCATCTCATGCTCACCACATTTCCTGACTACATCGCAGTCGGAAAGGCCTACGAGCGCTACGCGAAGCCAAAGACTCGTGTGACCACGAAGGTTCGGCAGTTGGCCGACGAGATAACCAAAGGCATTACCGGGGAGAGTGAGCAGATTCAGGCCCTCTATCATTGGGTGACGCGCAACATTCGCTACGTAGCGATCTACCTTGGTGATGGGGGATTTGAGCCGCACGATGTCGATGCAATTATTAAAAACCGCTATGGTGACTGTAAAGATCATGTCGTAATTCTTCAGGCACTACTTGCTGCGAGGGGGATTGAGGCCTCTCCCGCGCTAATTAATTCCGGGATGGGTCAGCAGTTATCCCCAGTTCCGGTAACGTTTCCTCTAAATCATGTCATCTTGTATCTTCCAAAGATCGATCTGTATTTAGATCCTACTGCGCAGTTCGCGCGCTTCGGGCAGCTTCCAGATATCTTGCTCGATAAGCCCGTAGTACTCACGGCGCTTAATCGTGTAGGCCGAACGCCTAAGATCGTCGCCAGTGACCACCGAACAGTCTCAAAGGTGCGAGTTGAGGTGCTCTCCGATGGCCGCCTGCGGGGGGTAAGCAACACCACATTTCACGGCTCATCTGAGGCAGACGCAAGAGGACGCCACTTTGATCGAGAGGGACGCTCGCCAGAGCGCACCGTACGCAGTCTCTTGGCGCGCTTTAACGAAATAGGTTTTGGCGTAATTTCAGACTCCGATGCGGTGGATATTACAAAGCCCTTTGCCCTGAACGCACGGTTTGAGTTAGATCCACAGGTCAATCTGCCTGGACCATCGGCCATGATGGTTCCTGTGGCCCTCTCCCCGGGCCGTATCGCTTCTATGGCCCATACAAAACCCATTGCGAAGCGCAGATTTCCAACCGGTTGTGGCTCAGAGGAGATCGTAGAGGAGACGGAGCTACATTTTGCTGATTCCATAAACGTTACGCGAATTCCTAAGGCGGTCGTCTATGAATCCCCTTCAATCCGATACAAATCGGTATACAAACTAAAGGATTCTGGGAAAGGCAAAGCTTTATTTGTTCAACGAAAATTGACCCTTCAGTACGCATCTGCGACCTGCTCGACAGAAGATAGTAAGGAGTGGCGTGATTTTCACCCGGTACTGTATCGGGATGTTCGAGCGCAAATATTTGTTGAGTAGGGGGCGGTCAAATTAGCCACGCCAATGTGAAGACACTATTCTTGGACTTCGATGGCGTTTTACACTCAATGAGTGATTACTTAACGCATCCCTTTAACCGACTGTCGTTACTCGAGAATTTAATAGGCTCTGTTTCATTCGATATAGTCGTATCATCAAGCTGGCGATTTCATCAAGATATCAAGGTTATAAAAGGTCGCTTGGGTAAGGTTGGCTCGCGTGTCATCGGTGTTACTGGTGATGCTGTTCGGGGGCCGCATGCCAGATATCAGGAGATCTTTGCGTACGTGCATGAACGCCGTATTTCGGACTGGCGTGCGTTAGATGACGCTCATTGGGAATTCCCCCCGGGTACTCCAGAGTTAATAGCCTGTGATCCGAAAACCGGCTTAACCGAACGTGAAGTAAACGCTTTGCACGCTTGGTTGCACGTTTAGGACAAATCAGCGCATGACGCGATATCTCACCAAATCCCGCTTCAAGCTAGCAGTGGAATGTCCAACCAAGCTTTTTTATACGGGTAAGGATGCGCGATACCGTAACCTTAAGCAGGAAGACACGTTCCTGCAGGCGCTTGCCGATGGCGGATTTCAGGTGGGCAAGATGGCCACTATGCTCTATCCCGATGGGATTGAGATCACGGCACGTTCGAACACCGAATCCGAACAGCAGACGCGTGATTTGCTCTCTTGGCATGAAAACATCACGCTTTTTGAGCCGGCAATCCGTTTCGAAAACCTCTTTATTCGGATTGATATTCTGGTTAAGCGCGGTAATCACTTCGAGTTAATTGAGGTCAAGGCAAAATCCTACAACTCGCTCGATCCGCAGATTGCCGGAAAAAAGACCGAGATCCTGGCAGGCATGCTTCCCTATATCCAGGATGTCGCCTTTCAAAAGCATGTGCTGCAGTCCGCCTACCCTAAGGCTACTGTTTCCAGCTATCTGATGATGCCGGATAAGGTGGTGGCAGCAGCAGTCAATGGCTTAAATCAACTCTTTAAAGTCCGGCGCAAGGAACGCTCGGCCGAGGTGATCGTTGCCCAAAATGCCGGCGCGTTAGTTCAACAGTCAAAAGAATTGCTGAGTCTGGTCCCGGTGGATGTATATGTTCAGACTGTCCTTACCCAGGGGGTTAAGGTCGGGGGACGTGATCATTTGGTGCCTTTGCCAAATCTTGCCCGCACGCTTTCAGAGATCTACGCAAACGATGAGAAGGCGCCTACCAATCTGCATAAGGGCTGCGCATCTTGCGAATTCCGGGAGATCCCGGGGGGAGTAAACCAAAGCGGCTTTCACGAGTGTGTGGCGGCTGTCACGGGATTGACACCGGCTGAGATCGATCAGGGCACGGTGCTCGATATTTGGCATTACCGAAAAAAGGACGAACTGCTTAAGCAAGGAATCTATCGTTATTCCCAGGTCACCGAAGATGACATCAAGGTAAAAGATGACAAGGAGGGCTTAAGTCGCACCCAGCGGCAGTGGATGCAGGTCCGCGGCATTCCGAAGGATCAGCAGACCGATGGCTTTTATCTGGATCGGGAGCTAATCAATCAGCACATGCGTAAGTGGCGCTATCCATTGCATATGATTGATTTTGAGACTGCGACCGTGGCGCTCCCGTTTTTCCGTGGCATGCGGCCTTACGAAACCATCGCCTTTCAGTATTCGCATCATGTGATTGAGGCGGATGGCCGGGTGCACCATGCCGGGCAATTCATCTGTGCTGAGCCCGGGGTATTGCCAAACTTTGACTTCGTGCGCGCCCTAAAGCGTGAACTCGAACACGATCAGGGCACGATTTTTCGCTGGGCGATCCATGAGAATTCCGTGCTCAATCATATTGCCGGGCAGTTATCTGAGTCTGACTCCCCGCCAGATGATCGGCAGGAGCTGCTTGACTTCATTACCCGGATCACTAAAGGCGGCGATCGGGCGATGGTCGATTTAGCGGTGATTGCCGAGCGGGCTTACTTTCATCCGGATACCAAGGCTAGGGTATCGATTAAAAAAGTCCTGCCTGTAGTACTAAAAAGTTCCGCTTATCTGAGGCAAAAATATCAGCAGCCGATCTACGGCAGGGAGATCCCCAGCAAAAACTACTCAGGCTTTAGCTGGTGGGAGGAGCGCAGCGGCACCCTGATTGACCCTTATCAGCGATTAAAGGAACTCACCCAGCAGATGCTTGGGGATCAGGGTGCGGATCAGGCCGATCTCGAGGCTTTAGATGTTGATATTGAGATTGCGGAAGGCGGTGCGGCCGCGATGGCCTTTGCCCGGCTGCAGTTTGAAGATCTCAGCCTCGAGACGCGACAGGCGATTCAGTCGGCCTTATTACGCTACTGCGAGTTGGATACCCTGGCTATGGTGATGATCGTAGAAGCTTGGCGGGAGTGGTCACGCTAGCTCACTTGATGAGCCACACCACTGTTACACTCAATATCGACAAATTTAGACATCTTTGCCCTATTTTCGCTTATATTTCTCATTTGTATAGCGAATAAACAGCAGAAGCAAGAGACGCAGCCGAAAAAAGAGAGACCTATGAGCCTGGAAGCCGAACGACTGAGCGCACTGATAGAGTTCTGCCACCAATCTGCGCGGTTGAGAGGTAAACCAACCGCTGCCGTCTCCTCTCATAGCAACTTCAGTCTCTACGAGCACGAGCTCGCCGGATCACCGGGGATCAAGCTTAATCATGGTGGTCTCGATGGCACTGATGAAATATGGATTTCGGTTGACCGGCTTCACGAGACCAAACCACCAGAAGTTAACAACGAGTGGCTAGGACCATGGCTCATTTTGGCAAAAGGCCCAAATGAGGCACCTTCTCTGAGGGGGAGCATTGACGGTAGAGCTCTTCTCGAGGCGGGTACTCATACAGAAGAAGCAGCCGAAGGGCTACCGCAGGTCGCGCCTGACGAGGTGATAACTTTTAACGACTACCCAGAGCGCAACCGCGTATCCGCTCTGCTCGAGGAGTATGTCAAAGCAAAATGGACGCCATGGGCGACCGAGGAAAAAAAGCGGTTGAAGACGATTCGTCTTTATGCCCAGCTTTTTACTCTCAAACAGCAACTTGAGGGGGGAATTGTTGAAGCACAGCTAGAGCTAGTCTGGGGCATCGGAATGGGCGTGTGGAAGCCGCCATCAGCAACAGTTAGTTACCCGTTAATCAGTCAACTAGTAGAGCTGTCATTAAACCCGATAACAGCCGCGCTCGAGATACGTCCAAGGGACGTAAACCCTCGGGTTGAACTAGATTGGTATGCAACTCAAGACAATCCTGGCGTTGCTGACCTAGAAAAAGCCGCAAAGAGCTTTTTTGATGGGCTGCCGCAAACACTCTCACCGTTTGATCGAGGGACGTTCGAGCCGCTTCTAAGAAGTGCTGTGACCCATTTGGATGCCAATGGGGTCTACTGGCCGTCACAAACTCCGGCGGAAGACCGAACAGTACCGAAGCAGGATGACAAGCTCAAAGTAACAGACACTTGGGTATTGTTTGCGAGACCAAGAACCAACAGCACATACCTGCAAGATCTTGAACGACTTAAGGCCGCTGCGGAGGAGCTAGACGAGCTGCCCCCAGCGGTTGCGGCGATTGTCACAGACCCCGACAGCGAAAACCCGGAGTTTAAATTCCCAGCATTCAGGGGTGTATCAGCCAGCTATCACAGCGATAGCGCCGACTATAGCGCAGCCCCTGCATCGCACAAGGCGAAAGATCTTTATTTTCCAAAGCCATTTAACGACGAACAGGTTCGGATCATCCAGCTTTTGGAAGTTTTTGATGGAGTGGTTGCGCAAGGCCCTCCTGGCACGGGTAAGACCCACACGATTGCCAACGTCATTTGTCATTATTTGGCGAACGGTAAGCGGGTGCTTGTCACCTCCATGAAAGATCCCGCACTCGGCGTTCTCAGTGATCAACTGCCGGAGGAAATAAAGCCGTTGGCCATATCATTACTCACGAGCGAACAAGAAGGGCTGAAAAAATTTGAGCACTCAATACTGAAAATTGCTTCAGAAGTTCAGAGTATCGATCGATCTGCAACATCAAAAGAGATCCGAAACCTTGAAGAATCCATTGATGCGCTGCATGGGCAGTTGGCAAGAGTGGACTGGAATGTATCAATTTGGGCAAAGAAAAATCTAAACAAAATCACAATAAACGGGGTCGAAATTGACCCTGCGGACGCTGCCAAGGAACTTGTAAGCAATGCCGGGGCTTTTGAAATAATCCCAGACGCTATAAATATCACCTCCGAATATGAGCCGAAATTCAACGATCAAGATGTAATAGAACTTCGTAGTGCGCGTGCGGACCTCCATGAGGATCTTGTGTACCTTGAAGCCTCACTACCCCAGCTCGCGGAATTTCCTGACTCGCGGTCAATTCTGCAAACGCATCAAGATCTATCGCGATTCGAGCAACTGAAACGAGAGGTAGAGAGTGGTGACGTACCAAGCCTGACAGACACTTCTCAGAAAACCATCGATGCCGCAGTTGCACTCAAATCCGATGTCGATGAGCTAAAAGATCTTCGAGTGCGCTTGAACGCAACAGGCTTTAACTGGCTTTCATCACTAAAAGCCAGCATCTCCGATCCCGCCAAGATTGATGTGAAAAAAGTGTTCGATGAACTTGGTGAGCACCTGAAGGCCGCAAAGGAGCAGCGAAAAGGCTTTCTCAGTAAGCCGGTTATGACGCCAACTGACTTCGAGTCAAATCAAGAACTAGTTGAGGCTGTTAATAATCTTTCAGACGGACGGAGGCCGTTTGGCCTTACTGGGCTTCTTGGCAAAGGCAACGAGAAGAAAGCTTTAGAGGCGATACAGATTCTCGGGGTGCCGCCGAGGAGTATTGATGACTGGAAGCACGTCAAAGATTACGTCGCTCTACAAAGACATCTGCGCGAACTAACGGTGAGATGGAATGCTGTCGCTCAAGAGCTAAAACTACCGGTACTTGAAGTGAACCCCCAAGGCGGTATCAACGCGTTTGAGTACTTCGCAATCTATGAGGAAGTCATACGCGAACTGCAATTAGGTGATCAAGTACAAACCAGAGCCTGTGAGTTATTTGGCTCCTGGCACGACGCAGAGAATGTATTGCTAGAGGACTCCGCATTTGAAGAGCTGGACCGGGCACTTCGACATCACTTAACCCAGAATCGACTCGCAAACATTTGGTCAAATAAAGAGCAGTTTCAGAAAATATTGGACGGCCGAAGTGGTCCAATCGTTGAATCAATCAGACTTTTTTTGAACCAGACGCTCGGTAATCCAAACGTTAGCGATATGGAGATGCAGGCGACTTGGTCATCCCTCATGTCGGACCTATCGCGTGTGCTTGGGCTTCATTCGAAGCTCGAGTCGGTCAAGCGGATAACAGCCCTGGTTTCTGAGTCCGGTGCTCCTGGATACGCTAACCGATTGCGCTCTGCCGCCGGTGGTTTGACCCCTGACGAGCTTTTGCCGAGCAATTGGAGGCAGAGCTGGCGATTGAAGCGTCTCGACACATACTTAGGTGAGATAGACGCACAAGCTGAACTCAAGCAACTATCAAAGCGCAGGTCTAGTATCGAGCAGGATCTTTCCAAAGCTTATCAAGACGTAGTGGTAAAGCGAACATGGTTGAAACTCGCCGAGAACGCCTCTCCGAGCATTCGTGCTGCATTACAGGCTTATCTCGGCGCAATTCAAAAAATTGGTAAGGGAACAGGCAAGAGGGCCGTTCGTTACCGCCAAGATGCTCGCAACGCGGCGTCGCTTGCGAATTCTGCAGTTCCTTGCTGGATCATGCCGCACTATCGGATTTCGGAATCTCTACCCCCGGAATTGGGGTGTTTTGATTTGGTAATCGTCGATGAGGCCTCACAGTCTGATCTGACTGCCCTTCCGGCTTTACTTCGTGCTCAGAAAGTGCTGATCGTGGGGGATGACAAACAAGTCTCACCCGAGGGTGTTGGACTTGAGGAAGAGAAGATTCGCAACTTAATGAGCCGATTTCTTGGCAAACAAGTTGAGACCTATCGTCCTCAGATGTCGCCCGAGCGCTCAATCTATGATTTGTTTAAGGTTGTGTACGCCAAAAGCTCTGTAATGCTCAAAGAGCACTTTCGCTGTGTTGGTCCGATTATTGAGTACTCGAAACGAGAGTTTTATAACCACGAGTTACGCCCGCTAAGGCTCCCTAAAGCTTCGGAGAGATTGGACCCTCCACTGATAGATGTCCTCGTACAGGACGGTTATCGGGATGGTGATAGAAACACTGCCGAAGCTCGATTTATTGTCGAAGAGATCAAGAAGATGGTCTCGGATGACAAGTATTCGGATCGCTCTATTGGAGTAGTTTCATTACTTGCCGACAAGCAGGCCTACTTAATCTGGGAGATGCTGACCGAAGAACTGGGGCCGGAATACTTGCAGCGCCATAAGATTGCGTGCGGGGATGCCAGGACCTTTCAGGGAAAGGAACGTGACGTGATGTTCCTGTCCATGGTGGTCGCACCAAATGAGCAGCGAATATCAGCGCTATCAAGAGACACGTATGCCCAACGGTTTAACGTTGCCGCGTCTCGCGCTCGAGATCGGATGTATTTAGTCCGGTCTGTAGCCCTTGAGCACTTGAGCGAGGCAGACAAGTTACGGCGAAGCCTAATTACTCACTTCGCAACGCCTTTCGTACAAGATGAGGCAAGACAAGATGACCTACGGCGTCTTTGTGAGTCGCCATTTGAACGAGAGGTTTATGACGCCCTAACCGAGCGAGGGTTTTGGGTAACACCACAGGTCAAAGTGGGTCAATTCCGAATCGACATGGTCGTAGAGGGAAATAATGACTCACGGCTCGCGATCGAATGCGATGGTGACAAATATCACGGTCCCGATAAGTGGACTGATGACATGCATCGTCAGCGGATTCTGGAGAGAGCCGGCTGGATATTTTGGCGATGCTTTGCCTCAACGTGGGTTCGCCGTAAAGGCGAGATGATTGAAGATCTTGTCCGCAGTCTGGCCGAACACGGGATAGAGCCCGTTGGCTCTGACCACGCCCCGAAAAGTATCCACACAGAGCAGCGAATAGTCTTAGCCTCTGAACTGGACCGGATCGAGCTGCCTGAGACAGATCAGCCGCGACAGCAAGCCGCAGAGCAGGATCAAGACTCAGTAATCGCGACAACGCCAGACGAGGGCGCAGTCGAGACTCAACCGGCACAACAAGAGGAGCTTCGCGAGACGGATGCGCAGGTGAGTTCTAGCGTTGTTTCCTCCACAGGAAACTTTTCCATTCCGACATTCTTGCCCGCGTCACCTGCACTAGATAAACCGCTGGGAAGTTCTTCAACTAGTTCGATCATCACGCACAGAGCTGGTTTACAAGTAACTCAGTACTCAGAATTTAATGAGCCCTTGAGTGGTGACCCACGGGAAGTAAACGTGGAATGGATATCCAAAGGCTTAGTGAAGATTATTCAAACGGAGGGGCCGGTCATTGCAAAACGCGCTTGTGATATCTACCTTAGGTCAGTGGGAATCAAGCGAATGGGGCATGAAATCAAGGCAACTATGCAGCAGGCCCTGCAGACAGCAATGAAAGCTGGTCAAATCGAATCATTTAACGAGACGGGCGACAACGACTTGATGAGCCACACAATGCGAGCCACAGGGACTCCACCCTTAGTTATTAGGACTCGTGGCGACCGTTTATTTGAAGAAATTACGCCCAGTGAGATTCAGTTCGCTGCAAAGTATTTGAGCAAGACTCGTGGACTATCGGTTGGAAGCGATGAACATCTACGCGCTGTACTCGAATTTTTCGACCTAAAGCGTCTAACAACACAGGTGGGCTCAGGGATTCTAGATATTTTGCAAAAGGAACTCTTCCACGTTGATGCACTTCTGGAGCAGCTCTCACCCGGAGGGCAATTATGAATACCACCAATAAAGCATTAACCGTTAAGGACGTCGCTAGTTATCTAAATGTAGATGAAAAAACCATCTATCGGCTTGTGAGCAAGGGCTCAATTCCGGGCTTCAAAGTATCTGGTTCCTGGAGATTCCAGATGCAGGATATCCAGGGGTGGATTGATCGACAAAAAGCTGGAGCGCAGTCTGCTGCAAGAAAAAGTGAAAAATGAGTCAAGTAACCGAAACCTTAGAGCTATCTCGGCTTGAGAGTCACCTATGGGAGTCTGCAAACATCCTGCGTGGTGCAGTGGATGCAGCGGACTTCAAAACTTACATTTTCCCGCTGCTGTTTTTCAAACGTATATGCGATGTATGGGATGAGGAATATCAGGAAATCGTCGATGAGACGGGAGACGAGCAGCTCGCATGCTTTCCGGAATCGCACCGCTTTCAGATCCCGGAGGACTGTCACTGGAGTGACATTCGCACCAAGGCCACGAATGTTGGTATGGCCCTTCATCGAAGTGCTGGATACCCTGACCCACGAGTTGGTTCATGCGGTAGACGACTGCCAGCACCGGCACGGCAAAGAATTTAAGGAGATTGCCCTAGCGGTGGGCCTTCAGGGCAAGATGCGCGAGGCCAGTGCTGGGCCGCAGTTACGGCTGCGCCTTAAGTCCATCGCAGCAGTGATGGCTACCGAGCTTGGGCCCTATCCACACGCTAAGTTATCGGTCGGCGGGGCACTTTATGAAAGCGCCCGCAAGCCCGCTTGCGCCGAGTGCCCACACTGCAGGTTTAAGGTCTTTATGCTGCGTAACCACCTAAAGGTTGGCCCCCCGAGATGCCCTAAGGATATGGTGCCTATGGAAAAGCGTGGGGGCTGGGATTAGACTGGCTGCTCATTGCCTCTGGCGGGTTACCCCTTCGATCGTCCGCCGAGCCAGCCACTTTGCTAGGCGCATTGAAATCAGATTTCATAAACATCGTAAGGTAATAAATGTCGTGTACCCCTCGAGACGATCAGAGAAAATTGATCGGGTTTAGGTTGTCTAAATTTTGGAGGAATATTAAGAATGTGCCTAACCCTTGAAGCTTATGCCGAGCGCTGCTGGGGCAGCTATCAAATTTTGCGTACGCTACTTGAGAAACAGAAACTTACTAGCCGTTATGAAGTTTGGTCAACAGCCAATGAGACTCAAGAGGAGTATCTCCAAAATTTATTAAAAATTTATAAGTTACTTGCCAGCTATGCCGAAGAGCGCGAGGGCAACGTATTTTCTGAGCTACATAATGACAAGCTTCAATACATGATGGCCGATGACCTAAGGCAACTCGAACATCGCTTTGGAGAAATTGCAAGGCAATTTTCAGATCTCGCTAGTGAAGTCCGACAGTTGCAAAGATAAATCTCTATGGGATCAGTGTTCAATGCAAGTTGCCCTTGCGGTTTTCAAAGATCGGTGACGGTCGGGGCAGGGCGTAGCGACTTTCAGACCAACTCAGTATTTCCGTTTTACTGCGATGCCTGCGGAATGGTTGAGGTCAACATCTCTAGTCCGATACCGATCTGCCCGCAATGCCAGTCAACAGAGGCCACCCCGTACGGCAGGCCGCCGATCTCACCCGACGGCGGAAACAGCTACTTCATGCAATGGGGAAAGCACAGGGCAGGTAAAGGCGAACATTTGTGCCCGAATTGCAAGCAGAACTCAATGGCGTTTGAGCGTTACATGATGTTTGACTAAAACTACTCTTTTGGACGAATTATAGCTTCGGATATAGCTCTATTATGTTTAGACCGCTCTACGGCGCCAACATCGATACCCACCATCGGCGAGAAACGCAAGGACGAGACTAGAGATGATTGACCGATTCTAATCTGCGCCGCTTAAAGGCGAGATGGCGATTGCGGAATTACAAAGCATGCGCAAACTCGGGCGTTGGAAGCGAGTTTCTTGAGGTTATCGATGGCAGATAGACAAGGCCTAATAGAGATCTCGAAGTCTTGGACGATAGATCTCATCTGTCTTCAACGAGGAGACTAATTTGTTGAGCACGAGAAACTCATTTTTGACCTTAAGGAAGTTAGGCCTTCGTATTCCGACAATTTCAAACAATTTTTTCTTTGCAGAGTGAGAACTGACCGGCAGATAAGGCTCACTCTATGAGCCACATGTTGAGTATTCTGACCATTCCGCGCTTGGCGCATTGACAAGGAGTTGTCATGTCACTCGCAATTGGACTGCTAAACGGGTTATCTATTGGTCTCACATACGCTGAGAACGACGGGCACCACGTGGTACTCGACATCCTGGTGATTAGGTTTATCTTGAGTTGGGGCGAGGCGGTTGAAGCCTAGAGGAAGCCACTACGATGCCCGCAATCCCCCTTACACGCGAGGCCTGGCTGCTTTTCGCGGTCGGCCACATTGCACCCATTTTTATCGAGGCGGGCTATACGGTTCCGCGAGTCCGGGTCGCCTGCGCGATTCCCGCGACTTCCAAGCGGGGCAGTGCGGTTGGCCAGTGCTGGCCCACGACCCGATCCGAAGACCTGGTGAACGAAATCTATATCTCGCCCGTGCACTCTGACCCAGTCGAAGTGCTGGATACCCTTACCCACGAACTGGTCCATGCAGTCGATGACTGCAAGCATCGGCACGGCAAAGAATTCAAGGAGATTGCACTAGCGGTGGGCCTGCAGGGCAAGATGCGCGAGGCCAGTGCCGGACCGCAGTTGAGGCTGCGCCTTCAGTCCATCGCAACGGTGATGGCTACTGAGCTTGGGCCCTACCCACACGCTAAGCTATCGGTGGGCAGCGCCATGTATGAGAGCTTACGTAAGCCTGCCCGGGCGGAGTGCCCCCGGTGTAAGTTCAAGGTCTCCATGCTGCGTAACCACTTAAAGATCGGCCCACCGATATGCCCCAAGGATCTGGTGCCTATGGAGAAGCGCGGCGACTGGGAGGCGAATTGAAAACCGTCTGCTGACCAGTCTGAAAGCCGCAGCGCGTTACGGATCCCGGCGGTGCACTTCAGGATCACCAGGCCAAGATTCATTCGCACGTTGGTGAGGTGGTACGCCCCCTCGCTCACCCCATGAGCCCGCCCATTGCTTACAATGATCATCACTAAGCAGCACAGCATTCCTGCGGCAGCGCAGCACGCGCGCCCCGCTGCAGCCCGCAACTCTTAGGCCCTTCGGGCAGAAAGGCAGGCAGACCATGGGCAGCATGATCGAGCCGTTGATCTGCCCGTCGCTGGCTAGGGGCATTCGCCGCGCCTACTTCGAGGTGCTCGATGCCAACTGGGCCGATTTTGGCCGGCGCATGAAGGCCTTTCGCCAGCGCACTGGCGGCTTTGACATCTCCAGCCCCAAAGCCTTTCGCCGCGAGGTCGAGCGGTTCCGAACCAAGCTCATGCCGCAGTTTCTCTCGTCCACCGATATCGGCGTGGCAAGCGGCCGAAAAAGGGCCTGGATGATGTTCACCCTCTCGCACCTTCAAGACTCCGCCCATGACATTGGCAGGGCAGGCATTACCTGCACACTGGTGGGCTACCCGCATGTGGTGAATTTCAGCACCCTGCCCATCGAGTTCACCGGCCACGCCATTGACCGGCTTATCCAGCGGGCCCACGTGGTGGACCTGCCGCTATCGCAAGGCGATCTGAATGCCATTCACGCCGGTTTTTCCTCGGCCATGATCTGGGCCACCGCAGCTGCAAAGGCAATGCAGGACATGAGTGAAGAAGAACAGGCCCGCACCGATGTGATCATTCCTGCAGACCATGGAATCTTCCTGGGCCGCTTCGACCCGCAGGTCTCGCGGCTTGTGCTCACCACCTTTATTGATTCCGCCAAGCTGTGGGATGAAGAGAGCTTTGCGCTTGGCCAGCTCAACCGGCTTGGGGAAGAGCGCCTGGCGTTATCGGCCCTGGATCTGGTTGCAAACGGCTGGATGGCGCACGACGACACTCAGGTGAGCGAGCGCCTGATTGATATTTGGAAGACCTTTGGCTGGGTGATTCGCGAGCGCGAGGAGCGGCCGGGCAAGATGGATGCGGCGTGGGCGGCAGTGTCGAATATTCGACAATAGAAGAAGCTCAATAGAAGAAGGCAATGAGCACCCCTGTCTATATCGACGAGTCACTAGCGAAAGGGTTAGCGTCAAGATTTTTGCGAGAAGCAGAAGATCATGTAAATCGTTTCGAGAAAGACATACGCTCTATCAATTTTGATAACAGCACGAAAAAAGGCTGGCTCAAAAAATTTCGACAATTGGCAAATCACACGAGCCTCGTGGCCTTTGGTTTCCACGAACTTGGGACCAAATCCAAGCCTGCAATTACATTTATGGGAATAGTCCCCGAGCGGCATGAGTTCAAAACATGGGAAGAGCGTTGCTTGACCGGCACGGTGCTGATCTTTCAATTTGATTCGCACGCTGCCCCTGATCCTGAACCTATCCCATTTGTGATCTCTCATCACGCGTTAACACGGGTATTTATGCGATGCGAAGCGTTAAAGGCCATCGTCGAAAATTGGAACTATGAAAAGATTTTGAATGTGCTTCGTCCGCTTCCGGCATGGTCCGCCTTCTGGAGTGCTGCCATTGAAGGGCATGAATTCCAATACCGGAAAAGACTCAATGACGACCCTCATGCTTATGAGTTAACACCAGTAATCCCCAGCGAATACGGGCTCTTTTTCTGTCATACAAGCCGACAAGATCCACGGATAAATCTAAGAACTTTTGTTGGCAACGATCAATTAAGGCCCGATCAGAGAGAGCTCCGAGAAACGCTGCTTCGCGCTTATCAGGGGCTTGCCAGCACGCCAATGGCCTTACACCCGTGGACATACTTTTGGGGCATTTGGCATACAGAGCTTTATATCTTTCTGCTCTGTGAAAGACTTGCAGCAAAACGAGAGCAAATCACCGAGTTTCTCTACAGTGACATTGCCCCAGAAAAGGTAGCTGTATTTGAAGAGCTGGGACTGCTAAAAGCTCGATTGGACCCAAACTTTGATTTTCATAACTATGACCCAAACCGGTTTTACGACGATGTGGTGAAAGGTTTGAGCTCAAAAAGGACCGCAAACCAGAATACAGAAAAATTGACCATCTAGCTCAAGTCGAACTCCCAAAAATACCTAGGAACCCTAAAAGTGTTATCTATAGACCCGATCCGAGCCACGCTGGCCACCTGCAATTGCGAAGTGGCTGAGATAGTTGAAAGGGCAGGACACCCCCCGCAATATGCTCCTATTCCAGAGGGTCTGGCTCCGCAGGTTCAACAAGGTTTGGCGGCCGTATTCCCCCAGGGGCTCTATCGCCATCAGGCCCAGGCAATCCAGACTGGTATTGCAGGAACCTTGTTTTGCATCGCAACCCCTACAGCATCGGGAAAGACAGCAATTTTTACAAGCGTCGTTGTGGATCGATTGCTAAAAAACCCCGCTGAGCGCGGTATCTTCTTGGGGCGTTATGAGACAAAAGCGTCACAGCTAGTGATCAAGACATTTGTCGACTCTTCAAAACTTTGGGAAGAGGAGCTTTATGCTCTCGATAAACCAAATTCCACGAGCGAGGATAAGCTCGCTGTTTCGGTTATGGATCTGTTAGCCGCGGGATGGATTGCGCATGATGATACCCATGTTAGCGAACTTTTGATCGATGCATGGCAGACATTTGGCTGGACAATTCAAGAGCGGGAGGACCGCCCGAGCAAGATGGATTCAGCGTGGATATAAATGCCAAAATAATGCTACATGGCAGGGTTGCCTCTAGCGGAAAATGAACTGATATGATTAACCACAGGTTTTAAGTTGTGATGGGCCATAATAATCAAGCTGTTGTTTTGTTTGTCAATATCACGTCATAAAAGAACACTGTCTAGACCTAATTAGAAAGAGAATCGCTATTGGACCAACTACAGTTTAATCTTCAGAATTTATTGAAGAATCCGCTTGTAAAGAGTCATGATTGGCAGAAAGAAACAGGCCGCTTGACTGGTCAGGCGCACAACGCGCTCCTCAAGGCGGACACAGAAATAAATGAGCGTTTAAAGTTGCTCGTTCTCATCAATATGGCTCAGAGGGTGGGCTGTAAAGAGGCTAAAAAAATTAAAGTAAACGTGGGTATATTCCGCGATGGGTTGGGGGACGCGTTTCGAATGCCCTCGGATCCCTCTGAGATATTAGAAGTTCTTCGGATCCTCTCAAAAGTTCGCGCTGACTGGTGTTTAGCCTACATCAGAGATCAGGTGTCTGAAGTAGCTTTCGACAGGGGGTCATACGACCTAATTCAAAAATGGACAGTGTTGAATTCCTCCTCTTACCTAGACTGGATTCAGACAATTTTTGTGCCTATTGTAACGTCGGATATTGATCCAAAGACAAAGCTCTTAGTAATCAAACTATTAGAGAAATCCTTGTTAAGTTTTACGCCAAAGGCAGATAAATCATCGGTAGTTGAAGCGATTGAATTACAGGATTTGTTTGCAAAGGTTCTTAGCAATTCTCGCCTAGAAAGCGCTGTTCTTTCTCAGTGCCTACGCTTTGTAATAGCGATAACAAATACGCTACGTCTTCGTATTCCTGGGTTAGTAGCTGAGCCAGCATTCTTGATGGGGATCACTCGGCTTTCAAAAAATATTCAGAATACGAATACAAGAAAATATATTAATGACAATGTTTTCGAGATATTTCTTTCTGCGGCAAATTTGGTTTGTTTTGATATTGCCCGTTTCGGTTCGAGTGCATATTCGGTATATCAGGATTTCATGAGAGTCATTAGTTCTGCTGAGCCTGAAATGAAATTAACTCTCGATCAATTAGCAAAGCGAGATCTATATGTAGCCGGTGTGCTTAACGATATTGAGAGTGACAGACCTAAAAGCAGCGACGCAGATCAGCTAAGCTTAGTTTCAATACTTTTTGCTAGGGTATGCAGTGTGGACAGGGCATCGGATCTTTCGGCGCCGGATCAAGATGCGCTCTCACACGACATTAAGAGTCTCGCGAAAGCTCTCGGAATTAGTTGTCTTGACCCGATTGGTTCAGAGGTCGCGTTCGATCCAATAGTGCACACGGAGCTGAAGGAATCGATTGACACAGTGAATCGAGTTCGCATAGTTAAGCCCGCCATAATTCATCGGCGTAGCGACAGTACATATCGGGTAATTCAGCGAGCAATCGTTGAGGGTATATAGATACTCAGCTCCTAATTTATGCAAGACGCTATCTGTATAGATTTCGGAACGAGCTCAATACGAGCTGCGATTAGACTTTCTAATGGCTCAATGCAGGTACTCCCTCTCGGGCGCACTACATCTGGCCGTGAGCTTGATCTAGCATCAATTCCAAGCGAAATATGCATAAATGAGTCTCTTGATCGGATTATGTTTGGTGAGCGTGCACTACGCGAGCGACGTATTCGGAAGAACAGTGCTCTTGCAGTAAGAAGTGCGAAGCTATGGATTTCCGAGCCACACTTAATTAACACTATAGTATTTCGAGAGCTAGGATTAAGTCGCAAAGATTTGTTGGTTGGCCTATTGGGTCACGCACTGAAGATAGTTAAAAAGACAGTCGAAAGCGAATTCCACGGTATCACTGCAATTATGGAGAAAATTTCGATAGCGCGTCCAATATGGAATGTTGAGAATACAGCTTCGGCAAGTGATTGTTTCAGCCGGATCTTTTCAATTGCAAGTACAGTTACCGATCTTGTCGCAGAAGATTCAATTGAGTTAGCCGCACTAAAGGTGGCTCTCAAAGAATCAGATTCCTCTCGAGGAATAAGGATGACTGAAGTTCTAGAGCCTGCAGCCGCGGCGCTAACAGTTATTCAACCTGATCCCGCAGTAAATATGCGTCGTCTCGTTTTGTTAGTTGATGTGGGTGCGGGAACAACAGATTTAGGGATGTTTCAGTTTGTTGAGTCTGCGGGTCACGATGACCGACTAATTATGTGCTCTAAGATGCGGAGCGTCTTCTGCGCTGGCGATCATATCGATAATGCCTTGCTTACTTTTCTCAAAGATAACGCGGCATTTGTTGATGACCTTGAGCTTCGAAAAACTGAGGATAATATCCGACTGCTAAAGCAAGCACTCTTCACGTCTGGCTCGCTTCTAGCATTAGGCGTAAAAGTTGACTTGGCGGACCTAACCGAAACGGATGCCCTAAAGGAAATGTCTAGGAGTGTTAGGCAGACGATTGAGGAGATCATTTTCGAAAATGAAGAACTAGTACTTCAAGTGACGAAAGCTGCGGCTCACCAAAACCAGTTTATAGAAGTTGTTATGGCTGGTGGCGGTGCGAAACTGGGTTTTTTAACTGCGACTATTCAACAGTCAATGAAGCTTAACTCTGGAGCGATACTTACGTTTAAAGTACGTCAACCAAGTAATAACCTCCAAATTGAACAGTACGAGGCGGACATTACCCGATTGGCTGTGTGTCTTGGCGGTGTTGATCCGGACTATACGGCTTTAGTAACAAGTAAGGTTGTGGAAGCTGACTTATTAATACCCAGCCTAGGTCGGCCCAAGCAAGAGATTACTACCCTCCATGCTGCACTCGAGAAGACACTAAGATCTGATTTTAAGCTGGGAGCTGAGATTGCGGACTTAAGCAAGCGGGAGTTTCACACGCGCGACTCGGCAGAAAAGGACAAGTGGGACCTACAACGTAGGGAGCTTAGTGGAAAGGTTAAAACCGGTTCTGCGGACGCACAGTACCAACTTGGAAAGTTTTTACTGACAACCAATTCCGATTTCTGTGCGCCCTATCTTAATGAGGGGATACGCCTCCTCGTTAGCGCCGCTTCTCAGGGTCGAATGGAAGCGGCGTTACAGCTTGCTTTGCTTTACTCTAATAATAGTAATCGTTCTGCAAACGCAAGTGAAGCGTTATATTGGTTTTATGTTTGGCGTAAGGTTACAGATTCAAATAGTTATGATGAGCATATAACAACAATTGAAGAGTCTCTTTCTGGGCACGATGAAATACTCACATTTTCGCGGGCGATGACTTTAGTAAGTAAATTAAAAGTGGCGAGGTCAACCGGCTCAAGCGCGCCAAAGGTTGAGGTTTCGACAGCCCAAAGGTCAAGTCCTCGGAACTATGATCATCGGCAGGCAGTCAGCCCTAACGGGTTGCCAAGCAAGATTAAAGTACTTGAGTTACGTAGTCGACTCGTTCGGTTAAAGCCTCCTACCGTTTGGCCAAGTGATCGAAAAGGTCTCATTCGTTGGGCAGGGGCTAGTGATGGCGGAGTATTTGAAGCAGTAGTTCTAGCATGCTTATTAAAGCAAGATTTCAACTGGGAAAAATTCTTAAATAATAATGCGGATAAAGAAATGTTGAATGCGTGGATAAGGCGACTAAAGGAAAAGAACTGAGAATATATTGATTCGTGGTTTACGGATGTAGTCCCCCCTGTCAAGTAGACAGGGGGGACTACAGATATCAGCATAGACGATTGGGAAGCTTCTAAGTTAGGAGTTTAAATGAGTGATGCTAGATGTTGCGGTAGTGGCACTTGTATCATAAATGCTTAGGGCGAGTGTTGGTGTGGATAAAAATGGAATGGCGAGAAAATGTGTCAACCTTATTTTGTTAACGAATCTAGAGATAAGATAAATTCAGTTACAGGTAAGCCGATTCAGGATCACCCAACTGACTAACAATACTTAGATTTAAGGAATAAGGGACAACAAGTGAGATTGCGAATCCTTTGTGGGGCGATATTGAGTGCTCTTTGTATCTTTTCCTACGCCAATCCTTCGCATTGCTATTCCATACAGAATCAAGACTCGAAGAATCTCTGTCTTGCTTTGGTGAAGAAACAGAAGTCAAATTGCTATTCGATCGGTTCGTCAGACTTGAAGAATATGTGTCTAGCGCAGGTCGGTGAACAACGAAGTAACTGTTACAGCATTCAATCGTCTGATATGAAGAATCTTTGTTTAGCAATGATGAGGTGAAAGTATGATCCAATCGATTACTAGAAGTAGCGTTTTCTCTATTTTTTAAGCGCTTACAGTATAGGGCGAGTTAACTATGTTGAATGGACTATTTGAATGTTGTAAAGACTGTGATCTAAATGTTCTACTTGACCTCACGCCTGAAGCGCAATATAGAGTAGAGCTATAGAAGTAATAAATTTCATGACTGCTCGCTCTTCTATTAGGAATAGTCAAATTGCTCGCCGATAAGCCAACCAAATGAGCTACTTACGATGGATTGTTAATATGTATCTTTAGGGGGAAAGCTAATTAGGAGTCTATAACCTGACCTAAGAAGCTTTTGAAGGTTGTTGACCCACGAATATCCCTACTTATTGGTTGTCGTTAATATTTATATCGAAAATTAAAAAAGGGCCGACCAAAATTTTCACTAATTGTCTGAGGTAATAATTTGAACCCAAGCTTCGAGATTTTAGCTCCAGCACCGTCGGCCACGATAGAGTCGTTGACGGGTGTCGGCTATAGCCTTAAAACAGCAATAGCAGATTTGGTAGATAACTCTATTACTGCAATGGCAAAAAATGTATGGCTTGATTTCCGTTGGGATGGACCAAATAGTTTTATTAGTATTTTGGACGATGGTGTTGGTATGAGCGGTGAGCTCATTTCTGAGGCAATGCGCCCTGGGGGCAAAAACCCGCTTCATACTAGAGATGAGAGTGATTTAGGGAGATTCTCTCTAGGACTTAAAACAGCCTCGTGGTCGCAATCAAGAAAAGTTAGCGTTTGGTCTAAAACAAATGATGGAATTATTAGCTCTCGGTGCTGGGACTTGGATTATGTCGCAAAACATAATGAATGGAGGGTGCTTACATCCCTAGTAGGAGAGCCTGAGTTATCGAAGCTTGAGAGGTTAAATTCTGGTACTTTGATCAAATGGACAAACTTGTCATCACCATTATTTGAAGAGCTTGTTAATTCAAAAGAAGGGCTTACGCATTTCCATGAACATATTGGCTCTATGCAGTCTTATCTTGGAATGGTCTTTTATAGATTTATTCTAGGTAGGGCTTATACAAACAAGAATTCTGGCCCCTTAAATATTTTTGTTAACGGCAATAGAACTTATTCTTGGAACCCGTTTGAAATCAGCGGAAAAATATTTTCCCAGGTTACGCCTTTGGAGACATTGGAATTCATGGGCATTCCTCTCGATATAAAGGGCTACATATTGCCCCATAAAGATAAGTTATCCGAGCTTGAATATAAATCGGGGGCGGGACCCAATGGGTGGATTGAGCAACAGGGATTTTATGTATTTAGGGCTGAGCGCCTCTTAGTTGCAGGAGATTGGCTCGGACTGGGCAGAGGTAAACCCTGGGTAAAGGAAGAACAATACAGACTCGCTAGAATAAGTATAGATATACCAAATAAGTTGGACCAGGCTTGGTCTCTAGACATCAAGAAATCTACTGCAATGCCACCTCCTCAATTAAGAGCAAAACTAACGATGCTTGCTGAGAAGGTTAGGGAAGACGCAAAAAAATCCTTTATATACAGGGGAAAATATGGGCCACGTCCCGCGGCACCAAGTTATATATCCATACCAGCCTGGGAGCAGGCAACACGTAACGGTGTATTAACTTATCGTATAAACAAAAAACACCCCCTATATTTGGGCTTAAGGGAGAAACTAGGTGCGTTAACTTCCGATTTTGACTCCACCATAAGAATGATTGAGGAGAGTGTGCCAATTCAAAAAATTTGGATTGATGCTGCTGAGTCTGACCAAAATCACGCCATTCCTTATGAGGGCTTGGATGTGGAATTGAGGTCCGATATTAGAAAAATGTATAAATTCCTAATCTCTAAGATGGATTCTGTAAAAGCTATTGAATTAATAAAGGCATCGGATCCCTTCAACAGGTATCCAGAATTAGTTGACGTCATTGTGGATAAACTATGAGCGATATAAGTAAAACTGTGTTGACAATGCTGCAGGTAGCACTTTCAGGCGTTAAACAGCAGAGCGAAAAACCACTAACTCGAGAGCAAATTGAACAAGAGATTTTTGGAATTACCCAATTAGAAAAGTATGCAGATGTCGATAAGGCATGGTTACTTGAGCAGTTGGAAATACTATTCACCGTATGGACAAGTGGTCCAGAAATTTTGGTTAATCAAGAGGGGCATGAGCCTTGGCTAAATCAAAAAAAATCAGAAATTGATTGGCGTTTTTGGCAAAGATATAGCCTCTATTTGGCGGGGGATGCCGGTTTATCCCCGGCCGCCATTGAAAACATCGATAGGGTATCTGAGGACGTTTTAGGTAGTATTGAAGACCCCACTAGATCAGGCCCCTGGGATAGGCGTGGCTTGGTAATGGGTAATGTCCAATCAGGGAAAACTGGCACCTATACCGGTCTAATATGTAAGGCGGCCGACGCTGGTTACAAAATTATAGTTATTTTAGCGGGACTGCATAATAATTTAAGAAGTCAAACTCAAATTAGGGTCGACGAAGGCTTCCTTGGGTATAAAGCAAATTCGACAGGCGCTGGTGGGTTTGAGGCGACAGGCGTTTACAAATACGGATCGGCACCTAGGGCAGACTCCATCACTACCCGCAATAATGGCGGAGACTTTAGTAGAACAAAGGCCAGAGAATTCGCTATTCAGCCAGGTGGGAACCCTCTCTTATTTGTAGTGAAGAAGAATGCCACCATACTAAGAAATTTATATACCTGGATAGAGGGGCTGGCTCCAAACGTTGATCCTGAAACGGGTAGAAAGTTTCATAGAGACGTTCCGATACTGGTTATAGATGATGAAGCTGATCAAGCCAGTATTGATACTAAACAAGTCTCGGTGGATGAGGAGGGCAATAGAGACGATGAGCACAGCCCCACAATTATTAATGGATTGATTCGGAAAATATTATTTTCTTTCGATAAATCGGCATATGTAGGTTTTACAGCTACCCCATTTGCTAACATCTTCATTCATGATGAGAATGAAACAAAAGAATTAGGGCACGATTTATTTCCTAGAAGTTTCATTGTTAACCTACCCGCACCTAGCAATTACTTTGGAGCCTCGAGGGTATTTGGTATCGATGCAGATGAAGAGCTCGGCATCGAGGCGGTTGAGCCAATGCCTATCGTTCGAATCATTTCTGATTACGCAAGCTCTGATGAGCCTGATGAAACTATCGGGTGGATGCCACCTAAGTTATCAAAGAGAACTGAGCACATACCGCTGTATGGTGGGGTTCCCCAGGTCCCTCCTAGCCTTAGGACTGCAATAATGAGTTTTGTTTTGAGCACTTTGGTTCGAGATAAACGTGAGCCTCAACCACAGTTCAATTCGATGCTTGTTCACGTTGCTAGGTTTACAAAAATTCAGCAAGAAGTTAAGAAGCAAGTCGAAGTGGAGTTAAAGAATGTTATTCAAAGACTTACCTATGGCGATGGGGGAAGGCTTCCAACCATATTGGATGAATTTGAATCACTATGGGCCAGTGATTTCAAGCCCACATCAAATGCTTGTGGTTTTAAATACGAGCTACCAAACTGGGATTACGTCAAATCTAACCTGAAACGTATTGCTACATCTATTGTGGTGAAGGAGATAAATGGATCTGCTGCTGACGCCTTAGATTATGAGAACCATTCTAAAACTGGATTGAATATTATTGCCGTCGGCGGAGATAAATTATCCAGGGGCTTAACTCTTGAAGGGCTATCAGTAAGCTATTTTTTAAGAACCTCAAGAATGTACGACACACTCATGCAAATGGGTCGCTGGTTTGGGTACAAAGAAAAATACATAGATTTATGTCGTCTGTATACAAATGCGGACTTAGATAAATGGTTCAGACATATTGCAGTTGCCTCCGAAGAATTACGAAAAGAATTTACCTATATGAATGATGTAGGTGGCACGCCAAAGGACTATGGCTTAAAGGTACGGTCACACCCTGAGATGTTGGTTACTTCGCAATTAAAAATGCGTTCAGGAACCGAGATGAAGCTTTCATACTCCGGGGAAATTAGTGAAGGTGTCATCTATTTCACCGATGAAGATATCAATGCTCAGAACTTAAAAGCGGTAAATAATCTTATAGACAAAATGCACGGGAATAAATGTGATAGATATGGGAGCTCATATAAGTGGATGGGAGTTGGTGGGCAACAAATAACTGACTTTTTAGCCATGTATAAATCTCACCCTGACTCTAGAAAGGCAGACTGCAAACTGCTTTCGCAATATATAAAAGCTCAGCTTACTCAAGGGGAGCTTGTTGACTGGACTGTCTTGTTGATGGCTACTTCAATAAAGCCGGAGGACGGGAAGAGTAATGATGTTAGTAAATATTTCAGTGGCGCCCTAGATGTTGGGGCAGTCACAAGGAAAAGGATGGATCAGGAGTCGGATAGGACTAATCAAAGATTTACATTGAAGCGGCTAATCGGTCCGGGACATGAGTATGTTGACCTTTCCAAAGAGGAGGCAGCAGCAGCCTTGGAGTTAAGCATTGAACATTGGGAGAAGAGTGATAACAAAAATAAGTCCGAAAATCCACCTACGACACCAGGAGGGGGTGCTGTAAGAAGGTGTAGACCGAAAACTAGAGGGTTGATGTTGCTTTATCCGCTTTTAAATATAAATTCTACTGCCGACAACTCGTGGGCTCCAGTTATGGGTTTTGCTATCAGCTTCCCCAAAAGCGATACCGCAAAAGAAATCTCTTATACAGTAAACAATATATTTGATACCTATGGGGATTTGGGTGATTAATCTAAATATTAAGAAGTTGCTAGATTTAATTAAAAATGAGGCCTCTAGGTTGCCAGGCACCTATGAGAGAAGGTTGCCATCAGAATCTACGCTCTCGGTATATTTAGGAGTGGAAATTCCATCGAATTTATATAAATTTTCTTTTATATTTCATAAGGATTTTGAAGAGCTGCTAGCAGATGAAGGTACCGAAGGATTCTCCATATCTATAGCGGCAGATACAAGGCACCCAGGATCATCTAAGTTTAGTATCAGCCTACTTCACTCAAAGTATTCGGAGATATTTTTAATTTTATGTTCAGACTTAGTAAATGTCTTGAGCGCCAAAGAGCAGGATGAAAAAACCACTTTAATAAAACTTAATAAAAGACTAGACTACTGGAGGCAGTTTCTAAAGCGCTCTTTGACTGATAGGTTAAGTGCTGAGGCAGAAATTGGTCTAATTGGAGAGTTACTTTTACTTAAAACTTTATCAACTAGAAATCCGCACCTCGACACAATAAATCATTGGAAGGGCCCATTAGGCTCTACTCATGATTTTATCAGCAACGATATTTCGGTAGAGGTTAAGACGTCAACAGTTAAACAAAAGCGATTTGTAAAGATTTCAAGCGAATTTCAGCTCGATAAAGAGAATTCGCAAAAACTTTTCCTGCTACATATCGAAATAAAAGAATCTATAAAAGCAAGCGACTCTTTTAATCTGACTTCGTTAGTTTCTAGCATTAAGGAAATAATTAGTTCAGATTTGCATCCGGTTTTTGATGGCTTATTATCTTGCGTTGGGTTCAGGGACGTAGATGCCAATTTTTACGATAAAAAACAGTTCGTTTTAGTTGAGATGCAGTTCTACTCAGTAACCGAAGCCTTTCCAAGGCTTATTAATGACAAGTTAAGTCCGAACATAAGTGATATTCAATATAGGCTGAATTTGGCCGGTCTAGACGCATTCAAAATTGATATGGAGGATGTTTTGGATGATTTTGTGGGTTGAATATGCCAGAGATAGATAAATTTCTTCAACAAATTAATGACGAGGTTATGGTTGAAGCTTCTAATTGGGATATGGGGAACGCAAATTCATCTTCATACAAAGAAGATGCATTTACGAAGCTAGTAACAGATGATCTTTCTATTGCTGGAATATTAGAGTCTCCCGTTGTTTGTCATCACGAGTTTCCCAAGGGTAATGGAATAGCCAAGGTTAACGCGTACGGCGTTCCAGAAGAGGACTCGAGATTAGATATTGTCATTTCTGATTACCGAACGGGTGATGAGATCGGAAAAATATCACAAGCGGACATCGAAAAAAAGTTTCTTCAGGGGGCTCGATTTATTGAATCTTGCCTAGATTCCGGATACAAGTCCTTGGACCCCTCTAATGATGTGTATGACATGATGAAAACTATCTACGATTTATCCATATCTATAGATCGAGTAAACATCATTTTAGCTACAAATGCTTTATCTGTTTCTAGAAAAGATATATTTCCAAACAAAAAGTTGAAGCATATTGATGTAACCCATGAGATATGGGACATTGAACGGTATAGGCGCTTTCGGATGAGTGGCGCTAGTCAGGAGCCTCTAGAAGTCGATATCAAGGAATATGAGGCTGAAGGCGTCCCCTGCGTTTTTAGGGCTTTATCAAATAATGATTATTTGAATATTGTCGCTATAGTCCCGGGAAAACTGCTTTACTCGCTATACGATAAATATGGAAGTAGGTTGCTCGAGCTGAATGTGCGTTCATATCTTCAGGCTCGAGGAAAAATCAACCAAGGTATTTTGAATACGCTAGTCACGGAGCCAGAAAAATTCCTTACTTATAACAACGGAATCACCATTGTTGCTGAGGGTGTTAAATTTAATGCGGACAAAACTTGTATTACTGCGATCAATGGCATGCAAATTGTTAATGGCGGCCAAACAACCGCTTCCATTCATAGGGCGGTAAAAGACAATAAGGCCCCAATTGACAACGTATATGTGCAAGCAAAAATCACTATTGTTCCCCCGGAGATGTTTGAAGATGTCGTACCCCTAATTTCTAAGTATTCGAATACTCAAAACAAGGTAAGCGAAGTGGATTTGAGGGCTAACCACCCATTCCATGTTGGTTTGGAGCGTGTAGCCAAGAAAACGTGGATACCTGGCGAAACATCGATGTGGTTTTATGAAAGAGCTAGAGGTGGCTATCAAACAGAGCGGGTCAAAGCCAGTACCAAAGCGCAAAAAGTTAAATTTGACACTACATATCCAGTAAATCAAAAAATTACTAAAGAAGATGTCGCTAGATACATAAATACTTGGAATGGTTTACCTCATACTGTTAGCAAAGGCGGACAAAAAAACTTTTCTAAATTTATGGAAGGTGTGGGCCAGGGCATCGGAAAGGATTGGGAGCCGTCCTCCGAAGAGTATAAGAATTTTATTGCGAAAGCCATCTTTTACAGAACTGTGCAAAAAATTGCAAAGGAAGAAAACACTCCTGCCTTTCGCATAAATATTGTTAACTACACCGCGTCTTTGCTTATCGAGAAATCCGCAAAGCGAATCAATCTTAAGGAGATTTGGGATAGGCAGGCTCTTTCAACTGAACTTGAAGCACAAATACGTGAATGGGTGCCAAAAGTTCAGGAATTACTGTTGAAGATTGCCTCAGGTCTCAATCCGAGCACGGTCTTCAAAGAAGAGTCTTGTTGGAGAAAAGTAAAGGATCTCACCTCCGGATGGGAGCTAGACACATCATTTTCTAAAAAACTTGTCTCAGTAGCGAGTGATGCACATCTTGTGAACGTAGAGGTTGAGAACAATATGGCTAGATGTATGGAACTGTCAGCGCCAGAGTGGTTAGAGATTGCAATGTGGGGTAAAGAGACAGGGTCCTTAGCGGTTTGGCAAATTGGTATTGCCAACACTTTGGCTGGTTATGCGACTATGGGATGGGAGAAGAAGCCATCAGAAAAGCAGGCTAGTCACGGTTTTAAGGTCGTTACAGCTTTTAAAGAACGAAATGTGACTTAGAGGCTTCTCTAAGCATGCAGAAAGTTTAGTGTTCAAAATTAGTTAATAGTAAAGACCGTTAAATGAACTTATCAAAGAAGAATGTGGTACTGGGCGCACCTCCGTATTCAAAAAAAGATTGGACAAAATCTAGATTTTCAAATAAAAAAGCAAGGATAAATGTGGGCACCTTATTTAGCGGAATTGGTGCTGTTGAGTATGCTCTGAAGCAGTGGGGCTTAAAACATAATATTGTTTTTGCGGGGGATATTGATCCGCATGTCAGAAAAAGCTATGCCAGTAATTACAACTTCCCTGAAGAGAGCTGGCATTCAGACGTAACTGAGTTTCTGACTAGACCTGCTGAAATAAAAAAATACAAAGGCCAGGTGGATTTGATTGTCGGTGGTAGTCCTTGCCAGTCTTTTTCTATGGTTGGTAAGCGAGGGGGTTTTGAGGATACTCGCGGTACTTTATTTCATGAGTTTGTTAGAGTAATTCATACAGTTCAGCCTAAGGTATTTATTTACGAGAACGTTAAGGGTCTGCTAAGTCATGACGGGGGGGGGACATGGAGAGTTGTTAAAACGCAATTTGACCTTTTGAAATACAAGACTTTCCCAATGATTCTTAATTCAAAAGATTATGGAATTCCTCAAAATAGAGAAAGACTTTTCGTTGTTGGTTTTAAGGATAAGAACATAGAGATTTCTACGCCCAATCCCATCCCTTTGACGAAGACGATGCAAGATTTTTTATTGGATTCTATAGACGAAAAATATTATTTAAAGCAAAAGGGAATCAATTTTGTTACTAACGAAAAAAATAAAGCAAAAAGATACACACAAATCAATGGTAAGGTAGCTCTCTGTCAAAAAGCCAATCAACAATTTAACTGGCATGGCGATTTTATATTTGAAACAGATACGGTTGAGGAAAAATACTATTTATCAAACAAAGTAAAAAGATATGTTCTAGCTGGCGGTACGAAGAATTTTTCGACAAGCAAAACAACGGATCTAGCAGTAGCTAGACCTTTGGTATCGACCATGCATAAAATGCATCGGGCTGGTGTCGATAATTATGTAACCCATCACGGCGGCAGAATTAGAAAGCTTACTCCACGAGAGTGTTTGAGGCTAATGGGCTTTGAGGATGACTTTAATATTGCTGTGAGCGATACCCAAATGTATCGACAAGCGGGTAATAGTATCGTGGTGAATGTCCTAATGGCGATCTTAAAGGAGATCGACATTACCAAATATGGTAGATAAACATATTTCAGTTGGCGGAATCGCTTTAGAGCATGTCGCCTCAGTAAGTGACCTCACTATCCCCGACTCTTTTGTTAAAAGAGAAAACAAGATTGGCACGGGTAACGGTGAGGCGAAGTTATATGTCGGTGCTGACTCTGCTACAACTTGGGATTTTTTTGGCGGTCCAAGCTTTGAAATTAGTTGTTTTTTGCTTAAGAATGATTTGGCCAGCCTTCTTGATTCGTTAAGATCTGAGTATACAAATCCGACTCAAGAATACGTAAGAAAATCTAAATTATTGTCATTTCTAGCAAGACGTGAACACCTAATAGCTTATGTGCCAGACGTCTTGTGGTTTGAGGCATATGAGCAGGGGCAAATTAAGGGCACGAGAGTCTATATGAAATCGGATAGCTCCTATTTTGGCTTGATAAGGGAACTATGCTTTCCTAATATAACTGCACTAGATATTCATAAGTATAAAAACAATTTGGGTCACTTCTTTTACTACTTCGATCCTCATCTTTCGGTTTGTAGTTAGGCGCAAAAATCTTTGTTCTCTATTTCAAAACTCGTCGAGGTAATGATCAAACTGTAGTCCCCCCTGTCAAGTAGACAGTGAAGGTGTAGAGTTTTCTGCCTGTTGCCTGAACAATCTGGGTGGCAACTTTCCCAGTGCCCCGTGGGGGCGTTCCTCGTTGTAGGCCGTGATCCAGTCGTCAGTTATTTCCCTGACCTGATCCAAGTCTTCAAAGAGGTAAGCATTGAGCACCGAGGCCCTTGATTTCAGCCTTGATATCCATAGCCAAGGAGTAGCACTCCTCGTAAAGGTAACTTGAGCCGGTTACCTGCATAAAGAGCCTCAAAAAAATTAAGAATTTGCTCAAAGTCCTTTGATCCAAGGTATTGGTTGCGAACTGCAATGCAGCAAGTATCGATATCATGCATCATGCAGGCTTGAAACAAATCTTTCAGAAACTGGTTATTCAAGTAACCGCGCCCTGCTTCCACTTCAAGAACCATTTTTTGTTGCCGATGCCATGCATCCGCTTCGAAGGACTTTTCAATAATTCCGTTTCTTCCGAATAACACGGGTACTTTTATCTTCTGCTCGGCTTTTTTGCCGGCTTCCACGTCGAATCCTAGTGCCTCGAGGCTGGGCCGGAGAATTGCGAGCACTTCATTGCTGCTTAGATTCCCGGTCTCTTTCGTTAACTGTTCCTCGCAGGTTTGAAAAACATAAACTACTTTTCTGATGAACTCACTTGGTTCGTTTGATTTCGGAAAGTACATCCAGTTTGTATTTAGCATTCTTTTCTTCCTTGTAGTTAGTACTTAGGCAGCCTCACTGCCGTGCAACACCCTTAAATACCTGTTCTTCATGCCACTTCAGAAACTCTGCGTCCGGTGTATCGCTACTGTTCTGAGGCGGTGAAATCGGTTTGCTATGAAAGTCATGGGCTTGGCGGCGTGCGGTATCGCTTCCATTTGCTAGTGTTGAAAACAAAATCTCAAGTGTCTGTGGCGCCACGGTAAACGCACCCAAATCAAACATCTTGTGGTGGGTAGCGCAGAGTGCCAGACCATTATTGGTGATAACCGGGCCATTGAACTGAAACCAGCGGATGTGTGCGGCTTCTACCCCTACAACCTGGCGGCCCAGTCGGAGATCAAACCCGCACACGCAGCAGCGGTACTCATAAGCAACAAGTACCTTTTCCCGAAACGCGGGGTCGCGGCGTCTTTTGGCAGTGGTGTACTCAATTTGCGCTCCCGCCACCCCTGTATCCCGCTGGATGATTGCGGCGAGCGGTGGAATGCCGGTGGCATCCAGGACATCCTGCGCGATCGATGCTGGAAAGTTTACTCCCACCAGATGATGCGCAATCTCGTGAATCAGCTGTGGGTCTTGGTCTAATAGCTTGAGCAACTCGAGCGTGAAGCTGCCTTGCACGGCTGGGTCGCGCAGCTCGGTAATGTTGGGCGTGGCGCCCATGGGGCGGGCTAGTAGTGCGGGAGGGCCTTTCAACTGCCAAATGCCATCGCTTTGCATATGCCAAAACGGGTTGTGGGGAGTATTTACGGCGCTGGGCCGGCCAAAGTCGGTCAGCAATTCCTTGAGCTTAGGTTCGATCTCGGTGAAGGTCACCGGCGCGCGTTGGCCGTTGGCAATACGCCCTAGGATCAGGAGTGCGAGCAGTGGCTTGTGCACGGCACGCGCGCCATCTCGCGTGAAGCGGCGCAGGTGCTCGAATTTGTGGATCGCTTGGACGGGGGTCACGATTTCCAGTACTTCGCTTTTTCCGCAATCACCCAGCGAACACCACCGCGGGGGTCGGGCACATCACCTCTGAAGCGCGGAATCAGGTGCATATGCAAATGGGGGACAGTCTGTCCGGCAGCCGGGCCATCGTTAATCCCAATGTTGTAACTATCAGGGTGGTGTTCAGCATCAGCCATCGTTTTGGCATCCTCTAAAAGCTCCAGTAGGGCACTGCCTTCCTCTAGGCTGGCTTCAAACCAGCTGCCGATATGCCGCTTGGGAATCACTAAGCTGTGCCCGGGTGAGACCGGATAGGCATCGCGGATCAGCACTGCCAGACCGTTTTCTTTCACGATTCGGACAGGCGGTAGGGTACAGAAGGGACAGGTCATAGAAAAAGAATGGCAGGTCATAGAAAAACAATAGTCGGTTTGCTGGCTCATTAAATGAGCTAGACCACGATTCGAATCGCAGAATATAAAACCCCAGAACACCCTGCCAGACTGGCGATATCACCACTGGCTTTGTGCAGTGAGTATCTTATCCACGTTAGGCGCAGAAGTTTATAACGACCGGGCGTACCGAGCGCACGGATCCATCGAAAATGAGCTAAGGCCATCTTGGGAACGAGGATTGCGCTAGGTGGCGGTCCGAATAATTCTTAGGTTAATCTTGGGCTAGTGATACATTTTAACGAGCATAACCGCTGTCCACCATGGGAGGTCCGTCGAGCCTATTTCTGGGCCAAGCGGGGGTTCAGTAGACCGCGATCTATTTAGGGTTCACGTCATGCGCAAGACCAAGAAATTTTCGCCGGGACACCCCTCTCTTTTCGGGTTGAGCCGCTCAAAACTCGAGAATTTTATGAACTGCCCGCGCTGCTTTTACCTGGATCGCAGGCTCGGCATCGAGCCCCCGAGTGGGCCACCGTTTAGTATTAATCTCGCGGTTGATCACCTGCTAAAGAAGGAATTTGATGATTGCAGGGTCCGTGGCGTGCCGCATCCGTATATTGCGCAGGCGGGGCTTGACGCAATTCCCTACAGCGATGCTCGCATGGACGACTGGCGAAACAACTTCAAAGGGGTCCGAGTGGCGCACGAAGGATCCGGCTTTGAGGTGTATGGTGCTGTAGACGATCTGTGGTTTGATCGCCAAAGCGGGGAAGTGATCGTTGCGGACTATAAAGCCACCGCTAAAGACGGCGAGGTTAGCCTCGATGCAGACTGGCAGATCTCGTATAAGCGGCAGATGGAGGTCTACCAGTGGCTCTTGCGCCGCGACAGCCTGAAGGTCGCCGACACCGGATACTTCGTGTACTGCAACGGTGATCGCTCACGAAGCGATTTTGGTGGCGTGATGCAGTTTTCGGTTAAGGTGATTCCGTATACGGGGGACGATACGTGGGTAGAGGACGCATTATTGAACGCGCGTCACTGTCTAGATGGAGAGTTACCTGAATCAACCCCGAATTGCAAGCAGTGTGCGTATCTCTCGGATGTGAAGGCGATGGGCATTTAAGTCTGCACGCTTTTGTACGCGAATATCTTTAATATGCAGATATGGCCAGACTAATTCCCGATGAATTCGATGATCTTGACCTAGCGGACTTTGGGCATAAGTCAGAGCGGGCGACCTTGCTGCGCCTGCGCGATGAACTGCCAGACGATCTCTCGGTCTACCACGCCGTGCACTGGGCCCATGCAGAGCGGTCGGGTTCGGTCTACGGAGAGATTGATTTCATTATTGCCAATCGTTACGGCAAGCTTTTGGCGATCGAACAGAAATCAGCGGCTGTCTATGTTGCGGATAATGATCTGCGGGTCGATTATGCAACTGAGAAAGACAAATCGGTTCAGGTGCAACTTGCCCGCAACCTAAACACGCTCCGATCTGAGTTTGCGCGACGCTACTCTGGTGCGTCCCTTTCTATTGATCATCTTTTATACCTGCCGAATGCCTCTGTGGTGGGAAGCCTTCCCTCTGGAATAGATCCCCAGCGAGTCGTGGATGTAGCTCGGGCGGACGAGCTCTGTGCGGTTATTCAAAAACTATTCGATGACTCGCCAATGCCGAGTGGGCGCAATCCCTTAAGCCCGGTGGATATTCACGATTTTCTATCGCAAAAAGTGGAGGCGGTCCCACACATAGGCTTGTTAGGGAAATCCGCCCGTGAGTTCACGACACGCGTCTCTGGCGGGCTGGCCACCTGGGCCGGACGCTTAACGCTCGCTCCGTATCGCTTACGAGTTCAAGGCACGGCTGGCTCAGGTAAAACTCAGCTGGCATTGCAAGAGCTTCGCAGGGCAGATCGCGTGGGCGAGAGCGCACTTTACATCTGTTACAACCGTCCCTTAGCCGACGCGCTGAAGGCCTCGGCGCCGCCTTCTGCAGTTGTTGCTACGGTGCATGAGTTCGCGCGGGAGCTTGGGGTGCAACGGGGTATAGTTTTTGATTTTCAAAATGCGAATGTTTACGATCAAATGATTGCGGTTCTTAGAGAGCATACCAATCTTGCGCGTGGACTTTTCCATGCGCTGGTGATCGATGAATGCCAGGATCTTGAGGCGGAGTGGGTTGAGGCGTTATTGCCGCTTGCCAAAGAGTCTGGCCGCATTACGCTTTTAGAAGACCCCGAGCAGGTGCTCTACGACCGGGAGCGATACGCCGCAAAGGACTGGGCCTTGCTGGAAAGCCCGGTGAACTTTCGATCCCCCCGCATTCTGGTGGATTTCATGAATTACCTTGGGCTTACCGAAAAGCCAATTGTTGCTGGAAGTGGTGTGGCAGGTTTTCAGCCCGCTTGGTCGTGGTATGACGATCAGGAGAGCCTGCTCGACGGAACAGAATCTGCACTTAAGAAACTGTTGGAAGAAGGCTATGCGCCTGAGAACATCGTAATACTTACATTTGCGGGCGCGACAAACAGTGTCTTCTTTCAGCCCGATGCACCGCGTGGGTTAAATGGCAAGGGACTGAAGCGCCAAATGGGTTACGCAGATGATGGTCAACTGCGCTACACCGACGGTCAAGTGCTTGTTGAAACGCTGTATCGGTTCAAAGGCCAGGCCGCCGATGCAGTGATCGTGACCGAGGTTGATTTCGAGGCGCTGGATCAGCGCAATCGCCGCAAGCTTTTTGTGGCAATCAGCCGGGCAAGATTGCATGTCGTGCTGATCACCTCCGAGCGGGCGAAAGAGGCGCTGCTGAAGGTGATGGATCAAGACTAGCCCGGGGGCGGGACGGGAGGGGCCGGTGATCATCCACGTTGTTATTGACACAGTGCCGCAGTCCTAGTAATCTTGCGTCTGCATTAAGAGACTGGGCTGACGCCCACGCCAACCTGCCCCTTTCCGGGCAAGGTGGTTCGCCTGAAAAGGCAATGTGACCGGCAACGGTAACCAAGCGGAAAGCGTCAGCCCTCTCGTTCGAAGAGGGCTTTTTTATTTCCGGCCCACTTCACCTGTTCTTTAACAACTTGGAAGGGGTAAGACATGGCGAAAGTCATTGAAAACGGACGGTTCACGTCCGTCGTGGTCGAACAACAAGGTGACCAATTCAACATCTGGCGGTTTGATCGAGATCAGCGGGAGTACGAGGTGTTTTGTAATCGAAGGGGTGGGTTATCCATCACCTTTTCGGGCGAGGATGCCGACGAACTTGAAACTGATCTAAAGGCGGTAAACGCTGGACTGCTATCCAAGCAGGATCTGGAGAGCAAACTGGCAGCAAAGATCGATGGATTTTTGGGTTCCATCGAGCAGTAAATCGAATCGGGAGGGGCAACCCCGCCCGCCGGGGGATTTAGATCCGACTTGCCAGCTCGGGCATATTGCAAAAACTGGCTAAACAGGAGAAATGAGATGAGTAAACTGAATTGTAAGGCCGGTGATTTGGCTATCACCGTACGTGCAGAAGTGCCGCAAAACTTAGGTCATATTGTGCACATCGTGAAGTCTCTGGGCGTTCAGCCCTGGTCCGACTTTGGCGAGGTGAACATGTGGTGGGTGGAGTCACTTCCTAGCTCTTCGCGCCTGCTGAACTACCTCTATCCTGATGGAACCATTGAACTCACACGAGCGGGTCCGGCGCCCGATATT
>JACCDP010051702.1_pt1 | contig 35324 bp, 31 predicted proteins | sample 7445841 | NCBI WGS metagenome assembly JACCDP01 (sample SAMN15323441, study PRJNA562643) | freshwater metagenome | isolation source: river surface water | place: USA:Blue River Watershed | collected 2017-08-17 | reverse complement strand
GCGCCCGGCCAGTTGTGCATGCCGAACACTGCTTCCATCGGAAACTGCTCGAACAGGCCGTCCTTGATCATCTCCCGGGCGCCGCCGCCGCCCTCTTCGGCGGGCTGGAAGATCAGGTAGACGGTACCGTCGAACGGACGGTTGCGCGCCAAGTGCTGGGCCGCGGCGAGCAGCATCGCGGTATGGCCATCGTGGCCGCAGGCGTGCATCTTCCCCGGATGGCGGCTGGCATGGGCGAAGGTGTTGAACTCCTGCATCGGCAGGGCGTCCATGTCGGCCCGCAGGCCAATGGCGCGCGGCGAGTCGCCCCCTTTGACAATCCCCACCACGCCGGTGCGGCCCAGGCCGCGGTGTATGGGAATGCCCCACTCGGTGAGCCGCGCGGCCACCAGGTCGGCGGTGCGGTGCTCCTCGTAGCAAAGCTCAGGATGGGCGTGCAGGTCGCGGCGCAGGGCGGCGATGCCGGCCGACTGGGTGACGAGAGAGTCGATCAGTTTCATGGCGGGTCAGGCTCCACCGGCGTCGGCGCAGCAGACCCCCGGGCCCGCCCCGGCGCCGGAGCCGGTCATACCCTCAGTCTAGCGGGGGATGTGCCGGCGGTCGACGGCTGGTCCAGAATCCCCTCATGGCCAACTCCCTTGCCGCCCCTGGCGCTTTGCTACAGCCGCTTGCCGGACCTGCTGCGTTGCCCGGTACCACTGCCCCGCCTGCCGATTTTCGCCCGGGCGCGAGCAGCACCGTGCGCGGCGCCTGCCCGCATGACTGCCCCGACACCTGCGCCCTGGTGACCACCGTCGAGGGCGGCAGGGCCGTGCGGGTCCAGGGCAACCCGGACCACCCGATGACCGAGGGCGTGCTCTGCACCAAGGTGTCCCGCTACACCGAGCGAACCTATCACCCTGAGCGTGTGCTCACCCCACTGCGCCGGGTGGGCCCCAAGGGCGCGGGTCGTTTCATTCCTTGCAGTTGGGAGGACGCGCTGGCCGACATCGCCGCACGCCTGGCGGGTATCGCGGCCCGTGACCCGCAGGCCATCGTCCCGTACAGCTACGCTGGCACCATGGGCTTGGTGCAGGGGGAGGCCATGGCGGGTCGCTTTTTCCACCAGCTAGGCGCCTCCCTGCTCGATCGCACCATCTGCGCGTCGGCGGGCGGTGAGGGCTTGGCCACCACCCTGGGCGGCAGGGTGGGTATGCGGATGGAGCAATTCGCCCATTCGAAGCTGATCCTCATCTGGGGGAGCAATTCGATCGCCAGCAACCTGCATTTCTGGCGGCTGGCGCAGGAGGCCAAGCGCCAGGGCGCGCGCCTGGTCTGTATCGACCCTCGCCGTACCGAAACCGCCGAAAAGTGCCACGAGCACATTGCCCTTTTGCCCGGCACCGACGCCGCGCTTGCCCTGGCTCTGATGCACGAGCTGGTGGTCAACGACTGGCTGGACCACGACTACATCGCCCGCCACACCCTGGGCTTCGAGCCCCTGCGCGAGCGGGCGCTGCAATGGCCGCCTGAGCGTGCGGCCGAGGTCTGCGGGGTGCCGGCCGAACAGATTCGGCGCCTCGCCCGCGACTACGCCCACACTCGGCCCGCGGCCATTCGCCTGAACTACGGCATGCAGCGCGCCCGCGGCGGCGGGAACGCAGTGCGGGCCGTGGCCTGCTTGCCGGCACTGGTGGGCGCTTGGCGCCATTCGGCCGGCGGTCTGCTGCTGTCCAACTCTGGGCGCTTTCCGGTGCGCAGCGCGGTTTTGCAGCGACCCGACCTTCTGGCGGGGCGTCGGACGCGCACGATCAACATGAGCACCATTGGTGACGACCTGTTGCGTGAGGCCTCGCCTGACTTTGGTCCGCGGATCGAGGCCCTGGTGGTTTACAACAGCAACCCGGTCGCGGTGGCGCCCCAATCCTCAAAGGTAGCGCGGGGCTTTGCCCGCGAAGACCTGTTCACCGTGGTGCTCGAGCATTTCCTCACTGATACCGCTGACTACGCCGATTACGTGCTGCCAGCCACCACCCAGTTGGAGCACTGGGACATCCATATGGCCTATGGCCACACCGACGTTTTGCTCAATCGCCCGGCCATCGGGCCGGTCGGCCAGGCCCTGCCCAACACCGAAATCTTCCGCCGGCTGGCCCAGGCCATGGGCTGGGCCGACCCCTGCTTCGCTGAGGACGACGAGTCGCTCTGCCAGGCCGCCTTTGGCGAGACGGTGGACTGGCAGCGCTTGCTGGCGCAAGGATTCGCGCCGCTGCCGGTGCCCGATGCGCCATTTGCCGAGGGGGGCTTTCCAACCCCCTCGGGACGCTGCGAGTTTTTCAGCGCGCGCCTCGCGGCCCAGGGTCTGGACGGTCTGCCCGATTGGTTGCCCAACCACGAGCCGGTCGGCAGTGACCGACGCCATCCCCTGGCCATGATCTCGCCACCGGCGCGCAACTTTCTCAACTCGACGTTCGTCAATGTGAAGAGCTTGCGTGACATCGAGGGGCGGCCCTTGCTGGAGATCCACCCCCAGGACGCAGCTGCGCGGGGCATCACCAGCGGGACCCTGGTGCGGGTGTTCAACGACCGGGGTGAGTACCACTGCGAAGCCGAGGTCAGCGAACGGGCGCGCCCTGGCGTGGTCCATGGCTTGGGGATCTGGTGGCGCAAGCTGGGCCCGCGCGGGACCAATGTGAACGAACTCACCAGCCAAAAGCTCACCGACCTGGGACGGGCGCCGGTGTTCTATGACTGTCTGGTGCAGGTCGAGGTCGCCGAAGATGAGGCGGTGTCATGGCAAGCAGCTGGATGACAGTCGGCAGGCGAGGACGGTTGACCGCGTCGGCGATCACTCTGGTCGCCGCTCTGGCCGCCTGCGCCCATGCGCCGCCCGATACGGAGCCGGTCGAAGCGCCGCTGGCCTACTACTGGCAGTCGGCAGAGGGGCACCTGCGTCTGCTGGCGGCCGCCCGGCCGGTGAACGATTGGCTGGTCGAGGAGGGCGCTCCCGCACAGCTCAAGACCCAGTTGCGGCTTGCCCAGCGGCTGCGTGAATTCGCCAGCCAGGCGCTGGCACTGCCCGACAACGCCAGCTACACCCGTTACGCAGACCTGCGTCGGCCGGCGGCCCTGTGGAATCTGGTGGCTGCGCCGCCGCTGTCCCTGCAACTGCGGACCTGGTGCCACCCGGTGACGGGCTGCATTGGCTACCAGGGCTGGTTCGACGAGGCCCGGGCGCGCGAGGTGGCGTCCCGTCTTGCGGGCCGAGGGCTGGATGTGGCGGTCTACCCGGTCCCGGCCTATTCCACCCTCGGCTGGTCGAATTGGCTGGGTGGCGACCCGCTCCTCAACACCTTTGTCCAGGGCGGCGAGATCGAACTGGCCCGCCTCCTCTTTCACGAGCTCGCCCACCAGCTGATCTATGTGAAGGACGACACCGCGTTCAACGAATCCTTTGCGACGGCGGTCGAACGCTTGGGTCTCGCACGTTGGCTGGCAGGCTCAGATGACCAGCGCCTGCGCCAGGCCTATTCCGAAGCCGAGCGACGGCGGCAGGCATTCAGGGCACTCAAGCGCGAGACCCGTGAGCGCCTGGTGGCTGTCTATACCCAGCCCGAGCTGTCCGACCCGGAGCGGCTCGTTCGCAAGGCCCAGGTGCTGGCGGATTTGCGCGGAGCCTATCGGCAGCTTCGTGCGGGTTGGGGCCTCGATCCGGCACGGGTCTTTCCCGCCGACCGCTGGGTCGAGGAGGCTAACAACGCCAGCCTGGCCGCCGAGGGCGCCTATGACCAATGGGTGCCGGCGTTCGAAGCGCTGTTCGCCCGCGAGGTCGGGAGCGGTGCCGACTGGCGGCCGTTCTATGCCGCTGTGCGCCGACTGGCCGACCTGCCAGCGCCGGCGCGCCGCGAGGCGCTGGAGGCCCTGCTCAGGACAGGGAGTCGATGAGATCCACGTACTGCTGCATCGCCTCCTCCTTCGGCAAGCCGTTGACCTTGTTCCACGCATCCCATTTGGCGCGGCCCACCAGGTCACTGAAGCCTGGCTTGTCACCGGTGACGTCACCCTCAGTGGCCTGCTTGTAGAGGGCGTAGATCTGCAGCAAGGTGCTGTTGTCGGGTCGCTGCGAAATATTGCGGCTGTTGGAAACTGCGGCTTGGAAGCGATGACTGAGGTCGGACATGGGGTGATGCAGGGTGTGGAAGGAGTGGCGCCAGTATCGTGTATCAGCGGTTCCCGTGGCGCGTTGCCCATCCTTGAGCCTATGCGCTGCGGTCCTTGTGTGCCTTGGCAGTTCCGGGGCTGGCCAATGGGTGATTTGTGCCTTAATAGCGGGCGATGCCGCACTCTTGGGCGAGCGGTAGGTCGGGTCCGTAGCGGAATCCGTATTGGGGTGTGCAGTGCAATGTGTTTGCGCGTTGCACGGCTTGAATTTTCTGGAGGTGAGCCTCTGTGGGGATAAGCGTCTATGGGTGAGCTAGTAGTTTCGGCAGCGTGGATGGCGGGCGTTGTGGCGTTTGCCACCAGCCTGCTGATCGTGCTCACCCGTCACTGGCATGGCCGCTTCACCCTGGACGGCACCCAGGGCGTGCAGAAGTTCCATGCTGCGCCCACGCCGCGCATCGGGGGCCTCGGGGTCGTCTTGGGCTTGGTGGTTTCCCAAAATGTCCTGGATCCGGCGGCCGCGCAGATTCTGGGCGCGCTTCTGTTCTGCGCGATCCCGGCCTTTTTCTCAGGCTTGGGCGAGGACCTGACCCGCCGCGTCAGCGTCCGCACCCGCCTGCTGGCCACCTTGGCCAGTGGCGCAATGGCCTGGTGGCTGGCCGACGCCGCGCTGCGCCGACTGGACATTCCCGTGGTCGACACCTGGCTGGCCTGGGCGCCTGTCTCCCTGCTCTTCACCGCGTTTGCGGTCGGGGGTGTCGCCAACGCCATCAATATTGTCGACGGCTTCAACGGGCTGGCCGCTGGCATCGTGCTCATCGCACTGGCGGGGCTGGGCCTGCTGGCCCAGGGGGCCGGTGACACTGCAGTCGCCTCGGTGTGTCTGGTTGTTGGCGCAGCCGTCCTTGGCTTTGCGCTGGTCAACTTTCCCCTGGGCAAGATTTTCCTCGGTGATGGCGGTGCCTACCTGCTCGGCTACCTTCTGGCGGCGCTAGCGGTCCTGGTCAGCACGCGAAACCCGCAGATCTCTCCCTGGGCCGCCCTCATGGCCTGCGCCTATCCCATCTTGGAGGTGGCTTTCAGCGTGGTGCGGCGCATCCGCAGACAGCATCCGGCCGGTCATCCAGATCGCCTGCACCTTCACAGCCTGATCAACCGGCGGATCATTCGCAAGCGCTTCGCGCCCCTGTCGGCCACCCTCCAGAATTCAGCCGTTTCGCCCATCGTCTGGGGCCTCGCAGCGGCGCCCGCCGCCTGCGGGCTCTTGTTCCGAGACAGCACCCCGCACCTGATGACGGCGACACTGCTCTTTGGCCTGCTCTACGCGATCGCCTACCTGCGGCTGGTTCGCTTCTCATGGTCCTGGCGTGCACGCCGCCCAGTTCTGCCCGGCGCAATAAACAGCCGCTGAGCGCACACCATGACCGCCCGCCCGCCCGACTGACCCCGGCCTTCACGGCTTGGCCATTGCCGCCGATGGTGGCGACATCCAGGACAAAGGCGCTCGTGATTCCGGTCCAGATCGCGACCCCGATCGCGACCCCGATCGCGAATTGGGCCTGGTCGACCTGCTCCTCGTCCTCGCAGAGAACGCCCGCTTACTTGTGATTGGTCCCCTGGTGGCAGCGCTTGTGGCGCTCGCCGTTGGAAGTCTGCTTCCCCAGCGCTGGGAAAGCGTGACCCTGTTGCGGGGTGCTTCTCCGACGCTGGTCACAGTGGTCACGGGGCCCGCTGTCCTGCCACCTGCGGCTCCCGCTGCCCCGCGCCCGACTAGACTCGAGGTTTCCATCCCCTGATTTCCCGAAAGCCATGAGCTCCGTCGACCTCCTCGTTCGCGCCCAGCCCTTCATCCAGCGCTTGCAGGGCAAGACCCTCGTCATCAAGTACGGTGGCAACGCCATGACCGACCCGGCCCTGCAGCGCGCCTTTGCCGAGGACGTGGTCTTCCTCCAGCTGGTGGGCATCCGGCCTGTGGTGGTCCACGGCGGCGGGCCGCAGATCGAAAAGGGCTCGAGAAAATCGGCAAGAAGGGCCACTTCGTCCAGGGCATGCGGGTCACCGACGCTGAAACGATGCAGGTGGTTCAGTGGGTGCTGGCTGGCGAAGTGCAGCAGGAGATCGTCGGGCTGATCCTCCAGGCTGGCGCCCGGGCCGTTGGCCTGGCAGGGCCCGACGGTGGCCTGATTCGGGCCCGCAAGCTGCAACTGCCCGACGCGCAGGACCCCACCCAGCTGCACGACATCGGCCAGGTGGGTGACATCACGTCGATGGACACCGGCATCATCCGCTCGCTCCAGGGTGCAGGCCTCATTCCTGTGGTCAGCCCGATCGGCTTCGGTGAGGCGGGCGAGATCTACAACATCAACGCCGATGTCGTCGCCTCACGCCTGGCCACCGAGCTGCAGGCCGACAAACTTCTTCTTCTGACCAACATCGCCGGGGTGATGGACAAGGCCGGCCAGCTCTTGCCCGAGCTCAGCTCGCAGCGTATCGACGCCCTGTGCGCCGACGGCACGATTTCCGGCGGCATGATCCCCAAGATTGCTGGCGCTCTGGACGCGGCCAAGGCCGGCGTGGGCAATGTCCACATCATCGACGGGCGAGTTCCCCATGCCTTGCTTCTGGCGGTCCTGACCGACCAGGCCGTGGGAACGGTGATCCGCTCCTAGGCATTCGCAGACTTAAATTAGTCTTTAATAACTATACAAAGCTCTTCCAATTAGTCTTTTCGTCTGATACCTTTAAGCCTCCTAATGCTGTAGGGGGATCAGGCGATGCGACTTTTGCTCGTGGAAGACGATGTGATGGTGGCCAGCGGCATCAAGCTGGGGCTCACCGGCGAGGGCTACGCGGTGGACTGGGTGGGCAGTGGGGAGCGGGCGGAGCAGGTCCTTCGGGCCGAAAGTTTCGACGCTGCCATCATTGACATCGGTTTGCCCAACATGGACGGGCTCGAACTGACCCGCAGGCTACGCAAGCCAGACATGGCCAGCCATGCCATGCCAGTTCTCATACTCACCGCGCGGGACGCCCTCAATGACCGGGTGCAGGGCCTCGATCTGGGCGCGGACGATTACCTGGTCAAGCCCTTCGAACTGCCCGAGTTGCTGGCTCGGCTGCGCGCCTTGCTGAGGCGGTCGCAGGCAGCCACCTCCTCGGTGCTCTCCTTCGGGCAGGTGGAGCTTGACACCGCCACCCGCCGCGCCGGCGCCCGCAAGGACCCGGGCAGCTTCGTGCCCATTGAGTTGGGGCCGCGCGAATGGACGGTGCTCGAGTACCTCCTGATGAATGCTCCCAAGCCCGCCAGCAAAGACAAACTGTTGCAGGCCCTGACCGGTTGGGACAAGGAAATCACCCCCAACGCGGTAGAGGTCTACATCTCGCGCCTTCGCGCCAAGCTCGAGCCGCATGGTGTCGGCCTCAAGTCCATTCGCGGCTTTGGCTACCGGCTGGAAGCGCGCGAACCGACTCTCCCGCCAGGGTCGGTGGAGGAGGTTGACTCAGCGACAGCGGATGCAGCGGTGACGAGCGTTCCCGCGGTCGGGGCGGCCGGCGTCGGCGCCTGATCGTCCATCCGAACTCCGGCACACCCACCCTGGCGGACCCGTCCATGCGGGAATTGCTTCTGTCACTGCGGCGCCGGCTGCTGGGACGTCTGCTCGCGCCGCTCCTGGCCGAGCAGGCAGAGCACCAGCGCCGATTCATCGCGGACGCGGCGCACCAGTTGCGAACGCCACTGGCCGGCTTGCAGTCCCAGGTAGAGGCCTGGGCCCAGGCGGCGCGGCGCATCGTGCCGCCTGGGGGCAGTGGCAGTCTGCTGGTCCCGGTCGACCAGATCGACAAGCTACGCAACGCCACCCGTCGCACGACCCAACTGGCCAATCAGCTTCTGGCCCTCTCGCGCGCTGAGGCCCGAACCACCAGCGACCATCCGATGGAATTGGTGGACCTGCGAGCGCTGGCAGGGGGCGTCCTCGAGACCTACCTGGACCGTGCCGCTGCGCGACGCATCGACCTGGGCATGGCCCTCGAAGGCGAGGGTTCCGAGCCCGCCCGCGCCTGGGCCCAGGAATGGCTGCTCAGGGAGCTTTTGGCCAACCTGGTGGACAACGCCATCAAGTACACCCCTGAAGGCGGCACCATCACCATTGGCGGCGGCTTGCGCCCGGATGGCCAGGCCTGGCTTTCGGTGGAGGACGACGGTCCCGGCGTCCCGGAGGCCCTGCTGCCGCGCCTCATGGACCGCTTCTACCGTGTGCCTGGCAGCACCGGCGAGGGCACCGGCCTGGGCCTGGCCATCGTCGACGAAATTGCCCGGGTTCACCGCGGGCGACTCTTGCTCGGTAACGGCGCGGACGGGCGCGGGCTGCGGGTGATGATGCAATGGCCTGGCCTGCGCGTTCCTCTGGCCAGCGCCAATTCCTGAGGGGCAACCCCATCGGTTCCAGCCCGGCCCCTGGCGGTCCACAGCCCAGGCGGAAACACAAGCAGGTGAGCGCGCACTCATTACCTTTGCCGCACCGGGACAACCCGCGGCGAGAGCGTCATTTGCCTGTGCGAGAATGATCAAAACCATCCGTCTGCCATGCCCGACGCCGAGTCCTCCCTGCCCTCTGACAACGACGCCCAAGCGTCGTCTGCTGCGCCTGCGCGCAAGCGACCCAAGCCCGGTGAGCGGCGCATCCAGATTCTTCAGGCGCTGGCCACCATGCTTGAGCAGCCGGGTGCCGAGCGCATCACCACTGCCGCCTTGGCCGCCAAGCTGTCGGTGAGCGAGGCAGCCCTTTACCGCCACTTCGCCAGCAAGGCGCAGATGTTCGAGGGTCTGATCGACTTCATCGAGGAGACGGTGTTCTCGTTGATCAACCAGATCCAGTCTCGGCAGCCGGGCGATGGCTTGCGCCAGGCCGCTGGCATCGTCTCCGTCGTGGTGCAATTCGCCGAGCGCAACCCCGGCATGACCCGCGTCATGGTGGGAGACGCTCTGGTCTTCGAGCACGAGCGACTGCAGCAGCGGATGAACCAATTCTTCGACAAGCTCGAGGCTGCCCTGCGCCAGTGCCTGCGCGAGGCCATGGAGGCCGCTGGCACCGCCACGCCCACCGTCGACGCCCAGGTTCGCGCTTCCCTGATCACTGCCTTCCTGCTCGGGCGCTTGCAGCGCTTCGCGCGCTCGGGCTACCGCAAGTCACCCTCCGAGCACCTCGACGCCTGCCTGGCCCGGATGCTCTGAGTCCGAATGCCTCGACCCCCGTGTATGGGGGCGCGCTCGGTTGCCCCTCGCAACGCTCCTGGTGAATACCGGCATTCAATCGGGGGGAATCATGGTAAAAATAGAACGACCGTTCGTTTTATTTCGTAAAGTCCGACGCCATGGCCGATTCCGTCCTTTCCGAATCTCTCCCAGTCGATGCCGCCGATTCCAGGCCCGGACGCAACCTGCACAAGGGCCAGCAGACCAAGGCCGCCATCCTCGACGCCGCTCTGGCGCTGGCCGGCCAGGTCGGCCTCGAAGGCCTGTCCATCGGGGCCCTGGCCGAGGTGGCGGGCATGAGCAAATCCGGCGTCTTCGCACATTTCGGCTCGCGCGAGGAGTTGCAGATTTCGGTGGTGCGCGAGTACCACCGCCGGTTCGAAGACGAGGTGTTTTTCCCGGCGATGAAGGCGCCCCGTGGCCTGCCACGCCTGCGCCAGTTGTTCGCCAACTGGATCTTGCGCACCTCGGTCGAGATCGACTCCGGATGCATCTACATCAGTGGCGCGGTTGAGTTTGACGACCGGCCGGGCCCGGTGCGCGACGCCCTGGTGGAGTCGGTGCGCATCTGGCACGCGGCGGTGCATCGCGCCATCGCAGGTGCCAAGCAGGCTGGCCACCTGAAGGCCCAGACGGACGAGGACCAGCTGCTGATGGAGATCCACGGCCTGATCCTGGCGCTGCACTATGAGGCGCGGTTCCTGCGCAACCCCGGCTGCATTCCCCGCGCCCATCACGGATTTGACAACCTGCTGCGCCAGCATCTGACCGACGCGGCATCCTGACCGTATCCCCCAATCTGTCCCATATTCCCCGTTTCCAAGGAGATCCCCATGCCCATCTACGTTCCGCCCCTGCGCGACATGCAGTTTGTCCTGCACGAGGTGTTGCAGGTCGCCGGCGAATTCAAGGCTCTGCCGGCCCATGCCGAGGTTGACGAGGGCACGGTCAACGCCATCCTGGAGGAGGGCGGCAAGTTCGCCAGCGAGGTGATCGCGCCCCTCAACCGCGTCGGCGACGAGGAGGGCTGCACGCTTGACCGAGCCACCCATGAGGTCACCACCCCCACCGGCTTCAAGGCGGCGTTTGCCAAGTACGTCGAAGGCGGCTGGCCAGCCCTCTCGGCCGACCCGGCCTATGGCGGCCAGGGCCTGCCCATCGTGCTGAACCAGTGCTTCTACGAGATGCTCAACAGCGCTAACCAGGCATGGACCATGTACCCGGGCCTGACCCATGGTGCCTACGAATGTCTGCATGCCCATGGCACCGACGAGCAAAAGCAGATGTACCTGCCCAAGCTCACGAACGGCGAGTGGACCGGCACCATGTGCCTGACCGAGCCGCACTGCGGCACTGACCTGGGTATGCTGCGCACCAAGGCCGAGCCCCAGCCTGATGGCAGCTACCGCCTCACCGGCCAGAAGATCTTCATCTCCGCCGGCGAGCATGACTTCGTCTCCAACATCGTCCACCTGGTGCTGGCCCGGCTACCCGACGCGCCCCCCGGCAGCAAGGGCATCAGCCTGTTCATCGTGCCCAAGTACTTGGTCAACAAGGACGGCAGCTTGGGCGCGCGCAATGGCATCTACTGCGGTGGACTCGAGCACAAGATGGGTATTCACGGCAACGCCACCGCGCAGATGGTGCTCGATGGCGCCGTCGGCACATTGGTGGGCCAGCCGCACAAGGGATTGGCGGCGATGTTCATCATGATGAACGCCGCCCGCATCGGCGTGGGCATGCAGTCCCTGGGCCTGACCGAAGTGGCCTACCAAAACGCCCTGGCCTATGCCAAGGACCGCCTGCAATCGCGCAGCCTCTCCGGCCCCAAGATGAAGGACAAGCCGGCCGACTCCATCCTGGTGCACCCCGACGTGCGCAAGATGATCCTCACCGCCAAGGCCTATGCCGAGGGCGGCCGCGCGCTGAACCTCTATTGCGCGTTGCTGATCGACCGCGAGCTCAATCACCCCGACGAGAAGGTGCGCAAGGACGCCGCCGAACTGGTGGCCCTGCTCACGCCCATCGTCAAGGCCTTCATCACCGACAACGGCCACATCGCCACCAATGCCTGCATGCAGGTCTTCGGCGGTCACGGCTTCATCAAGGAATGGGGCATGGAGCAGTTCGTGCGGGACAACCGCATCAACATGATCTATGAAGGCACCAACACCATCCAGTCGCTCGATCTTCTGGGCCGCAAGGTGCTGGGCAACCAGGGCGCCACGCTGAAAAAGTTTGGCAAGCTGGTCGCGCAGTTGGTGGAGGAGGAGGGGGTCAACGAGAAGATGGCCGAGTTCATCAACCCGCTGGCCTACCTGGGTGACAAGATGACCAAGTTCACCACCGAGCTGGGTTTTCGCGCCTTCCAGAACCCCGACGAGGTGGGCGGGGCCGCGGTCGACTACCTGCGGGTGGCCGGCCACCTGGTGTTCGGCTACTTCTGGGCCCGCATGGCCCAGGTTGCCCTGCGCCAGATCGAGGCAGGCAACACCGACCCCTTCTACAAGGCCAAGTTGCAGACAGCGCGTTTTTACTTCGCCCGCCTGTTCCCGGAGACGGCCAGCCTCATGCTCACCGCGCGCAGCGGGGTGAAGGTGCTGCTCGATACCGAGGAAGCGTTGGCCTGAAGGGCCTCTTCCCCCTCAGCGCTACATCACCAACGATCCGAACCCAAGACGCCCTATTTGGAGACCTGCATGAACGCTCCCAACCGCTTCGCTCGCCTGCTCGCCGCTTTTTCGCTCGCCGCCACCGGCAGCGCCTGGGCCCAGATGACCCCGGTAGGCACCTGGCACAACATCGACGACAAGACTGGCGAGATCAAGTCCGAGATCCGCGTCTACGAGGCCGACGGGGGCGCTGTCCATGGTCGTGTCGAAAAGCTGCTTCGAAAAGACGCCAAACCCGACAGCCGTTGCATGGACTGTGAGGGGGACCGCAAGGACAAGCTGATCATCGGCCTCGAGATCATCCGCGGCGCTCGCAAGGCGGCTGGCAAGGAGGTCTGGGAGGGCGGCAAGATCCTGGACCCGGAAAATGGCCGGGAGTACTCCTTGCGCATGACCCCGATCGAGGGAGGGCGCAAGCTCGAGGTGCGCGGCTCGATCGCCTTCATCGGCCGCACCCAGACCTGGGTGCGGGTTCAGTGAATCGGGCGGACACTATGAACCAGTTTCAGGTGAGGAAGGTCGCCGTGCTCGGCGCCGGGGTGATGGGTGCGCAGATCGCCGCCCACCTCGTGAACGTGAAAGTCCCGGTGGTTCTCTTCGACCTTCCCGCCAAGGAGGGCCCCAAGAGTGGCATCGCCACCAAGGCCATCGAGGGCCTGAAAAAACTCAAGCCTTCGCCCTTGGGCGTGATAACCGACGCCGACCTGATTCAGGCGGCCAACTACGAAGAGCATCTCAAGCTCCTCAAGGACTGCGACCTGGTGATCGAGGCGATCGCCGAGCGGATGGATTGGAAGCTCGATCTCTACGCAAAAATAGCGCCACACCTGGGCCCGCGCACCATCGTCGCCTCCAATACCTCGGGCCTGTCCATCCGCAAGATGGCCGAGGCCCTTCCCGAAGCCGTGCGCCCGCGCTTTTGCGGCATTCACTTCTTCAACCCGCCCCGGTACATGTATCTGGTGGAGTTGATTGCCACTCCGTCGACCGATGCCCAGGTGCTGGACGACCTGGAGACCTTTGTCACCAGCGGTCTGGGCAAGGGCGTGGTGCGGGCCAAGGACTCGCCCAACTTCATCGCCAACCGGGTGGGTATTGCCGGCATGCTGTCCACCATGGCCGAGGCCGACCGCTACGGCCTCACCTATGACGTGGTGGACGACCTCACCGGCAAGAAGATGGGCCGGGCCGGCAGCGGTACCTTCCGCACCGCCGACGTGGTGGGCCTGGACACCATGGCCCATGTGATCAAGACGCTGCAGGACAACTTCAGCGAAGCCACAGACCCGTTCTATCCAAGCTTTGCCACGCCCAAGGTGCTGCAGACGCTGCTCGAGAAGGGCAACCTCGGCCAGAAGACGAAAGCGGGCTTTTACAAAAAGGTCGGGCGCGATGTGCTGCGCTTCGACGCGGCCCAGGGCGACTATGTTCCCTCGGGCCAGAAGTGCGACGAGGTCTATGCCCGCATGCTGAAAAAGCCTGCGGCCGAACGTCTGGCGCTGCTTCGCAAGGCCGAGGGGCCGCAAGGGCGCTTTCTCTGGGCCCTGCTTCGCAACGGCTTCCACTACGCTGCGGTGCACCTGGGCTCGATCGCCGACACGGCCCGTGACCTCGACCTGGCGCTGCGCTGGGGCTTTGGCATGAAGCAGGGGCCCTTCGAGCTCTGGCAGGAGGCGGGCTGGCTGCAGGTCGCCCAGTGGGTGCAAGAAGACATCGACGCAGGCCTGGCCCTGTCGAAGGCGCCACTGCCGAAATGGGTGTTCGAGGGCCCGGTGGCCGAGGCTGGCGGCGTGCACACACCGCAAGGCTCCTTCAATCCCACGACCGGACGCTTCGAGCCCCCGCGCCGCCTGCCGGTGCATGCGCGCCAACTGTTCCCCGAGTCGGTCCTGGGTAGCCAGGCGCAGGGCTTCGAGACCGCGGGCCGCACCCTGCACGAGGACAAGAACATCCGCTTGTGGACGCTGGACGACGAGGTGCTGATCACTTCGCTCAAGACCAAGATGCACGTCATCAGCCCCGAGGTGGCCGAAGGCCTGCAGAAGGCGGTGACGCTGGCCGAACAGCAGTTCAGGGCCATGGTGATCTGGTCTGGCGACGAGCCCTTTTCTGCGGGTGCCGACCTGGAGTCCATGCTGCCTGCCTTCATGGCGGTGGGCGTGGCCGCGATCGAGGACGCCGAGGGCTTTTTGCAGCAGACCATGCTGCGCATTCGCTACGCCGGCGTGCCGGTGATCAGCGCGATCCGTGGCCTGGCCCTGGGCGGCGGCTGCGAACTCGCGATTCATTCGGCCCGCCGCGTCGCGGCGATGGAAAGCTACATCGGCCTGGTGGAGGTGGGCGTGGGCCTGGTGCCGGGCGCCGGCGGGCTGGCTTACATTGCCCGCCGTGCCGCCGAGAACATGGCGTTATCGGCACACAAGGACATCACGCCCTTCCTAGCCGATGGCTTTGCGGCCGCCGCCATGGCCAAGGTGGGCACCAGCGCCATCGAGTCACGCCAACTCGGCTACCTGCTCGAGTCGGACCTCATCGTTCCCAACAAGGACGAACTGCTGTGGGTCGCCCTGCGTGAGGCGCGGGCTCTGGCCGATGGCGGCTGGCGTGCGCCCCACCGCCGGCCCTTCCCGGTCGGTGGTCGTGCGCTGAAGGCAACGCTCCAGGGCCAGTTGGTGAACATGCGCGACGGCGGATTCATCAGCGCGCACGACTTCCGTATCGCCAGCCACATTGCCCACGTGCTCACGGGCGGCGATGTGGACCCCGGCACCCTGGTTACCGAGGAGTACCTCATGACCCTTGAGCGCCAGGCCTTCTGTGACCTGGTGGCACACCCGAAGACACAGGAACGCATCCTGGGCCTGCTGTCCACCGGCAAGCCCCTTCGCAATTGAGCTATTGACGGAGTCCGCCATGAGCAAACAGATCCAGGACGCCTACATCGTCGCTGCCACCCGCACGCCCATCGGCCGCTCGCACCGGGGCTTTTTTCGCCAGACCCGGCCGGACGACCTGTTGGCCACCACGCTGCGCGCCGCCCTCGCCCAGGTACCGGGGCTAGACCCGGCGGCGGTGGAGGACATCGTCTGCGGCTGCGCCATCCCCGAGGCCCAACAGGGTCTGAACGTGGCGCGGGTCGCCGCCGTGCTGGCGGGACTCCCGAAGTCGGTGGGCGGCGTCACCGTCAACCGCTTTTGCGCCTCGGGCCTGTCTGCGGTGCAGATGGCGGCCGACCGCATTCGGGTGGGAGAGGCCGAAGTCATGATCGCCGCCGGCGTCGAGAGCATGAGCATGGTGCCGATGATGGGCAATTCGCCCTCGCTATCACCCAGCATCTTCAAAGACCCCGACGATCTCGAGGCCTACGGCATCGCCTACGGCATGGGTCTCACTGCCGAGAAAGTGGCGCAGCAGTGGAAGGTCTCGCGCGAGGCGCAAGACCAATTCGCCTACCAGTCGCATATGCGGGCGCTTGCCGCGATGAAGGCCGGCGAGTTCGACGCCGAAATCACCCCGGTGACCGTCGAGGAGCGCAGCGTCGACCTGGCCAGCGCCAAGGTCACGGTCACCCCGCGCACCGTGAACCTGGACGAGGGCGCCCGCCCGGACACCACGCCCGAGGGCCTGGCCAAACTCAAGACCGTTTTCGCTGCGCGCGGCAGCGTGACTGCCGGCAACAGCTCGCAGACCTCCGACGGTGCGGGCGCACTCATTTTGGCCAGTGAATCGGCCGTCAAGCGTTTCGGCCTCACCCCCTTGGCTCGCTTCGTGAGTTACGCCAGCCGGGGCGTGCCGCCGCATATCATGGGCATCGGCCCGGTCGAGGCGATTCCCGCTGCGCTCAAGGCCGCGGGCCTCACGCAGGACGCGCTGGATTGGATCGAGCTCAATGAGGCCTTCGCCGCGCAGTCGCTGGCGGTGATGAACACACTCGGCCTCGACCCTGCGAAGGTCAACCCCATGGGCGGTGCCATTGCCCTGGGCCACCCCCTGGGCGCCACCGGTGCCATCCGCGCCGCCACCGTGGTGCATGCGCTGCGCCGCAAGAACCTGCGTTACGGCATGGTCACCATGTGCGTCGGCATGGGGCAGGGCGCCGCCGGCATTTTCGAGCGGGTCTGAGGCCGCGGTCTTTCCCCGGGCCCAGATATCCTTCACCACAACAAGCAGTCACGGAGATACCTTCATGAGCGACATCCTCGTCCACACCGAAGCGGGCGTGTGCACCCTCACCTTCAACCGCCCCGAGCGCAAGAACTCCATCACCGCCGCCATGTACGCCACGTTGGCCGACGCGCTGGAGGCGGCCGCGGTAGACCCCGCGGTGCGGGTGGCGGTGTTTCAGGGCAGCGAGACCATCTTCTCCGCTGGCAACGACATCGGCGATTTTCTAAACAACAAGCCCGGTGGTGAGGACGCGCCTGTCTTTCGCTTCATGCGCGCCCAGGCGATGTTTCCCAAACCGCTCTTGGCGGCGGTGTGTGGACCGGCGGTGGGCATCGGCACCACGCTCCTGTTTCACTGCGACCTGGTCTACGCCGGCGACAACGCGGCTTTCTCCATGCCCTTCGTCAATCTGGGCTTGTGCGCTGAAAACGGCTCGAGCCTGCTGGCGCCGCGCCTGTTCGGTTACCAGCGCGCGGCCGAGGCCCTGCTGCTCGGCGAGCCCTTTATGGCCGAGGCGGCGCTGGAGGTCGGGCTGGTCAATCGCGTGGTGCCCCCGTCCGAAGCCAACGCCCTGGCGCAGGCCCAGGCGCGCAAGTTAGCGGCCAAGCCCCTGAGCTCCCTCATCGAGACCAAGCGGCTGATGAAGCAAGGTGCGCAGGCCGAGGTGATGGCCCGTATCCGCGATGAGGGCGAGAGCTTTCGCCGCATGCTGGGCGAACCGGCGGCGCGCGAGGCCTTCGGCGCCTTCATGGAAAAGCGCAAGCCGGATTTTTCCAAGGTCTGAGCGCTGGGCTCAGCGCGGGTCGGACGGCCCGCGGTCCGTCATCAGCTGCCAGGCCACCAGGAACATGGCGGCGATCACCGGTCCGATGACGAAACCATTGATGCCAAACACCGCGATGCCGCCGATCGTGGCGATCAGAACCAAGTAGTCCGGCAGCCCGGTGTCCTTGCCCACCAGGATCGGGCGCAGCAGGTTGTCCACCAGGCCGATCACGCCCACGCCCCAAACGGTCAGGCCGATGGCCGAGGCGATTTGGCCGGTGACCAGCATGTAGGCTGCCACCGGTCCCCACACCAGCGCCGCCCCCACCGCTGGCAGCAGGGACAGCAGTGCCATCAGCGTCCCCCAGAGCAGGGCGGCGGGCAGGCCCAGGAACGCGAAGGCAATCCCGCCCAGCAGGCCCTGAACCAGCGAGATGACGATGTTCCCCTTGACCGTCGCACGCACCACGGTGACGAACTGCCCCAGCAGGCGCTCGGTGTGCTGGGGATCGAGCGGAATCGAGCGGGCGATTCGGTCGGCCAGATCTCGCCCGTCGCGCAGCAGGAAGAACAGCAGGTACACCATGATCGCCAGCGCCACGAGGAAGTCCAGCGTGTTCTGACCGAGCCCGAGCAAGTGGGTGGTGATGAACTGGCCGCTGCCCGCCAGCAGCGCGGTGAGCTGGGTCTGCAGCGCCTCCAGGTTGACGATGCCCAGCCGATTGAGAATGGCCCGCGCCCAGCTGGGCAGCATGTCGACCATCTGCTGCAGGTAGACCGCGAAATTGAGCTCACCGCTACGAACCCGCTGCACTGCGGTGGCCGCTTCCTGGACCACGGCAATACCCACCAGCACCAGCGGCAAGATGACCATGGCCACGATCAGGCCCAGTGTGAGCAGCGCGGCGACGGTCGGCCGCGAGCCGACCTGCAGGCGCACCCGGGCGTGCAGCGGCTCAAAGACGATGGCAATGAAAACCGCCCACAGCACCGCCCCCATGAAGGGCAAAAGGATGAGGGCAAAGCCGACGCCCAGCAGGGCCACCAGCAGGGCGAGCATACGACCGGGGTTCGGGGGCTGGTGCGCGCTCATTGGTAGGCCTCCGGCGGCAGCGGTCGGGGGCGGCCGGCTTCGTCGATCGCCACATAGGTGAGAAAGGCCTCGGTCACCTTGGTCACGCGGCCTCCGTAGGCATGCAGGCGCTCGGCGAAAACTTGCACCTTCACCGTGATGGAGGTGCGTCCCACCCGGGTGATCACCGAGAAAAAGGACAGCAGGTCGCCCACCTTGACTGGCTGCTTGAAGATGAATTCGTTGACCGCCACCGTCGCCATGCGCCCGCCCACTTTGCGCGCCGGCAGCACCGCGCCGGCCATGTCGACCTGGGCCATCACCCAGCCGCCGAAGATATCGCCGTTGGCGTTGGTGTCCGAGGGCATGGGAATAACTTTGAGCACCAGCTCCTGGTCGGTCGGCATGGTTTCGGGGGGGGCATCGGACATGGGCACAATCTCCGCTCGGACCTCAGAGCGGACATTGTCTCCCATGCGCCACGCCGGCCACGCACAGCCCCTTCCTTCTCCCACACTCCCGGGCGCCCCCCGAACCGACGGGGCCACCTTGCGCCGGCTGGCGCCCTACCTGCTGGAATACCGCTGGCGGGTACTGGCCGCCCTTGTCTTCATGGTGGGCGCCAAGCTGGCCAATGTGGGTGTGCCGGTCATCCTCAAGGAGATGGTCGATGCCATGACCCCGCGCCTGGGTCCGGCTGCACTGCCCCTGCTGGTACCCGCCGGGCTGCTCTTGGCCTACGGGCTGCTCCGCCTGTCGACCTCTCTCTTCACCGAGCTGCGCGAGCTGGTCTTTGCCAAAGCCACCCACGGCGCGGCGCGCAGCATTGCCCTGCGCACCTTCGAGCATCTGCATGCGCTCAGCCTGCGCTTCCATCTGGAGCGCCAGACCGGTGGCATGACGCGCGACATCGAGCGTGGGGTGCGGGGCATCGAGTCGCTGATCTCCTACTCGCTCTACAGTGTGGTGCCCACCCTGATCGAGGTCGCACTGGTGCTGTCGATCCTGGCGATCAAGTTCGACGTCTGGTTTGCCGGCATCACCGTGCTGGCGCTGGCCATCTACATCGTCTTCACCATCAGCATCACCGAGTGGCGCACCCAGTTCCGCCGCGAGGCCAACGAGTTCGACTCGGCCGCCCACACCCGGGCGGTGGACTCGCTCCTGAACTACGAAACCGTCAAGTACTTCAACAACGAGGCCTTCGAGGCCCGCCGCTACGACGAGAGCCTGGAGCGCCTGCGCCGCTCGCGCCTGAAGTCGCAAACCACCCTGTCGCTGCTCAACACCGGCCAGCAGCTGATCATTGCCATCGCCCTGGTGGCCATGCTCTGGCGCGCGACCCAAGGCGTGGTCGAGGGCCGGATGACGCTGGGTGACCTGGTCATGATCAATGCCTTCATGATCCAGCTCTACATCCCGCTCAACTTCCTGGGGGTGCTGTACCGGGAGATCAAGCAGAGCCTGACCGACCTTGACCGCATGTTCACCCTGATGGACCGGGAGCGCGAGGTTGCCGATGCACCCGGAGCCCAGCCGCTGGCGGGCCTGGATCAGGCCAGCGTCACCTTCGACCGGGTGCGCTTTGCCTACGAGCCCTCACGCGAGATCCTGCACGAGGTAAGTTTCGAAATCCCGGCAGGCAAGACGGTGGCGGTCGTGGGCCCCTCGGGCTCAGGCAAGTCGACCCTGGCGCGCCTGATGTACCGCTTTTATGACGTACAGGCGGGCAGCATCTGCATCGCTGGCCAGGATATTCGCCAAGTCACCCAGGCCAGCGTGCGCCAGGCGATTGGCATCGTGCCCCAGGACACGGTGCTGTTCAACGACACGGTCGCCTACAACATCGCCTACGGGCGTCCCGGCGCCGGCCAGGACGAGGTCGAGGCGGCGGCCCGCGCCGCCCACATCCACGACTTCATCGCTGGCACCCCCGAGGGCTACCAGACCCGTGTCGGCGAGCGCGGGCTCAAGCTCTCGGGCGGCGAGAAGCAGCGGGTGGCGATCGCCCGCACCTTGCTCAAGAACCCGCCTATCCTCATCTTTGATGAGGCCACCTCCGCGCTCGACTCAGCCAACGAGCGGGCGATCCAGGCCGAGCTGCAAAGCGTGGCCCGCAACAAGACCACTCTGGTCATCGCCCACCGCCTGTCCACCGTGGTGGACGCCCACGAAATTCTGGTGATGGACGCCGGCCGCATCGTCGAGCGCGGCAGCCATGCCGAGTTGCTCGCGCGGGGCGGCCGCTACGCCGGCATGTGGGCGCTGCAGCAGGAGCGCGAGGAAGTGCCGGGCTGACGGCCCGCCGGGGCGCCGACCCTGTTCGGGTGCCCGCCGCCCTCTCATAATCGGCCCCATGGAAACCAAGTGGCTCGAGGACTTCGTGAGCCTGGCCGAGACCCGCAGCTTCAGTCGGTCCGCTCAGCTGCGCCATGTCACCCAGCCGGCTTTTTCACGCCGCATCCAGGCGCTGGAGGCCTGGGCCGGCTGTGATCTGGTCGACCGCAGCACCTACCCGACCCGGCTCACCCCGGCGGGTCAGACCCTGTACGAGCAGTCGCTGGAGATCCTCCAGGCCCTTCAAAGCACCCGGGTGATGCTGCGTGGGCAGTCGGGCGCGAACCAGGGTCTGGTGGAGTTCGCCACCCCCCACACCCTGGCCTTCACCTTTTTTCCTGGCTGGATATCGGGCCTGCGCGCAGGCTTTGGCCCCGTCAAGAGCCGGCTGACCGCCCTCAACGTGCACGATGCGATGCTGCGTCTGGTGGAGGGAAGCTGCGACCTGCTGATCGCCTACCACCACGAGGCCCTGCCCCTGCCGCTGGAGGCGGAGCGGTACGAGATGGTCAGCCTCGGTCGCGAGACGGTCGCTCCCTACTGTCGACCCGACGCCGAAGGCCGGCCCACATTTCTTCTGCCCGGACGCGTCAGCCACCCCTTGCCCTACCTGGGCTACGCCAGCGGCGCCTACCTCGCCCAGGTGACTGAGTTGCTGCAACGGCAGGCGCCGACACCCTTGCACCTGGACCGGGTCTACGAAACCGATATGGCCGAGGGACTCAAGGTCATGGCGCTGGAGGGCCACGGCCTGGCCTTCCTGCCCACCAGCGCGGTGCGCGCGGAGTTGGCTGCAGGGCGCCTTGTCCCTGCCGATGAGGGCGGGCTGGGCCCGCTGCGCATGGCGCTCGAGATCCGGGCCTGGCGCCAGAAGCCAGGCCGCGAAGGCGTGCGCCATGTCCAGGGCGCTGCGCAAGCGCTGTGGGACTACCTGGTGGCGCAGGCCCCTGGCTCCGCCGCAGCCGGCTGACTGCTGCTCGCCCGGTGCTATTTCAGTTTCCTGACTGGCCATGCTGACTTAGCATGGGCCATTGCCGCCTCGGCATTAGCGCCGGCGATCGCGCAGACCTACATTGGGCCTACGACTCACTCAGGAGGATGGCCCATGAATGCCGACACCACCGACCGATTTCGCACCGAGCAGGACTTCCTCGGCCCCCGTGACATTCCCGCCGACGCCTACTGGGGCGTGCACACCGCGCGTGCGGTGGAGAACTTCCCGATTTCTGGCACCGCTCTGTCGGCCATGCCCGACCTGATTCGGGCCCTGGCCTTGGTCAAGAAGGCCGCCGCCCGCGCCAATCTCGCCCTGGGCGTGATCGACGCCAAGCGCTTCCATGCCATCACCCATGCGTGCGAGCAACTCTCCGCCGGGCGCTTCCATGAGCAGTTCGTGGTCGACGTGATCCAGGGCGGTGCGGGCACCTCCACCAACATGAACGCCAACGAGGTCATTGCCAATCTGGCGCTCGAGCGCCTGGGCTTTGACAAGGGCCGCTACGACGTGCTGCATCCCAACGACCATGTGAACGCTTCGCAGTCGACCAACGATGTCTATCCCACCGCGGTGCGCCTGTCCCTCTGGTTCGGCATCGACCGGCTGCTGCTGTCCATGAGCCGCTTGCGTGAGTCGTTCGAGCGCAAGGCGACCGAGTTCCATGCGGTGCTCAAAATTGGCCGCACCCAGTTGCAGGATGCGGTGCCCATGACCCTGGGCCAGGAGTTTTCCACCTATGCGGTCATGCTCGAAGAGGACGAGGCCCGGCTGCGCGAGGCCCGGGCCTTGATCCAGGAAATCAACCTCGGTGCCACCGCCATCGGCACCGGCATCAACGCGCCCGCCGGCTACGCCGAGCTGGCCTGTCGGGAGCTGGCCGAGATCAGCGGCATTCCCGTGGTCAAGTCGAAGAACCTGATCGAGGCCACCCAAGACACCGGTGCTTTTGTCCAGCTCTCCGGGGTGCTCAAGCGGGTGGCCACCAAGCTGTCCAAGACCTGCAACGACCTGCGCCTGCTCTCCAGCGGCCCCCAGGCGGGCTTTGGCGATATCAAGCTGCCGCCCCGGCAAGCCGGCTCGTCCATCATGCCGGGCAAGGTCAACCCGGTGATCCCGGAGGTGGTCAACCAGGTGGCCTTCGAGGTGATCGGCAATGACATGACGGTCACCCTGGCCTCGGAGGCCGGCCAGCTTCAGCTCAATGCCTTTGAACCCATCATGGGCTGGAGCCTGTTCAAGAGCATCAAGCACCTGGCCAATGCCTGCGACACCCTTCGCGAGCACTGCGTGGACGGCATCGTGCCCAACTACGAGCTGCTGGCTCGCCGCGTGCGCGAGTCGGTCACCCTGGTCACCGCCCTCAACCCGGTGATCGGCTACGAGAAGGCCGCCCTCATCGCCAAGATGGCCATCGCCACCGGCGGCGCCATCGACGAGGTGGCCGAATCGCTGGGCATCCTGACCCGCGAGCAGATCGAAGCCTTGCTGGTGCCCGAGCGGCTCACCCAGCCCGGGCGGCTGGCGTCCTGAGCTGTCTCCTCTCTCGCGGCCTGGGGGGCTGGCTCGGATGCCTGCCGTGGGTTGCCGTTTGGCATCACCGGGCCAGAACGGTGTCCCGAGCAGCCGGGGCGACTCGCCTACCGCGGGTTTACCCTGTGAGCCCCCTCAGGCGCCGCAACGGCTCGGTGCGAAATGTCCTGTCTTGTGGCGGGATGACTGCAGCCATGCCTAGAATCAGGGTTCTTTCCTTTCACTTTGCAATTTGCACAGGAGATCTTTCATGAAGAAGCATCTGTTGGCCTTCGCGGTCGCTGCCCTTGCTGCCGGTGGCGCCCTCGCCCAGGCCGGTGACACCTTGGCCAAGGTCAAGTCCTCTGGCGTGATCACCATGGGTGTGCGCGATTCCTCGGGTGCCCTGTCTTACACCCTGGGTGACGGCAAGTACGCCGGCTTCCACGTCGAGCTGTGCCAGCGCATCATCGGCAACGTTGAGAAAGCCGTCGGCCGCAAGGTGGATGTGAAGTACCAGTCGGTCACCTCGCAAAACCGCATTCCCTTGGTGCAAAACGGCACCGTCGACATCGAGTGCGGCTCCACCACCAACAACGCCGCCCGTCAGAAGGACGTGTCCTTCGCCGTCACCACTTATGTGGAAGAAGTGCGCATCGCGGTCAAGGCCAACTCCGGCATCACCAGCATCGCCCAGCTGAAGGGCCGCAATGTGGCCACCACCACCGGCACTACCTCGGTGCAGCTGCTGCGCAAGCATGAGCGGGCCAACGGCGTCGACTTCAAGGAAGTGTTTGGCAAGGATCACGCAGACAGCTTCCTGCTGCTCGAGTCTGGCCGCGCCGACGCCTTCGTGATGGACGGCCAGATCCTGGCCGGCAACATCGCCGCGTCCAAGAGCCCGGCTGATTTCCGTATCGTCGGCGAAGTGCTGAGCGTCGAGCCCATCGCCATCATGATCCGCAAGGACGACCCGGCCTTCAAAAAGCTGGCGGATGACACCCTGCGTGACCTGATGAAGTCGGGCGAAATCGCCAAGCTGTATGACAAGTGGTTTGTCCAGCCCATCCCCCCGAAGAACACCCGCGTTGGCCTGCCGGTCAGCGAGGCCACCAAGGCGGTCTGGGCTAGCCCCAACGACAAGCCGGTCGAAGACTACGCCAAGAAGTAAGCTGACGACTTGAGCAAACAAACCCCGCGGCGCCTGGCGTCCGCGGGGTTTGTGTTTTTCGCATCGACGCGTTACAACCGACGACCTTTTTTCCGCGGAGCCGATCCCCCATGACCCTGGACTGGCAGGTATTTCTCACCGACGACGGCGGCGGCCGCACCTATCTCGAATGGATGATGGAGGCTTGGCGTTGGACCCTGGCAGTGGCCGGCGCTTCCTGGGTAGTGGCCATGGTCACCGGAGCCTTCTTTGGCACCCTGCGGACCCTGCCCAACAACCCGTGGCTGGTGCGCCTGGCCAATGCCTGGGTGGAGCTCTTCCGCAACATCCCGATTCTTGTCCAGCTGTTCATCTGGTACTTCGTGGTGCCCAAGATATTTCCCGCCTTTCAGCAGGTACCCGGTTTCTTGCTGGTGGTCTTTGGGTTGGGCTTTTTCACCTCGGCGCGGATCGCCGAGCAGGTGCGGGCGGGCATCCAGTCGCTGCCGCGCGGGCAACGCTACGCAGCCATGGCCATGGGCCTGACCACCACGCAGACCTACCGTTATGTCTTGCTGCCGATGGCGTTTCGCATCATCTTGCCGCCTCTGACCAGCGAGTCCATGAACCTGCTGAAAAACTCATCGGTGGCGTTTGCGGTATCCATCGCCGAGTTGACCATGTTCGCGATGCAGGCCCAGGAAGAAACTTCGCGCGGCATTGAAATCTATCTGGCAGTCACCGGCCTTTATGCCCTCTCGGCCTTTGCCGTGAACCGTATCTTTGCCTACATTGAGCGCAGGGTGCAGGTGCCCGGCTTCATCGTGGCGGGTGGCACCGGGGGAGGGCACTGAGCATGCTGGGCAACCTCGACCTCTCCTTCGTCAGCTGGGACATGCTCAGCAAGTTTGTCCTGAGCGGCTTCATTTTCAGTGTCCAACTGACCATCGTGGCCACGCTGGGCGGCATCTTCTTTGGCACCTTGCTCGCGCTCTTGCGCCTGTCGGGCCGGCCCTGGCTGGTGATCCCCGCCACTTTCTACGTCAACGGCATGCGGTCTATCCCGCTGGTGATGGTGATCCTCTGGTTCTTCCTGCTCGTGCCACTGATCATCGGGCGACCGGTGGGTGCCGAGGCGTCGGCGGTGATCACCTTCATTGCCTTCGAGGCGGCCTATTTCAGCGAGATCATGCGTGCCGGCATTCAGTCGATCCCGCGCGGCCAGGTCTACGCTGGCGAGGCCCTGGGAATGACCTACGGCCAGAACATGCGCCTGGTGGTGCTGCCCCAGGCCTTTCGAAACATGCTGCCGGTGCTGCTCACCCAGACCATCATCCTGTTTCAGGATACCTCTCTGGTCTACGCCATCGGCGCTTACGACCTGCTCAAGGGCCTGGTGACCGCCGGCAAGATTTACGGCCGTCCCGAGGAGGCCTACCTGCTGGCCGCCATCATTTACTTCGTTCTGTGCTTCGGCCTGTCTTGGCTGGTGCGGCGACTGCAAGCGCGCATTGCCATCATTCGCTGAATTTGATTGGGATTTTTGAACATGATCGACATCAAGAACATTTCTAAGTGGTACGGCCCGGTTCAGGTGCTGAGCGATTGCTCGGTGAGCATCAACAAGGGCGACGTGGTGGTGGTGTGCGGACCTTCGGGCTCCGGAAAATCCACCCTGATCAAGACCGTCAACGGTCTGGAGCCCGTGCAAAAAGGCAGCATCACGGTCGATGGCGTGCAAGTGACCGACCCGACCACCAACCTGCCCAAGCTGCGCAGTCGGGTGGGCATGGTGTTCCAGCACTTCGAACTCTTTCCGCACCTGTCGGTGACTGAAAACCTCACCTTGGCCCAAATCAAGGTGCTGGGCCGTACGCCTGATGAAGCCATGACCCGCGGCCTCAAGATGCTCGACCGCGTGGGCCTGATGGCGCACAAGGACAAGTTCCCCGGTCAACTCTCCGGCGGCCAGCAGCAGCGCGTGGCGATCGCCCGCGCCCTGTCGATGGACCCAGTGGTGATGCTGTTTGACGAGCCGACTTCTGCGCTGGACCCCGAGATGGTGGGCGAGGTGCTCGACGTGATGGTCACTCTGGCCAAAGAAGGCATGACGATGATGGTGGTCACCCACGAAATGGGCTTTGCCCGCAAAGTGGCCAACCGCGTCATCTTCATCGACGTGGGCGGCCGCATTCTTGAAGACTGCTCGAAGGACGAGTTCTTCGGCAACCCGGACGCCCGACAGCCCCGGACCAAGGACTTCCTCAACAAGATCCTGGCGCACTGAAGCCCTTTTCTTTGGGGCATTCCTGCCCGATCGCTTGCTCTCATTGCGAAGGGCGCATCCCGATCGCTTTCCATTCTGAGATGTGTTCCTCTCCAATGGCCTGCAACGCGACGGGTAGGCGGTACGGGCGCAGCGGCTTCGATGCGGGGGCCCTTCGGGCTTCCTTGCGGTGCTCGGTCGCCAGAGGAAAGCGTCGGGTGTGCGGCAGGGGTTCGGCGGCGCCTATGCGGGGCCGAGGAACGCAGGTCGACAGGGGCCGAAGAGCGAGGCATGTTTGAGCCCTAAAAGGGCGAGTTTGCCTCGCGTGCCCCTGGCGACCGAGTACCGCAGGGAAGCCCGAAGGGCCCCCGCATCGAAGCCGCCGGGCCCCTGCCGCACACCTGGCGCGCTCCACGCCAACGCCAAGTACCACCAACCACCAACCACCAACCACCACAAACGCCGACCTCCCCACGAATGAGAGAATTGATGCATGTCCCAAGCCGCCGACTCCCTCACCCTGGTCCGCCCCGACGACTGGCATCTGCATTTGCGTGACGGCGACGCCCTCGCCACCACCGTGCCCCACACCGCCGCCCAGTTCGGCCGGGCCATCGTCATGCCCAACCTCAAGCCGCCGGTCACCACCGCGGCCCAGGCGCTTGCCTACCGCGACCGAATTCGCGCCGCCGTCCCCGCCGGGGTCGACTTCGAGCCGCTGATGACGCTGTACCTCACCGACAACTTGCCGCCGGACGAAATCCGCCGCGCCAAGGCCGCGGGCGTCGTCGCTTGCAAGTTGTATCCCGCAGGCGCCACCACCAACAGCGACGCCGGCGTCACCGACATCCGCAAGACCTACGCGACCCTGGAGGCCATGCAGCGCGAAGGCATCCTGCTGCTGGTGCATGGCGAGGTCACCTCCTCCGAAGTGGACCTGTTCGACCGGGAGGCTGCGTTCATCGACGAACAGCTCATTCCCCTGCGCCGCGATTTTCCCGGTCTCAAGATCGTGATGGAGCACATCACCACCCGCGAGGCCGCCCACTATGTGCGCGACGCTGGCGCGCTCACTGCCGCCACCATCACCGCCCACCACCTCTTGTACAACCGCAACGCCATCTTCACCGGCGGTATCCGGCCGCACTACTACTGCCTGCCGGTTCTCAAGCGCGAACTGCACCGCCTGGCCCTGGTCGAAGTGGCCATCTCTGGCAGCCCGCGCTTCTTCCTCGGCACCGACAGCGCCCCGCATGCGGCCCACCTCAAAGAGCATGCAGCCGGGTGCGCTGGCTGCTACACCGCCCCGGCGGCGATGGAGCTCTACGCCGAGGCCTTTGACGCCGCCGGCGCGCTGGACAAACTCGAGGGCTTTGCCAGTTTCCACGGTGCCGACTTCTACGGCCTCCCGCGCAACACCAGCACCCTTACGCTCAAGCGGCAGCCCTGGGCTCTCCCGGAGGACTACGCTTTTGGCCAGGCCCGCATCAAGCCCTTGCGGGGTGGCGAGACGCTGGGTTGGCAGGTGGCGGGCTGAGGCCCGGGCCGGCCCTCCACCGGGTTCTTGCCGCGCGTCACTGGCTTGGCCATGCCCGCCCCATTGACCGACGCGCCCTGGCCCGACATCGCCTGGGCCGATCCCTGGTACCGGCCCTGGCGCGACCTGGGTGAGCCTGCGTATGCACGGGTCGCCCAGGGCCAGGCCGTCTGGCAGGCCTTGGCAGCGGGCCCAGCGTCTCCGGTGGGTTTTGTGTCGCAGGAATCCCTGCCGGAGGGCGTTGCCTACGAGCGTTTCATCTTCGAAGCCCGTCAAGTGCCCACCCGCGAGGGCCTGCATGACTTTTTCAACGGCCTGTCCTGGCAGGCCTTCCCCCTGGCCAAGTCACGCTTGAACGCCCTTCAGGCGGCCGAAATCGCCCGCGATGGTGTGGGGGCAGTGCGCGGCCCGGTGCGGGACGCGATCACCGTGTTCGACGAGAACGGCGCCCTGCTGCAGGCGCCACCTCCCCTGTGGGAGGCGCTACGGGCACGCCAGTGGCAGCGCCTGTTCGTGACGCTGCGGCCCCTGTGGCGGCACGCCCGCCTGCTCGTCTTCGGCCATGCCCTGCTTGAAAAGCTGGTCGCGCCCCGCAAGGACATGACCGCCCATGTCTGGTGCGCTGACGCCCCCCTGGGTGGGCTTGCCGACGCGCCCCCGGGCGGGGTCCTCCCTGCCGGCCTCATGTCTGGCCTCATGGCCGACCGCGCGGCGGCAGACGCCTGGCTGGCCCAGGTCTTTAGCCCCGAAGCGCTGCAGACCAAGCCCTTCACGCCGCTGCCCTTGCTGGGCCTGCCCGGTTGGTGGTCCGCTAATGAGGACCCCTTGTTCTACAGTGACGCCCGCGTGTTCCGTCCGCCGCGCGGCGGCGACCCGGGCACCCCGGCGGATGCCGGGCCAAACGGTCGGTAAGTCCCGCCATGCCGCTAGCAGCACCGTGGGCCAAGTCTTCTTCGTGAAGCGGCAAAACCCCTAGAAAACGGGGCAGTTTGCTTGCAATCTGCCGGGCCAGCCTTATCTTCTCCCGGGGTGCGGCCCTTTGACCGCATGCTTCTGTCGGAGACCGAATGAAACGCATTCTTCTGTTCGTTGCCACCAACCTTGCCATCGTGCTGGTCCTGGGCATCGTCGCCAGCCTGCTGGGCGTGAACCGCTTCCTCACGGCCAACGGGCTGAACCTGGGCGCCTTGCTGGGCTATGCCCTCATCATGGGCTTTGGTGGCGCCTTCATCTCGCTGCTGCTGTCCAAGCCGATCGCCAAGTGGAGCTCCGGCGTGAAGCTCATCACCGGCGATGAGGGCGCCGACCAGCGCTGGATCGTCGAGACCGTGCGCCGCTTCTCCGACAAGGCTGGCATCGGCATGCCCGAGGTCGGCATCTTTGAAGGCGAGCCCAACGCCTTCGCCACTGGCGCGTTCAAGAATAACGCCCTGGTCGCGGTGTCCACAGGCCTGTTGGAAGGCATGACCCGTGAGGAGATTGAGGCTGTCATCGGCCACGAGGTGGCCCACATCGCCAACGGCGACATGGTCACCATGACCCTGATCCAGGGCGTGATGAATACCTTCGTTGTCTTCCTCTCGCGCGTGATTGGCTACGCGGTCGACAGCTTCCTGCGCCGCAATGACCAAGAGAACACCGGCCCTGGCATCGGCTACTGGGTGACCACCATCGTGCTGGACATCGTGCTGGGCTTTTTGGCGGCCATCATCGTGGCCTGGTACTCGCGCCAGCGCGAGTTCCGCGCCGACCGCGGCGCCGCGCAACTGATGGGGCAGCGCCAGCCCATGATCAACGCCCTGGCTCGCCTGGGTGGCATGGTGCCCGGCCAGCTGCCGCAAGGCCTGCAGGCCTTGGGCATCACCTCGGGCGTGGGCAAGCTGTTCTCCACCCACCCGCCGATCGAAGAGCGCATCGCTGCTCTCCAGCAGCGGGGCTGATCACTTCAGGCCGTAGCCCATTGTCTGCGGCAGCCAAAGCACGATCTGTGGAAACAGGGTCAGCGCCAGCAGCAACAGCAGCAGCATGACCAGGAAGGGCCACCCTTCCTTCATCATCTCGCCGATCGGAATGCCTGTGAGTGCCTTGGTCACGAACAGCAGCATTCCGAACGGCGGATGGATGAGCCCGATCATCATGTTCAGGACGACCAGCACGCCGAAGTGCACCAGGTCAATCCCCAGTGACTTGACCGCGGGCAGCAGCATGGGCACAAAAACCAGCAGCAGCACCGACACGTCCAGAAAGCAGCCCAACACCAGGAAGAGCAAGTTGACCAGCAGCAGGAAGCTGGTGGGCGTCAGTTGCATGCCCTGCACCCAGGCGGCCATCGCCTGCGGCACGCCCTCCGCGGTAAAGGCGTAGTTCAGGATGAAGGACCCGGCCAGGATCATGGTGATCACCGCGCTTGCGCGCGTCGACTCCAAGACCACGCCCCAGAATTTGCGCAAATTCAGTGCGCGGTAGACCACGGTAGCCAGCAACAGGGCATGGACGGCGGCGACCGCGGCCGCCTCGGTGGGCGTGAAGGCGCCTGAATAAATCCCTCCGAGCAAGACGATCGGCATCGAAAGGGGGAGGGCGCCGCGAAACAGGATGGCAGGCCATTCACGCAGAGGCACTGGTTCGTCGCGCGGCATGTTGCGCTTGACCGCGATGAAGTGCACCACCACCATCATCAGCAAAGCCATCAGCACCCCGGGCACCACGCCAGCCAGGAACAGTGCGCCGACCGACGCGCCCGAGACCAGGGCATAGATCACCATCGGGATCGAGGGCGGTATCACCGGCCCCAGGGTGGCCGAGGCCACGACCACAGCTGCCGCGAAGCCCCGGCTGTACTCGGGCTTTCGCAGCATCTGCTTGATGGTCACCAGGCCGGGCCCTGCGGCGTCGGCGATGGCGCTGCCGCTCATGCCCGAAAACACCACCGACACCAGAATGTCCACCTGCGCCAGTCCGCCGCGCATCCGGCCTACGAGGATGCGGCAGAAATCGAAGATCCGCTCGCTCACCGTCCCCGCGTTCATGATGTTGGCGGCAAAAACGAACAGAGGCACCGCCAGCAGCACATAGCTGTTGTACAGGCCGTTGCCCACCTGCTCGGCCATCAAGCCCAGGTCCTGGCCCTTGGCGATCAGGTAGCCGATGCCAGCGGCCAGCATGGAAAAACCGATCGGCATGCGCAGCAGGATGCCGCCGGCCAGCACGCCGACCAGGATGTACAGGGGCGTCATAGGCGCAGCTCGGTGTCCAGCCCTTGTCCGCGCAGCGCCTGCCAGATTGCCCAGGCCGATCGCAGCGCCAAAGCCACCAACAGCAGCACGAAGGGCATGAAGACCCACATGAAGGGTAGGCCCAGGACCGGTGTTCCTTCCCGGGCCATGAAGGTCACGTAGTCCCAGGTCGCCGGCAGGGCCCAGAGGGACAAACCGCCGATCACCGAGTGGCCGACAACGGTCATCGCCTGCCGCCCGCGGCGTCCCACGCTGTTCCAGAGCAGGTCGAACACGACATGCTCACGCGCGGGCACCATCACGGCGGCGCCCCAGAGAATCACCCAGACATACAAGACAACCGCGGCCTCGTCGGTCCAGGCCAGCGGCTTGTTGAATCCGAAGCGGGCCGTGATCTGAACCAGGAACACGACGAACAGCACCAGGAACAGGCCGCCGCCCACACCATTGGCGAATCGTTGCAGCCAGGTCCTCATGCGGGCGGAGTGCTTGGTGCCGAATCAGCGGGTGTTGTTGATGCGATCGACCAGACCCCTGGGCCAGACCTTGGCGTATTCGGAGTTCTGGTAAGTCGCCTGGACCGCCTTGCGGAAGGCATCGAGGTCGGGGGTGGTGACTTGCAGGCCTTCTTTCTTGAAGAAGTCCACGATTTGGGCCTCTTCCTTGATGCGGTTCTCGTTGTTGTACTGGGCTGCCGCATTGGCGGCAGCGGTCACCTTGGTGCGCTGAGCCGGCGTCATCGCGTTCCAGGCCTTGTTGGAGACGGCGATGAAGATGCCGTCGACCAGGTGGTTGGTCAGCACCAGCTGCTTGGTCACTTCGTAGAACTTGGCGGCGCGCACGGTGGGCAGGGGGTTGTCCTGGCCGTCGATGGTGCCGGTCTTGAGGCCCAGGTACACCTCGCCGAAAGCCAGCGGCGTGGGCGTGGCCCCAAGGGCCTCACCCAGGAACAGCCATTCCTTGGACCCAGGCATGCGCAGCTTCACGCCCTTGAGGTCGGCCGGCGTCCTGACGTTGCGCGCCTCGCGCAGGTTCACCTGGCGGGTTCCCAGGTAGATGGTGGACAGCGGGCGTACCTCCATCTTCTCGACGACCGACTTGAACAGTTCCTCGCCGATCGGGCCGTTGAACACCTTCTGCTGGTGGGCCGGGTCGCGAATGATGTAGCCCGCTGTGAAGACCGAGAACTCGGGCACCAGCTTGGCAATATCAAAGGCCGAGATCGAGGACAACTCGAGGTTGCCGCGGGCCATGGCGGCCGGCTCCGTGCCCTGCTTGAACAGGGTGGCGTTGAGGTTGATCTGCACGTCGAACTCGCCCGGCGCGCTCTTGTCCAGAGACTCCTTGAACACCGTCCACATCTTGGCGTGCCAGTCGTCCGGCACCGCGGGGGTTGAAATGCGCAGGACCATCTTTCCAGCAGATTGGGCATGGGCGGCGGGCAGGCCAGCGGCCAGCAGGGCCAGGCCGGCTGCGCCGGCGAGCAGGCTGCGGCGAACAATATGCTTCATGGAGTCTCCTGTTCTTGGGGGGCGGAATTTCCGGTGGACACGGCGCGCCAGTGCAGGCCGTCAGTCGGGGTTTGGCGCCGAGATCGTAGGCCCACCCGCGGCAGATTCCCATTGGGCCAAACCCGCGTGGCGATCCGGCCGATTCACGCGAGGATCGAGGCCTTCCCCTCTCAGACCCCCTTCATCCCGTGACCGTGAACCGCCCACCGATGACCGGCATCTGGCCGGCCCTGATGACGCCCCTGCGACCCGACCTCTCGGTCGACCATGCCACTTTCGTGGACCATGCCCACGACCTGATCGCGGCTGGCTGTTCTGGCGTGACTCCGTTTGGGACCACGGGGGAGGGGCCCTCTTTCTCGGTGCAGGAGCGCATGGATGCCGTCGACGCACTGGTGCGCGGTGGGGTGCCGCCCGCCCGCATCCTCGTGGCGACGGGCTGCGCCGCCTTGCCGGATACCGTGACCCTGACCCGCCACGCCACCGACCTGGGCGCCGCCGGATGCCTGATGCTGCCGCCCTTCTTCCTCAAAGGCGTACCCGACGCAGGAATCGTCGACGCCCACCGGTGGGTGATCGACCGGGTGGCCGACCCGCGGCTGAAGGTGATGCTCTATCAGTTGCCCCAGGTCACCGGCGTCACCTTGAGCCATGACGTGATCCGCACACTGCTGGCGATGTACCCGAACACCTTCATCGGCCTCAAGGACAGCCAATGCCAGCGTGAGCCTTCCCTGGCCTTTGCCCGCGCCTTCATGCCGCCGCTGCAGGTTTGGGTGGGCAATGAGCCGGACATTCCGGCTCTGGCCGCCGTTGGTACCCTCGGCGCCGTGAGCGGCATTGCCAACCTCATGCCGCGACTGGTGCAGCGGCTCGTGGACGACCATGCCAGCGCCCAGACTGCGGGCCGGCTTGCGCGTGTGCAGGAACTTCTGACCATTCTGGGCGGCTACAACATGACCGCGGCCTTCAAGGGGCTCATGGCGCTCAAATCCGGCCACGAGGGCTGGCTGCGTGTGCGCCCACCGCTGGTGGCGCTGGACGCTGCTGAATTCAAGCGCTTGCAGGGGCAGTGGCAGGCCTTCGGCCTGGACCCGGAGCGGGAGTAATCGCCCGGGCGCTCCTCAGGCGGCCACCGCCAGTCGTTCGCGTGCCACCGCCTCGCCAACCTTGATGCCATCCACCCCCGCCGAGAGAATGCCTCCGGCATAGCCCGCACCCTCGCCCGCAGGGTAGAGGCCGCGCAGGTTCAGGCTTTGGTAGTTCTCGCCGCGGGTGATGCGCAGCGGCGCCGAGGTGCGCGTCTCCACCCCGGTGAGCACCGCGTCGTGGCGGTCAAAGCCGGCGATCTTGCGGCCGAAGAGGGGCAGGGCTTCGCGCATCGCTTCGATCGCGTAGGCGGGAAGTGCCTGGTGCAGGTCGCCCAGCTTCACGCCCGGCTTGTAAGAGGGCAGCACCTCGCCGAATTTGGTGGAGGGCCGGCCGGCGATGAAGTCGCCCACCAGCTGGCCCGGGGCCTCATAGGTCGAGCCGCCCAGCACATAGGCGCGCGACTCGAGCTCGCGCTGCAGGCGCATGCCCGCCAGCGGGTCATCTCCGGGGTAGTCGCGCGGGTCAATCCCCACCACGATGCCGGCATTGGCATTGCGCTCGTTGCGCGAGTACTGGCTCATGCCGTTGGTGACCACCCGCCCGGGTTCGGAGGTGGCAGCCACCACCGTGCCACCCGGGCACATGCAAAAGCTGTAGACCGCGCGGCCATTGCTCGCGTGATGCACCAGCTTGTAGTCGGCCGCGCCCAGCAGCGGGTGTCCGGCGTGCCGGCCCCAGCGGGCGCGGTCGATCATGCCCTGCGGATGTTCGATCCGAAAGCCGATCGAAAAAGGCTTGGATTCGAGGAAGATGCCGCGCGCGTGCAACTGCTCGAAGGTGTCACGCGAGCTGTGACCCAGGGCCAGCACCACCTGGTCGGCGCGCAGTTCAGTCACCTGGCCACCCGCCTCGCCACTGGACTGATCCACCACCTTGAGACCGCGCAGGTGTCGGTTTTCTCCCTCTCCCTCGATGATGAAGTCGATCACGCGCTGCTGAAACCGGACCTCGCCGCCCAGCGCGATGATCTGCTCGCGCAGGTTCTCCACCACCTTGACCAGCTTGAAGGTGCCGATGTGCGGGTGGGCCGCGTAGAGAATTTCTTCTGGTGCGCCAGCCTTGACGAATTCGTCCATCACCTTGCGCCCCAGGTGGCGCGGGTCCTTGATCTGGCTATAGAGCTTGCCGTCGGAGAAGGTGCCCGCTCCGCCCTCGCCAAATTGCACATTGCTCTCAGCTTGCAACAGGTTCTTGCGCCACAGGCCCCAGGTGTCCTTGGTGCGCTGGCGCACCGCCTTGCCGCGTTCGAGGACGATGGGTCGCAGGCCCATCTGCGCCAGCACCAGGGCGGCAAAAATGCCGCAGGGGCCAAAGCCCACCACCACCGGGCGCGGTGCCTGCGGGTGGTCCAGTGCCCACCCGGCAGCGGCGTCTGGGGTGACTGGCGCGTGCCATGCCATGTCGGGCGTTATCCCGATGTTCGGCCGGCCCGCCAGTTGCTGCAGCACCGCGGCCTCCTGCGACGGATCGGCCAGGGTGATGTCGACGATGAATACCGCCATCAGCTCGGCCTTGCGGGCGTCGAAGCTGCGCTTGAAGACGTGGATATCTGCCAGTGC
>JACCDP010510312.1_pt1 | contig 35352 bp, 31 predicted proteins | sample 7445841 | NCBI WGS metagenome assembly JACCDP01 (sample SAMN15323441, study PRJNA562643) | freshwater metagenome | isolation source: river surface water | place: USA:Blue River Watershed | collected 2017-08-17 | reverse complement strand
GCAGGAGCAGGAGCAGGAGCAGGAGCAGGAGCAGGAGCAGGAGCAGTACCCCCAGGTATCACAGGTGTAGGTGTTGTTCCAGTTGATATGTCACTTATTCCAACCAAACCTCCAGAAGGAGAAGTGCTATATTGACCACTAGATACAGCAGTGGCTGCATTCATAGCCTCATTTAAAGCATCACCTTCATCAATTTTTGCATCTTCTGGAGCTATTTTCTTTAAAACTCCTAATAATTTTTCTTTATGATCCGTAAATTTGTTATCATCTAATTTTTTAAAATATTGAACAATAAATTTATTAATTTCTTGTGAAGACTCACTATATTCAGCAATATTACGATTTGCCCTATATGTAGATAAATTTCTTAATGTGTCTAAAATAGAAGATAATGTATTCTGTGTGTCAGAAATAATTTTCCCCAAATCTTCACGCAATTTAGCAGCTGTTCTTGGATTAATTCTCTCCCAAGCTTGTAACGCCTGACCTTGCTCTGTAAAAGTCGCATATAACCAATCAGAAAATCCAGCTTGCTTGTAAATTCCATCAATAGGATAATAAGATCTTTTAACCCTGCGTAATGACTCAAAATAAGACTTATCTATCTCGCTTAAATTAATAACAGGTGAATCTTTAATTAATTTATCAATATAAACTAATTTCGCCACCAACTGATCAATATAAGATACGCATACTGCATAATTTTTACGATTATAACTAGATCTAGCATTGTCTAATAATTTTGTAGCAGATACAAATCCGCCATATACAACACCATCTCCTACTTGCTGACCTAATAACGTAGAACGTATGCGATCATCTAATAATCGAATTTGCAACATGTATTGACGAACAGTCATATTCGACTCTTCTACCATCCTGCCGCCAATATCTAAAAATTCTTTAGCACGATCTTTTAAGGATCTTTTTTGAGAAAATTTTTCCATAAACACCCTAAAATAAAACTAAATATATACAATACTAATAGTATAGTTGACAAAGTTAATTAACTTTGTCAACATTTAACTATATTCTAAATTGTTTATGGTGCCGTTGGTCCCGGAAGTTCCGGAGGTGCCCCTAAATCTGGTAAACCTCCTGGAGGCGCCTCTCCTGGTAACGGTGGCGCCCCACCACCTTCCCCTCCACCCTCTTTTGGTTTTTTGTCTGCAGGCTCAGGAATCTCATCCTCTTCATCAATTGATCTTAAAGAATTTAAATCTAATGCCTCTAAAGCCGCCTTCTCTTTCTTGAAAATCTCATTTTGAATCGCCTCTTTGCGCATCTTTCTTACCTCATCCTCAAACTCTAAACCTAAAGAATAATACAATGTATGTAATGATGCCCTCTTTTGATCGCCTTCACCTTGAGTTAAACCAGAAATAGTATTTATATAATCGCCCGTATCAAATAAAGACATGTGATTCCATGTTACCTCAGGAATAATTAATTGCTTCTCTCCTCCCGAATAATCATAAAATTCTTGTATCTTAGATATAGGTGCAAAAATCTTTCTCTTTAACCAACTAGATAACATATTCCTAAATTGCATATAACGCTGACGTAATACGTCCAATGCTACACCACCGTTTGCATATGTAGTATCTGCCCCACCATCCATAATCACCGATGGTACCTGCAAACCTGTATAAATCTCTTTGATCAATTGTGTTATGTCTCCAGAAATATCATAAATTCCAGAACCATAACCAACTCTCTCTACTGCCACCCCTTCATGCGTAAATACTTTAAAATCCTTGTCATATTGCGCTTCTTCAAAAATATTGCGCCATGCCTCTAGATCAGCAAAGGTGGGCTTGAAGTCCGCTGAACCTATCTTGACTAGGGTCAATGGATTTATCATATTATCCGCTTGAGCGTACTTGGAGTTACCTTGAATCGTAATTTTCCCATTGCGTCGGGTCACAAACAATCCAGTTGGTACCTCAAAACACCAGACTATACCAGTGTAGTCTTTTTCTACAATTCTGGCCCCACCACCATTGTTATTCTTTTTTGGTAAAGAACTAACATTTGGCTCAACTCCATAATTTGTATCTGACCACATAACAATATATTCTGTTACAATTCTTTTATCAGATTTTGCAGCCGTACTAACACAAATATTTGGTACATAACCTAATTTATAAACAAGCTCATATACATCGTCAGCTAATTGCTTAGAAACAGTAGAGTATCTATAATTTTTAGATCCAGTACCGTATTTACTAAATCCTTCAGTACCATCACCTTTTACTAATGCCTCTAATAAAATAGACATTAATTCTGGTTTTAGTTCAAGTGTCCATCTAGGTAATTTTTTAAAGTGAGAAGATACTTGGTTATTTGTCCCTAACTCATTTGCAAAATGAGCAACAATATCTTTTCCATGAATTGATACGCTCCAAATTTCTTTTGGAGTCAAAGCAGAGTATCCTGCTCCTGCAGTTTTAATAAAATGATTTGCTTTTTTACCCATAAAAGTTGCAAATTTAGAAAATGCATCTTTCATATCTTGATAACAATCGCTAGAAGTTAATTGATTAACAGAAATAATTGCATCATATCTTCCATTTTCAAAATTAGAATAAATACAGCCCTCAGATGCCAAATAGCCTAATACTTTTAAATATAAGTCTGTGGGAATATTGTGCCCACAAACATTAATTAATTTAGGATCATTAGTTAAATTAAAATTAGCTTTAGAACTTAACTTATAACCCTTCTTTTTACTTAAAAGAGAAGATGCTGTTCTTTTTTCAAAATTACCCCATTTACCATTAGTTTTTTCTTTTACCCACATCTTGTGATTAGGCGTAACTAAACAGTCTACCTTATTGCCAGTAAAATGAAGCATCTTGCCTTCGTAATGCGACATGTGCATCTCAATTGGTGCATGATACTCTACCTGATTGTTTTGCGGATTCACACATGCTACCTTGAACCCTTCCTTCATTGACAATATTTTAATACTGTCTGGGCTCATATTTTTACTGTCTAGGTTCAAAGATACCCCGTTAACAAAATTTGGATTAGTGTTCAAATCTGAGGTAAAATGCAGTAAATCAGTGATTTTCTTGAATCCTTTGTCTGTCAAGACTTCTGTATCTTCTGAATAACACTCCCTTAATTTATCAAATAACATAAGCTGCCTGAACACACATACAGGTAAACCGGTTCCTCTAATTTCGTATGGGCTGATTCTACGGGCCAAGTGTGAGATATGATAATTTTCTAATGGAATATTATCTCCACGTTTTACTGCATCGATGATATGTTGATTGAGTTGTTTTTTCTGTTCGATATCAGCGGGTTTATTGGAGAAGATAATTTTCTTTAGATTTTCATCTGGGCGGAGCATGATGAGTGGTTCATTGGCGACTACAGTACGTTTAACTACCATATAGTCTGGATTTTGGATTAATAATCTATCCCATTTACCTTTGGACTCATTTAATTCTGCATATACGAAGGATTCTCCTAGAAGCCAATATTCTTGGGCTATTTGAACGCAGATGTTCATAAGATCTAGTTCTTCGATCATATCGTTGAAGAATTTTTCTATTTCTTTATTAGGGCATTTAATATTTAATTTACTAATAGGATAAGTGCTATGTAAGTTAATAGCATTATGAACGAATGGGTTTAAAGCATAAAAGCTACGACACCAGGCATTAATAGTTGCGCGATCTCTCGGAAGATTAAGATTGCTATTAAGCCATAGAGGAGAGTAGACTTCAGGAGTTTGTTTAACAGATTCTCCATTACCTCCACGGAAACCTCCTCCACTAATAACTTGTGCTGTTTTTTTAATACCAACAGAAGAAACTACGTTTGAATTTTGGGTTGGACCATTTTCTTTAGAGGGGGATGCGGATCCATCTCTAAAGAAGCCTTGTTCTACTTCATTGGCTAAACCATCTTTTCTAAATTGAGAAACAGTTTGAGCCATTAGTGCGCTGACTTGAGGCACTTGAGATTTACTTTGTAGATATTGTTCTGAATTGGATGGTCCTATCCAATTTTTTCCATTTTTTGATATTGGCATGAATCCTCGATTAATCGAATTGCACTTTTATATGCAGTATAAATAATATATCTCAATCGTCAACAAGTTAATTATTTTAGAAGCAAAATTAACTATTTCTGCTTTTTAAATAATTGCAATTAAAGCACAATAGCTGAAAGTTATCTTTTGGATAAAGATTGGTATTTAGCCAGGCGTATATATTTTTAATTTTTTTACGATGGATGGCGCCATCATTATTAATATGATCAATTGTTAAAAACTCTAATTTAGAGCATTTACAATTATTACAGACATTATTATAATGTTGATAAGCTTTTAATTTTAAATTAATTTGATAATTAACTTTTTGTTTATTATGGCACAGGTTGCAAACATATTTTTTTGCATTATTAGATCCGCAATATTTACAACATTTATTTATTAAATAATGATAGTTAGTTATCAGTAAACTATATTTAGTCATTGAATGTTGGCAATTACAATTAAAGCACAGAAGTCTGATATTGTTAGGTTTATGTTTATGAACATATTTATAAAAATTTGAACCTGAATCTGTTGTTAACACAGATTTTCTATGTTGTCTACCATTTTTATTAATATGATCTAAAGATAGTTTTTGATAGTCTGATTCATTGCATAATTGACATTTGCCGCCATAGTAATCAAAGATTTGATGTTTGATTAATGTTCGGTTTTCTTTTAAGGAAAATAAGTATTGAGATTTTTTAAGTTGATATCTTTGATTATTATCTTGTTGAACGCAAAATTTGCAGATTAATTGATTTCTTTTCCTTCTACTGGATAACCAATTTTCATCAGTCAATATCTGAGAGCATTGATTGCACTGCATGATTAAAATTTTCTAGGAATGTAGCCGGTTAAAATCATTGGTTTTCTTAATTCTTCAAAAGATTTTTCTTTATAAGCTGGGTTGGTATGAGTAAACCCTTTGGTAATTAAAAATTTATAAGCAAGGTAAGCATTGAGCAAAGCCATAAATCCATCGTTTGGGGTGCCACCTTTTACATAATGGACTGTAGGATCACCGCCACGGGAGATAGAGGGTCTAATTTCCATACTGGCGCAATGGTCTACTAGCCAAGCTATTTTTTCATAATCACCAAAAGGAAGCTTAACCATTCCTTTTTTCATTTGTTCATATAATTCGCCAATATAATGATCTCTTTCAAAGACTAGTTCTTTAGGATATGCTTCTTGGTTAAATTTAACATAATTATTTACTTTATTATGGGCTCTAGAAACGATATATCGATCGCCATAGGTATTATGCATTACTTCAGAAAAGTCATTAGAATAGCCAATATCTCCAATAGCCAAATTAATACTATATTGTCTCATTAATTGATCAATAATACCTTTTTTGCTTTCGAAGTCATTTCTTCTAAATTTAGTGGCAAATTCTACTGACAACAATCCTGGACCTTTTGCCACTAACACAACTGCAGTAGAAAAAGACTGACCTCCTTTAGCTTGTTCTGGGTTAGCTAATTGTTCTAAATCGGCACGGGCACCATAGTCGATACCTAATACTACAATTTCTTCTTCTCCTGGAGAGATTCTAGCTTTAAATTTACGACCAGGTTCTCCACAATGTTCTCTAATTTCTTCAACTGTAATAGGGCTACTATCTCCTTGGAAGAACTCTCCTAATACTTCATTTTGATATAATCGTTCATTATTGACAGGATGGTTTCCTGGTTTTTCGTTTAAGATATCTTCTTTAGTAAAGAATGGCATATATAATTGGTTAATATGAAAACCAATCATTTTACAATCTTCATCTGTTTCAGGTTTTAAAGCTACCCATTTACCATTTTCTGCAGCTTCTCTTTTATCTTGTTCATGACCGCAGTGTGTACATTTTACAATGTAGCCATGCAACCATATTGTTTCCCATTCATCAGAGCCTGGGGTATATAATGGAAAATGTTTTTTGCATTGAGCGCAGCCTAGATAATAATACTGTTGAGTGGATGTGACCCATCTTTTATAATATCCAGAACCTTTACGACGAGGGGTGCCGAAAAATACTTGAACTCCTTTATTTCCATATTTGGCGGTAGTTAAAATTTTTAGAGCATTACCAATGGCATGATCTGGAGTTCTTTGACATTCGTCGATGAACATAACATCAGCGGTTCTACCGATCAAACGATCTGCATCTAGACCTGTGGATTCAATCCACAAATGGTTTCCGTTTACAAATTGTTTAAAATGAAGTGAATCATTGGTAGATGAGGAGGTATCCAACAAGGATTGCATATAAGATTTAGGTTTTAAAGCTTTTTTATCTAATTGATCTTCTAATTGAATAGAAGAGTTAATCATATGACTTAATTTTGTTTTAGAATAGGCGGCAGCCAACTCTAATTGGGGAAAAGTATGAATAATACGAATAGGCGGTCTATTACCTGTACCAAATAATCCGCAACCCATAAAATACATTTCTAGGGCACTTGCCATAGTAGTTGCACCTACCTGACGACCTTTAACTATAATAACTGGTTTAGAGTTTGGCTCTAATGCTTTAATTCCAATATACCTATAAATATCAGAAAATGGTTTATATCCATTTCCATTAATTCTAAATGGTTTGCCATCTAAAGTAAGATACTTTTCGCAGAAATTAACTGGGTCAATGCTGAGAAGCTGTTTTTTTAATTTGTTGAATAATTCAACATTTTCTTTATTCATAATTTATAATATATCTTTACAAAAGAAAAAAGTTCTTATTCAAGAAATAAGAACTTTTAATGCAAAATTTTATATATCAAATTTTGGCAGGCATTAAGCTGTAAAACATATCTGTATTCGCGGCATCAAAATCAAAGTCATTACCAATATCTAACGACCCAATATCTCTGTAATCATCTGTATCATCTACTTGATTTTTTTCTTTTTCTTTTTGATTTAGTTTAAAAATATATTTAACTAAATTAGGATCTTCTAAGTATTTGTCAGATAGATTATATCTAGATAAGGCGCCTCTTAGTTTTTCTTGAATAGAAAGTATGCTTAAATTACCTCTATGATTATTAATTAAGCTCTCAATGGCTAGTTTGGCAGGTTCTTTTACGTGTTCTAACTGAAGTAATAAAGGAGTATCAGATGAATCATTAGCTGTTCGTTGTATTTCTGCTACTTTTTTTTGCAACTCTTCTTTTTCTGACATCTTTACATTATTTAAATAATTAGTCAAACCGCTGCGTTGCATCATATCTTCTACAGCGGCAGATACTGAAGTATGTTTAGATTTTGATTTATTATTAACAACAGAGTTAATTTGATCAAATAAAGACTGATCTACTCTGCGTGGCTGAACTGCATTTTTCTGTAAATTTTTTTCAAATTGTTTTAACCAATAGTCATCACTAATACAGGCATCTTTTTCGCGGTCAACAACTGATTGATATCTAGAATATTTGTTCGACATAATCATCCCTTATAGTTGCTTGCCCAATCAATTCCATCGCTGCTAGATACTTCCAGCGCATCTTCAGGAGTATATCCACGATCTTGACGGAAAGCATAGCCCATATCTTCAAGCAATTGTCTTACTTCAGCTTGTTCACGAACACTAAGCTTGTATAGTTTAACTTGTTGATCATAAATTCTTTCAATATCGTGACCGGCAGATACCATACCATTAACACATACTCTAGCAATTCTAGAAATTAATAAAGGTACTGTAACAAAAACGCCTTGTACACCTGTAATTTTTTGAGCTTCTTTTACAAACCCTAAAGGATAACCTAATTCTGCTTTTTTCTTTCTTTTTCTTTTGCTAGTTTGCTTAACTTTATCAAGTCTTTCTTCTAATCTAGATAATCCATCATCAATTTTAGATCTAACTTCTTCTATTTTGTTAGCATCTAAATCTCCATCTAGATCTAATCTCATAGCTTTAGAAATTTCAGTATCTAATTTTTCTAAATAAGAAATAGCTCTTTCTAATCCGGCAGTATCCATACCAGAATGGCGAGGTACGCCATCTATTCTTTCTTTAATCCATATGACAAAACCTTTTGGACCTCTTTTTTCCCAATCCCAACGATCTTGTTTCATTTTTAAATCATTTGTGTCTGATTTTTCTTTTTTATCATCATCATCTTCTTCCACTTCTTCTTCATGTACTTCTAAAGGAGGAAGATTATTACCTGCACCAGGTATTTCATCTAATTCTACATTAATATTAATATCTACATGTTCAGGATCGTTAATAACTACTCCTTGCATGGCATTGCCATGAGGATCTTCAATTTCTACCATCTCTTCCATATGAGGGTGTGAATGCTCCATAGGCATAAGAGATGGAGAGACATTTCCTGTAAAAGAAGGATCCATAACAACAAGTTCTTGAGCAATTGTACTAAATGACATTTAAGTACCTCTACAAATAAATTTTATAATAAATTTACCATTTTATTCAGTGAAAAAATATTTTTTACTTATAAAAAATATCTAATAACATATTGTGTTATGCATAATTATACAAACCACATTTTATTATACAGAGTATTTCCTGAGTCAGTCACATCATAATCTGGATTCAAATCAAAAACAGTTCTATCTGCATCTAAATCTTCTTCTGGATCAAAGCCATTTTGCAATAACAAATCTGGCTCTTTAGGAGATAATATAACCAATAATTTATCTAAATAAGGCGTAGCATCTTCTACATAATCTCTTCCAAAATTTAATTTGTCTGGAGATTTGCCTTCAAAATCATACAGCGGTAAATATTCGTCCAGATAACCACCAATTGGGACAGAATCACTATATGACCCAGATTCTCCTAAAATGCTACCAGACTGAATCATATCATCAATAGAAAAATCAATACTATTTTTTACCAACGAATTTAATAATTCAAGTCTTGATTTTATTTTCTTTTTTCTAAATTTACCTTTAAAAGAATCTTTAGCTTTATATTTATTTTTTTTACGCTTCTTTTTTAAAAAATTTTTTACACTCTTATCATTCATCAATGAATGATACCCGGCACCAGGAGTATGTTTGCCTTTTGTTTCATATAAATCATAATTTTTAAAAAAAGGCTGCACAAAACGAGGTCTTACCAAAATGCTTTTTTCTGGTTTATATTGCTGTTTTTTAGGAGTAGGCTGCTCCGTTCCTTGAAAATATGAGTGTTTATTTTTTAGCATTGGAGCCCTTTAAGTACTGTAAATAAAAAGGATAAATAATTTCAGTAATCGGTATCCGATTCCATAAATTCATTTTAGTTACATAATAAGAAGCTTTTTCACCATCTAAATTAAAAGCAATATTTAATTTATCAGAAATAAAAGTAGGGCTAACTGATTCAAAATCTATTTTTTCCATATTGTTATTTACATAATCTATAATAGATTGATCAATATCAAAATTTAATTTAGCAGCTAGATAGATAGCTCTAAAAATTCTTTTTTCTTTATTTAAGAGAGTAATTTCTGGAGCTAAACAAGTTTTAATTTTTTTATCTTTAATATCTTTAAACCCTTGATTAGTGGGATCAATCAAAGTAGTAAGATTAAAATCCATTAATAAAGCGTTGCAAGTAAAATCCCTACTAAAAGTTTCTTTTCTAATATTACTAGGATTATTAATTTTTAAAGACTCTAATATTTTATCTATATTAGGAGTATTGTAATTAGAAGAAAAATCTATTTTTAAGTTGCCCAGAAAAATAGAACTATGTCCATCTGACATAATTTTTCTTTTTATATTGTATTTTTCTTTTAATTTATCAAATAGTTTTAAAGAAACTATATCAATAGTCTTATCACCTGTCGTTAGATCTAGGTCTTCTATTTTATACAATCTATTCATGTATCTATCACGAGCCGCACCACCACAAATATAAACAGTAGAAGATTTGGTTTCATCTTCAATTTGCTTTATTTGTGCTAATAGTTCTCGTAATTTCATAGTATTAATATGGATTTATTATCAGATCAAACTGCTGGAGTTACTGGTGCGGGAGCAGGGACAGGTGCTGCTGGTACAGGAGCGACCGGGGCTGGAGCGGGTGGTGTTACAAGATCTTCATCAATTTCTACTTCTGGACTTTCTTTCGAAAGCTGCACAGCTTCATCTAAATCTTGTTTCTTCCTTACTTCTCTCTTTAATTTTTCTTTATTTTCAACTGATTCTAATTGTTGTCTAACCGCATCAACTTCTGGAGTAATATTGGGCTGTTCTCCATATAAATCTATTTCTTTAGTTTTTATAGCTCCATGCAATTTAGATAACATATTATCTATACGAGTAGAAATATAGTTGTTAGACTCTAATGCTTTGTTTGTAGCTTCTGACAAATCAGGAAAATAAGAAGCTAATCCTAAACTGTCTAACATCATATCAACTAATGCTAACTGACGAGGAATCTCTCTAACTTTAAAAATTTTAGACAAATCTTCTAATTTTTTAATAATATCTTCAACAGTTACATTGGCAAATAAAGAATTAATTTTATTATCAAAAACTTCTAATTTATCTGAAGCTGCAGGCGGAGCATTGGCTTTTGTAACTGGGGCAGGAGATACTTCTACAGGCTCTTCTACCTCTAATAATTCTTCTTGAGGAGCGGCTGGAATAGGTGCTGGTGGAGCAGCAGGAGGTGGAGCCGCAGGAGGCGCAGGGGCAGCTTGCGCCTCTACTACTAGCTCTTCACTATCTAATAAATCTTCATCTGAAACAAACAAATCATCATCGCTAGAATTATTATCTTTGGAAGTAATACCCATAGTATCTAGTTTAGATAAAAAGCTTTTAATTCCTTTAGATTCTTCCTTTTTTTCAACAGGAAAAGGGGTAGAAATAACTTCTACAGGAGGTGTAGGAGAAGGAGGTGTAGCTGTTGTAGTTGTATCAGGAGTAGAAGAATCGGGAGCAGGTGTAGATGTATTTATTCCTGCCACACTAGCGGGAGAATTTTCATTTTTTGGAGCTTCTGGAGCATTAGGTTGTGCTGGAATAGAAGCAGGTAATCCTCCAGCAGATCCGCTACCTTGTGCTGGTGGGGCAGGAGGAGTTGGCGTAGGAAGTGGTTTATCATCTGACGCAGTTTCTGGTTTAGCAGGTTCTGTTGCAGGGGCAGCTAATACATATAAAAAATCACCTGCGTCACTATATCCATTTTTAACTAAAACATTAGCCTCTTTGACAATCATATCTTCATATAGTTTAGTTGATGTGCTTAATTTATTAACCAAACTGATTTTCTTTTTAAGATTATAAATAGTATCAATTAATGATTCTAGTTCTTTACCAGCAAATAAATGTCCATCATCAGAACGTAATAATTTTTCTGTTGCATCTAATCGGCTAATAATTTTTCGACGATGTGTTTCTATAATTTGTTTTTTTTCTTTAGGAGTTAATTGAGACGCAACCTGATCTTTAATATCATTAATATCTGTCATTGAAACCTCTTCAGGGTCATCTGGTCTAATAGGTAATGCATATCCAGGATATCCATACATCTTAGACTGTGCTGTTTTGTATTTTAAATGATTGTCGCCCTCATAAAATTTTAACCAATTTTTAAAATCTAATACTTCATTAGGAGCCCAGCCAGCAGTTACATCTTGTAATGCCTTAGATCTTATTTCTCCATCTTTTTCTTTAACATACAATTCTTTTATGGTTTCTAACCATTTTTTAGTATTATGCTCTCCTGCAGTAAAAATACCTTCATCTGAATTATGATAAGCGTTAGATAAAAATGACTCTTCTTTAACAGGCTTTTCTTCATGTGAAAATAATAAAGCCTCTCTGAGCCTATTTTCAGAAACATCTGGAAATTCTTTTTTCATTTTCTCAATCATTAAATTTAATAAATCAGGATTATCTAATAAATATTTTATATCCGATTTATTAAATTGAAAAAATTGTTTAGAGAACTCCTCTCTATGAGATTTATCTTGAATAATTTTTAAAAATAAATCTCTATTTTTACCTTTAGAAGAGGTTTCAATGTATTCATCTAATAATTTATCAACCACAGATCTAGGCATAGGTTACTCGTTTAATTTTTTATTAATAGTTTCATTCAACAACTTGGCTTCTGCTAACTTCATATCTGTATTTAAAACTTCTTTATCTGGAGCTTTTAGTTTTTCCATTTTTTGATGGAATACTTCCATAAAATATAAAGAGGTTTGTAAATCCATTTGAGATAAAACATCACGGATCACATCATGAAATACCGAAATATGCTGATCTACAACCTGTAAAGTAACATTATGTTGTACAACTTGATTAGTTGGAGCCTCAGTAAATTTATAGTATTTTTCTAAAATATTACCCAATGTATCCGTATATTCAATCAATAAACGATCTACTCTAGTGTTAATATTTCTAGGATCAGATTGCACTTCATCAAAGACTTGCGCCAATCTAGTTTCTATCGCCACACATAAATTAGCTATAATTTTTCTTACATCTATTTCTTTACTAGCTAATTCTAGCATCTTGCTTTTGTATGTAGTATTTTCTCTAACTGATAATTGCAACTCTTCTTCTGTATTTGTCGCAACTGCCATTTTAGATTTAGCAATATCTTCTTGTATTAAATTATATACATCTAAATAATTATCTTGAAAAGATTGCAAAGACTTTTCCGCAATTACAAACTTAGCCTCACTAACATTTGTATATTTGGCTTTTAAAAACTCATATATATCTTTAGCGCTTACCCCTATAATAGATTTAGCAATAATCTCATCTTTATCCGGATGCTCTAATATTTTTTTTAAAGAGGTCTTATTCATATTTCGCTCACTAGTTATACAAAATTATATCCTAATCAAAACAAGTTATATGAATTATGCAGTATAAAATTGTAAAAATGGTGCCCTAATACAATTATTGTAAAATTTTATTTTTCCAATCAGATTCCCACATAGTAATTAATTTGTACCCAGCTGAAAGAATTAAATTTTCTCTGATAATAGTACTATTATATAATTCTTTCATGGTTTTCTTAAGCTTAAGATTTAACTCTTCAGGTTTAAATAATCTTGGATTACCATGAAAATAATCTCCATAAAATTCATAAATAGTATTGCTGATAGGATCAAAAGCATCTGCTTTAATAATTTTGTTATTAATTTTTAATTTATTTTGACGATATTCTTTTGGTACATTTAAAAAATTTAACCATTCAGTTTCTAATTTAGAAACATTTGCACCATCACTGCATTGCGGGCAACCATGACCTTGTAAATGATGTATTGGTTTTTGCCAAAAATCACCATGCTGAAGACAAATAATTTTTACTTTAGTCCGATTATTTACATAATTTACTTGACTATAATCATATTTATTAAAATGAACAGAATTCCACTCTTCAAGAAGCTTATCTATTTTTTTTCTATATTTCTTGGAAAGCATATCATTTACGCAACCACAACAACCTCTACCAGATAAATGGCTATGAGGAGATTGCATAAAGATTCCATGATCAGGACATTTAATTTGAATTAATGTTTCTGTTCCCTTATATTCTTCTATATATTCATATTTAAAATTATGGATTTTGTTGCCTTTTTTAATAAATTGATCATGAGTTAGTTTATGCCTTTTACCATTCTTAATAAGAGAACATTGAGGGCACCCTTGGCCAGATAAATGATGATACGGAAGTTTTTCAAAAACACCATGTATTTTGCAAATAATTTTTACTTTAGTATCACTATTAGTATAGTTAACTAAACTATAATCATAAATAAATTGATGTTTTTCTTGTGATTTTATAATAAAATTTTGTTGTTTAATGCAAAAAGAGCAGTCAGATAAATTGACCGCTCTTTTAATTTTATGATTACAAATTTGAACCATCTCAGGTATTAATATTTTTCCAATCAGATTCCCAAATACTAACTAAATTATAACCCGATGAAATAATAAGCTGCTGTCTTTCTAAAGTTTTTTTATTAAGTTCTAGCATTGATTTTTTGTTTTTATGATTTATTAAATCTTCTGGATAAATTTTTAAATTTCCATGCCAGTAATCTCCATAAAATTCATAAATAGTATTTGTAGAAGCTATGTATGCATCTGGTTTAATGTAAGAATCTCCAATTTTTATCCTAACTGAGCGATGCAAATTATCTTTTGGAATACTTAAACTATCTAACCATTCTGTTTCCATTTTAGAAACATTTGATGAGCATTGAGGGCACCCACAACCATTTAAATGAGTATCAGGAGATTGATAAAATGCCCCATGTTTGTAACAATAAATTGCTATATTAGTTCTTGCATTAATATATTCTCCAATATAATCATATTTATGATTATGAATAATATTTGCTTCGGCAACAAACTCTTCTTTTGTTTTTTTAATTCTTCCACCACATTTAGGGCATCCATTATTTTTTAAATGCTTATCTGGAGTTTGTAAAAACATCCCATGAATATTGCATTGTATTTTTATTTTAGCTTTTGCGCCCTTATACTCTTCTAAATAAATATATTTATTGTTATGAACTTTAAATGCTTGTTCTAAAAAAATAGCGTTACTTTTAATAAGTTTTTGCTTTGTATACTCTTTAGCACAAAACGGACAACCATTTCCTTGCAAATGGCTGCCCGCTGTTTGTTTAAAGTTTCCATGAGATTTACAACAAATATTTATTTTAACACTGTCACCAGCATATTTTTCTAAATATAAATATTTATTATTGTGAACAATATTTGCTTGTTCTATAAATTCATCATTGGTTTTTCTAAGTTTCATATCAGGTATTATAGCCCAAACGACCCTCACGTGTATCGAAGATAGCGTGAGTAGGCTCGCTCAAATGTTGGGTTTGGTTCGCCACATCTCCGCCAGGGACTTTATTACCATTAATTAATGAGAACCCAGTATCATAATTATATATTTTTTTGTCTAAATCGCATTGCCAAGTATGCTCACCTACTCTGGCAATTTGCGCACCAGGATGGTCAGGACATGTACGAGTGCTGAGAGGAGCTTCTAACACTCTATAAGTTTTAGTCATACCGCTTTGTTCTATAGTTTTCTGAGCATCTGTCAACATATTTGTTTTTAGCAAATCTTGATGTGGGTCTCTATATTTTTTACGTAATACTTCCATTCTAGAATCATCCATTGCTTTTTTTGCTGCGACAGATCCTGGAGGGGCGGCGATACTTAACAATAATTCATCTAATACGGATGCTTGTTTTTTTAGTTCTTGGTCACCGGATGCATCAAATACATTTGCTAAAGAAGCGATGCTTTGAATAGATTCTGGAGTAATTTTGCTTTCTTCTGGCGGCTCTAAAGAATCTACTTCTTCAGCAGCATTTTTTAATAAAGCTGCAGCTAAAACGCAAGACTCAGAAACTACTCTCATACATTTATCATCAGATTCGGCAAGCAATAATGCTTCATTATTTGGGCTTTCTAACCAAGAAGCAATAGCTGTTAACATTTCAGAAATTCTCATAATTAACCTCTAATTTTTGTTTTGACGTATCTTTTAATAAATGAAGCAACTAATAATGGTGACTCATTTGCTAGTGCATATAAAATTTGTGATGAGCTTGCCATTTTCACAGTTCTAGTAATAGATGTAGAGTCTTTATTAAGAGTTTTTTTAACTTCTTTACCATCTTTATCTTGATATTTAATTTTTAAGTTTTTTAACTCAAAAACTCTTTTAGAGCCTTGAGGACCTATCATTGTATTTACTTTATCATCAATATCAGTAATGGTTGCTTCGTACTGATCACCTTTTGCATCAGTGTATTGTACTTTATCGCCTTTTTTAAAGGGCTGTTCTAAATGTAAAGAGTATAAAGTTTGAGAAGAAGATGGTTGAACAGGAGTGGTGCTTACAGGTGTTTCTAATTTAGAAACAGGAGTATCTGACTGTACGGGTCTAAATACATATTGACTATCGGAATAAACTCTAGCTTCACCAGGAGAACCGATCCCTGGTTTTGTTTTAAATGTTACTTCAATGTAGTTAAGTTTATTATTTACAGTATCTACGTACTCAACTGTTGCAGGCAAAATTTCTTCATGTATAGGATCATAATAACGGACTTTCTGATCTATTTGAAAAGGTAATTTTTCATGTAGTTTTTCCAAGGTATCATTACTATTGATAAGTCTTGAAATTTCTCTTTTATCAGTTGTAGCTGGTTTTGTTTGTTCTCTTGGGGTAGCGGGAAAATCTCTTGTTCTACTAATAGATGTACTTTCAGGAGAGATATTTAATATTTCGCCGTCTTCTTTTTCAACTTCAATATTTATTAATTCATCACCTAAAACATCAACGCTGAATACTGTTACTTCTTCAATTACACCTTTTAAATTTTTCAAATAAAGAGTTTCGCCTTCTACAAATGGCTTAATTATATGTAAAGCTGCTACAGAAGTGTCTCCTGCTAACATCTCTTCTTGTTGTTCTCTAGTAGGTCTTTGTGGAACTCTAGCGGGAAACAATATACTTTGTGCACCTGGAGTACGTTGCCTTCCTAATTCTCCTAATTCTTCAGCCTCAAATTCTTTTTGAACTCTTAAATCTTCGTAGGCTCTAGGATTCAACTTTCTCCTACCTATATCTACTAGGTCTTTCACTAAAGGTTCGAGGTCTTTTCTTCTTTGCTCCGCCATTTTATCAGTATCGCCTCTTAATTTTCTAAGACCTTCTTTATCTTTCTTAGTTGTTCTGAGCAAGCCATTTAAATATTCGTCTAATTCTCTGACCTTAACATCATTAGAAAGATTATACCCGGCAAGAAAATATTCTAAATTATAATTATCAATACCAATAGCTCTAAATTCTTGATTATATGGTCCTTGAAAAGCGCTTTTAAAGTTAATACCCGCTAATCTAGCGGGACCTTTTTCAATGGGCGATCTTATATCAAATTCGGGCAGACTTTCATCAAAAACTCTTAAAATTTTTAATTCTTTTAGTAAATTAAAAGATAAACGAGAAAATCTCTCTACCCAATTATTAACATCTCTAGTAACTTTTACAACTAGATCAAATCTGGTCGCCCTAGTAGAAGCTTGAACTTTTTCTAAATATTTATTTGTTAATTCTTTGTCATTAAATTCTGAATAAGCATTAGTTAATAATGTATATACAGAACTCATTAATTCAAATAATTCAGAGTTTTCAGATTTATTTATAAATAATTTATCACCTTCTTTAGTATATTTTATCGTCCCTTTGCCAAATTCAATTAATTTTTTTAAATTTTCCGACACATCTCTTAAGCTAGGCTGCAACATGAGCGCGGTTTCGGCAACATTTGGGTTTATTGGTTTTTTTGCATCTCCCTGATAAACGACAACCGGAGTATATTTATCATATAGAATACTTCCATATAAACTAGCAGCTATACCTTGCAATGAATCAAATTTACTTTTAGATATTCTTACAATTTCTTGAGCAAAAGAAATTAGAAACCCATCACATAATTGATTGTAATAATTCATATTTCATCCAAATATTTTAGCATTCATAAAGGAAGCGCCTTCATAGCTTTCTGACATGCCGCGTCTATATAATGGTCTGTGATTACCTTGATCATCAATATAAATTTTATTAATTGGCAAACCAGTTTGCTTAGAAATAGGCATCTTGCTATGTGCGTTTGTGTAAAAATCATTTGCATTATACATAGGATGCTTAGTAATATCGTCTGATTTAGCATTTCCTAAGCTAGATGCATATACTTGGAAACCAACTGCGTATGCTTTGGTATCCCCTGTGTTTGCTAATACATTTAAAGCTTCTTCGGCTCTTACTAGATTGCCTTCTGCAGCAGCTTCTCTGATTTGAGTTACTAAATCACTTGGCTTTAAGCCAAATAAAGGTGATACCACTGCAGCTACTTTATAATCTGTTTGATTATCTAAATAAAGCTTGTTAATAGAATCATTATCAAATGATGCAATGGAGCCATTACAAATTAATGTGGTTGGCTGGTGTATTTTGTTATTAGCAATTTTTACTGGTACAGTAAAAGCTACTTTGCCAGAATCTAAAGATACTCCGTAAAATACAGTGTTTTTATCATTAGATGTAACTGTGATTTGTGGATTCTTGTGACCTAATGATTGTAGCTCTCTAGAAATATAATCTCTGGCAATTTTAACTTTATCTTCTCCAAAATGGAAAGAGGCTTGACCATAAGGTGAAGTAAAATGATCTTCAAAAGATTTGAACTCATCAGACTTAGCAAATTGAATTTCTTTTGGTGCAGCCTCTGCTACTTTTAGTCCAACTACTTGACCTTGAACAAATTCAGATTGAGGTTGACGTGAAGCATTTACTCTAATCAATGCTAATTCTGCATCGCTTACTTCACGATTTTCTGAAGCTGCTTTTGTTAATACATCTAATATGTCTGAGCCAGTTATTTTTAACTTAGTACCAGCATGCTTGCGTAAATAACCTTTGATATTTTCATTATTTAATTCTTGTGGTCCAGCATTACCCATAAACACAGCAGCTTCTGCTACTTTGTTATTTACTACCTCTACTGGAACATAAAAGCTAGTTACACCTTTAGGTGTATCATAATCAGCTTTTACAACTAAGAATTTTTCATTTCCTTGGTCTACATCAATATTTGTAGGCTTGATATTCCAAGAATCTAAATGACGAGCTACAGAAGTTTTAGCATTATCTGCTAAAGATTGAGAATACATTTTTAATGGAACATGCTTATCAAATACGCTGTTCAATGCATTGCTCAAAATAGGATCTGCTGCAGTATATACATCTAATTGCTTTGCATCATCTCTTTGATGCAAAGTAGGTTCTGGCAACTGATCTGCCAAACCTAATTCATCTGTAAATAGTTGAGCGAACTTAGTGTTTCTAGAGTATAGCTTATGATATAAGCTCTTGAGTTCGGCTTTGCGAATAAATAAATTATTATTCTCTGCCATCTTCTCAATTACCCTAGACATCGCACCAATGGTTTGATCTTCTGGATAGGCTTGTAAGCATTTGGCTAACTTAGATGCCAAAACTGGTGTGGCGAGTTTTTGACTGTCCTCTACTTTTTGGGCTAGAGAACCTACTAATTGCTGTATTTTATCGAAGCTCATGTAAGCGTCCTATTCCGTAATATTAAACCAATTCAGGGTACTTATTTAATACCGCATTTTTAGCTGAAGGTGATAACTCATTTAATAATGACTTGACTAATTTCTTATTTTCTGCCAACTTAGCTGGTAAATACTTTTCTACTTGAGATAATTCATTAGATGGTATTCCTAATTTGTTTGCAGCTACTCTGACAATAGGATCTCCTTTATAAGAAAATTCTACTGCATTAGCTACTTTTAATACTGTTACTTCCCAGCCTGCACTTTTTACAACCTCTTCTGGTTGATACATAGCTACAATGTATTCTCCATCGTCAGCATTTTGAATCTGCCATAAATTGGCAGCAGCGTCGCCATCCTTAAACTTAACAATATCAAAAGCTACTTTTTCTATTTTGTCTTTTACGTCTTCTAATTTATAAGCTTTTTTATAAATTTTATCGTCTAGACCAGAATAATCAACAGCAAATTTAGACATTATGTCTCCTATTATACAAAATATATCCTATCATAGATAAACAAATATTGATAATATTATATGGTTTTATTATAAACATTGCTTATTATTTTTTCTTCTTTGCCTTTTATATTCTGCAAAGCATGATCTGCAATAAGTGCTTAGTCCAGAAGATGATCTTTTATCTTTATTAAAAGCATGCGCCATTTTAATATGTTCACATTTAAAACACTCTTTTAAACCTAATGACGCATCATAAAAACATTTATATTGTTTTTCTGGAGCTTTTCTATTTAAATTATATTTATTTTCTTTTTGCTCTATTATGGATTTTTTCCTATGACATAAAGCACAAAGAACCTGACACTTTGCTAATTCTTTTTGCAAAATGTCAAGGTTCCTGTTTCTGAGTTGACATATATTATATAATTTAGTGGATGGATCAATATGATCTAATTGCATGTTGTAATAATCATATTGTTTTTTACAGTCAGCACAAGGCTTGTTTTTAAATTTTTGAATCAATTCTACATTAGGTCTATGTTTTTTAGATGGAACTAACTTATTGATTAGCCTATTGTAAGACCTTTTATTGTGGCAAAGTACGCAAACTAAATCACATTTTTGTATTTCTTCTAATATCTTTTCTTTAGGAGCATTAGCTAAAACCATTCTAGATACACTTTGTACTTTTTGACCCCTCTCAGGCACATGGTCAAAATCCATACAGTAAGGTTCATAGATATTATTGCAATCTAAGCATGGTTTAGATTTTTTTAAATCTTGCAGCCATTTAATTCTTTCAGCCCGTCTATTGTTGGTGTTTTGTCGGCTAAGTTCTATATTTTTACTATATCTTTCTTTTCTATATTCAGAAAAACATATTTTGCACCAACTAGCTAATTTATCAATTGTCTTTTTATCTGGACTAAAACAACTATTTTCTCTTTCGTTTTTGCATCTTACGCATAGTTTCATGCATAATTATATATCAATTACCAACGATCTTCCCGTAATTCAGACATTTTACTCAAAATTTCTTTAATCTTTTCATCGTTCTCTATAATTTTTTTAATCTTCTTTTTCGCACCACCGTACACTCGCTTACCATTTTTATAGTCAACATTGCCATTCAATGATTTTGTTATACTGCTTTGGTTCACATTCAGCATTTTCGCGATTTCCATTTGAGTATAACCATCGCTATATAATTTAATTACTTCTTTTTGCCTAGGAGTAAGTAAAGTATTAATTACTCTCCAAAATTCTTTTTTTAATTGATCTTCTAAATCTAACAAATCTTCATTATACTGAAAAGGATTTAAGCGTGCAGAGATACTATCATCATTAGAAAAGGCTTCCATCATATCGTTAGAGCAAACAGTTTCTAACAAAATATATTGATAATGGTCGCTTCTGTTTTTTCTTTTTTCCATACTGCCTCGGTTATTGTTGAACGCCACGTCTCAATAATATATCTCGAATTGTATTTTTACTGCAACTAAATTTTTTAGCTAAATCTGTTCTAGAATATTCATTTGTTTGATACAAATTACATATTTCTATTTCTTGCTGTTCAGTAAATAAATAACGTGGAGTATATTTTTTCTTTCTTATTTGAATTTTATTTCTAAATAAAATATCAGAAATAGTAGTTTTAGCACAATTATACTGTTTAGCTAACCAATAAGTTGATTTATGCTCTACAGAGTAGAGTTTGCATATTTCTTTTTCTATTATTTCACTAAATTTTCTTCTTGAAACAGCTTTTGTATTAGATCTGGATTTTGAAATATTTATTTTCCATTGTTTTGGAAACTTCTTTCCACCATTGGTATTACCACCTTCGCCACCCTGTGTTTGATTATATCCAATTTCTGACTTATAGCTTTGATGTAAGCTAATGTAATATATTTCGCCCTCAATCATTTCCTGTCTAGAAGAATAAGTTTTCAATAAAGAAATTGTAAAATTGTTACATCCATATTTTTTAATGGCTTGTGCTAAAGAGCTATTACTATCTTTTTTAGCTTTTAAAAAATGTTCTTGTAACCTACGATTTAAAGATCGTTGAGTGTATCCAATATAAATTTTTTGATTTATAAGATTAACGATCTTGTAAACTTGGTACATGCTGACATTTAATATATCAGTCTTTAATTATGAAGTTGATATCTTGATAGCTATTTTGAGATAGATATTCATCTATATCTTTATACGGCTCAGGAAGATAAAAATTAGTAATATGAGCAAACTCTCCATATTTTTCTTTTATCTTTTTCCTAGCCTTATTGCCCGCCTCATCATTATCTAATAGTAAGCAAAGATTATTAGTGTATCTAGTAATTAGAGCAAACTGGGCAGCTGACATATCAGAGCCGCCCAGACAAACAATGTTCTTAAATCCATGTTGCACAGCTTTTATTGTATCAAATTGACCTTCTACGATAAACGCACAGCCTTTTTCTACAATATCTTGTTTGTTTTCATATAAACCAAATAAATGCTTGCTTTTGTTAAAAGTAGTATTTTTATACTTAAAAATTTTCTTTTCTGAACGTTCTATGTCTGACAACAACGATCTTCCAACCAAAGCAATTACATTACCATATACATCTTTATATGGCATAATTAAAGGATGATCTTCAAAAAAAGAAAACTTAATTTTTCTAGGGAAAAGAGAGTCTTCGATATCTCTAGTATAAAGCAGAGAATGCTCAAATAATGCATCTTCTCCTACTAAAGAAGTTAGTATGTCGATATTAGATAGATTAGGGAAGTACCCAAATTGAAAATTATTTTGACTTTCTAGATTAAGTCTAGAATCAAGGTATTCTTTACAATTTTGAGCTTCTGGATGATTGTTTAATAAAAAACTACAAGCTTCTACAATATTAGTTAGCATAATTTAAATATCTTGATTAACTTTTTTTAAGTTATCCATTAACATGATCTTAAATGGCTCGCTAAGATGAGTATGTGGTTGTTTACAAGAAGGGCAAATAATATCTTTATTTTTAATAATAGGTCTATCTTCTACGTTGCACTTCTTACATTTAACTGCAAATGAAATAGTTTTTTTAGGTCGATATTGTTTAAATTGCTTCATCTGCATTTTAACAAAATTTGTCACATTTACAATTTCTTTATCACACGAGCTACAATAAACTTTATTATTATCTGGATCCAAATATGGCTCCATTAATACATTACAACCTTTATTTGAACATACAATAGAAAACGGCATCAACCCTCGCTTTGCAGAGTATTAATTAAATTATCAATGTTTTTTGGATAATTAACATGTAAAAATACTTTTTGATTTCCTGACTTATTTACTCCTACTTTAGGAATTGTCACATATTCATTATGTTTAGATAATGGTTTAATAATAATTTCTTTCTCCCCTAAAACAGTAGGGACTTTTTTCTTACAACCCTGCAAAGCTTCTAATAAAGAAATTTGTAGGTCACAAATTACTTCTGTGCCATCCAGCCGGAGAAAAGAATCTTGTTGTACATTAATATGTAAATGTACATCACTATATTGTTCAGAGCCAAATATATTGCCCACAAAGTGACCCATTCCTGCCAAACGTAAAACGTTTCCATCTATTACTCCACCAGGAATATTAACAGTAATATTTACATCTGCATCTAATGACCCTGCTCCAGAACATTCTTTGCAATGCTCTACCTTGAATCTACCATAGCATTTGTCACAAGTTTGGACAAATACCATATTGCCACGGTTAATGGCAATTTTTCCATTTCCTTTACATTTCTCACAACCATTGTCTAATTTAACTTCTCCGTGCCCTTCACAGCGATTGCATTTAACTTTGCGATGATAATTAATATTTTGTTTTGCTCCTAAAATAGATTCCGAAAAAGAAATATTAGCACGCAAAGCAATATGCTCTGGAACAAAATTTTGTCTACTAAATGGATTTCCTCCAAATGGATTAAATCCTCCAAAATTTATTGCTGGAGCAGAAGCAGGTGGATTTTTAATGACTTGATAAGCTTCATTTATTTTTTTAAACTTAGCATCAGCATCTGGATCTTTATTTACATCTGGATGATATTTTCTAGTTAGCTCTTTGTATTTCTTTTTTACTTCTTCTTCTGTTGCCTGGTCTGATAAACCAAGAGTAGAATAAGCTTCTTTTAAGTTCATTTCTTCTTGCCTTTAATTTTTTTAGTTAACAATAATGAATAATATAAAGCAACAGCTACGCTGTCAGCCATATCATAATTTTCTACTTTAATAGAACCTTTTTTGTTGGTTTGATATGGAAATGTAATTTGTAAATGTTTGGCGACAAGATCTGGAATATCTTCTTTTTTTGGCAAGGTTTTTTCTAACTTTATTCCATGACGAATAGACATTACATTAAAATAACTTGGTTCTTTTTTTAAGAAATCATATGCCAATAAACCAATCATTCTATTAAAAGAAGTTAAAGTAATAATAGTTTTAGCCGTAGAAGCTCCAGACATAAACTGAATAATATCTTCTATCGCAATATGATCTGGTGATACTTTTTCTATTATTTTTTTAATTTTGTCTCTAGTATCTGCTAACCTAGAAACTATTGTTCCATTTTTTATTGGCTTTATATAATCACAAGAAATAAATTTAATGTTATTAGAATCAACTTCTAATATAGAATATCCAATACAAGTGGAAGATACGTCAAATCCTAGTACTTTAGTCATTAAAGTACAATATAACAGCACAAATAAAAGAAGCTGGGCTATTAGCCCAGCTTCTTAGTACGAAGAATTATATTTTAATTTCAAGCATATGCTGGAAATGTATCATCGTCATCTTCATCCATGCTTACTGGAGCTGGCTTTGCCTTTTGTTCAGGCTTTCTGGCAGTCGCAGTCGCAGGGGCAGCATCACCTACGCCGTTGATCTTTTCAATACGCTTTTGAACTTGATCTGGAGTAAGAGGAGTTACTCTACGTTTGAGATCATCTAAATCAGCATTGTCTTTGATTTGTTGATCTGTAGCTGATAATGGCTCTTTTGAAATAGGTTGTACTGAATAATATCCAGTAGCTCCACCATTTTTATCTACCACGATATCAATATCGTATTTTGTAGGATCTCCCCAACGGGCAGTATTTCGAGCTAGTTTTCTAATTTGACTAAATACCGCAAAAGATACGTCTAGAACTTTATAAGTACCAGTCTTGCAACTAACTACTCCAAGTAACCAACGAGGTTTGGCTTTGTCTCCCATTGTGCAAAGCGGGCAGCTGCCATGAATTGCTGAACAAGAAACTTTTTGACCAAAGTCTTTTGGATTATTAGCATCTTTCTTATATTTATGTACTAAATATTGGAATGGTTGAGTAATGATTCGCATCTCATTTGATCCCTCGTCTAAACGAAGAAACAAATCTTTTGCATTGGATTTTTGTTTGTCACCACCTGAAAAGACATCATCTTCCCAAGATACTTCACCGAATGTATTCATATTTTTCTCCTAACTGTTTTTTTTCTATTGTACACTAACGGTACTTTTCTATTTAACAATAATCGGACTATTATAATCTAATTATTCATCGTGTAAATTCAACATAACGTACACGAGCATGATCAGTAGTGCGACCAAAAGTAGCACGCACCTTTCGGGCTCGAAGACGGCTTAGTACTCGATTTAGTACTACTCGTAGTGCGCTAGGTGAGCCTGGTAGCATGCCTCGCTGAGCACGAGGAGTAATCTTGCGAATTGCTGCTCCAAGCTGCGTCATGGTGCCTGTCCATGCGACTTGACCACCATTTGGTACAACTACATTTAGTACGCCATTGAGAACTAGATCGTTTACGTTTGTTTCTGTGTTTGATGTCATTTTATTACCCTTTCTTTCATTTCACTAATGTTTGCATTTTATTTGCGTTGAAAACTAAACTTCTGATACTGTGTACCCTGTGCCAGGGGAACCACATGTCTAGTATAAGTTCCTTGGGAGTCTGTGTCAACAAGTCGTTGAATGTTTTAATTATCTCTTCGTCTGATAATTCTGAAAAAAATCCTTTTGCTAAAATAAAACCATTCTGTGAGTCTGGCTTATCTATAGAAATAAATTTTTGATATGTAGTGCCAGATTTACCACCATTAGAATGAGATAGTGATACTAAATAAATCGGCTTTTTATTTATGGTGCCGACTGTGGGAATATTAGCAATTCCAACTGTAAAATCTTTATCCATCACTTTACCTTTCTTTTCTTTTTACTATCTTCGTCTTCTTCTGATTTATTTTTTAATGCTTCTTGTTCTTGTCGTTTTGTTTCCCATTTCACATCACGAGCTTCTGAAATTTTTTGAACTAACTCTTCTGCTAAGGCAGGATCATCTTTAATAGCTTCACAGAACTTTCCAAATCCAACCCATTTCTTATCACCATATTCATGTGTAACAGATGTTGGCTTGCTAACCACGTTATAATCTAATGCTAGTTGTGCAATCTCTTCATGACGATCAATTACTCCAACTCCAAAGTCTACTTTAAATTCACATTTTTTTGGCCAAGCACAAAATTTTGATTTTTCCGTAGTTGCTCTTATGGTATGACCAATCTTATTATCTTTTTCATCTAAAATCATTGCATCTTTTCTCATCACCGCTTCAAAATATAAATTGGCTGAAAGAAAGTGAGCATATGTATTTCCGCCAGAGAAAGTATGATCAGAGCCATAAGGATCCATATTGTCTCTTTTATGATTGATAACTAAAAATGGAACATTGGCTTTATTTACTTCTAAAGCAAGCTTCTTAAATGTTGTAGTTAAGAATCTTGCCATTAGTGCCATGTTAGCTTTTCCAACAGCGGCTACATCCTCTCCTGGAGGAATTACAGCACCTAATGAATCTAGAATAATAAGATTTACATCTATTTCTTTAGAAACAATCTTATCTAAGAGACCCTCTTTCTTTTTACCAACTAAAGCATGGGTTCTAGCATCTTCTTTGGGCTCTCCTAATAACATCTCGAAGCAACGACGACCGTTAACTGCTAAATCGCCATCAACGATAATAACTCTAGAAGTATCCAATCCTAGTTGCTCTGCCCACTCAACGTTAAATGTATTTTCTGCATCAATAAATACTTGTTGAGACTCAGAGTTGAGTTGTTGCGCCTCTTTCATTGCCAACATGGCTAATAAGCTTTTGCCAGATCCAGGAGGTCCATATAATTGGATAATCCTACCTAAAGGATATCCGCCACAACCTAGAATTTCATCCAATAATAGTGATCCGGTAGGGACTGATTTTAATTTGACATTTAACCTATCTTTTGCGACTTGATAATTTAATTGCTCATCTGAGCTTGCATAACTTTTAAAAAATGCATCTAGTTTACTTGACATATTTTCTTACTCCAAATAGACGTTGTGTCCGACAGTATATACCCCACATTTGCAGGTTTTTAATATAAAAAATTAATCAACAACACTTGTCCAAGAATCTATTCTTGTTACTTGTCTTGGTGATGGTATAGCCCTAGTAACAGTATTGGTTTTTGAATTATCAACGTTCTGACCAGTGCTCACCGTTTGAAAGCTTAACTGAAAAGATGTGCTGCTCGCATTAGATACAGCAATCTTACTACCCAAATACGGATCATTAAATACTTGAGTCTCTATACAAGTAGGAATTTGATTTAAAGATATACCAAATATTAATGTCCCGTCTGGCTGCTTTACATTAGTTACATATCCTTGTGACAAATCATTAGGATCTACTGCATACCTAGCTACTGGACCTCCATTGCTGGAAGCTAAGTAATCTACTCCCCAAATAGAACCATAACCAATAGAACAAGCATTGCTATTATTTACTAAAGGCGAATAAGTAGAAAAATATGCAATACCATTAAATAAAACTAAATTTCCAGTTACTCTAGATCCATTATTTAATGGTTGTACCCAATTTTCAGAAACTTTAACAGTTGAATTGACTATAGATTCTTTTAATGACCATACTCGATTTACACCCTGATCCCCATTGTTTAATTGTAATTGCTCTCCTGTAGTAAATAAAATTATATTATTTCCAAAAGAATCTACACTAACAATAGGTGCAGTATGAATCGCTTCCCCAGATAAATAGTTGTCTGTAGGTAAAGAGTAAGCATCCCAAATTAAATCTGCACTCCATAATTGAGGGTCTGAGCTAGAAACATCTATTCTCCACAGAGATCCATCTGCATCTCCTACATAAATTTTAGAAGCTACTTGTCCTGTTTGAGATGGGTATGCTACTGGAATTCCTGTAATAGGAGAATCAAATGGCACTACTTTTACCTTACCTGCAGCAATCAAACCAGGAGGTCCTTCTGCATCAAAACCTCTAAAGTTCATTAATACTTCTCCAGTGTCTAATCTAACAATAGTCAATGATCTGCCAGGACCTTCTTGACTATTGTTTTGCCAACACTTGACAGACCCCCTTACTCCATAAGATTCTTTAGGACTAAACATAGTATAAGACTTTGGCTGGCGATTGCAAGACCCTGCTGCCAGGGGCGACTCTCCGCCTGATAAAATTCCGACAGCTATTTCTTTAATTTGACCACTGCTGTCTTTAATAGATAAATTAGCAATTGTAGGAGTAGGGGATGTTCTTCCAAATAATTTATTTCCATTTACATCAGTAGCTAATTGCCACAAAAATTTAGGATTAACTGGGTCTGTTACATCTAGTGCATAATAGAATCCGCCAGCAGGACCACCACCTGCTAACAATACACTATTCCAAACTGACCCATTATTTGAAGCCCCAACAACAGTTTTCTCATACACTACATCTTTTACAATTGGCGAGCCATCCAATAATATAGATTGCTGATTAAAAGAGCCTAGTAAACGAGGCAATACAATTGGAGGAATAAAACTCCATAATTCATTATTTTTTAATGAATCTACTTTTAGTAAATCATTGCTGTCATTTGCTGAAACTTTAAAGGCATGTAGTTGACCATCTGTAGTTGCCGTGTATAACATCAATGGTCTTTTGCTTTGAGCAACTGCAAAATTTGCGTATGACTCATCTCTTAAATATTCTTTAGGAATTCCAGTTACAAAAGGAGTGGAATGATAAATAGAACCTAATTCGCTACAAGTAGAATTAGCTGGGCAAAAGGCAGGCTCTCTAGTCAAAAAAAAACCTGGCGTAGTTTCTCCTACATTCCAACGAATTAACCGTAAAGCGCATTCTGTGGCACTATCAGTTAAAAACTGATCGCACAAATTAGGCACATTTAACGGATCAATATTTAATGCCTTTAAATTATTTAAATTAGATAGTTGGATGGCAAAATTCTGACCATTCAATGGACCAATAATATTTCCAAAAGTAACTCCTAATCCATCATTACTTAATAAATTTGGTCTGGCACTTCTATCTGAAAAAATATTAACACCCGTATTATTAATATAAGTAATAAATTTTCTTGGATTAGCTATGTCATTAGAATTAATATTTGAAGCAAAATCATCTCCCTTTAATGGATCTACAGGGTTAATAACTGTTTGCAATACTCCATTTTGAGAAGAGCAAGTATATCTTTTTCTATCTAAATTTCCCTGCCATAATCCAGTGCCTCCAGGAATAGAAAATGAGGATCCAAACTGATACCCAATAGCTGGTGCATTAGACAAGGAATTAGATGTAACTGTAGCAGAAGAAAATACTGGTAATGTTCTACTAGTAGAAGTACTAGTGATATTAGATAATACAGAGGATAAAACAGATTTTAATGAGCCAAGATTATCTGCAAAATATGCTTTTTCTGTGCCGCCATTATAAGCAATTTTGTGTAAATTACAGCAAGCTTTTAGAGTGCCACTTGCATTAGTGCAAATTCCATTAACAGAAAATGCAGTTACAGGATCTACTTGACTACAATCAAAGCCTGCTCCTGACGCCAAACCAAATCCTACTGCAAAAGTTTTAACTTGCTGGTTAATATTTAAATCTTTAGCCAATTCATATGCTATTTCTTCTGGTAATGAGTAAGGGCATTTGCCTCCAGGAGCAGCGCATTCAGGGCGTAAATCTAAATTAGGCTCTCCATCAGAAAGCACGATAATGTAGTTTTTTCTACACCCACCTAAAACATATGGATCAAAAGACGGACTAATCGATTTGTTATCAAGATCTTTAGAAATATCTAATTTAAAATATCCTTGAGCATCTGACAACATACCAGCTAAAGGAGTTGCGCCATAAGGTCTCATGGAAAGAAGTGCAGTTTGAATGAATTCTGTTCTAGCTTTAGAGCTTGTCACAGATTCATCTGAGGGTCCAAATGGAACAAATCTACCTTCCCATGGAGGAGCGGCTTGATTACGAGCACCTACTTCTAGTTTTTTAGGAGAACATCCTGCAGGATTGCCGTTAGCAAACACTCCTCCATTACCCCAATTAGCATAATAACTCCACAATCCATCCATACCAGAACTAATAGCATAATTTGAACCATTAGATCCTGTAGCTGAATCTGGGGAAGTGTCAAAAGTCATTAATCCAAATCTAGCTCTGTCCCCAAACACATCTAAAATTCCATCATAAGATGGTTTAAATGATCCAAAAGTACAGGATTTATTTAAATCATTGTATGGATGAATTCTAAAAGCATTGCTTGGAACTGGCCAAGTTAGCCAGGAGGAGGGTAAAACGCCAGGACCTAAAGCACAAATGTTACCTGCATTATCTTTAGATAAAGGTCTGTGATAAGATAAATTATATACCTCGTCATAAGGCTCTACGCCATTAATAGAATATTCTGTCTTAAAAGAAGATGTTGTTCTTTTTATTTCTTGACATGAATAATTATCAAGAGTTCCGTTTAAGACTGTAAGTAACGTTGCCCAACGATTTAATGGAGTAGTAACGCCAGGATTACATTTAGGCAAAGAATTATCAATCATTCTTTCCATGGACCCAGAACTATCTACTAGCAACAATACGTTGGGCATAGGAGGATTAATATCTGATTGAGCGAAAGCATTAGAAGAATAACAGATAATAAATAAAATTAGTAATAAATACTTTTTCATAATTTCTCACTTATCGGTATAAGAAAATACTTTGTCTAATGACATTCCTTTGGTTTCTTCTACTAATTGTAAGTCTTTTAGAATGTTCATTCTTACTTCTTCATCTGGTGGACCTACTTCTTTGACAAATCTAAATCTAGAAGGTCGGCTTTTGATAGAATCATCGATTTTAGTGATATCATTAGCTGTCATAATAAACATAACTTGTTTATAATCATTATGAACGCCGTCTAATGCATTAATAAAAGAATCAAAAGTAAATTTAACTTGATCATTTTTCATGGCACATTCTCTACCATGAAAATAATTATCAAAATCTTCCATTAAAACAATGCATCTTTGAGGAATGGTAGAGAACATTAAAGAAATATCTAAGTTATTGTATTCAGGATTTAAATACACTATGTATATAGGTAAGCAATATTTTTTGCTTAAATACTTAACAAACTGTGATTTGCCATTGCCTGGAGGACCGTATAATAAACATCCTGTTTTTCTTTTTTTGCCAGACAAAACTAATTTTAAATCTTCTTCAATATCTTGATAAATTGATTTAGACAAATAAATATTAGGATTAGATTCGCAAATCAGCTGCCCTAATCTATCAGATCCTCTTGGCACTAAAGCCATGATAGAAATAGTACTATCATCTTGATCTGAACCATCTAACATATTATCAATTTTGCTTCTTTGCCATCTTGGAAAGATAATATAAGAAACACTTTCTTTACTTTCCCACCCAGTAGTTAGCAATCTTTCATTTTTACCAAAATAAAAAAAACAGCCATTTAAAAAAACTAAAGCTTCATATATTTCTGGATATTTAGGATCTTTTACTTTATCCTTAGATAAGACCCAAGCTTTAGCATTATTTTTTTTAATTTTATTAATTAATTTTTTACTTATTTCATTATCTAGTCTATAATTATTTAATATTATGTACTTAAATACAGCCCAGCTAGAAACAAGAATAGTGCTGATAACACCAACAATAGTTAAAAAACTATTCATAAATCATTCATATCCTTCCGGAATCTTTTCACGTTCAATTACTTGCGTAGGAGTATAACCCAGAATAGTTCGACGTAAACCTGCGGCAATATCTTTATAATGGTGATGAGATCTAATTAAAATATCATATTTCTTTTCTAGAACTGTTTTACTTGCTTTTGCTTTAGCAAGTTTAATTTGAATTTCCTCTACTTCTGAGGAAGATTCGCCAGCCCACTTTTTCATATCAATAGTAGTTCTGCCATCCGGTGCTTGATATTCTAAAGAAACTTTATTTTTGGTACTATTAACTTTAGTTTCTAAATATCCAACTGTTTTAATTATTTTACCTAAATATTCTGTTAAAATATCAGCGCCACGTAAAGCTTGCTGCTGTAACATCTCAGCATGAGCTAAGTCAACAGCATCTACTTCTTGTAGATGTAATAATACTTGCTGAATCTCAGTTAAATCAAAATTAACAAAATCTTCTTCTAAGTTATTACCTAGATAATCGCCTAATCTTACCTTGCGACTCATAATATATTCCTATTTCTTTTTTTGTTTATTATCTATTAAATTTAATTTTTCGTCTAATGATTTTATTTTTGAATCTAATTCTTTTATTTTGTCTTTGAATTGAGATACAATATTACTAACCTCTGAATGCGCTACACGCAAGTGCTGATGCACCATCACGCTCATTAAAAATAAATAAACTTCAAAACTAGTTTGTCGCTTAGATGGAGGTTTTAAAAAAATAATAATACCTGCATCGTCTGTCTCAAATAAATCTATGAATAAATCTTCGCCTTTGTTAGTAGTGGTAGTATAAGATTTTACAATCTTTTGATACATTCCCCACTCATCCTCTGTCATATTTACTTTTTTATTATCAATAACTCTCATATTTTATCTCAAGACCTTGAAAAACTTCCTTTTCCACGATTTGAACCAGATTCAAAATTTTGTTTAGACTGATTTACCCTACTGTGCAGCTGCTGCAATTTAACTAAATCAGCCGGATTAGATCCACTTTTAGATTTAGCTCTGCTCACCATATTTAATACCACCGGAGGAATATCATCATCTATGCTCACATCACCCAAAGATGAAGAAATCTCATTTCCATCTAATAAAGACTGCATCTCTAATACTGCATCTGGATCTGCTGCCTCTATTAGCTCAGGAGATAAAAATTGAGAATCTCCACTTTCATTAGCTAATAAAGGAGCACCTACTCTTTTAATCTGCTGTGCTAATTTTTTTAAATGCTCTGTCTTTTCAGAGGCATTCTGAAACCCTTCTATTTTTGGCTTTACAGCTTCTGCCCTCTTAAAAAATTCATTGGTTTTGTCTTCAGATTGTATTCTTTCTGCCAATACCTCTTGCTCTCCAGCATCTGTCTTTACTTTAACAGTGAATTTTTTATTTTCTTTTCTTTCCTCAAAATCTTTTTGATCTTCCACCCGCTTAATTTCTTTTAAAGCTTCTTTTGGAACATAATTAATTAATTTTTCAGAATCTGTTCTAATAAAATTAAAATTAGACAACATCCAATCATTTAGCTGATCAGAATAATCTTGCATTTTAACCATAGTGTCATTTAATATTGACAATAAGTTTTTTAACGCTTCATCCATAATAGACTGCCCACAATATGGACAAATATTTTGATCAATAGCATGTTTCCATTTAGGATTAATATCTGATTCACATGAAATGCATTTCATAAGATTTCCTTTCAACAATATATATCAATCATCTTCTTGTTCAGAATCTAAATCAATTAATCCCTGATCATAAAGATTGTTCTCTATTTCTTCCAATAAAGAAGATGCTGGTTTATCCATTTCTTTTTTAGCATCTTTCAAAGATACTTTTTTAGATTTTAAATCTTCTGGTAAAGAAGGGGGTGGGGCTACATTATACATCTTTTCAAAAATAATACCGATCTCTTGCTCATATATGTTAGCCGTTCCAGAAAAATGAATACCCAAACCAACATCAAAAACTACTTTATTATGCACCTTCTTTAAGTATTTTTGAAGATCTGCCCATCTATCAGGAAAAATTGTCAAACTACAACGATCCCCATTCCTATCTTCAATAGTAGCCTTAATCATAGGCTGACCATAATATTTACTAGTCTCTTTCTTGACTTTAAATTCAAAAAAGTCTTTAATAATTCCCTTCATAGAAGGTAATGGCGTTTTTTCTTTTGCATTTTTTAATTGCCTAATCACAATATGATCATCTTTAAAAAAACTGCCATATGCCACTGGAGGCTTACACACAAATGACTCACCCATATAAAATTGCTCTAATGCATATTTTTCAGCAATACTCCAGTCTAATTCCTTTGACCATGGATAAATAAACTCTTCGTTAGATGGATCATGCTTTTTGCACCATACCTGTAACTTCTTCCTGTAATCCGATACATACAAAAACATAGTCTTGCGAGGTAAATTGAAACAATCCATCGCCCCAGATGCAATCAATGCCTGTATATTGTTAGCTCGTACTTTCTTAGAATCTACCCTAACCATAAAATCAAAGAAACTAGTAAAAGGTCTCTTCTCTACAATATCATTAATAGCCTCATCACCAACAAACTTCAATGCATCTAAGCCAGTAATTAATTGATTCTCTCCTACAATAGAATATTGTAACTTAGATTTATTAATGTCTGGTGGTAAAATCTTAATCTTATTGGCTCGTAACTCGGACTTAATACGCTCAATATTAACTTTAGCATCTGGAGTATTAGACTTTACCTCTGCCATCAAGTTGGCTAATAAAAACTCAACAGGATAATGAGCTTTTAAATAGGCCGTCTTGTAAGACACCATAGAATATAAAACTGCGTGAGCCGCGTTGAACCCATATGAACCGAAGCCACTTATCACCTCTATCCAGATCCTCTCGGCAATATTTTCATCAATCCCATTTTTTACAGAGTCTTCGATAAACTCCATTTTCCACTGTTGAACCTTCTTAGGATTCTTACCTTTTTCTTTAGTAAGTTTCCTAAGACGATCTGCAGAATGAAGGGTCCAACCAGCTATATCTTGAGCCAAATACATAAGACACTCTTCATATAAACCAAACCCATAAGTATTAGCGAAGGCTCGCTTTAAATTAGGGTGTAATAATATCATAGGCTTCTTACCATCTCTTACTTTAATAAAGTCATCTCGCATATCACGAGCAGAAGGTCTAGCCAAGGCGTTAATGTTAGCCAGATCATTAATACTTCTAGGTTTAATTCTCTTACACAAATCTACTGTACCACCAGAAGTGCCGAACTGGAACACGGCAAAAGTATCACCTTTAGAAATTAGATCATATGTCTTCTCATCATATTCTTCATAATTCAAATCATCTGGAGGCAATGGTTTACCTTGTTCTTTAATCAAGCGATAAGTCTCACCGATAATATCTAAGGTTGATAAGCCAAGAGTATCCATCTTGACCAATCCATTTTCTTCTGCCTTTTCTTTATCATACTCTAGTGCTAGAGCACCATCTTTATCTCGGCGTAGTGGAACTAAACCAGTAAGAGGTCTGGCAGAAATAATAATACCTCCAGCGTGGGTAGACCAAGCACGATATTTGCCACAAATATCTTTATACTTTAACAATTCTGGATATTTCTTACAATACTCAGCAAAAAGCG
>JACCDP010871855.1_pt1 | contig 35415 bp, 39 predicted proteins | sample 7445841 | NCBI WGS metagenome assembly JACCDP01 (sample SAMN15323441, study PRJNA562643) | freshwater metagenome | isolation source: river surface water | place: USA:Blue River Watershed | collected 2017-08-17 | reverse complement strand
AAACATCTTTTAGAAGCAAGTTTTGCGTCTTCATCATCTGCCAATTGAAATATTTCAATATTATTTTCTTTTAAGAATGGGGTTATTAAAGATACAACGTCTGAAAAATAATCGTATTTACCATCGCTATATTTACAACGAGTATCAAAAACAATTACATTTTCTTCACATAAAGGAAGATAAGCTAAATCAATATCTGGCTTATTAATTTTTACTCCGCATTCCAAAGCGTATTTTTCAGATATATTCATATACGTCAAATTGAATCTTGTCTTTATTATTCTTCGTGAAATTTAAATATTTACGAGTCTCTAAATAAGGAATATAAGCAAACTCAAAATATTTCTTTTGATTGCCTCGGCCTTCAAAGAAATACGGATCGTCCATCTTGTCGCAATAATTCAAGATTTTATGTACAAATTTATTAGACGAAATAAGGTCAAAGTATTGAGGCTTTGTAAAATAGTATATATTATGATCTGGATATTGTTGCTTGATAGAAGGAAGAAGTGCCGAACTAATGATAACGTCTTCTTCGTTTTCAGGCATGACGAATGCAATGCGCTTACCGTCATCTTCCTTTGATAAGGAGTTAACCATCTTTTCTTGTGTTATGCTATTATTTTCCACTGTTGCTACTTTTATAAAATAAGCTAATACATCAGATCGTTTGAGGTCAGTCTTTAATCTTTGAACCCAATGTTCTACGCCAGCAGTATCTATTTTTGTTAAAATATTAGAATATAAACTCTCAATCCATTCTTTATCTGGCAGCGATTCGTCTGGAACAAAATTAATATTTCTTTCTCTTTCTGTGAGTTTAATTTGAGAATAATCTACATAAGGAAGCGAATCAAATAGATTTTCGAAATACTTTCCAACGATTTCAATGCTAAAGTTTTCTAATACAAAGTTCCTTGCTTTTTTACCAATAAGAACTCTATCTTGCAAAGGCATCTCATATACCTTTTGTAGCTGTTCTGCAATACTCTTTGGAAGAGTTGAAGCTTTGATGAATTGAGTTCCCGGTTCTCTGTACTCGGCCCATTCTAAAGGTAGTCCTCCGCTTTCGGGCGAACAGCAATCTTCTCCACAACTATAATTAGTTACAAGAGTAATTAGTTCAGTTAATTTTGCTTCTTGTACAGGAATTTCTTGTCCGCCAGAAGTAAATGGATGGCAATAAACATCCATTAAATTATAAATTTGATTTAACTGTTGTTCGTTTACGCCATTTTTTATATTTGTTGTTTCGCAAGTTTTAGCAGCTTTACAAAAAGGACAGTTAACTCCATTACCAACGAAACTATTAATATGGTAATTATGACAATTCTTGCAGAAATAAGTAGTTAAAACTTTTTCGCTTTCTATATTTTTCTCTTTTAAGAGTCTAGAAATATCCCAACCTTCCGCCCAATGCGTATGCAAAAGAAGTTTTGCTTTAACTGAAGGGTTATTAGCGCAAAATAATTTAAAACCGTCTAATAAATTAGGAACGCTTTTACGAAGTTGATTTCTAAATACGAAACCAATAATAAAAGAATCGTTAAGATTGAAAGCTTTTCTTATCTTTTGAACTTGATCGCTTGGTAGTTTATAAAAATTATCTACATCTAAACTACCTCTGACGGTCTTAACATGATTATGTCCAAGTTCGTGTAAAGCTTTTTCGGCAAATGAAGCCCACACGAAATAATGTTTGATTTTTGATGCTGCAACAACTGCGTCAGGCAATATTGGCAAACTGTCTAAGGTTGTATGGATGATACAATTAACCTTGTTCCACCAAGGCTTTTCGAAATAACCATTAAAACCCCAAATGTCTTCAATACCTAAATAAATATCTGGCTTGAATTCATCAATAGCTTTGTCAATAGATTCTGATCCATAAGCAAGCATTTGAGAACGCTTTGGATCTTTTTGTATCTCTCTAATTAATTCTTGATCATCGGGCAACGATCCGACGCATTTCCAAGGGGTTAGCTTGGTTGCATCGCTGCTCCAAGTCAAAGAATTACTTAGTTCGATCAATTCGTACTTGCCAGTCTTATATAAATAAGATAGCAAATTCTTTTTATGCTTACCGAATCCGGTAAACATTTTGCAATGATTGCTATGAATCAGAATCTTTTTCTTTTGCATTAGAACTCCACTTCATCAGTCGCCATCTGAGGTTCTGGGGCTGGAGCCTTTTGGGCTGGAGGTGCTGAATTCTGTCTAGCAGTCTTAGGAGCAGATTCCTTGGTTAGCTTACGAGCATCATCAAGAATAGAATAATACTTGTTGATAAAAGAAACCAAACGAATGCATTCTCCCGGCTCAAGTGGAATCTTGAAGTTGTCAGAGCCATTGCGAGTAATAGAAAGACCAAATGCAGTATACTTTACTGCGTTATCTCCTTGGCCCTTGGTCTTTTCAAAAGGAGCGAACTTGATTGAGGTCTTATTCGCTTCGCTGTTATGGAAGGTGAAGTAGCCAACCTTCTGTTGAATTGCGTTAATAATCTCACCCAATTCAAACTCATTGAACTTCAATGAGGCATTCTTAGATGGATCATTTCGGCTCTCTGAAAAAGAACCAGTCTTCTTCTGATCGTTCCAAGAATGTTGGGCGATCATGTTCACATAAAACTGAGGATCTTGGCCCTCCTTTTGTGAAATTTGGAAACTAATTGCGCAACCCGCATTCTTGGAGTTGGGCTTGTAAATCTGTAAATTCATATACCGCAAGATATTAGTGATATCCTGCGGTATTTCTAGTAAATTAAGCTATGTAATAGAAAATAGTTTTAGCTGTAGCCAAGGTTATATCTGTGGTAACTTTAAATGGCGCAGGGAAGCTAATTGGCGCAGAGATGGTAATTGCTTGACCCATGGCTGTAAAGCCAGCGGTTGCGGCAACTACATAGATATTATATCCGGTTGGACAAGTAATCGATGTTCCTGTATTTATAGTGCAGAAAGCTGGTAACTGATTCATATATTTATATTACACAAATATTGTTATTTTGTATACAAATTTCTAACTTTAGAGTTTTATCGCTATTTATAATTTTTTCTGCAATGAGAGTTTGAATTTCTCTTTGCAAAGTCTTATCGACTTGTCTGGCTCCAAAATTATTAAGTTGGATACGACTGTAAAGAAATTCTACAACATTATCGTTATAGGATAAAGCAATATTTCTGGGAACTAAATCTTCAATAAGTTTATCCAATTGTTTCTTTATAATTGATTTTAAATGAGCGTCATTCAAACTATTGAAAACAACAATTTCATCAATTCTATTTAATAGATCAGCGGGAAAATAACTCTTCAACGCTGACAAAACATCTGATTGAACATTATTATTTTTAGCATTAAAACCAATCGCTTGTGTCGTCGTTGCCTGTGCGCCGACATTAGTGGTCATGATTATGGTGCAATTAGAAAAATCAACAATACTTCCAAAAGTATCAGTTAACTTTCCTTCTTCCAATATTTGCAACAAAGAGAACAAAACATCTGGATCTGCTTTTTGTATCTCGTCAAACAATATAATGCTATGAGCATTCTTCTTAACTTTTTCAGTTAGTATTCCACCTTTATCATATCCAATATAACCGGGGCTAGAACCTATCAATTTATTAATAGAAGTCTTGTCGGCATATTCAGACATATCTATGTAAATAAAACTGTTCTTATTTGAGTACATAGTATCCGCAATCAACTTGCTGCAAAAAGTTTTTCCAACTCCGGTTGGGCCAGCGAACATCATTGAAGCAAAAGGTTTTTTGATATCACGGAAGCCAGCTTTCGAACGTAATAAACATTTATATATTTGATCTACTTGATTTGATTGGCCGATCAATTCATTTTCTAAAACTAATTTAGTTTGCTTTAGTTTTTCGAAGTCTTCTTTTGTGAGATCGTCGATAGGTATATTTGTCTTATTAGAAATAACAGAAAGTATATCCGACTCTGTAACTTCATACTTTTTATTTCGCCACTTTTCAATCATCTTTATAGTGGCTTTTTGAAATTTAGACAAAAGATCCATCAATATTTTTTGCTTTTTTAAATCGCTCATGTTGCGATTCTCATTTACTTTCTTCATTTGAGCTTCAATTTTTTGCATATCAGGAGTTTTTTTAAACATCCCTAATTTAATTTTAGATCCCGTTTGATCTAATAGATCAAATACTTTATCTGGAAAACGTCCGCTTAGATACTTGTCTGCCATGTCTATCGCATATTTAACAATAGCGTCAGAATAAGTAACGATATGAAAATTTTCGTAAGAGTGCTTTGTAGACTTTATGAGATCGAACGTTTCTTCTTTATTTGGTTCTTCTATCTTGATGATTTGAAATCTGCGAGACAACGCTGGATCGTCAGCAATAGTTTTTCTATATTCATCGAAGGTGGTCGCTCCTATGCAACTGATATCACCTCTTGCAAGATAAGGTTTTAAAATATTGGCAACATCCATGCCGTTTTCTGGATTTCCAGCACCAATGATCGTATGAATTTCATCAATAAATAAAATAATATTAGGATCTGTTGTTACTTCTTTTAATATATTCTTGATCTTTTCTTCAAATTCTCCACGGTATTTGCAGCCGCCGACGATCATTGTAATATCAAGAGCATATATTCTTTTCATCAAAAGGAAGTCAGAACACTCACCTTTAACGATAACTTGCGCTAAAGATTCAATAAGAGCGGTCTTTCCGACTCCCGCTTCTCCAACAACAAGAGGATTATTCTTATTCTTGCGGCAAAGAATCTCTGATATTTTTTGTATGAGATTAGTATTTATATGAAGATTATTAATCTTTCCAGACAATACCATTTCATTCAAACATATAGAATATTGCTGAAGATTTTTATGAGCAGGAAGAATAGGAACAGGCATCTCTTGGATTCTGCTTTCTTCTTCGATTCTCATGAGATCATCCTCTAAAAGAGTTTCTTCTATGTCTGCACATATTTTATTGAAAGGAATGCTTATTGAATTAATAAACTTTTTAAAAAGTTCATCTTTTGTTTCAAATAAACAAATAAAAATATGTTCAATACCTACGAATTTATGATCGAACTTGTTAGATAAAGCTTTTGCGCCGTTTAATAAATCCTTCGTATCTTCATCTAAAATAGGTTTACCAGACTTCTTTGTTGTTTGTTTGTAATGAGAATCTATAAAAGAATTGATTTCTTTTTGAAGAGCGTTTTTATCTACGCCGTACTTAAAAAAGTTTTGTTCTATTTGATCTTGATTAATTTTTGTGAACGCTAATAAGAAATGCAAACAATTAATAGACGAGCTATTTCTATTCTCGGCTAGTGTGCAGGACAATTTAATTAGCTTCTGTGCGCGTGGAGTAAAATTAAAGTTTTTCATTCGATGTCAGACAGCTTCATGTATATATGATTGTCCATAATTCCGATCTTGTCAACCCATAAAACATCGTCACCCTTCTTTCCTACAAAGATAACAATGTTTTCCTTTTCAGGTATCTTTAAACCAGCTTCAACATATTCAGTTAGTCTGGCATTCTTGCCGCCATCCAAGAACATACAGCTAATACTTCCAACTTCGTCCTTAAGTTGAAAACGATAAAATGTAGAATTAGATTTCTTAGTCTTGCCTTTATAAACATCTTCGATAACACCCACTACTTTAACAGTTTCATCCTTGAATGTAGAATAGAATTCTAGCGTATCAGTGAAACCGCTTTCGCTTTGATCTAAAATATTCTTTAGCCTTGTCGAAGGAGTGTATCCAAGAAGTTTGTATTCAAAAATCCAATTAGCAAATTTCTCGTGATTCTTATTTTGATCATATATCTTTTTATATTCTTGATACTTCTTCTTGAATGTTTCCTTGCGCTTGTCTCCCATGAAAGGTTTACCCTTTTCGTCTAATAGATTAGCCTTGATAGCGCATTCGCTTATGATTGTTAAAACATCGTAATCATATTTAGGACCAACATTGCAAGCAAATCTTTTTTCTTTATCAGTTAATAGATTAAAAGCTTGGGCTTCTAGTACGAGTCGCGATCTCTTATTGGTATAAGAAGTTAGAGTGCCAGCCTGAATCAATGAGGACAATAGTCCGATATTAATTCCAGCTTGTTTGGCGGCAATAAATATATCGAACTTAGTGGGAGTAGTTGTTTCTCTAAAATTCCTTAACGCTTCCAAAGATTTTTCAGAAACGCCTTTAATAGAATTTAATCCGAAACGAATATCCTTTCCTTCGATAGAAAAATCAAAATCAGACTTAGCCAAATCTGGAGACAGTAATTCAATATCAAACTGAACAAGCTCTTTAGAGATTTTATTAATTTCCAAATGAGAGTCAGGTTCAAATTTAGAAAGTTTCAAAAGAGCTAGAAAGAATTCTTGTGGATGATTAAACTTAAGATAAGCGGTCCATGCAGCCAGAATAGAATAAGAAATTGAGTGAGACTTGTTAAATGAATAGTTTGCTGAGTCTTCAGCAACTTTCCATAGTACGTCGCCAATCGCAGGATCAAGATTTTGTTCTGCAACCTTTTGTCGAATTTTGCCTTGCCATGCTGGCATTTCGCTAACTTTCTTTTTACCAACGATACGACGCAACTGCTCTGATTCATCAAGAGTAAATCCCAAGCGAACAGCCATTTTCATCAACTGCTCTTGATAAAGCGGAATACCGCCAGTATAAGACAACTCCTCTTTAAAGAAGTCATGAACTAGCTGGAATACTCCAGAAGCAGAGTATGTAGCGTATTGATCGGCGAAGTCCAAGGCTCCCGGTCTCGCGATAGCAATTACAGCACTTAGCTGTTCAAGATTCTTGGGTCTGACTTTACGGCAGACTTTAAAGTTTGTTTCAGCTTCAATCTGAAATAAACCTTGTGGAGTCCTGAGATCGCTGAAATTTAGATACAAGTTAGGATCATCAAGATCGATTTTAGTCATATCTAAATTAAGCCTCTTGCAGACTTCACTGACTACAGTGAGAGTTCTGAGACCAAGAACATCGAACTTAACCATGAGTTCTGCGACGTAATTCATATCATAGCCACTTACCAAGTCGCCATCAGATGTTTTTTGAACGGGGCAGACTTCTTCAATCTTATAATAAGAAATAGCAATACCAGATGGATGAACCCCAGTATTTTTATTTATGCCTTGTAGTTTGCAAGCTACTTCATAAATATCTTTATTGTTATTAGCCCAAACACGAAATCTATCTTCTTGTTTATAAGCTTCTTCTAAGTCAAAGACTCGACCAAATTGCTTGGGAATAAGATCGCTGACCTCGTTAACCTCAGTCTCAGAAAAAGAACCAACAATCTTTCCGCATTCTTTGATGCAGAGTTTACTAGAAAGAGTATTAAGAGTTAGAATCTTTGAGGTTTTACCGGCGTGTTTATTCTCAATGTATTTAATAACCTCTGATCGGCGGTCATAACTGATGTCATTGTCAACGTCAGGAAGAAGTGAACCATCAAGATAGGTTATATCGTCCTTGATAATCTTCTTGGCTCGCGAGCGACTAACGAAACGCTCAAAGAATAGTCCATATTTAATCGGATCTACCTTTGTTACTCCCACAAGAAATAGCACCAGAGAACCAGCAGCACTACCACGACCGGGGCCAGTTGGAATATTATTTTCATGACAGAAATTAAGAATATCCCAATTGAGAAGCACATAGTCTACGAAGTCTAGTTCTTTAAAAATCGACAGTTCCATTTCTAACCGATCAATGTAATCGGCAGAATCAGTGGTTAGATTTTTATAACATAGTGCTTTTAGAAAAGTAAAGTTATCAGATCCAACATCGATACCAAGTTTTGTATAATACTTGTCTTCGATATTAATCTGTGGCAACCGAACGCCGGGAAGCATTGCGTCATTATACGCAACGAAATCATTATAAAAATTTAAATCTCCACTTGCCATAGCTGTTTGGTAAAAATTTTGAAATTCATTTGAACGTCGTACATAGAATTGTGAAGCATGTTCTCATCGAAGTCAATCTTGTATTCCTTCAATTGAGCTTTAATGCTCGTTTTCAAACCTTTTTCTCTAAAGTCATTTAGTTTATATTGCCAGTAAATTAATTCATCTCTTTTTTGGAACTTTAGATTCTTTTTAATTGCTTTAGCCAAACAGTTTGTATCTAAGATTCTATTAGTAAAAGAAAAATCGCTGTTCTTACCAAGAAGCTTTCTATAGATATTATGAATATAGACATCAAATCCAAGTAGATTTTGTCCGACAATTAAATAACTGGGATCATATAAATATTTTTCAAATTCATTTAGAATAGGTTCTGGGTCTTTTGCTAGATAATTATATCTATCATAACTAAAATGAGTTATCGTAATGGCATCCTGAGACATATTGAGAGGATTCCATTTTATATAATTATCTGATTGATGAATAATATTAGTTCCTTCGGCAATAATATAACTAAGCTGCCAAGGTTTATTTTCTAAATCTAAAAGATTTAGATGACAAGTTTCGAAATCGAAACAAATATACTTTTGTTCTTTATTAAAGCGTAACATTTTGATTTTCCTTCCATGATTCAAAGCAGAATTCATTGCTGCAAAAATGATTCAACTCTGGTTTTTGCATATTGCGATCCTTGCCAATGGATCGATTGCAGATAATTTTATAAGTTTGAAAAGCTTTTGCGTCTTTTCTCTGATTGTAATATATGGTTTTAACTATAAGAGTTTCTAATTCATTATTTGAAGCAAACTCTTTCACCTTTGTCTCTAAAAGATAATCAAAAGAAACATTGTTTCTCTCAATGAACATAGTTGGTTTAGCAAAAGAAAAATCAGGAACACAATTGGCAAATAAAAAGTTATTCACATGAATGAATGAATCATAAAATGGAATGCATAGCTTTAGATCGCTATCGCTCCAAACATCTTTCAGGGATTGAGAATCTAAAAATCCAGAAAAGTCACAGAAAGCTTTTGAATAAATTTTATTCAGAAGCTTGCATCCGTTAGATGTTTTGGAAAAAATAATTACTTTATGTTGAGAATTCGCATCGTCTTCAAGAGACGAGTTTCTAACAGAAAGTCGTAAACCGAAAATCAAATCTATGCCGAACTCTTTTGATCTTTTATAAGCCTCAAAGAATCCGACAAGAGAATCTTCTACCAAGATTATCTTTTTTAGAGAATTGTCTTTAGCGATCTTGAATATGCTGTCTGATCCATTTTCAGTAACTTTTTTTGGATCATCAAGCGTAAGTATAGATTTACCTATACTGTAATGCGATTTAAACAACGGTAACATTTCTACCGTAGAGTAACAGAAGTTTAGAAGCTGTCAAGATCGAAGTGATCAACATCTTTCTTTTTAGCAACTGGTTCTGGTGGTGGAGATTCTTGCCAACAAGGGCATCCAGCATAATTTTCAGCAACTATTTTTTGATCAGGCTTTTGAATTTTTACTAAATCTTTTTTATCAAAAGCTGTTTTTACAAGAGCTTTATTTTTATCGTACAAAGCAAAATATCTAAAAGGAAACTTATATGTGCAATACCACATAGGAGTTCCATCTTTTTTCATTTGATTTGGTTGTTTAGCGAAACCGCACAATAATTTTCCAGAGAAGCTGCCGTCTTTTGGCATTCCTTGATTCGCCGCCATATTTGAAACAGCAGTAGATTTAGAAAAAGTATCGGCATACTTTTGATATCCAGTTAATTCATGTTCAAAACCGATCAATTCAAACTTACTTTTTGGCTGCATCTTCATGACAGCACCATCTTCAAGATCTTGTTTAAGAAATATAAACTCCATCTTGATATTTTTTATATGAGGATAAAGTTTACGAATGGCTAAAGTATACATATAATCCTGAAGATTATCTGATATTTCTTTGCCTTCGTATTTCTTTTTATTTGTTTTGAAATCGCGAATTAATACAAGACCAGCATTTTCATATATAAAAAGTTTATCTATGAAACCTTTGATTTTATAATTAATATCTTCTTGTTGAACGACAAGTTCGAAATCCTTTTCGGAGATAACTTCAGTGGGTTCTCCATGCTGATTACCAAAAAAATCATAAAACAATCCTTTAAGAACCATTTCGCAAATATCATCTAAATCCTCTTCTTCGTTAAGCTGTTTTCTTTTGATATGTTTATATATCAATCGTTTTACAGCTTTAGATGAAAACGTCTTTTTGTTTTTTATGATTTTATCATAATGAGATTTATGACGTTGTGCGCCAAGACATTCAAGAATGATATGCACAGTATCACCTTTTAAAGCTCCACTGTTTGTTTTATCAGGGAGCTTAAGATGATACTTACACCAATATTGCCAAGAACACGCTTTAAGCGTCTTGATTTTACTAGCAGATAGCGTTTCCTTCAACATTTAGTTGCTCTTTATAATTCTTTAAAAGTTGAATCTTCTTGGATGAATTTTCTTCTTTATTATTATATAGATATTTAATCATATATTCAATTTGAGTAATTTTATTCTTTTTCTTGTTTATCCACTTATCTATTGAAATATTGTTTTCAAGCATCTCTCCAAAATCTTTCATTAAAGGTAGTTTGATATCTAATTTTGAGATATCAAAAACATTTGTAAGTTTTAGATAGATGTTAATTGCAGCTTCCAATCCTCTATTGGAGCTTTTGTCTTTATCGTTGTTTGTCGCAATAATTATTTTATTAAGATTTTGAGATAGCAAATAAGAGATTTGTTTCGAACTGATTTCAAGACCAAATATAACCATATGATTATAAATGCCTTGTTCAGATAAAGCTAAACTATCACCAATGCCTTCAATTAGGATTATTTCTTTAGTGTTTTCTATCGCATTCTGAAATTTTAATTCGTTATTGAATTTTAAATTTATAGGGTAAATCCAATTAGCCTTCTTTCCAACATGCTTCCATTTAGAAAAACAACTACTCGACTTCCAAAGAAGATGGCGACCAGTCATTCCAACCACTCTACTGTTTTCATCATATATTGGAAAAACAAATCTACCATTCATTTTGCCAGACATCGAAAATCCAGCATTATATAATTTTAAAGTTGAATCAGAAATACCTTTATTATTATAAAACTTATAATGCGGCAAAAGGGTTTTGATTTCGTCGTGATCGAAGAATTGATCGACTTGCATTTTTTGAATTGGCTTTCTTTCGAAATCTGAAATTTCGTTATTCTCTAAATCTTTAATTAATTGTTCGATTTCAGAATCATTATCTTTTACACTCAAAGACAATAATTTTTTAAATGGCATGTATCCGGTATTTTCTACAAAGTCTCGCCAAATTCCGGTATCTTTCCAGATCTGCAATGCGGTTCTATTGTCACCATCTCTGTAAATTGCGTTGGTTTGCCAATATGAGCCTCTGTCAGTAAGATTATATCCCAACTGACTAAGAATGGTTTCTATTTTTTCTTGGTCCATATATCAGGCAGTGAGATTTGGAACGTCGTCATTAGAGTCGTTTGAAATCGAAGCGTTTGCGCTTAAGCCGTCAACGATATCTCTAAGATCTCCTCTTTCTGTAATTGCAAAGTTATTAAAATCCAGATTTACAAAATTCTTTTTCAAAGACCCGTCTGGCATTTTAACTGGATTGATCGCACTAAAAACGTCTCTTCCAAGATGTCTTGCTTTTACATTAATTAGTTTATGAGTGCCGAATCCTTTTTCATTTTGAAGTTCATCCGTAGTCTTGTTACGGAGAATAAACATATGAGATGAAAACTGAGTAATACGATCCGAAAGAGATACGATGCTTTCATCATCTACTACATTAGCTGACTGGCGATTATTTACAATACCTGCGCGATTCGATTGAACAGATGTAAACATAGAAATACATGGCCCAGTATCATTTACAATTTCACGCTGAATACATTTCTTATATTTGTCTACTAGTTCACCGACAAGTTGCCACTCAGTTTTATTATTACCAGAACTTTCGTAAGTAGTTTTAATATAGTCAAAATTAAAAATCAGAGGATTCCCTCGACCAACTTCAGAATAATAAAATCGTTTGAGCAAATTGATTTGAGCATCTACATTCATTCCACCAACATTATAATAAAAAAGTTTTTGCTTCCTTACGGTATTCCAAACAGAACGAACCTTTTCAACAATAGATTCTCCAGCTTTACGCCAGTTTCCGCTCTCAATCAAATAAAGAGGAACTCCGCTAAGTGCGGCACATTGGCGGCTGATAAGTTCTTCTTCGCTCATTTCTCCGTTATCAAAATGAAGAAGAGGAAGGTTGTAGCGAGCGCAAGCCTTTGTGGTAAAATCTAAACAAAATTGAGTCTTGCCAACACCAGAACGAGCCACAACAACAGTGATGTTTCCCGGTCTGAGAAGAGACCCATACATTCCTTGAAGCTTAGGATGCGGACCTTCATAACCAAATTGATCGATTGGATTATTACCTCTCTCTTCGATGAGGTCTTCCATCTTTTCATAAATATTTACTGGCTTATCTACACCAGTTTCATAGAGATTAATCTGACCATTATATATCTCATCGGCAGTTTGAATGATACCTGCATAGTCAGTAGAAGACGGCATTGATCGCATCTTCTTGCCAATGTCCGAGCAGCAAGAATAAATCTCTCTTCTCATAGTGAATTTCTTAAGTTCTTTTGCAGTTGAAAGAACTGTTTCTTTAGAAATCTTTCTAAGAGAGAGAGATTGAATATAATCCAACGGATCTATGTTATCTTCAAATGAAATGCCAAGACTTGTGACTCGTTGAGTCAAAACTATATCATCTATAGTTTCTCCATTTTCTACTGCCTGTTTTAAAACCTTAAAAAGGGTGCGGTTGATTTTAGAACCTTCATTCCAAAAGTCTTTTTCTGAAATGAAGGCCGAAATTTCTAAATACTTTTCTGGATATTTAAGCAATCCAGCAAGCAATTGTGTTTCTAATTCGTAAGAATAAATCATCCTATGGGAGGATACACTTACTCGTTGCTCATGTCAACACTTTCTTCGCTGTTTTCTGCTTCGCTTAAATATTTTTCCAAAGCTTTCCTTAAGCCCATTTCGACTATGGAACTGGCTACTTTAGTATATATAACAGGACAACCATCTTGATCAACGTAAGCCACGATAAAACCTCTGGACGAATCATCCGATCCAGTGAACTCAAAAAGTTTATTAAAATAATTCTCAGGTATTTTAAAATTTTTAAAATTTTCTGAGTTCTGTTCTCTTTTCATTTATTATTATAGTATTACACCTTGAGATTCAAACAAAGAAGTGCTTATTTCTTCGTTTTCAAAAATCGTTACAAGAATTATGCCATTTTTTTCACAAAAAAGTTCTTTTTTGCGATCTCTCTTTAGCTGATGCAGAAAATTAATTCTATCTGCATGAAAGAATTCAATATATTTTTGATGCTGCCTACCTTGGACCTCTATAGCGACTTTCTTATTAGCGTTATAAAAGTCCAAGGTTAGGCGAGTACCAACAATTGGAAACTCTTCAAATACTATATTGTTTGACCAATATTTATATATAAAGTCTTTTACCTTTTTCTGCAACTTGCTTCGACTTATGGCATCCCAGTCTATGAGATACTTTTTTAAGTTTTTGCAGCGTTTCTTTTTATTATTCAGAGTCAGAAATTCCATCGCTAAAATTTAGTAAATTTTCACTGATGTAGTTAAACAAGAATTTCTTGAGAGCAGCATTTTCATTCATAAGGCTTTCAAACTTAGCGGTGCCTTGAATCTTATCTGGAAAATCTATGAATCCAGCTTCTTTCAATATATTAAGAAAATCTTCATCAAAATTAATCCAAGCTCCCTTTTGCTCTGCAAAGCTCCACATTAAAAGAAAATCAAAGATTTCCTTTTCGATCCAATTTGAAGTTCCATTCTTTCTTCCGTAACGAATCGGATATCTAATAACTGAATTAGTCTTTTCGTTGGGAGACTTCTTAACAGTTACTCTTACGATATGACCGATATATGGATTCTTATACTCGTCATAGTTGGCCTTTTCGTCTTGAAGGATAAGATCGCCCTTGAATCTAGCATCGAATTCTACAATCCAGTTAGCGAAATGCAATAAAGCATTTCCTCCTGTAGCTGTAGTTTGGCGAATTGGGGCTTTGCTGTATGGATCTAGCTTGATGTCAGCACGAACCTGAGAGATAAAAATAGCAATGTGACCACGCTTTTGTAAAGCAATAGACAAACGCTTCATTAGATCGGCGGCGATAACTGCGCCGCCAGCAACCTTTTGCGACTCTTCAAAGGTCTTTTCCAAATCTCCCTTTCGGATCAATCCATCTACAGAATCAAGCAAAAAGAAATATTGCAGATTCTCGTCATTCTTAAGAACGAGTTCTCGGAAAGCGTCGAATACAGTTTCATGAATATTAGATTCAAAAACAAAACAAGTGCCTTCAACCCACTTATCAGCTTCAAAAACGAACTTTACTCCTGATCGTTCGATCATTTCCTTACTCAAACGACCTTCAGCTTTAATATAAAAACCCTTACGTTTTGCAGGTTGATCTAGAAAGTTCTTCATAAACTGAAGAGCGCAACTCGTCTTTCCGCCTTCGTTGATTCCAACAAATCGATGAAGACCAGTCGTAAGCCCTCCTCCAAGCTTGTAATCGAACAGCAGACTCCCACTAGAGACACGATAATCAATCGTATCTTCAAAATTATAATGAGAGTCTTTATTTGATTTCAAAAAACTACTCATTTGCTCTTGCGATGTTAAAATTTTGCTTTGTTGTACTTCTTCTTTGTTCTTTTTACTCATTTCAGAAAGTCTTTCAGGGTTTTGGGTTTTTTCTTTAGATTATAATCTTCACCAATCTTATCTCCAAGCTTTATTTCTTCTTTTGCAACTTCAGGTTGAAAATTAAATTCTTGAAATTTTTGTTTAAGATATTCCGCTTCTGCATACATATAAATAGCCAAAGATGGAACAGGCTTTAATTGAACCTTTTTCCAAAACTCTTTATCTGGATATTTAGTAAATAATTTTTTAAATAAAGCATTTTCTTTTTGCCAAAAAGTATTACTTTTTAATATTGGTGTTACGGTTCTTTCGATGACATCAGAAGGATAAAAATCCTTCACTCTTTTTCTAGGCTTTTTTATCTTTGGAATTTCTTCCATGCGTACACAATACAGGAACTTCGAACCATGTCAACACAAAAAAACCGCTGGTTGTCCAGCGGTTTTGTAAATTTTAGATTTTTTAAGCTGCGGGATTGAATGTTGCACTTTGCATTTGAGGATTAGCTGGTCCGCTTTTGGCGTTTTCAGCTTTTAGCTTATCGTCTATCTTCAAACCTTCGTCCATCAAATGAGGATTAATTTCTCCAGTTGAAGGCGCTGGTTCTTGAGGAAACACAGCAGTTTGAGCGGCTTCAGACTTTTCAGATTCTGGAGATTCACCAGCTTCTTTCTTGCCTTCGTCATTCAAATTACCCTTCTTTTGCATTCTTTTTAGAATAGCTTTTTGAATAGCTGGAGGAAGAGTCTTTTGTTTCTCTGTGAGTTGTCCAGCCATTTCATTGAGCATTGGGCGATTCTTCATATACGACATGCCACACATATATTTGGCATCGGTGGTACTCATTCCAGCGGTGTTGACAAAGGCTTCGTCTTTTAGCATACACTCGCTCATGTATTCGCTGTGCATTTCCATTTCATCATCCTCCATCATATTAGAGATGGAGACTTCAGCGATGAAATTTTTATTATCGAATTTAAGTTTTGATTTCATATTATTTATTTCCTTCTAGGACTTTAATTTGATCTATTGTTTTTGTTAAAATGTCACCCTTTTTAAAGTTCACTCCATCATTAATAACTTCATAAGCAATTACTTTGCCCATGTTGTCAGGAAGATCTTTTATTTCTTTGATAAAACCTTCACTATTATAATGCTTGCATGAAGCGTTTATATTGAGAACGCGCATACCGGCTTCCATTTCGTTCTCTGTTTCCATTTCTTTTTGATCTTCTTTTTGAGAGTAAACAAGATAATTATAAATAGAAAATAAATAATCTTCCATTATTGTAATCTTGCTTTGAACCCAAGGTTCAATTTCTTCAGCCATTGATGGATTAGCGCGAAGTTTTTCAAGAAGATCTTTAGAATAATCAGAAATATAAGCTAATTGGGCCATAGCCATTTCAGAAGCTTCTTCATTCGTATCTTCAGATTCTGTTTCAATTTCTTCTGTAATCTCTTGAGCGTGAGATAAATGTGGGGCTAGTTTAAGCAAATCGCTTTCTTCCCAAAATGTAATTCCATCCCACTGATGAATTACGTCTTCAATTCCGCCTTTTGTGGTATAATCGGTTACTGATTTCTTTGATTCCCACATTTTGCAAGACCAATATTTAGCTTTCCAACGAGGGCCGGGATTAGTGTCGCATTGATGGCGAGCGCGAAAGCTTTTTCTGCGAGCGGGATCATCTCGCTTTATCTCCATATTTGGATCGCCGAAGTTCACCTTTACGACGTTTCCTTTGTCATTTTTAACGTAAACAGAAAACTTCTTTGGACCTTTAGATGTTCTAAAAGGTTTATTTAGAACCTTTTTGTCTTTGGAAGCTTTTATTTCGCCACTTAAGTTAACCGATATATTCATTTTTACTTTAGAGTTAATAGATACTTAGTTTTATTTACAGAGCCAAGCATTTCATCTCTGAGATTTAAAAGGTCTGTGTCTTTGCTTGAATCAAGCATTGTAGGAAGCTCGTCAATCAGATAGACAGCTATTTGATTCATAAAATCCATTGGAGGCAAAGAGGCATAGTTTTGAAGAGTTAAGCTAAAATTGTTTTGGGCCAATATTCTGCCGTATTTACCCATAAATATTTCTACAAATTCATCGATATGTCCAGAAAGATCTCCATATAAACCATCTAAAGTTTTATGTTCAGCATAAGAAGTTGTTTGCCAATGTAAAATTTTTACTTGGTTCTGAAAAGTCAATAATTTAGTTACTATGTTCATTCGAATAGATCTTCTCTGTAATTTAAATTAAGTTCATCTTCATTTACACCAAATTGTTTTAAATCAGAAATAGCTTCATTAAAATCATTGTCCTCAAAATCGTCATAATAATATATATCTACTATTCTATCGTTCATATTGTTAATTGGCTATATCTTGATCTGCACGGCGATAAGCATCTTTAACTTTACCTCCGCTTTGCATTCTCAAAAACGTGTTTACGCGAGCCATTGCCCATTGCGCTCTTGATTTGCCGGGACGATGACTTGAACTAAAAGCTCCCAAACCTCTTCTATAAACTTTCTTTAATTGACCTAGAGTTACTTTCTTAGAATGTTTGGCGTTGTGATTTTTTACTTTTTCCTTTAAAGCATTAGTAACTTTTTCGCTGAATGTTATTTCAGCTTTGCTTACGAGTTGTTTTTCGTCTTTTCTTTTTAGAACTTCTTTAGCTCTTTCTTTAGCTTCTGGAGTTGTTCCAGCAGATCCAGGTTCGTTTATGTTTGAACCTTTCTTTTTTTCTTCTGGTTTAGCTGGGGTTTGAGCAGAGCTTTTTGGGCCTTGTCTCTTTTTTGCGCTAATTTCTTGGCTAAAATCTAATACTAAATTCATATTATGAATTACACAAGATAATTAGAATTTAGAAAAAAGAAAGCCGCTTTTTAGGGCGGCTTTCTCGTTGCTTTGTTTTATATTACTTCTTCTTACCGCCACTTGGCTTTGATGGGGCGGCTGGCTTGCTCGCTGGCTTTGCAGCCTTAGATGAAGCGGTGACAACCTTGGTGGCAGTCTTTGAAGTGTTCTTTACTGTAGTCTTAGCTGTAGTCTTGCTCATATTTTTGTATATGTAGTTTATCTTATATTTAAGAGAATGTTTTTCAATTTTTATCGAATTGGACATGCACCGCCAGCGCATTCAGCCATGTCTAGCATATCTGTGCTAGTGGTGGATATATTTGTAAGAGGCTTTACCTTTGAACTAGCGGTCAAATATGTGGCTTCATCGATTTCTTGATATGGAGCTTGCTTGAATCCATGATTCTTAAATAGAAGGAAACTTACGCTCTTTATGTTATGTTCATAATTTTCCTTTAGCCAAGCCTTCAAATCATTCAATTCTTCTGGCTTGTAATAAGCGGTAACAGAAACAGCGTTGTCGGACCAAACTGTTTGAAGCTTCTTGACCATATCTAGTTGCTTGATGACATCCATATCCTTTGTGAGAATAGATCCTTCTGGAGTCTTGCATGGAAAATAAACTACAACAGTGTCACGATTCTCTGTTCCATCGAAGTTGACTAGAAATTCAACGTGATAACCCATGTCTTTGCAAGTCTGAACAAGAGCGTCAGAACTAGACATACGAACTGTACGCATATAATACTCGCTGAAGGCTGGATGAACGCCGGGAGTTGCTCCGCCAAGAAGACTCAAGGTTCCGCTGGGCTTTACAGTCGTGAGCTTAATGCTTTCAGACCAGCCACGATGCTGGCTCCAAGACTTATCAAAATTGCGAAGAGCAACGTAACAATCATCAAGCCAATCAAGCTTATCCAAAGACTGGCAAACACCAGTAACGCCAAGACCAAGGCGCATATTCTTGTGAACAATCTTATTGGTTTCTTCATGGATGAATGGAAGGGCGGCGATAGCTTTTTGAGTCTTATAAAGGAGGGTTGCACAATCAATTAGTTCTTCTTTAGAAGTGATATTGTTTAAATACAGTTCGCAAAGATTGCAGCATTCATAATTAGATAAACTAATCTCAGCGCAAGGGTTTGTCATTTCGCAATTATCTGTATCTGTTGGATACATGAAGTTTTCTGAAATTGGACCATCTTTAATACGTCCAAACTTCTGAGACAATGGAAGATTGAAGAATCCGTATGGTTCGCCATTTGCGTATCCAGAATCAGAATTGATTTCGTATCCATTCTTCCAAACTTCATCCATTACATGATCAAAGCTATCGGCATAAATAGTATTATTGCTCATTGCTCGCCAATTGGGGACGTTGCCAGAACCCCAATTCTTAGCACGAAGATAAAGAATATCGTCAGGATCTCCTAGAGCAATTTCTGCGCTGCGACGTACATTGCCAGCGACAACAACGCTGCCAATAATATTGCAGATATCCAACACATCAATTGAGCGAAGCTTCTTGCCTTCGCGAGCTTGGAAGATCTTTGTGATCTTATCGATTCCGTCAATAAGGATTTGTGGGCCACTAGCCTTTCCGCCAAAACCCTTGATTGGTTCGCCGTAACCTCTGATGAGAATAGTTGAGTACGAAAACGATTTACCTGTAACGTAAAAAGCGTCCAGAACTTTAGAAAGTAAATTAACCCAACCTTCGCGTTTATCTGGCACAATGTAGTCAGCGTCTTTAGTTCCTTCATGAAGTACATTTACACCTTTTTTAATCTTTGGAAGCTCATGGACATCTTCGCGACGAATGCTGTAACCAACACCACCGCCAAGCATTAGATTTTCAAAAAGAAAAAGAAATGCTTTTGGTTCGCGCATTGCTGTAGCCCAGCAATTAAGAAGAGAATTTGCGCCAAAGCGATCTACGGTAGAGGTGCCAAGTTGCCAAAGCATTCGGCCAGCAAAGTTGCACTTAAGATTAAAAACATAATCATAAATACGCTCTGCCTCTTCTTTTGTATATTGAGCGCCAATCTTTTGTGCGCCATTGATGCAACGCTCTACGGTCTCATTCCACTCTTCAGTAGTTCCATCTTCCTTTAGACGGGCATAAGTTCTCTTGTACACGATGTATCCAAGACCATTAAAACCCCAGTTGGGCTGTTTATTTTTATATTTGGAAAGAAACTCTGAAGAAAGGATTGCTAAATCATTATTCATGGTAAATATTATTATACACCGATTTTAAAAATTATCGATGTCGTAATTTACCATACGGGATACTAACTTGTCAAACGAAATTTTCGGATTCCATCCAAGTTCTTTTCTGGCTGGAGTCGAATCTCCCCAAAGCAAATCTACTTCTGCTGGTCTGTAAAATTTAGGGTTAATTTTAACTAAAACTGAAGATTGAGCGTCTTTAATTAAAGCGCATTTGGTAGTTATGCTAAATTGCTCATCCGTTCCATTTCCATTCCAAACGCCAGATATACCTGCATTTTCAAAACCTTTTTCAATAAATTCTCTGATGGAATGTGTTTCATTGCTTGATAAAACATAATCTTTTGGTTTTTCTTGATTCAACATTTTCCAAACACCATCTACAAAATCTTCAGAATCAGACCAGTCTCTTTTAGAGTCTAGATTACCTAATTCAATGGGTTCAAAAGTTTGTTTATTATTTAAAGCATGAAAAATTCTAGCCACTCCTTTGCTGATCTTTCTCGTAACGAACTCTTGTCCACGTTTAACGCCTTCATGATTAAAAAGAATTCCATGTACAGCGTACAAACCATAAGACTCTCTGTAAACTTTTACATTGTGTCTTGCTGCGGCTTTCGATGCGCCGTAAGGACTTCTGGGTCTGATCGGGTGAAGAATGTCTTGTGGAGAATATGCCACATCTCCAAACTCTTCACTAGATCCAGCAGAATAAAAACGACAAGACTTTTTGTGTTTTCTTATAGCTTCTAAACATCTTACTACTCCAGTGGCATTCGTGTCAAAAGTTTGCAATGGTATTTCCCAACTGCAACCAACAAAAGATTGAGCGCCAAAATTAATAAAATAATCAGGTTGAATATCTTTTACTAATGAGTCAATGCTAACACTATCGCAAAGATCTCCATAAACTAATTTGAATCTGGGATTAGTAATAAAATTAGCGCAATTAATAAAATTAGGATTTGCTGATCTACGCATGACTCCGTAAATTTCGTAATTAGTATTAGTTAATAGATATTCTGCCATGTTAGCGCCGTCTTGCCCTAAAATTCCGGTTATTAAAATTTTCATATAATTAAATTATATTTTTCTTAGTACAATTATTCCACATGATAAATTTCCAAAAATAGGAAATGGCACTCTTGAATTTAATCCATTTATTTCGTTATTAAATCTTTGAAGTTTTTGATTAAAAAGATTTTCGAATTTTTCTAATTGTAATCCCGGCAGATCGAAAGTTATAATTAATAATCCATTTTGTTTAACTTGGTCTAATAGATTTTTAAAAGATTGAAGATGATCAAAATCAACTTCTTCTAAAGTTGATATATTTATTACAACATCAAATTTATTTTTAAATTCATTGGTTGGCTGTTTAGTTATATCGTAAACTATAGTATTTTGAAGATTAGATGCTCTGATATCGCTATGAATTGTGTTTGGATATATCTTGTCTAGATAATTTTTAAATGTTACATGAATACCTTTAAATCCCCAAGATGAATTATGAATTGTTATATCAGTATTATCTTGATAGTATTTTTTAATTTCATTTATGACTAATGGATATTCATAAACTCTAGACCAAGATTCGCCATCGTTAAAGATATCGTCGCTTATATCTGATAGATTTATTTTTCTAAATGTTAAAACTTGAAAATTATTATTCATATTTGTGTGGATGATTTTCAAACATTGTTAAAAAGTGTTCGAAAGAGACTTGATTCTTTTTTGTGAAATATTCCATGTTTTTTGATAGACAACTTTGAAGCAGTTTATGTCTTACCATTCCGCCATAATGAACTACCCATGATTTGCCAGTTGTTTTTATTTTAAAATTATTCTTTAATATTCTATATACTAGATCATCATCTTCGCATTCATGAGGAGAATAGGCTGGATCATAATATCCGTCGATTGAATTTAATATTTTTAAGTTTACAAGCCATGGATGAGTTTGTCGGCATTTATTATATTGAACTTCGGTTTGAAGACTAGGCAGAATTTTTTCAAATTCATCTGAACTTATAATCCTATTCTTGGGAAGATATATATGAGGCTCTAAAATGGCAGTTTCAGAATCAAATATATCAAGCAATGGTTTAAGCCATATCTTAGGAAACACCATGTCTGAATGTATTTCGAGCAAAAAATCAAAATTTTCTTCAATGATTTTTTTATAAATTTCTATTCTTGGAATTACAATTCCATCATTTTGATTGCTTGTTATGATTAATTTTTCTACATTTAGGCTATTCAAATACTGTTTCATTTTTTCGCCAGATCCATTATCATAACAAAATAATTTAATTTTGTGATCTAATAGATCAGACTTCAAAAGAGATGTAAGACAGGGTTCAAGAATATGCTCATCATTGTGGCAAATAAGTGATATTGCTATATTCATTTTAGTTAATGACTTTCCAAGTTGTTATGTGTGGATACCTTTGTGTGTCGTATATTTCTGTTACAGTGTATCCTAATTTTTGCCACTCTTCAGTATCCCAACTAGAAATATGTTCTTCATAAGGGTTTCCATAACAAGAACCTTGAGGCTCTTCTCCAAGAGGCATTCCAAAAATTAAAATTTTATATTTTTGCTCTAATTTTGGTAAGATTTTAAGAAAAGCTGATTTTTCTAAATGTTCTGGACCATGCCAGAAAAGTAAACAATCTGCGTCTGGAAGATTGTCTACATTAGAAATATCTCCTTGTAGGATTTTATCTTTTGGGCATCCTTTATTAATAGCATCAAGAACATTATTTTCAAAAATTTCTACTATTTTCCAATCTACATTGTTAGATTCGCATATCTTTATCCACCAATGTCTTCTTGGATCTTGCCAATCATGAAATCCTACATTTAAAAAAGATTTAATTGTAAAATTAAATTTTTGTAAAACGTTGGCTACACTTTTTTCTCTTACAGTATAATTGTGATCTGGTATCTTCATTTTAATATATGCATATTTTATTGTTATAATCTGTTCCTTCAACCATATAAGGTCTAGTTTTCTTTAAATGTGTATATTCGTCCAAAGCTGATCCTACGTCAATATATCTATTTGTATTGTTAATTATAGATAGATAATAAATAATAGCCTTCGCTAGAGGTCCACTTGAAACAAGAACTAATTTATCATTTATATTAGAAAATTCATTTTTCAATGTTTCAACTATTTGAGTATGGTTTTTTTGAAAAAAAGAAACGCAGTCGTCTGGTGTGGCTATATATTTTTCTATTCCGAATGGATATTTATTTTTTATTCCGTTGTGATTGTTTATCAATATAACACTTTCTTTCAAAGAAGAAATCCAGTTTTTAAAAATTCTATAGTTGTTATTCACAAATAAATTGGCGTATGTTAGATTTTCATCATTTATATTAAAATTATTTAATATATATTGTTTACATTTATTATTGCAGCATTGACAAGGTATGCCGAAATACCAATTTTTTTGAGGGTTTAACAATGGTTTTTCTATAATTTCTCCTAGAAGAGTTTTATGATTTGGAGAAGACCATTTATCAACTTGATATGCTTGTGTAAAATTGCCAACGCCTTCGCCGTTTATAAGCATTATTTCGCCATCTCCATATCTAAAAAAAGACAATGGATTTTTTGATTCGATTAAAGAAATAAATTTTTCTATTTCTTTTGAAAAATCTTTATCGCTCATAAGAAGATAGTAATTTTAATATTTTATTGCTGCTTTTACCATTTCCATAAGGGCATTTAGAATTGATAAAATAATCGTTATTAACTTTTAAGCAAACTTCTTTTAATTTACTGGGATTTTCACACAGTATAATATGACCCGTTTTTATACCTTCCGGTCTTTCAGTTGTTTTGCGGCAAACGATAATTTTTTTATTTAAAAAAGAACCCTCTTCTTGTATTCCACCAGAATCAGTTATAACAAATTTACAGTCTTTTAAAACATTCAATAGATCTTTATGTTCCAGAGGGGTAGTGGTTTTTATATGCTTTAATTTTTTTGATGCTTCTAATATTATTGGATTTGGATGTACAGGAAATATAAATTCTATTTCAGCATTATCTTTTGCAAAATCATCTATTTGAAAAAGCCATTCATCCAAGATAGAAAGATTTTCATTTCTATGCAAGGTTATTAATACTTTATTTGTATATGAAATTTTATTTTTATATTCTTTTAAGTTATCTAAACTGGTGTTTCCAACGATATATATATCTCCATTGATTTTTTCTTTTTTTAAGTTTTTTGCAGAAAGAGAAGTTGGGCATAGATTTATGTCAGCTATTCTACAAACCATTTGTCTATAGCCTTCTTCTGGAAATGGATTTTGTAGATCAAAAGTTCTTAATCCAGATTCAAGATATATAATTTTTTTCTTTAGATGATAAGCTACAAAAGCAATAGCTGCCACAGTGGCGGTATCTCCTTGAATTAAAACGGCATCAAATTCATTTATATACTGTTCAGCTTTTAAAAAAATTTCACTGAAGATACTGTTTAATCTATTTTTACAATTATTGTTTATTGATATAGAAAAATCTGACTCTTCAAAATTAATTATGTTTGTATGTTGCTGTACAAATAATGTTTTAATTTTGTTTTTTGATTTTTGTATAATCGGCTTTATTTTTAAAAACTCTGGACGAGTTCCATATACAGCTAGGATTTTCATAGATTATTTATATATTTAAATCCTTTATTTTTATAATGAACTAAATTCTGTCCAAAATGGCTTCCGTGAAAATTACAAGATATTGCAACATTATCTACTCCTAATTTCATTGCTGTGTCATGCTGGCTTCCCCACATAGATGTATCATTAATCGGATGTGGAGGAACATATGTTTTTAGCCCAAGAAATTTTTGTAAACAGTAAGAAAAATGAACATCTTCTCCAGATAGATAATGAATTGGAAGATCGCAATCTCTCCAATAAGACCCAAGCCATTCTCTTTTAAAAAACCAACTATGTCCAACTATATCGACTTGCTCTATCTTTTCATTGGGGTTAGCCCATCCATGTCTTACATAGCTGCTATAATTTAAATCGTTAAAAATGACTCCAATTGTTCCAAGAAGACCTTCGTGGGTTTGAATCGTATTGTAACAATTTTCTAGCCATTTAGATCCAGGTATAGTGTCATCATCAAAAACGCAAACATACTTTGTTCTACAATTTAAAGCATAAGCAAATCTAGCCCAAACACCAAAATTAGCATTTGAAATAGCGGTGACGCAGTTGTTTGCAACTTGATCATTTAATGGTTTAAAATTATCAAGATCTCCTTTGTTTTGCCATATAAAAATATTTTTTGGCTTTAATGATTGATTCAATAAAGCTTGATATTGATCATTTAAAGCGTGTGGACGTTTATAACAATTTAAAACGACTGAGATGTCTTCTGTCATAGTAGTTTAATAATTATATTTTTTATTTGATCTGGTTTTGACTTTATATATTCTATCATTTTGCTTGATTCATAATCAAAAAAACTTTCGTGAACGGCTGCGGTATAATCAGTGGTCACGACAGACAAACCCATCAATCTTGCTTCTATACACACTCTAGAAAGAGTCTCTGGGCTTCTTGGAAAGAAGACGTAGGTAGAGTATCTTGAAAGATTCTTAAGAAATGTATGATGATCAGTTTTTGGAAGAAGTTCATATTTTAAATGAACTTTTTTGCAAAAGTCGATTGAAACATCTCTACCTTTAATTCCATAGTCATCTTCTCCAAGAATAGCCGCTTTACCATTTTTTGGAGTTTTAGATAAAGACTGAATTAAATCAAGAGTTTCTTCTGCCCATAGATTTCCAGAAAAATTAAAAAGATTATCTAATTTTATACTTTTCTCGAAGACTTGTTTTTGAAACGCGCTTTGAAGAATTACGATTTGAGCGTTTTTATAAAAATCAAAATGCATAACCATTTCTGGAGGAATAGTCATGTTTTCATAAAAACACGGATTTCTTTCTCTAACAAATTTATAATCGTGTTCGGTTATGATATACTTTTTAGTATATAAAAAATTCTTAGCAGCGTCTGAAATAAAATAAAAATTCGAAACTATATATAAATCGTAATCTTCAATGAATCCAACTCTGTTGTTGAAATCGCGTGTTGATATAAAATCACACTTTATTCCAGATGAGTTTACAATCTTAATTATTTCATTGTTGTTAGATTCTGCTCCTCCATTATTATTTGAACTGTATTCTTCGTCAGAAATAAGTAGAATTTTTTTATTCATGTTAAATGTTGGTTTTAATAAATTGAACTATTTTCGATTCATCTTCATTTGCGTTTTTAGTTTTAAAAACCTTCATTATTTTATCTTCTTCATATTTTTTTATAAACATTGAATCGCGAATAGGATCTTGAAAATCTCCTATTATGCATAAAGTTTTTATTTTTTGCATTGAGGACATAGATTTAAAACAACTGTCAAGACCTATTAATAAAGAACAGTGTTTTACTGTGCATAAACTATGCAAAATATTTTCAAAGCAAACAAACTTAATATTTTCTTTTTCTTCTAATCCATAGTTGGCTAGTTCTTTTTTTGAACCAAAAATTAAATAGTTATTATCATTATTTATTATTTGTTTTATTACATTAACTGGTATTATTTTTGCAGGTAAATTATGTTCTTCATAAACAGATCCAGCAAAATCACTTCTAAAAGGGTGTATGCCTATAATGTTTCTTGTTGCGGTGAAACTTTTCACCAAATCATTACCGTTTAAATTTAGATTATACCCGAAGTCAAAATTGGAATAAAAACTTCTCGGAGTTTCAAAAATTTTATCGTTATCAGATTCTATGAACTTTTTTATTATTAAATCTGTTTGTTCAAGAAGAGAAGCAGCGTTGTTAAATTCATAAAATAGACAATTGTTTATTCCAAGATCATCAAACATTGATTTAGCATTTTTAAAATGCATGTGAACTAGATATTGTTTATCTAGATTATTTTTGATAAATTCATAATGTTGGAGAAAATCGCCAATTCCTCCTCTGATGTAAAATTTCATTTGACAAAGTATCTTATTCTATGTATAAACATACTATGTTTAGATCATTAGAAAATCCACATTCTTTTTTTAGAATTTCATGTGCCGACTGGGAGTATATATGTTTAAGCGAATCGTCTTATGACGCTTGCGTAACCGCCGTAAAAGAAATGATAAAATTAAAGGGAAATAAACTAAATGTTAGTTTTACTTTAATTTGCGATAAACTTCTAGATATAAATTTAGATAGAGAATTCTTTTATTGCCCCCTTGTTCTATCCGATGCAGGTTTTAAAGATTTAGCTAAAAAACTTGATGCTTGTCATGATTTTTTGCTTGACAATCGCTGAAAAGCGAGTTAATTACTGCGTAAGCAGGAATTAACGGACTCTGAGGATATTCTGACGATTTTCTTAAGATGATCTTAGGAAATTTCCCTAGGTATGGAGAATACTCATAATTTTATAATAAAACGTAGATCTAAAATCGTGTACAAAGAATTACCATTACTCTTCGGCATCGCTGGCGTGGCTAGATGCGGAAAAGATACTTTAGCTAAATATCTAATCAATAAGATAGAGAAAAACTCAATGCCTTGCATGAAGATGTCTTTCGCTCATGCATTAAAAAATGACTTGGATGATCTCCTTAAAGATTCTTTCAATATCTCAGCTTTCACTGAGAATAATAAAGAAAAAGAAATAATTCGACCTCTTCTTGTCTGTTATGGCACGGAAATTGCTAGGAAGATAGATCCTGATTTTTGGATTAAACGTTTAGACAAGAGGATTTCGAATTCTATGGAGAATAAAATCATCTGTATTATTCCTGACGTTAGATACGAAAACGAAGCCAAGTGGATACAAAGTAAAGGCGGCTTCGTTATACATCTATCTCGCATGGGACAAAAGCCAGCTAACTTCGAAGAAAAGGCAAATGATCCTATAATTAAGAAGGCGGCTAACTATAAAATACGATGGAAAACGTTCTCTGATGAAAAAGAAACTTGCAATTACCATATAAACAAGTTATTCTACAATCAGAAATGGTCAACATATGGAGATTTTAAGTGATTCAGATTTAATAGAAAATATTAAAAACGCTAACAATGTAGACGAAAGTTTACAAGAGCTTATCAACAGACATTCTGGCATTTATCTAGAAATGGTAAACGCCTTCTTAAGAAATTGTAACAACGATTCTTTAAAGGATGACATCGTTTCCGAAAAGGATTTAATAATTTACAATTCAGCTTTGAAATACGACAGCACGAAAGGAACCAAATTCTCAACGTTCCTTGGCAATGAAGCGAAATGGACTTGTCTAAACGCTTCAAATAAAAATAAAAAGTTCTTAGAATTAAACGATCAAAACTTTGATTTTCAAACTCTTAAAGAAGAAAAAGAAGTGGAAAAAGAAGATTTGAAGAATCAAATTTTACACAAATTTAAAAAATATCTTGATGTTTATCCAGATAAAAGGGTTAGTAAAATATTCAACATGAGATATGAAAATGTTAACAAGCTAACCCCTTGGAGAAAAATAAGCAAAGAAATGGATTTAAGCATTCAAGGATGTATTAATATACATAATTCAGCATTGAAAATAATAGCTAAAAAGATAAAATTAGAATATGAATTTAACAGTTAATGCCCCAATCAACAGCTTATCTTTTGGAAATGTTTCTCTCAACATTCTTAGAGAATTGTACAAGAAAAATACAGAGTTAACATTCTTTCCAATTGGAGATAACGTAGAGATTTCGGCCTTTGATAAGATTAAGAAAGATTTTGTAGACTATCTTCAAAATTCCACAAATAAGAGATTTGAAACCATAAGCAAGAACACTCCATGTCTAAAGCTTTGGCACATTTTTGGAAGCGAAAGCAGACTTTCTAAGAATCAATCTCTATATACTTTTCACGAAACTTCTGATCTTACTAAGATCGAAAAGAATCTTTTAAAGACTCAAGATTTGATTTTTGTATCCAGTCAATATACAAAGAATGTATTTGAAATACACGGAGTAGAAAACGTTATTCATGCTCCATTAGGATTTGATAGCGATTTTCATCTAACAAATAAAACATATCTACCAAACAAAATCCACTTTGGTTTGATGGGCAAATTCGAATACAGAAAAAATACCGCAAGAATCATTAAAACTTGGCTAAAACTTTTTGGAAATAAACCAGAATATCAATTGAGTTGTGTAGTTAACAATTCATTCTTGGATAAGAATAAATTTCAGGTTGAACTCACAAAGATTCTAGAAGGCAAGCATTACAATAATATTAACTTTATTCCAGCCCTGAAGACAAATAGCGAGGTAAATGATTATCTAAATAGCATTGATATTGATCTTGGAGGTCTTAGCGGAGCGGAAGGTTGGAATCTACCATCTTTTAACGCAACATGTCTTGGTAAATGGAGCGTTGTTATCAACGCAACTGCCCACAAAGATTGGGCGACAAAGACTAATTCTATTCTAATTGAACCATCTAGAATGAAGGATGCTCATGATGGAATTTTCTTTAATAAAGGAAACGAGTTCAATCAAGGTCAGTTCTTTGACATTAGTGACGAAGAGATGGAAAACGCGATCTTGCAGTCTATATCATACGCTAAAACACCAAATCCAGAAGGACTCAAGCTTCAAGACTCTATGACATATGAAAAGACTACTGAGACAATTCTATGCGCCATAAGTAGCCAGATGTGACATATTATGCGTCAAAAATGCTCTAAAGCTTCTTAAAAGACATACTAAGATCTAATAAAAACTTGGCATAATTCTTGCTACACTGTAATCGCTATGTATAATAAACTAGTATATAAATATCAAGTAACAGAAGATGGTTTAGTATTCAACATTGAACTAGCTGGAAAATCTAAAGAAGATGTTAAAATCTTAAAAGAAGATTATTCTATCGCAATTAAAGTTGAAGAAAATAAATATAGAATTACTTATGAAGACTATCTTCTTAGATCAAAATATGATTTTGATAACGCCAGAGCTAAAATGAAAAATGGATTATTGACAATCACAGTTCCATCAATTAAAAGAGTGGAAAAACAAATCGAAATAGAATAAACAAAAAGCGCAGCCTAAAAACTGCGCTTTAATTTTTTTTATACGTTATATAATAGATATGGTTTATCAATTTAGAAATAAGAAAACTGGCAAAATTGTAGATGTAGTTATGTCTATGAAAGATTATAAGCCATATCGTGGAAAAAATAATGACGAAGATTTTTGGGAGAGAATTTATGATGTTCCACAAGTAAATCTTGGAGATGCGAAAGTAGTCGATCCTTTTGATAACAAGGCTTTCGTAAACAAAACAGGAAACATGAGCGGAAGATATGGAGACCTTTTAGATTACTCTTCTGAGCTTTCTGAACGCCGAGCAGCTCTTGCTGGCGGCGAAGATCCTTTAAAGCGTAAATATTTTGATGACTACAAAAAGAAAACAAACGGTAAAAAGCATGTAAAAGATCGACCAAAGAAAATAGACACTAAAAACGCCACGATTGAATTTTAAACAAAAACAGAACTATTTCTTGATAAATCGTATTGTAATTGTTTTACTGACGAATATAAACTTACGCATTCACCGCTAGTTAATCCATCGCCAACAGAAAAGAAACCAAATTTTCTATTTGATACGTTTTCAAAAAAAGGTGTTCCGCCTTTATTTACCGCTCCCAAAAATATATCAAAGTTTGGTTTTGCCAATCCACTTATATTTGAAGTCGTCACCGAGCTTTTAGTTGGTGTTGTCGAATTATTAAAAAGCATCATAAATCCGCTCGTAGTATTTATTCTACTCGCAGAATAAAAAGCTTTACTATTTGGAGAAGATATACTTACTCTTCCAGTAGTGTAATCGTAAGAATCGAAATACGCAGCATTAGGAGAATTATATTCAGCAGAAACAACAAGTCTTGGATTTGTTAAATCAAATGGAACACATCCTATGTCAATGCTATCTGCTGAAGAATCTGCCAATGATAAAAATGAAAGATGAACTGGATATCCTGTTAAATCTCCAGAAGGATTAAAAAAGACATTCGCATAATCGTTCGTGCCTTCAAAATTAACTCCAGAAGACGTATGAACTGTTCCCGCTCCAGAAAACCCTAATCTAAAAGCATCGTCTAAATTTCTTGGATCTTTTAAATTAAACTTGTGCTGATATTCTGTGCCTCCAACAAATGGATATATTCCAGACATTTTATACCACAAACCATTAGTTTTTAATCTATTTACAAAATTATTTATTCCAGTTCTTATTTGAGTGTCTGATATATTTGTTACCTGCAAAAACGCTGTAGCATCTGCATCATACAATTCAGAGTTTCCAGATATAGAAAAACCACCTAAAGGGTTTACAGAAAATTCAAAAGATCCATCAAAGTTAACGTCTGGCCCAATTGAAAAATTGAAAGCTTCATTTGTTAATCGCGCATCTTTAATAGAATAAACAATTTGATTATTGTTTTCGCAATCGTTTAAATATATATCTATATTATTTTTATTATCCGAATTAAAAATATCAGAATAATTCCCAGTATTTAAATTATCAAATATAGCGTTAAAAGAAACAGTCCCCACGACTGGATACATTAATTTTCTATCGAATGCGTAGTTACTTCCAAACCCTAATAATTCTTTTCTTTCAAAAGGTATTTGTATATCAAAATTTTGTATTTTTCCAGAAGCGTAGTTTCCGCCAGCTATTTCTGGCTGCGTCATTACAATAGATATATCTGAAGGTCTTATAGCAATCGGGCGATTTAATTGCTCAGTTACATAATTATTTTTATTAAAAACTCCAGTATTAAAATCATATGGTTGTTGAGATTTTTTACCACTATAAGTTAATCCTGGAACTGGATTGTTTCCTGTAAAAGTATCAAAAACTATATTATTTGCTTCAAAAGATATTTGAGTTGTGGCAACGCTTCCAACTGCCGCCGAAACAGAATAGTTAGTTATTAAAGCGTTTCCAATACCAAAAACATTTACTCCAGTAAAATTAGTTAAATTAGATATATCGCGAGAATTTCCAGTATCAGATATTAAAAATATATTTATATCTTTTCCTGTTGTCGCTTGATTTGTAAAAATAGAATCCCCATTTACCGAAAGACCTAAAACCGCTTCATTTGAAACGTCTGAATTATAATAAGTTAAATCAAATGAAATCCTTGGAGGAGCATAAAAATTATCTAATAAAAAACCATCGAATCCAATTTGCTTATACCTCTTTATCTCTGTAGAAAAAGAGGCTTGGGCGGTTTGAACTCTATCGATTAATTTTAAATCAAACAATCCTGTATGAGAAGCCGCCGCTGGGGCGGTAGAAACTAATACAGTATTTGACGAATAGATAACTCTGTTCATACATTACGTCTTGTAATGTATTACACTTGTTTGTTTTGAGCAGGGTCCAATCCTTGAACATTTCCAGATAATCCAGAAGAACTAAGATCATTTCCTGAATTAGCCATCTTTTGTAAAGCTTTTATTTTCTCAATCGGCGCAGCAATTCCACCAATTGCGGTAAACACTGATAGCCCCGGTTTTACTCCTTTATAAATTCCTTGATGAACTGTGCTGTTTGTCTTTAACGTTCTATTCAATTGATTGAAAGCATTATCAATATGCTCTTGAGGAATCTTATCTAGAGTCTGTTGATCTCCAATAGCTATTGCGGCTGCAACTGTTCCAGTTGATAGGTCTAGATCTCCACAAAGAACATTTCTCTTTAGATTCTCTCTTACAGCCTTGCTCAAAGCTTGTTCTGTTTCAACATTATTAATATTCATAGCTCCAAAAACCATAATACCTGAATCTAATACAGTCTTATAATCATTTGTATCAAATGTGGTATATTGGCTACTCTTTGTAACTATATTATTAAATAGATGGAAAAGAGAAGTTATATTAGCGTTCGCGACTTGCCAAAACTTATTAATCGGCAATTTTGGATAAAGATCATTAATCTTTTCGTTGTCTAGAATGATTAATGGAGAAACAACTTTTTGTTGAACTAGCTCACACGCCTCTTTTAGAGTTTCGTAAGCGTTTGAACTAACCTTCTTTCCTTCTGAAAGCTTTGGTAGAGCCAAAATCAATCCTACCTTTTGAGAAGACGCTTTAATTGTATCTTGATAAGCTTTTACAGTTTTAACCAACTCCGAACAAACTCCCGCACCAGTTCCTCCACCAGCACCGACAGTTACAAAAATTCTATCTACATCTTCGCCGATAGAAGCTTTAATAAAGTCAACAACATCTTCACGTTGATTTACGAAAGCCTTTCTTGCGACACTGCGATCTTTTCCTGCGCCCTGCTGCTCTCCAAACTTAAACTTATGTGGAACATTAACAGAAGCAAGATCTTGATCTGCTGTATTAATAACTCCAACTCTGGCATAACCAGCTTGATGAAAAGACTCGGCTATTTTGCCGCCGCCTTGTCCAGCACCAATAAATCCAAATTTAAACCCTACTGGATCTCTATCTTTTACTTCAATCTTTTCTTCTACTGGTGCTTCTGGAATACTTGGCAACTCTAAATCTACAATATCAGAGTTAGCAGTTGCATCTGAACCTGTTCCATAAATAGGATTAAAATCACTCATGTTTATAGTATATTTAAACTGTCGCCTTTTCTAACGTCATCCCAACTTGTTTCGCCTTTAGCTTTGTGGCGAATCTTGTATTGAGAATAACAAACTGCCGCACGTTGCTTTTGATCCTTAAAATCTTTAAGCATCATGTCATCGCCCATGCATCGACTTACAAATTCTTGTTCTGTTTCTTTTTTGGAAGGTTTAGGAAGTGGCATAATAGTATTATAAATAAAGATACACTTAAAGTCCAGCTAATTCATCCTTTTGAAGATTTAAATTTTCTAATATTTTTCCGATTATATAATTTTGATCAAAATATTCTTCATTTCCTTCGGGTGCGCTAGGCCAAGATTGAAAAGCTTGCCCAGAAATATAAGTGTCTCCACCATCTAAAACAAATCCATTCGGCGTAAATAATCTATATTGAAAATGCATTCCATTTTGTAAATCGTAATTACAAAAATTGATTTCAATTTTTGAACAATTAAGATTATCTGTTTTAATTATGTTTTCGTAGAGTGTTTTCATACATTAAACTGTTCCATCGTATTCTGCTATTATGCGCCAATTATTACCATCTGAAACTACTGTAGTTGTTTTATTTGCTACCGCTAATGAAAGACTTGTTGTTCCATCAATAGTATCTGTTCCAGTTCTACCAACTGTCACTGTTCCAGGACCAGTTAATGCATTTTTAATAACATACGTTCTTCCAGTACATCCACTTGCAGCAGGTAAAGTAATTGTAACCGTTCCAGTTACAAGAACTATGTAATGTGTTTCGTCTAAAGTTATACCTGATGCAGTTGTGGTAACAGCGTAAGCTACTGATCCAGTAACATGAAGCGTACTTGTTGGACTACTTTGTTTTAATCCTAATCTAGCATTTGTATTCTGCCAATAAAAGTTAGAAGTAGAATTTATATAAACATCTCCACCAGATGTTATTCTCATTCTTTCTGGAATACCGCTAACATTACCATTATTTCTTGCAAAAAATGATAAATAACCTCCATAGTTTCCATCGGTGCCGTCTTCTCTATTTCCAGATATTCCTGCCCATATAGTATTAGTTGTTCCTGTATAATAACCTCCAAAACCAATTGAACCACCAATATTAGCGGCTATAGCGCTTGTCGAAGTTAAATATAATAAACCAGTACCAAATGAACCAATTGCGCTATTTGCTGCTGCAATGTGTAAAGGACTTGAAGGAGCAGTTGTTCCAATTCCTAATCTACTATTACCTACATCATAATATAAATTAGCTGCATCTTGAATAGTAGTTAAAGTATAACTATAAATTAAACGATTAGCATTATTAAAAGAGCTTGTTCCTATTCCACTACTTCCACTAGGAGCGCTTAATCCGCTAGATCCACTTGTACCACTTGTACCGCTTGTGCCACTAGATCCACTAGATCCACTGGTTCCGCTTTTTCCACTAGATCCACTTGTTCCACTTGAGCCACTTGTTCCACTTGAGCCGCTAGATCCGCTTGTTCCACTTGAGCCACTAGATCCGCTTGTTCCACTTGCACCACTAGAACCGCTTGTGCCGCTAGAACCGCTTGTTCCACTTGATCCGCTAGAACTACTAGATCCACTGGTTCCACTTACACCGCTAGATCCACTTGTACCACTAGATCCACTAGATCCACTGGTTCCACTTACACCGCTAGATCCACTTGTACCACTAGATCCACTTGTACCACTAGATCCACTAGATCCACTGGTTCCACTTATACCGCTAGATCCACTTGAGCCACTTGTACCACTAGATCCACTAGATCCACTGGTTCCACTTATACCGCTAGATCCACTTGAGCCACTTGTACCACTAGATCCACTAGATCCACTGGTTCCACTTTT
>JACCDP010191980.1_pt1 | contig 35418 bp, 29 predicted proteins | sample 7445841 | NCBI WGS metagenome assembly JACCDP01 (sample SAMN15323441, study PRJNA562643) | freshwater metagenome | isolation source: river surface water | place: USA:Blue River Watershed | collected 2017-08-17 | reverse complement strand
TCGCTGCTGATGTGGAGCTTCTATCGTCGATATAAAAAATTATCAGACCAAAATGAAGAGAAGTAAAGGATTCTTCGCCCAACTCATTGTGGCAGTAATTCTCTCCATAGTATTTATCGGACTGGGCCATTGGCAATTAGATCGATCGGAAGATGTGAAGGCTGCCAGGCAATTTGTTCCAGATAGCCCGCGGGTAGATTTAGAGAGCGTTGCTTCGGTAAATTCAAATCTAGAACCAGAAGCTATTAATCGGCTAGTAAGACTGAGCGGAAATTATCGAGAAATCTTTGTCGCACCTAATCAGGAATTACTAACAGATGGTAAAAAGTCATTTGCAAATCTAGAAGTTAGATTGCTCGAACTTTCTGGCAAGCGCGGAATTTTAGTTGTGCGCGGAATTGAAAGCATAGAAAACCAAGAGATTACTGGGAAAGTTCAGATTTCTGGCCGGTTGTATCCAAGGCAGACATCAGACTCAGCTAAAGCAATGGAAAATGAGATTTCACGGATCGATCCGGCGCTAATTGTTGGACAGACCCAACTCTCACTTTTTGATGGCTATGTCGTAGCAACAGCAGAGGCGACATCCCTTGGACAAGAGATAGAGACAACCAGAATTCCGGCACCACAACTTAAATCAAAAGTTCCTGGTAATTATTGGCAGCACATCTCTTACGTCTTCGTCTGGTGGCTTATGGCTCTGCTTGTGTTATTTGCACCTTTCTATAATGAAGTGGCGGTAAAGTTGAAGCATGACCGAACTTAATCCACGCCAAGCCGCCCTTAATGGGGCGATGATTCGCTTTCGAATAATGGCTATCTATGCCGGCGTTATGTCGATATTACTCTGGTTCGTAAGTATTCCAACACATTATTTTATTTTTAAAGATTTATATGAATACTTAACTTGGATCTCTCTTCTTCATGGATTCACTTATCCAATATATGTTTTTGCCGCATTTCATTACTGTCTGAAAGCTGGAAAATCATTTAAAAGCACGGTCCTTCTAATCCTTGCCGGAACGCTGCCAATCGCATCATTTGTCGCCGAACGTCGAGCCCTTCGAGAATTCAATTTACTTAAGTAAATCGATCAGAAATTAGCAATGACTCTGGTTAAGGACTTAATTAAGCCCGCAATTAAATCTATTTTATATCCGCTCTACGAGCGACGATTATTTGCAAATTTAGATTTCACGCAGACCCCACACCATGTCGGAGTAATTCTGGATGGCAATCGCAGATGGTCTAAAGCCAATCCAGCTGCCGACGGCGATACTTCAACTTCTCGTGGCCATAAAGCTGGCGCCGAGAAAATAATTGACTTACTTGATTGGTGCGAAGAATCTAAGGTCGAAGTTTTAACTATCTGGCTACTTTCCAATCAGAATTTATCTAGACCACCTGCCGAACTTGAACCGCTATTGGCAATAATCGCCGATACCGTTAATGATTTAGCAAGCCGCAGACGTTGGGAGATTCGCCCGGTTGGATCTATGGAGCTTCTGCCAAAAGAATTAGTAGATCAGTTAAATGATGTGGCAATCAAGACCAAAGGCATAAAAGGCGTATTAATCAATGTCGCAATTGGATATGGCGGCCGAAGCGAGATTGCTGACGCAGTGAAATCAATTATTACCTCGCCCGGAAATTCTGGGAAGAGCGCTGCTGAAATCGCTAATTCAATTAACGTTGATGAAATCGGTCGCCATCTCTACACAGCCGGCTTACCCGACCCGGACTTGGTTATTCGAACTTCAGGGGAGCAGCGCCTTGGCGGCTTCTTGCTATGGCAGAGCGCGCACTCCGAGTTCTATTTCTGCGAGGCTTATTGGCCGGATTTTCGAAGGGTAGATTTCTTGCGGGCAATTCGAGCCTATTCGCAACGCAACCGCCGCTTTGGGAAATAGCGGCGAGTAAAAGCCAGCAAAAACAAGTAAAAGTTAGTTAGAAATTTGTATTTGAAATAAGCGTGTCGCAGGGGCTAGCCCACAATCTGGTTTTACCTTTTGCTCATCAGTAATAAAACCAGGAACTAACCAAACCAGGATAAAACTAAAAAAAGAATGCGAGCGCCAATTGGCCAAAAGAATGACTTATGTTCTAGATACCAGCGTATTGCTGGCGGATCCTGTGGCGCTTACAAGATTTGCCGAACATGAAGTAATCATCCCAATCACAGTAATTGGTGAGTTAGAAACTAAACGCGATCATCCCGAGCTTGGTTATTTTGCCCGAGCCGCCCTTCGTACCCTTGATGACCTGCGAATTGAACATGGCCGACTAGATGAAGACATTAAGTTGAACAATGAAGGTGGAACGCTCCGGGTAGAGCTAAACCACTCTGATTCCTCATCCTTGCCATCTGGTTTCTTGCGCGATGGCTCAAATGATTCACGGATTCTTTCGATTGCCAGAAACATGATGGCCGAATCTAGAGATGTAGTGCTCGTTACAAAAGATTTACCACTTCGAGTTAAAGCCTCATCGGTCGGAGTTAAATCCGAGGAGTATCGAGCCGAACTCGCCCTGACAAGTGGTTGGACCGGAATGGTTGAAGCAACGGTTGGCGCAAATCTAATTGATGCTCTGTATGAAGGTGGCAAGGTCCCCCATGACTTAGGCAAAGAGCATCCATGCCATACCGGAATCGTCCTACATTCGGATAAGGGAAGCGCGCTGGCCCGAGTAACTCCGGATAAAGCGCTGCAATTGGTCCGGGGCGATCGGTCAGCATTTGGCCTGCATGGACGAAGCGCCGAACAACGGGTTGCTTTGGATTTACTTTTGGATAATGAAATCGGCATCGTCTCTTTAGGTGGTCGAGCGGGAACCGGAAAGAGTGCACTTGCACTTAGCGCCGGGCTAGAAGCGGTCCTAGAAAAGCGCCACCATAAGAAAGTTGTAATCTTCCGCCCGCTCTATGCAGTGGGTGGCCAGGAACTTGGCTACCTTCCGGGAAGCGAGAACGAGAAAATGTCGCCTTGGGCCCAGGCGGTCTTCGATACTTTGGGGGCGTTAGTTAGCCAGCAAGTAATCGATGAGGTAATTGACCGCGGGTTGATTGAAGTTCTGCCATTGACTCACATCCGTGGGCGCTCGCTCCACGACTCTTACGTGATTGTTGATGAAGCCCAGTCGCTGGAACGCGGAGTCTTGTTAACCGTGCTCTCTCGAATCGGTCAAAACTCGAGAGTGATCCTGACTCATGACGTGGCCCAGCGAGATAACTTGCGAGTTGGCCGTCATGACGGTGTCGTCGCTGTCGTCGAGTCGCTAAAAGGACATCCGCTCTTCGCCCACATCACTTTGACCAGGTCAGAGCGCTCGCCAATTGCAGCCTTGGTAACCGAAATGTTGGAAGAACCAGTCAACTTTACTCAATAACGGTCAAATCGGATAAATCGGACATCACAGTATCTGACCTGGGCTTTTAGATACCCCCTTTCCTGTGATTATTATCTTTTTCGCGACTCACACGCATTTAAATTTGCCCACGGCGCCCTCGGATGCGATGGTTTTGCCCTTCCCCCAAGCCATTAGCCCATTTCGGGCAGATGCGACTTGTCCGGAAGAGCTCGGGAATTCCGAGAAAAGGTGAGAAAGGAAGGGTGAGATGAACAAGATTTATAGATCTACAAAGCTGGTTCTTAGCGCCGCTTTCTTTATTGTCTTTATTGGCAGCGTCGATACGACCTATGCCCAAGGAAATTTTGATCAATTCGTCTCGGTGCCTAACAATTTGCCAGCCCTGACGGTAGCCCCAGAGAATCCAATCGAAACCGATAATGGAATTACCTTAGATTTAAGCGGAGTCTCTTCGGTTGATGCAAATGCGATTGCCTTAGTTTCGATGGCGGCTCGCCAGGTCGAGATTGCGAAGAAGCCAAGAGGCGCCCAAATGGTGGCCAAAGCGATTATTGAAGAGAAATATCCGAAGTGGGATAAGAAGCGACAGGTCCAATGTCTCACCACTCTTTGGAATGGCGAGAGCCACTGGAATTACCAAGCCCATAATTACCGAAGCGGCGCCCATGGAATCCCACAGGCCCTGCCGGCGATAAAGATGGAGATCGTTTCTACCGATTGGCGAACCAATCCGGTCACCCAGATTAAATGGGGACTTTCCTACATCAAGGCCAGATATGACACCCCATGCAACGCACTTTTGAAGAAGAAGCGTTCTAACTGGTACTAAATATTATTTTGGTGCTTTTCCAATAGTTATTGGCTTAGAAGTTTCGGCAAAGAAATCATTTCCCTTATCGTCAACAACAATAAACGCTGGGAAGTCCTTAACTTCAATCTTCCAAATCGCTTCCATCCCTAATTCGGGATAATCCAAGGTCTCGACTTTCAAGATGCAATCTTGGGCAAGCCTTGCCGCTGGTCCACCAATCGAACCAAGGTAGAAGCCGCCATTATTTTTGCAGGCATCGGTTACCGCTTTAGAACGATTTCCTTTTGCCAACATGATCATCGAACCACCGGCCTTTTGGAATTGATCCACGTATGAATCCATTCGACCAGCAGTTGTCGGACCAAATGACCCAGATGCATATCCCTCAGGAGTCTTGGCCGGTCCAGCGTAATAAACAGCATGATCTTTGAAATACTGCGGAATCTCTTTACCGGAATCAATCAACTCTTTAATTTTGGCATGTGCCAAGTCGCGGGCAACTATCAGAGTTCCATTTAAGGAGAGGCGGGTTTTGATTGAATGCTTTGAAAGCGTCTTTAGGACTTCGGACATTGGTTGATTTAAATCAATCTTGACCACGTTATCGTCCAAATGTTCATCAGTTGTCTCAGGTAAGAAATGTGCTGGATCCCGCTCTAAAACTTCTAGGAAGATTCCTTCTTTAGTGATCTTTGCTTTTGCCTGACGATCAGCAGAACATGAAACCGCAATTGCGATTGGAAGAGAAGCACCATGGCGGGGCAGGCGGACTACGCGAACATCGTGGCAGAAATACTTGCCACCAAATTGGGCTCCGATTCCAAGTGTTCTAGTGAGCTCAAGGACCTTCGCCTCTAATTCGACATCTCGGAAGCCATGTCCAGTTTTAGCATCTCCGCTAGTAGGTAATTCATCTAGGTAGTGCGTGCTGGCTAGCTTTGCAGTTTTAACAGTGTGCTCTGCGCTGGTGCCACCAATAACAATTGCCAAGTGATACGGCGGGCAGGCAGCGGTTCCAAGTGAACGAAGTTTTTCATCGAGCCAACTCATGAATGATGCTGGATTTAAAACCGCTTTGGTCTCTTGATACAGGAATGATTTATTTGCACTGCCGCCGCCCTTAGCAATAAAAAGGAAGTTGTATTCATCGGCGTGCTCGGTATCGGAATAGATTTCAACCTGCGCTGGAAGATTGTTTCCAGTGTTCTTCTCTTCCCAAGTAGTTACTGGGGCAAGCTGGGAATAGCGAAGATTCAAAGAGGTATAGGCGTCATAAACACCCTTGGAAATTGATTCGGCATCGTTCTTTGAAGTCAGAACGCGCTGCCCTTTCTTTCCCATAATTAGCGCGGTGCCAGTGTCCTGACACATAGGCAGAACTCCACCGGCAGAAATATTTGCATTCTTTAAGAGATCAAGCGCAACAAAGCGATCATTTGGTGATGCTTCTGGATCCTTCAAGATTGAGGCAAGTTGGGTTAGATGCTCTTCACGCAAATAATGGTTGATATCGTGAATTGCTTCAGCAGTTAATTTCTCTAGTGCTTCTGGTGTGACCTTAAGGAATTCCATGCCCTCGGCGTTGAATGTTGAAACACCTTCGGTAGTGACAAGGCGATACTTTGTTTTATCTGGACCGATAGGCAAGAGATCGCTGTAATTGAAATCTGGCATTTACTTATCCGCTTCTGGTTTCGCTGCTGCTAATTTTGCTTTTGCCCCATCAAGCCATTGCTGACAAATCTTTGCAAGCTCTTCGCCACGTTCCCAGAGCGCTAAAGATTGTTCAAGGGTGGCCTGCCCAGATTCCAGGGTCGAAACTACCTTTGCCAATTCATCGCGAGCTTCTTCATAACTTAACTCTGCAGGTTTTTTAGCAGGATCTTTAGTGGCGGCCATATTCGTAATCTACTCCGTAATTGCGCCAACTTCGCCTTGCGCCAAACGCAATCGAAGTTTTTCACCGGGCTTAACCTCGCTTGCTTTGCGAAGGACCGAACCATCGGATTTCTGAACTACGGAATAGCCACGATCCAATGTGGCTTGTGGCGAAAGCGTGCGCACTTGAGTTCGCAACCCACTGATTTCTTCAGCTGCGATTGCAATCGCACTGCTCATGCTTCTATGCGATCTAGAAACTAGGCCACTTATGATTTCAATTCTAGAGGTAACGATTATCTGGGGCTCGCGCATAATCTGGCGCTCCATGAATCCTTTGATTTTTGAAAGTTCTAATTCAATTCGGTTTTGAATAAAACGATTAGCTCGGTCCTTGAGATTTGAAATGTTAGCGAGCTCTTCATCCATATCCGGGACTACCCGTTTTCCGGCATCGGTAGGCGTTGATGCTCGCCAATCTGCAACTAGGTCAAGAAGTGGCGAATCTTTCTCATGACCAATGGCGCTAATAATTGGCGTTCTGCAATCTGCAACTAATCGCAGTAAAGCTTCATCAGAGAATGGAAGTAAATCTTCAAACGAGCCACCACCTCTGGTAATAATGATTACATCCACATCAGGATTAGCTTCTAGTTCGCTAAGCGCTGCACTTACTTCCGAAACGGCAGCAGCGTTTGCAACTGCAACTTCACGAATTTCAAATTGCACACTTGGCCAACGACGTCTGGCATTTTCAACAACATCTTTTCCAGCATCACTATTTCGACCGCAGATTAAACCAACAACGTTTGGCAGAAAAGGCAGGGCTTTCTTTCGGTCTAAATCGAAGAGACCTTCTTCTGCTAATAAGTTCTTTAAAGCTTCAAGGCGCGCCATTAATTCACCGACGCCAACTTGGCGAATTTCAGAGATATTAAATGAGAGCGAACCATTCTTGGTCCACCAAGTTGGCTTAGAGCGAATAACGACGCGGGCATTAGTTTCAAGTGGCGCGACCGAATCAAAAACATTTTTAAAGCAACGGACCGAGATGCTCATATCCGCACTGGTATCGCGAAGGCGCATGAAGATTGTCGGAGATCCAGGTCTTACATTTATCTCAGATAGCTCGCCCTCAATCCAAACCTCGCTCAAGCCATCAACGATTGCGCCAATCCGTTCGGAAATCGCGCGAACGGTAAATGGTTTCTCTGGCTGCTCGGATTGGTCTGGCACAGGTCGATACTAATCGGGATACCAATTAGACTTGGCAAATGACTTTAGGGACGAAACGGGTTTTATTAGCCGCCCCTCGCGGATATTGCGCAGGGGTTGATCGCGCAGTTGTTACCGTTGAAAAAGCTCTCGACCTATATGGTGCACCGGTTTATGTTCGTAAAGAGATTGTCCACAACAAACATGTGGTCGCCACACTCGAAGCTCGTGGAGCAATATTTGTCTCTGAAAATGATGAAGTCCCAGAAGGCCAGACTGTTATTTTTTCAGCCCATGGCGTATCGCCAGCAGTCCATGCAAGTGCCGCATCTCGAAACTTAAAGACGATTGATGCGACTTGTCCGCTTGTTACAAAGGTGCACCATGAAGTTAAGCGCTTTGCTGCCGAAGATTTAACTATTTTGTTAATTGGCCACGAAGGTCATGAAGAGGTTGAAGGCACTGCTGGCGAAGCACCAGACCACATTATTTTGGTTGATGGAATAGATGGAATTGCCGATATCAAGGTTCCTGATGAAAACAAGGTTGCTTGGTTATCACAAACCACTTTAAGCGTTGATGAAACCCTGACAACTGTTGCGGCGTTGAAGAAGCGGTTCCCTAATTTGATTGATCCACCAAGTGATGACATCTGTTATGCAACCCAGAATCGCCAAGTTGCGATTAAAGAGATTGCTCCAAAAGCTGATCTGGTTCTGGTTGTTGGTTCAAAGAACTCTTCAAATTCAGTTCGCTTAGTTGAAGTTGCACTCGAATACGGAGCAAAAGCGGCCTACCTAATTGATTTTGCTGCTGAAGCCCAAGATGAATGGTTTGAAGGCGTAGAAGTTATCGGGGTATCAAGTGGTGCATCTGTCCCTGAAATTTTGGTAACAGATTTGATTAAAGATTTAGCTAGAAGAGGCTATGGCGATGTTGAAACTGTTACAGCAATGGAAGAGCACCTTCTCTTCTCGGTGCCACCAGAGCTTCGCAAAGATTTGAAGGCGGCTGGAAAGCTTTAGAGCTAAGTATTACTTGCGTGAATATTTGCGCAGAAGAGCAAAGTGCGCAGCCCAAGCAATAACTGCGCCAGTTATCAACCAGGGTGCGACCGATGAAAGCGTTGTTATAAGTTCTAGGCCAATTTTTCCTGGTGAAAAACCAGCTCCACCAATTGTCGCCATGATTAATAGCGTTGAGATCAAAAATGCGATTGGCGGATTAACTGCATTTGTAAATGAAGTTCCAGGACGTCCAAGGTATAGGCCGCCAAGGAATGAGACCAAAATTGCTAGGCCAGTGAAGAAACCAACTTTTGTAAATGTGTATTCAAAGGCTTCAAAGATAAAGATGAGAAGGAATTGCAGAACGATGACACCAGGAACCTTTAATCCCGGACCCTTTACTGCCTTTGATCTAACGGCGTCCATACTGTTACTCATTTCTCGTCATCTTCATCTGAAATCTCTTCAACCTCAATAAAATCTTCTGGGGCATCTAAGGCTAATTTACTCTCAAGGATTCGCAAATTTTCCGAAACTTCAGGAAGCGCCTTTAGCGGTTTACCGGAAACATCCAGTGACTTCATCTTCTTTGCTGCACTTAGAACTGTGGTTTCTGCGGTTGGGATCATGTCGTTGTAAGCCTTGAGAGTGCTCTTCAAACGATCTCCGACAGTCACGATTTTGTCATGAAGCGATGAGACATCTCGCAAGAACTTCACGGCCAGCGTTTGAATCTCTTCGGCATTTGCTGCAACGCGGTTTCGGCTAAAGAGATAACCGACAGTGCGAAGAAGTGCCATCATTGAAGTAGGTGTCGCAATTGTTACACCAAGACGGAATGAAGTTTCTAGGAAATCTGGAATTGCCTTAACAGCCTCGATGAAGATTGCATCAATTGGAGCGTAGAGAATTACGAAATCTGGTGATGGTCCGCGATCAGCATAATTTCGCTTAGAGAGCGCTTGAATATGTGCAAGTAAATCCTTTGAATGTTCGACTAATAATTGTTTGCGAAGCGCATCATCTTCAGTCTCGAATGCTTCGTAAAATCTCTGAAATGGAAACTTTGAGTCAATATAAATAACGCTGCCACCAGGCATATTTATTGTTACATCAGGGATTGCGCCAGAGTCACCGATTTTTTCGGAGGCGGCTTGCCTTGTGAAATGTTCATTCTCGATTAAGCCAGCGCTCTCTAATAATTTTTCAAGATGAGCCTCACCGAATTTTCCACGGGTCTGAGAACTTGCGAGCGCACCTGCAATTGCACGGGTCTGCTTAACTAAATTTTCATTGTGAGATGCCATCGATTTAACTTGTTCAGTAATCTCAGTTTCTGCTCGGACTCGACGTAAATCTGCCGCCCCAGCCGCTTCAGTTAATTTCTCAACTGTCTTCTTCATTGTTTCTAATTCATCAGTCAATTTTGTTGCAGCAGCTGTCGAATTCTTCTCGCGCTCTAACTGCTCTTTGAGATCTTTGATAAGTGGATTATCGGCAGAATCAGAATTAGATCTGCCACTTTTTACGAGAAATCCAATAAGAATTCCAAGAGCCAGCCCGATTATTACGCCCAAAATTACATCCATGCCCGTATCGTGGCAGGAAGCACTGACAAACCCGCGTAGGCTCTACTCCTTGTGAGCCTCTCTATTGGAATCGTCGGACTGCCAAATGTGGGCAAATCGACCCTTTTTAACGCTCTGACTAAGAACAACGTGCTGGCCGCAAATTACCCCTTCGCCACAATTGAACCCAATGTTGGAATGGTTGGCGTCCCCGATGCCAGACTTCCAAAGCTTGCTGAAATCTTCTCCTCTGAAAAGATTTTGCCAGCCGTTGTCTCTTTCGTAGACATCGCCGGAATTGTTAAAGGTGCATCTGAAGGTGCGGGACTTGGAAATAAATTCTTAGCAAACATTCGCGAAACCGATGCCATCTGTCAGGTCATCCGAGTTTTCAATGACGAAAATGTAATGCGCGAAGGCGAACGCGCCGCGGCATTCGTTGATCCAGCATCAGATATCGAAGTTATCAATACCGAACTTGGCCTGGCTGATTTACAGACAATTGAGAAAGCGCTGCCACGTCTCGAGAAAGAAGTGCGCATTAAGAAAGAAGTTGCGCCAGCTCTTGAAGCGGTAAAGCAGGCACAAGAAGTTTTGAATGCCGGCAAATTACTTTATGGCTCAAAGGTTGATTTAACTTTAATTGCTGATCTGCACCTGATGACTGCTAAACCATTCTTATATGTTTTCAATGTTGATGCTGCCGAACTTGGCGATGCCGAACTTCGCAAGAAATTATCCGCACTGGTTGCACCATCTGAAGCAATTTTCTTAGATGCAAAGACTGAAGCTGAACTTGCCGAACTGGATGATGCCGATGCAATGGAATTGTTATCCGCAATCGGATTAGAAGAGCCAGGACTTTCAACTTTGGCCCGAATCGGATTTAACACTTTAGGTTTGCAAACTTATTTAACTGCGGGTCCAAAAGAAACACGTGCTTGGACTATTCATAAGGGAGATACTGCGCCAGTCGCAGCCGGTGTAATCCACACCGATTTCCAAAAAGGTTTCATTAAGGCCGAAATCGTTGCTTTTAACGATTTAGTTGATGCAGGTTCAATGGCGGAAGCCAAAGCCCGCGGTAAGGTCCGGATGGAAGGCAAGGAATATGTAATGTCCGATGGCGATGTAGTGGAATTTAGGTTTAATAACTAATGACAAAAATAAGATACGAGAAAAGCCCATATATAACTGGCGAACTCAAGAAGCGCGATGAACTTCGTAACGTTGCAATCATTGCTCACGTAGACCATGGCAAGACCACATTGGTTGATGCGATGTTGACTCAATCAGGTGCATTTTCCGAGCATCAGAAAGAGGGCGAGAACCGCGACCGGGTTATGGACTCGATGGATCTTGAACGCGAAAAGGGAATCACAATTCTCGCGAAGAACACTTCAATCCGCCGCGGCGCCCAGACTGTAAACATTATTGACACACCAGGTCACGCAGATTTCGGTGGCGAAGTAGAACGTGGACTAGAAATGGTTGACGGTGTAATTCTTCTCGTCGATGCTTCTGAAGGCCCACTGCCACAGACCCGTTTCGTGCTCCGTAAAGCACTTGAGAAAAACCTTCCGGTAATTTTGGTAATCAATAAAGTTGACCGTCCCGATTCACGTATTCCAGAAGTTGTTGACGAGGCTTACGGCTTGTTCATGGATCTTGATGCAAACGATGATCAAATTGAATTCCCAGTTGTTTATGCATCAGCGAAAGCTGGTCGCGCATCAATGAATCGTCCAGAAAATGGCGCCATGCCAGATCGCGAAAACTTGGATGCGTTATTTGAAGTTATCTTCAATACGATTCCGGCTCCGGTTTATCACGAAGGTGCACCGCTACAAGCACACGTTACAAACCTCGACTCATCTCCTTATCTTGGCCGTCTTGCACTTTGCCGAATTCGCGAAGGTGTAATTAAAAAAGGCGAGAACGTAATGTGGATGAAGACCGATGGAACAAGCGAACGTGTAAAGATTTCAGAACTGCTTATTACCGATGGTTTAGAGCGAGTTCCGGCACTTGAAGCTGGTCCTGGTGACATCGTGGCGATTGCTGGAATTGAAACAATTACCTTGGGCGAGACCCTTGCTGATCTTGAAAAACCACATGCGCTGCCGCTAATCATTGTTGATGAGCCATCTATTTCTATGACGATTGGTATCAATACTTCGCCAATCGCAGGACAAGAAGGAAAGCTTTTAACAGCCCGCCAAGTTAAGAACCGTCTTGATGCCGAACTAATCGGTAACGTTTCCCTTCGTGTTCTAAACACCGAACGTCCAGATACTTGGGAAGTTCAAGGTCGAGGCGAATTACAACTTGCAGTGCTTGTTGAAATCATGCGCCGCGAAGGTTTCGAACTTACAGTTGGTAAACCACAAGTAGTTGTGAAAACTGTTGATGGAAAACTTCAAGAACCAATGGAACGTTTGAGTATTGATATCCCAGATGATTATCTTGGAGTTGTTACCCAACTTATGGCGCTTCGTAAGGGCCGGATGGAACAGATGGTTAACCATGGAACTGGTTGGATCCGAATGGATTACAAAGTCCCATCACGTGGCCTAATTGGTTTCCGCACCGAATTCTTAACTGAAACTCGTGGAACCGGTTTACTGCACCACGTATTCGATGGTTACGAAAATTGGAATGGCGAGATTCGCACACGTCTAAGCGGTTCACTTGTTGCGGACCGACGCGGAACCGTTACTGCTTATGCAGTTGATGGTGTTCAAGAGCGTGGAGTTATCTTCCTTGAAGTTGGAACTGAAGTTTATGAAGGCATGATTGTTGGTGAGAATTCTCGAACTGAAGATATGGATGTAAATATCGTTCGCGAAAAGAAGTTAACAAATATGCGTTCTTCAGGTGCCGATGATGCAAACCGAATTATTCCGCCACGTTTGTTAAACCTAGAGCAAGCTCTCGAGTTCTGTCGCGAAGATGAATGTGTTGAGGTAACTCCAAAACATGTCCGCGTCCGCAAGACAATTCTTGATCAAAACGAGCGAGCACGTAACGTGGGCCGCGCTAAAAAGGTTAACCTCAACGCCGAATAGCACGGATTTGTCGGCGCCCTTGGGTTAGATAGGCCTATGGCCCGATTTGAGCAAAAAGCTCGAAATGAACGAACAGCTCGCAAGATAGAGCTGATTCGTCCTGTCGTCGAGGCTGCCAATTTTGTAGCAACTACTGAACAGAAATTGGTTATCGATTCCAATGCGCCGCGGTTAATTGTTCTTGGTGGTCCAGGAACTGGCAAGACTGCAACTCTGGTTGAAACTGTCGTTTCACTAATTAAGTCCGATGGTGATCCAAATTCGATTTTGGTTTTAACTTATGGTCGCGAACGGGCATCAGAGCTTCGCGACAAAATAGTTATTCAATCTGGTGCAAATGCCTTCGAACCAATTGTTCGCACATTTCACTCACTCGCATTTTCCATTATCAATACCCAGGTCGAGGCCGATGATCCGAAATATGTTTTGATCTCGGGGGCCGAACAAGATTCTTTTATTCGCGAACTCTTAGCTAATCCCGAACATTCACCACAAGTAAAGTGGCCAAAGGTTTTAGAGCCTGCGCTATCAACCAAAGGATTTGCGCGGGAACTCAGAGATTTAATTCTCCGCGCCAGTGAAAGAAATTTCACCTATAAAGAGTTGATCGAAAGAGGCCATCTTTTAAATGAACCATGGTGGGAACCAGCTGCAAACTTCTGGAAAATTTATGATCAGATTCTTGGCATTCGCTATGGATTTATTTCTGGGGCGGCGAAGCGCATCGACTCGAGTTCGATTATTTCGCAGGCAATTTCAGACCTAAATCAAAAAGCAAAGATTCGGGCGTTGTTCCAGAATAAGTTCAAGGTAATTGTTATTGACGAATTTCAGGAGAGCGACAACTCTCAGCGCAAACTCTTAGATCTGCTTGCAAGTGATCGAGTTATTTTATTTGCAGATCCACAATCGGCCATCGGACAGTTCCGAGGCGCCGACCCAGAAGGTGTGCGGGCATATGCGGCGAAGAATGGCTACGAAGAGCTCGAATTAACTAAGGCAATCCGAACACCTGCTGCAATCACCGAATTGAGCAATGCAATCTCTGCAAAATTTAGAATTCCAGGAAAGCCAATCCAGACAACGCAAGCAGCGGGAAAAATCGATGTGGCAAAGCTGGCAAGCCAATCTGACTGCGCAAATTACATCGCCCACGCCTTTAGAACTGCGCATCTGAGAGATGGAATTGCTTGGTCACAAATGGCTGTAATTCTGCGATCACCCGGAGCGGGAGTTTCGGCAATTTCTAGAGCATTCGCCTTAAACAATATTCCAATACAAATTGATTCTGATGCGCAGGCGCTCGGTGAAAATCCAGCTATTAAACCTATTTTAACAATTGCTCAGATTGCGCTTGGCAAAATTAAATTAATTCCTAGTAACTGGGATTTAATTGAAGAAATTCTCTTCTCAGAGTTTGGTGGAGCAGATCCGCTCTCACTACGTCAGATGCGAATCGACATCGGCAAATTGCGTGAACCTGGTGACGAGGCAAAACCTTCGACGCAGATAATTTTAGAAATCATCGACAACAACGATGCACCGCTTCCTTGGGAACAGCTACTCTCGCTCAAAAGAATTGCTGATGTAATTGCCGAGGCCCGCAAAGTTGTGCGCATGAACTCAAAGGGTTCAAATCAAGTGGATATTGCAGATTTGATTTGGGCAATCTGGAGCACTGCAAAGAATTATGAAGGTGACTTGCTTGCCAACACCTGGAGAAATCGTGCGCTAAAAGGTGGAATGCGCGGAGCTGCTGCCGACCGAGATTTGGATGCAGTAATAACTCTCTTTGAATCCGCAAGACGTTTTGCTGAACGTATGCCAGGTTCGGATCCGCAATTATTCTTAGACCAACTTCTTAGCGAATCAATTCAAAGTGATGCAATCGCCGCCCGCGGGCAAAGAGGCGAAGTTGTAAGTGTTATGACCGTGCATAGTGCAAAGGGTCTCGAATGGGATCTAGTTGCAATCACTGGATTGCAAGAAGGAATTTGGCCAAATCTAAAGGCGCGTGGTTCTCTGCTTGGCAGCGAAAGACTTGTTGAATCAGAGCGAACCCAATCAACAGCCCGTCGCGAGATCGAAACAAGTGCTGCAAATGCACTCGTTGAAGATGAGCGAAGGCTCTTGAAAGTAGCGATTTCTCGGGCTAAAGCCGCCTTAGTTGTAACTGCATATTCCAAAGAGGATGACTCCGAACCTTCACAATATTTCGAAGAGATTTATGAAGCTGTTCATGGAATTTCTTCAATTGAAGCAGAAGTTCTAGACCTTCCAAGATCTTTGACACCGCAAGCTTTAGTTTCAACGCTACGACAGAATCTCGAAGACTCCGATGTATTTTCGGCAAGACTCTTAAGAACCTTGGCCGCTAAGGAGATTCAAAGTGCAAAAGTTGAAAATTGGTTAGGTGGATTAAGCCTAAGCACGACCGAACCAATACTTCTGCCTGATTCAGAAGTTTCAGTTTCGCCTAGCAATCTGCAATCTTTCTCTGAGTGCGGACTTAAGTGGTTCATCGAAAAGAGTGGTGGCCGTGACGGAGATTCCACAGCGCAGCTACTAGGAATCGCAATTCACTCACTCGCTGCAATGTTAAAGGGTGAGCCAGGTTTAACCTTTGAAGAACTTTCAACCCGACTTGAAAATGGTTGGCAATTAATCGATGGCAACAAAGGTTGGGTTCGTGATTATCAATTTAAGTTAGCGCTTGAAAAGTTAGAAAAGTTTTACAAGTGGCATTCAACGAATAAATCTAATCGAACCCTATTTGCTGTCGAGGCCGAGTTTAAAAAGGTAATTGGTAGGGCGCTATTTAACGGAAGTGTCGACCGTGTAGAAGTTGATAACGAGGGCCGGGTATATATCGTCGATCTGAAAACTGGAGCCCCGGATATTTCAAAGAAGAAAGCGGAAGATCATAAACAGTTAGCTGGATATCAACTTGCAGTTTATGAAGAAGCATTTACTGGCGAATCACCAGGAAATCAGAGCGCCGGCGCTGAATTATTGTTCTTGGGAACAGATTCCAAGTCAGCAGCAGCCAAACCACAAACAGTAAAAGATCATGAAACGATTAAGGCCGAAGTGATCGCCGCCGCCGATGCGATGTCTGCAAATGAATTTACCGCTACCGTGAATGATCGCTGCCGAATGTGCGCCGTTAAAGGACTTTGCCCAATCCAGCCACAGGGGCGGACGGTGATTGATAAATGAGTAACTCAATAAAATCTAATTCAATTGATAAAGAGAAGATCAAATATTCCGCCGAATATATCGGCGACGCGCTTCGCACCATAGATCCAAACTTCAAGGGGCCAAGTAAAGAGCAGATTCCAATTATCGAATCACTTCACCTTGGACCGACCGTCGTAATCGCAGGTGCTGGTTCTGGAAAGACTGAAACCATGAGCGCGCGCGTGCTCTGGTTAGTAGCAAATGGAATTGTAAAACCAGAGGAGATTCTTGGTTTAACTTTCACCAGAAAGGCAGCTGGCGAACTTGCATCCAGAATCAGAAAGCGGTTACGTCAACTTCGCACAATCGGCCTGCTTCCTAAAGACCCAGATACAAAGAGTGAAATTGATATTGCAGTTTCGGTCTCTACTTACCATTCCTACGCAGGTCGAGTTTTATCCGAACATGCAATTCGAATGGGCGTTGATGCAACATCAGATCCAATTGGCGAGGCTGCGGCTTGGCAGATTGCAAATAATATTGTGAATAATTTTGCAAGTGAAGCGACAAATGGAAGTGACATCTCGCATTCAGCAAAAACTATCGTCGACAAAGTTATGGGATTATCAGCAGCACTTGGCGAACATGGAAAGACAACGGCTGAAGTTCGCGAATTCTGCGAATCAATTCTTGATAAATTCGCCACGATTTCAGATAGCCAATCAAATGATCCAGTTCGCGATCTGCAATCATCGCTAAAAGAGCGCCTGGCAATTCTCCCTATGGTTGATGAATACGAGCGATATCGTTTTGAGCGCGGCCTACTAACATTTAACGATCAGATGTCACTCGTAGCCAAACTTGTAAATGGAGATTTTGGTCAAGAGATCATCGATGCCGAACGCGCAAAATTTAAGATTGTTTTGCTTGACGAATATCAAGATACCTCTGTAAGCCAAGTTAAATTCTTATCCGGCCTCTACGGAAATGGTCATGCCGTGACCGCAGTAGGGGATCCAAACCAAGCGATTTACGGGTGGCGCAGCGCAAGTGCGCAGACTCTGGATACCTTCGGCCGACATTTCATAGGAACTTCCACAAGTGAATGTATTGAACATAATTTGCTAACAACTTGGCGTAACGATGAAAATATTTTAAAGATTGCAAATGAAACAGTCGATAAAATTGGTGAACTAATCGTTGCAAGGGGCGGTAAGGCAGCAAGTGTTAAGCGCCTAGATCTTCGACCAAATGCCGGCAGTGGAACTTTGCTATGTGGTCAATACGAAACTCTGGCAATGGAAGCAGCTGGCATTGCTGAACACTTCGAAAAACATTGGTTTGCACCCGAGCGCTTGGCAAAACCTGATGAACCACAAACTTTTGCGGTTCTAGTGCGCTCCCGAAAATATATAAGTGAAATCGAGCAAGAACTTCGATCCAGAAACATCCCGGTTGAAGTTGTTGGACTTGGTGGATTAATTCATGTTCCAGAAGTGGCCGATATCTTGGCATTGCTACGAGTTCTAACATTTCCAGATAATGGCAGCTCGCTTATGCGTTTACTTACCGGCCCAAGATTGGCAATCGGGGCTAAGGATTTAGCAGCTTTAGGAAAGTTCTCTAGATCGCTAATCGAAAATTTCAATCAATCACTTGGCAAAACTGTGGGCAAGATAATGGAGACGCCAAATGCTGATGTGATGGAAGCTGAAGAATTTGCAATGGGCAGTGCAATCGAAGCCCTTGAAGTATTCGAAAAAGCTCCAAAAGAAAATTTCTCAGAAGTTGGCTATGAACGATTATTGAAATTTGCCAAAGAGCTGCGGGAATTACGAAGATATATGACGGGCTCGATTACCGATGCAATCATGGAAGCTGAACGGTTCCTATTTTTAGATACTGAAGTAATGGTCCGCGATGGCTTTGCTCAAGGCCGAAAGCATCTAGATGCTTTCTTGGATGAAGCTGCAAAGTTTTCTCGAAATGGCGGAACAATTTCTACCTTCCTCGAATGGTTAAAGATTGCGGACACTGAAGAGGGTGGTCTAAAACCAGTATCAGTTGCTGCAAATAAGCATGCAGTTCAGATTCTCACGATCCACGCAGCAAAGGGATCTGAGTGGGACTTTGTCGCGGTTCCCGGACTTGTTACCGAGAACTTCCCAAATTCAGGCAAGAGCCTTGATCTCTGGACCTCCAACTCAGCCGCACTTCCAATTTCACTTCGCGGCGATGCGACACAATTTGATGACTTTGTATTTCCATCAGGCGCACCAAAACATGTAGAAGTTCGAAAAGCCCTTGATGTAGTTAAAGAGTCTTGGAAGAAGCGACGCGAAGAAGAAGAATGGCGCTTGGCATACGTTGCATTTACCCGGGCGAAAATCAATTTACTAGCAACTGCATCCTGGTTTGGTAATGGAATGGATAGCGTTGATGCCAGTGCGCTTTATGACTTAGTGGAATCAGTTGTTGATTCCATTGATTCAAGCAATAAAATCTTTGAAATGGCTAAGCCAACAACCGAGAATCCAACGAGAACGAAGCCTCGGACTGGAATTTGGCCAGCAAAATCACCTCGCTCGCAACGCATTCAAGAGAGCATTGACTTTGTCTTAAAAACTTCTGAATTTGCTTCACCGCAAGAACTTCTCGACGCGGCCAAAACGTCAGAAGAAATTGGTTTAGCAAACGATGCAATCGCACTTATTGTTGAAGTTTCCGAGCGCTCTGCAGATTTAAAGGTCAAACTTCCAAGTCGTATGTCAGTTTCGACCTTAGTAAATCTAGCCCAAGATCCTGATGCACTTGCTCTAAATATCCGACGTCCAATGCCAAATCACATCGATAAATTTGCGAGACGTGGAACCGCTTTCCATCTCTGGATTGAAGCGCAGTATAAAGAGCCACAAGTTTTAGATGAAGATGATCTATATGCAACCGAGAACGCGCAACTAGATTCAGATGAGATCCCATTTGAAGATCTGAAAGCTAAATGGTTGGAAAGTGATTGGGCTAAACGTGATCCGGTTCCTGGTGGAATCGAAGTGCCATTTGAAACCGTTCTTGGCGGAGTTCTCCTCCGTGGCCGAATCGATGCGGTCTACGAGAAGGATGGGCACTTTGAAGTTGTTGATTGGAAGACCGGCAAAACTAAGAGCGGGGATGATTTAGCAGCAGCCGCAATTCAATTAGCGATGTATCGCTTGGCTTACTCAAAGTTATACGGAATTAAGGTCGAGAATATCAGCGCAGCATTTCACTACGTAGGTTCAAATGAAACTGTGCGCCCAGCCGATTTATTGGATGAAGATCAATTAATTTCAATAGTTACCGGTAAGTGATCACTGATATCACTCTTTAAATAGATTGGCTTGACTCGTTCTGTGTCTGAATTGCCAACACCAAAATTATCACTAAGAATGTAATCGAATTGAATCTTTGGCTGCCAGGTTGGGTAGCTCGCCATTGAAACCAAAGATTTCCAATTCGAGAATTTAATCGGTAAATCAAAGGGTAAATTCAAGTCGCCAAGCAAAATGTGCTGGCCCGGCATTTTTGCTAACCAACGCTTGACTCGCCACAGTTGAAAGAGATTTACAAATGGAACAAAAGATAAATGCATATTCACGACGGTGAAGCCATTCTCTAATTGCGCAGCCACTGCATACCGAGGTTCATCCTTAACATAAATCAATCTAAGTTTCGGTGGCACATCAGGCCCACCTGATGGATCAGGAAAAGCAAGTGGTAATCCAATTACAGATTTTCCGAGCGCTAAAACTTCCCACTTTTTTACGGGGATATTTGTAATCAATCCGATTCCATATGAAGGCGGATTGTCATCATTCGCGGAGCTGGTATTAGTAATCAAGTTGGCTTCATTGCTTCGGACTTTGCGCCATTTAGATCCCGGGGTTCCGATAACGCAACGAACAAAAGCAAAATTCTTTGCTCCCAGTTCACTTGCTAAATCCGCTACTTGAAAGACTTGGTCTGATCTATCCTGAAATGCATCTACTTCTTGAACGCCAATTACAAAATCGGAATCACCAACATCTAAGGCGCTTGCGATAGCCCGAAAATTTGTCGCCCCTTGGCCATGCAGCAAGTTCCAGGAAGTTATTCGCATTTGCGCACCTTATAAGCATTTCTCGCCCCGATTTGCCTGCCCTAGTAAGGTCTGCGGGTGAATGTTTTGAAGCTCCCATTGGCCAGCGAGGCGGTAGATCGCTCTGGTGAGCTTCGACTAAAACCTGACGAACTAGCAAAACTCTGGAAGAGCGCACGAATTCTCCACTTTGCCTCCGGCAAGTTTCGAGTCAAAGAAAATTATGAATTGGATTTCCAGAGCGCTGACCAAATCGCCCAACTTCGCACAGATGCAAAATTTGCGCATGGCGAGGAGTTGTTTCTTGGCATTGACAAGGGCGTTGCATATTTTGCTTGGTGCAGCGATGCCGCAGATTTTGAAAGTTTTGAAACGCTCGAGAATTATCAAACTTTAAGAACGTTAGGCGACTACTTATCGCAACTCGAAATGGGCCTTGCAATTCATTCGCAAGCAATTGCTAACTGGCATCACACCCATCAATTCTGCGCAAGATGTGGCGCTCCGACTTTAAGTGCAAATGGCGGCTCGCTACGCAAATGCTCGGCAGATGGTTCTGAACATTATCCAAGAACTGATGGCGCAGTTATTGTTCTGGTTAAAGATGCAAACGATCGTGTTCTACTTGGCCGTCAAAAGATTTGGCCAGAGAAACGCTTCTCTTGCTTTGCTGGTTTTGTTGAACCTGGAGAATCTTTCGAACAGACAGTTCTGCGTGAAGTATTTGAAGAGTCCGCAATACGCGTAGATTCAATCACTTACCTTGGATCCCAACCTTGGCCATTTCCAGCATCAATCATGATCTCCTTCTCGGCTTTAGCAACTAATCCAGATGCAGCGAAAGCAGATGGCGAAGAAATTGAAGAAATCCGCTGGCTAACAAGAGATCAAATGCGTGAAGCAATCGCTGATAAATCTCTGACGTTGCCACCAAGCATGAGCGTTGCTCGCAAGATGATTGAGTTTTGGTATGAGAAAAACGGCGCAGATGTCCGTGATTTGTTAGGAAAGTAGATGCCGGCCGCCAGCGTAGATCAAATTCTTGAAGCTCTAGATCCAGAACAACGCGAAGTTGTTACAGCTGTTCGTGGACCGGTCTGCGTAATTGCTGGTGCAGGAACTGGAAAGACTCGCGTAATCACACACCGGATCGCATATGCAATTGCAGTAGGTGTTACAGATTCAAGTAAAACTCTGGCTCTCACATTCACCGCCCGTGCAGCTGGCGAAATGCGCGCAAGGTTGCGTGGCCTTGGAATTCCTAATGCAAGTGCTCGAACATTTCACTCGGCTGCGATAAAGCAGCTGATGTATTTCTGGCCCTACGCTTTCGGTGGCTCTTTTCCATCTTTACTAACTATGAAATCTGGCGCAATTGCCGAAGCTTTAAATCGCACTGATTCTGCTCTTACGCCACAGACTTCTACCTTGCGAGAGATTGCAAGTGAAATTGAATGGGCCAAAGTATTAGAAATTTCACCAGATGAATATGTCGAATCAGCTCTTGGTGCTGGGCGCACACTTCGAATTCCGAATAACCGGCCAGATAAAGCAAATTTTGAAGATATCTCAAAGGTTTACCAAGCCTATGAAACTTTAAAGCAACAAGAGCGCGCAATTGATTTTGAAGATGTCCTTCTATTAACAGTTGGTATGTTGGAAGAGGATCGCGATGTTCGCGAGCGAGTCCGCGATCAATATCGTTATTTCACAGTTGATGAATATCAAGATGTTTCACCATTGCAGCAACGGTTATTGAATTTATGGCTCGGAAACCGAGATGACATTTGCGTTGTGGGGGATGCCGCTCAGACTATTTACTCATTTGCCGGCGCCAGTTCCTCATTTCTACTTGGCTTTACAAAGCGTTTTCCTAGCGCTCAAGTAATTCGACTTTCTCGCGGATATCGCTCGACCCCAGAAATTATCGGAACCGCTAATGCAATCTTGCGTCAAGGCGGAATGATTGGCGAGCATGGCCACGAACTGGCATCAATGAATGAGCACGGAGCTAAACCAGAGATTGCAAAATTTGATTCAAATGCCGGAGAAGCAAATTACATCGCCAAGAAGATTTCAGAACTGCGGGCCAAAGCTGGCGAACATGTTGAAGTTGCGATCTTGACCAGAACCAATGCACAGTTAGATATTTTTGAACGCGAACTTCGTAGCGCTGGGATTGAATCTCAAATTAAGAGTTCAGAGAAATTCTTCGAACGAGTAGATGTTCGAGATGCGATGCGAGTAATTAGAAGTGCTTCAGTTCTGCCAACCGAAGGTGGAAATTGGTTTGACGATTTAGTTGCGGTTCTGCGCCCCTTTGGCGATACCGATTACGTTCATGCATTTCTGGCGCTGGCCAAATCAATGCAAGAAGATTCAGCTTCGGCCGGGAGCGCAATCACCTTGCGCACCTATCTCCGGGAACTTGAAGATCGGGCCGAACAGAACAATCCGCCATCTCTTCCAGGAGTAGTTCTCTCAACGTTGCACGCAGCTAAAGGTCTGGAATGGGACCATGTTTTCTTGGCCGGTGTCAGCGATGGAATTTTGCCGATGGGCAATGACATTGAAGAGGAGCGCCGGCTTTTCTATGTTGGCCTCACTCGAGCAAAGAGCGAATTGCATCTCTCGTATTCAGGTAGCCCGAGCCCCTTCCTAAGCGGCATCCTTTAATCAACTTGCGCCATCGATGTGGCCTGGGTTACTCTTCTCCACATGTCACTACAAATCGCATTAACTGCAAACGCACGCCGCATCTCGGCTGCGTCTTTTGTTGTGGCTGCAGCTAAAAATAAGCCATCGACACATAAGCATTTTGCCTTCGCTGCTACCTATGCAGCCTATGCAAAGCGCGGATCCTGGAGCTCTATCGGCTAACCGATAGTCAAAAGCCCCAGGGCCGCAAATCCTTTCAAAGGATTCGCGGCCCTTTTGCTTTTCAACCAGCCGCCAGAACCCCAGAATCCCAGAACCTAAACCAACCAACCAACCAAACCAAACAAGAGAAAGCCAAACTAGAAAAGACGGAGGTGAGAACAGTGACTGTTCTCTTCAGCGAACTATTAGTACCGGGATGGGCCGAAGGCCCAGATGCAAAGATTGGCGTTACTGCATTTGCAGATAGCGCAACGAAGCTTCCCTGCCATCAGGCAGATCCAGAGACCTTCTTCGCAGAAAGCCAAGCCGAAATTTCGTATGCCAAGGCGCTCTGTGGTGAATGTCCGATGCGAGCTAAGTGCCTGGAAGGCGCGCTTTCTCGTGCCGAGCCATGTGGAATCTGGGGCGGTGAGTTGTTTGAAGATGGCAAGGTGATTCAAGCAAAGCGAACTGCGGGTCGACCACGACTTAATCCACTAGTTGAAGTTATCGAAAAGCAGACTCAACTAGCTAGCTGAGCAACTGCGTGGCAGATATCCGTTCTCTACTAATCAGATAAGACGCTGGCAGCCACAAGAAGTATGTGGTTGCCAGTATCTATATCCAAAGGTTTCATCTTCCAAAGAAATTGAATTAAGCGGATCAAAGAGATTGATCGCCAAAGTAGCACCAACAAGTTTTACTGCATCTTCAGAATTGACTACCTTCTGAATATCGACCGAAGTGCAATATTGAATTACCTGCGTAGTTATCAAGCCGGTCAAGAGCGCAACCTGTGCGGCTGGAAGTTCAAGGCCCTTGCCCTCACCGCTATCTAGCGCCGCCAGAATTTCAAAAGAATTGTGATGCGGAAATTGATCTGCTTGCCAGAGGTTTAAACAATTAAGACATGGGGTTTTTCCAGGTATAACAATTGGACCAAGCACAATTTTGTTTTCGATTAGATTAGAAACCGGAAGGTGCACAATGTTTTCGCTCAACCAACTTTGCATAGTTTCTTGGGGGATTGACTCGGTCGAAATAATCAAATCCGGGAGCTCTGGAAAGAGCACGTTTTCAGATGGAAATAATTGAGAATTGCGTGCCAAGTCAGCCAGAACCGAGGCTTTTCGAAGTCCAACATCGCTGCCTCGAATCGCTAGCCCACACACTTCATCTGGCTCAATTTGAGCCCTCGATTCAGAGCTGGCCGAATTGGTCCGATCAGTAAGTTTGATTAAAGCGAAGCCACTTGCCTGTAAAACCGCGAAGAGCGAAAGTGCCAAACGATTTCGGCCATAAATCATTATTGAGAAATTACGGCGTTTGCCAATTAAATCTTCTGCGCTCATTTCATTATCTATTTGTGGATGCCAGCTATACAGATTTGCTTCAGCTCGCATCCGATTTATGGAATTTACTAAGTTGACCGCAAGCAAATCTTTATTTGGTAATTTGCTAGGCAGTGGCGAGGTTCGAAATTCAATCAATCTCCCGGCACTCAGTAATTGCAAGATTATGGATATCTGGGATATCCCAGATTTGGATTCTTTGAATTCCCGATCTTCCGCCACTTCGAAGATCGAGGTTATTTTCTCTAGTGAGTTACTTCCATCAAGCAGCCTTAAGAGCTCTTCGGCAATTTCGAATTTCAACTCGATTCCGCGATTGCTAAATCCAACATAAATGTCACTACAGCCCGGGCCAGCTATTTTGAAGAAGTTAACACCAGGGCGCAATGTGGGATATTTCGAATTCATATCCGCGAGTATTTAGCAGTTGCAATAAGGACGGATTGAGCGCAAAGATCTTTGTGGAGATAGTCCTAGATTTTCACCTGACGGTAGAGCCTGGCTTACCGCATAGAAGCACGCTGCATAGAAAACGCCCCCGCACTTTCGTGAAGGGGCGTTTTAAACTTATTTGATTTGGTGTTGATTAAGCCTTACCAAGAATACGGTTAACTTTTGTTCCGCATACTGGGCAGATACCTTGTGCCATACGGCGACCTGACTCAGAGACTTTTACGTGACCTTCAAAGGCACGCTTCTCTTTGCACTTAACGCAGTAGGCCTCACCCTTATATTCTTCAGCCATTATGACCCTCCAATCGCCGCACTCTCAAAAGCTCGGGGACATCCCAAACCCTGCGTGCGTATGCGCTCACCATACCCCCGAACACGCTCACAAGCGGGGATTTCAAGCCTGAATTGGGGGTAACTCCAGTATTTCCTCGGGCGAACCCGCAGATCCAGCCTCATAACCCTCTAAAAAGGCCTCTGCCCGATCCTTATCTGGATATCTGGCAAGTAGCTCGTGAAAGTCATCCCCATGCCCAGCAATTCGCAAGTGAATCAATTCATGAAACAGGACATAGCGAAGTGCATAGTCGGGCGCAGTATTGAGTCGCTCAGAAATTCGAATCGTCTTATCAACTGTTGTGCACGAACCCCAGCGCTCGCGCATAACTCGCCAGGTAACTGAAATCGGGCGTTCATTAAATTCTGGCAAGAATTCAGCCAAGAGCAGATCACTTAGCTCTAGAAGTGCACCATCGCTCTTGCGTAAGCGATTCTCCCGTTTCAAAACCAGATCAATCATCTCTGGAATCACTTCAAATTCTTGGCGCCGGCTCAATCGATCAGGAATATGAATTTCAATCACGCCATTTTGGCGATATGCATGGAGAGTTCGCTTGCGTCTTGAACTTCTTATGACCCTAAATTCGGGAAGCCTGGACAGTAATTCTTCATGTTCTTTTTTGAGAGATTTTTTGGGCTTGAGAGCAGGCATATTCGGGAAGATATCGGCAAAAATTTCACCTTGAATAAAGTTTTCCACTGGCTCAGCAAAGTTATTACTTTCGGTATCCCTTTGGCCGTTGTCCATTTCTGAACTAGTTGGACTAGTTGGACTTTCTGGAAATTGCGGAGCCATGATTTATGGTGCCTCCGTTATCCCCAGAACTCAAAGAGTTATCAACTGCTTATGCACAAGTTTATCAACAGCCACCATGGAATCACTTGAATTGGATTAACCACATTAAATAAATTGAAAATATTTTCATTTGAGCACTGAACCCTAAAGAATTACTTTAGAAATACCAGAAACCGAAGAAATATCTGAAATTACCAAGCCAAAGTAAGCCCAAGTAAGTTGATAATGGCTTGTAATTACCTTAGGTTTCAGCCACGAAGTTCTCGGATAACCGTTCATTGTTTGCAAGGGGAAGGCAAACAAAGAATTGTGCGCCCGGGGACTTCGCTTTTTTATGGCCAGTTATCCGGCCAGTTAACCGGCCAGTCTTCCAGAACTTTTTGGATACTAAAGCAGCCCGGAAAGATCATCCGGAACTATGGTGCTATTCAAGAACTTACTTACATCCGCAAGATCTTGAGATTTCGGAAGAAGCGCAGGATCTTCCCAACGTTGATCGCGCCCAGCTAGCCCAATCTCGCTCTCAACTTCAAACCAGAAGAGCGAGCACTCGCGCATTTTTCTCGGTGAAACTTCTAAACCAAGAAGTGTTGCAAACAATTGTTGAGTTGGAGATTTTGTTGCTCGACCTCTTCGCAAAGTTTCGCTAAGTGCTGGATATGAAGGCAGTCGGTCGCCAACCGCTTTTGTAGATACATAATCAATCCAACCTTCAATTAGCGCAAGAATCATCTCTAACTTTTCGAGCGCCGCATCTTGAGAAGGGCTCTGCTCAGGTTTAAATAATCCAGCAGAGATTGCTACCGAAATAGATTCTGGATTGTTGATATCTAATTCGCCAGTTTCCAGGGCTCGCTCTGCTTGCTCTTGAACCGAATCAATATCAATCTTTATGCCTGCACCATATGCAGTTATCGCATCTTGAATATATGTAGATAACCAAGGGGCATGTGAGAACAAGCGCGAAGCCGCAGCTTCACGAACCGCTAGAAAAATACGGACTTCATCAATTGGGATATCTAAACCTTGCGCCCACTTTGATACGTTTTCAGGAAGCAACCTGGCCTCGCTGGATCCAAAGAGCGGGATTGCAACGTCGTTAGCACCGGTGATTGAAACCGCTAGTTGCCCGACTGAGGTACCTAACTGGTTCGCAATTAATGAGCCCATAAATGCCCGCATGATTGGTGCGACCGCAGCCAGCCCTTGCTCCATATCTGGTTCGAGTGGGGTCTGCTTCAAAACATTTGTTAAGGCGTTCGCCATTCCATCAGCGAGCGGCTCGATCATCTTTGCCCAATTGGCGACAGAAGAATCTAGCCAATCACGACGACTCCATGCCGGAAGATTTGATCTTGAAATCGCAGGAAAATTAGTTGCGTCATCTAGCCAAGTATTTGCAATATCCAATGCAACTTGAGAATCTGTTACATCTTGCGAACCGATAGGGCGATCTCCCTGGCTTGAAACAAACTTGCGTGCAACATCTCGCAGAACATCAGGTGAAATAAGTGGACCAACTGAACCGGCGCTATTTGCCGCTGCAAAGAGAGTTTGTGGATTTAATCCAAAGCTTGATAACTGAGCAAAGAGTTCATTGAAATCTGGAAGCCCATTTTCATTTGAATTTGAATCATCAGGGTCATCAGGATTTCCAGGGTTACCAGGCCCAAAGCCGAAGTTGTTACTCATTGATTTACCCTCCCTTCAAATTCACTTGTTTTCTCGAACCACTTTGGATTCTGAGAAATTCCGATCTATTCATCTAAACCAAATCAAATTAAAGTTTCTTCCCCAATTCCAAGGATATTGCGGAATATTTTGAAATGTTGTGAAATTTCTCTTAGTTTTTCCTGGAAAGTTCAACCCTGTCCGCAGGCTCAAATTGCGAAATTGTCAGCCCGAGTTGTTAAAGTAACCTCATAATTGTTGGGAAAACGAATTTGGGGTGATTCAAGTGAAGGGGATTAGCGCAGTAGCAGCCTCTAGCAGTTCTGCATTTGCCGCACTTATTTGGTGGTTGGTCCCGTTCTTCGCCGTCCTAGGAGCAATCATTTACGTTACTTGGGTCGCTAAGTTCAAAGATAAATATGCAAATGAGACGAATCGTTCGGTAACTAAATTCCAAAGTTTCCAAGACAGTTTTCGCGATGACTCCTCACCCAATTCCTAAATATCTTTCAAAGCCAGCTCTCTATTTCTTACTTTTCGTATCACTCTTTGCGCTAATGGCCCCGATGCCATTTGCGATTATTCAACCCGGCCCAGTTACAGACCTTCTGGATAAGGGCATCAAAATTACTGGACCAAGTGCATCAACTGGAAAAGTTTCCTCGCCAACCGGCAAGCTTTATTCGCTCTCGGTTTATGTCTCGAATCCGGATACCAGACCACCAGGAATAATGGTTTTAGAAGCTTGGTTAAATGGCGATTCAGTTGTATTACCAAGTGAAGTTGTTTATCAAGAAGGCGAAACAACTAAATCTGCCAACGCTAAAGGCGCGAAAGAAATGCTCAAATCCGAAGAGGCAGCAGCGATTGCCGCCGCTAATTTTCTTAAGAGTATGCAGCCAGATAAACCATTGAATTGGAAAGTTTCGGATATCAACTTTGTAATGAAGCGAGTCGGGGGACCAAGCGCCGGACTTGCATTTTCACTCGCACTGATTGCAAAACTTTCAAACCCCGAATTAATCGCCGGAAGAAAGATCGCAGTTACTGGATCTATAAATGAAAATGGCAGAGTAGGAAGTATCGGGGGCATAGACCAAAAATTGATTGCCGCCCGAGATGCTGGTGCAACTATCGTGGTTATCCCAAAGGCCAATTGCAGAGATATAACGTTTGCTGAGAACAGTTTGCAAGTAATGGCCGTAAACAACCTTAGTGAAGCTTTTCATGGATTAATCGACCCGAAAATTGCCCAAAATTTCAAATGCCCGGCCTGATTTTCGAAACATTTGGAAAAGTGAGTTTGCCCGTTATTTCTCACTAGGTAGAGTATGGACATGAGTTCATTTCAATTTCCTGGCAATCCCTTCTCTGGTTCACCAAGACCTCAAAACCCAATGCGCCCAAAGCGCCCAGGACCTTTAGCACTTACTGCAATCGTTCTGGTCATTCTTGGTTCGATACTCGTAGGGCTAAGCGGTTTTTACGCCGACTTTCTCTGGTTCCGCTCTGTTGATTTTGTATCTGTATGGAGCACGGTTCTCGTTACGAAAGCAGCGCTATTTATTTTCTTCGGACTCATCACTTCACTTTTCATAACAGCGAACGTTTATCTTGCCTACAGAAGTCGCCCGCTATATGCACCAGTTGCAGTCGAAGCAGATAATTTAGAGAGATACCGTGGACAACTAGAACCAATTCGTCGCTGGGTATTGCTTGCGATCGCTTTAGGTTTCTTCTACTTTGCAGGAACATCAGGAGTTGCACTCTGGGAAAGATGGATGCAATTTAGAAATGCAACGCCATTCGGTGTTAAGGATTCACAATTCGGTTTAGATATTTCATTCTTCGTATTTAAGTTACCGTTCTATGAAGCGCTTATTGCTTGGGCAATATCTACCTTAGTTCTAACAATTATCGCCAGCGCTGCAGTTCATTACTTATACAGCGGAATTAGATTACAAGCTGCTGAAGATAAAACTACGGTCGCGGCTCGAGTTCAACTTTCAGTTCTGCTCGGAATTTTTGTCTTGATTAAGGCAGTTGCATACTGGTTTGATCGCTACGCACTTGCACTCAAAGAGGGAAGGCTCATCACAGGTCTTTCTTATACAGACGTAAATGCGCTTCTTCCGGCTAAGGCGATCTTGGCTGGAATCTCCATAATTTGCGCACTCCTTTTCTTCGCAAACATTATTCGTCGCTCTTGGGTTCTACCCGCAGCCGGCGTAGGTCTTTTAGTTATTTCCTCAGTTTTGATTGCCGGCGTATACCCAGCTGCAATCCAACAATTCCAAGTTAAGCCAAGTGAATCTTCAAAAGAAGCGCCATATATTCAGCGCAATATCGAAGCAACTCGCGCAGCTTATGGATTAAGTGATGTCGAAGTTAAGGATTACCAAGCGACAATTGAAACCTCTGCTGGTCAGTTAAAGAATGACGAAGCAACCATTTCAAATATTCGACTCTTGGATCCAAGTGTTGTTCCTTCAACATTCCGCCAGTTGCAACAGATTAAGCCTTACTACAACTTTGCCGATTCACTCGATGTCGATCGATACACAATCAATGGCGTAAAGCGCGACTCTGTTGTTGCGGTTCGTGAATTAAGCATTGAAGGTAATCCGGCTCGAAATTGGATTAACGATCACTTGGTTTATACCCATGGTTTTGGTTTCGTATCCGCACTAGGAAACACAATTGACTCAGATGGAAAACCAACATTTAGTGTTGGCGATATTCCACCAACGAAAGGTCTCGGGGAATTCCAACCTCGAATTTACTTTGGTGAAAACGTTCCAAATTATTCAATTATCGGTGGTGCCAAGGGCGGCGACCCAGTAGAGCTTGACTACCCAGATGATAAATCTGCAAATGGTCAGAAGAACTACACATATACCGGTGAAGGTGGCGTCCCAATGGGATCCCTATTTACCCGTCTACTCTTTGCAATTAAATATCAAGAACAACGTATTGTGCTTTCAAACTTGATTAACTCTGATTCAAAGATTCTTTTCAACCGCAATCCAAGTGAGCGCGTAGCAAAAGTTGCGCCTTGGTTGACCCTTGATGGAAATATTTATCCTGCGGTTGTTGATGGTCGAATTCTTTGGATAGTAGATGGATACACAACTAGCAATGGTTATCCTTATTCAAAGAAGACAAACCTAGCTACAGCAACAACAAATACAATTTCAGCAAACACGACTTCAGTTGCCGCACTTGCAAGTAGAAATATCAGCTACATGCGAAATTCTGTTAAGGCAACAGTTGATGCTTATGACGGCACTGTGAAGCTTTACCAATGGGATACCAAGGATCCAGTTCTTGCTACCTGGAGTAAGTCATTCCCAGGAACAGTTACTCCAAAGAGTGCAATGTCTAAGTCACTGCTCGAACATGTTCGCTACCCTGAAGATCTCTTCGGTGTTCAACGCGATGTATTAAGCACTTATCACGTCAAAACTGCAGATGCGTTTTACGGTGGACAAGACTTCTGGCGAGTTCCAACTGACCCATCTTCATTGGGTGCAAATGCCGGAATCCAACCTCCTTATTACATGACACTGAAATTACCTGGCCAAGAGAAGGCTGCATTCTCACTTACATCTTCATTTGTTCCACGAGGAAATCGTCAGAACTTAACTGCATTCGCTTCCGTTAATTCAGATAATGGTCCGGATTACGGAAAGATTTCCGTGCTACAACTTCCACGTTCGACCAACATTTCTGGTCCTTCGCAAGTTGCATCAAACTTTGAAGCAAAACCAGAAGTAGCTCAAGCGCTCTCGTTATTGCGTCAAGGTGGATCTGATGTAGTTCTCGGTAACTTGCTGACACTTCCAGTTGGTGGCGGATTGCTTTATGTCCAACCAGTTTATGTTCGCGCGACTGCAAACACTTCTGCTTACCCATTGCTACAAAAAGTTCTGGTCTCCTTCGGTGATGTGATCGGATTCGACAACACACTTAAGGGCGCACTTGATCAGGTATTCGGTGGAAACTCTGGAACAGTTCTTAACAACACTTCACAATCAAATACTGGCAGCTCAACTCCAGTAGTTAGCAACACAGTGAAGTCTGCACTTGCAAATGCAAAAGCAGCGTTGGCAGATGCACAAGCTGCGCTTAGAAGAGGCGACTTCACTGCATATGGCAAGGCCCAGGATCGTTTAGAAGCAGCAATTGCTGCTGCAATTTCTGCACAAAAGTAATTACCTAAAAGTAATTTGGGTAATTAAACCTTTCGGCATAAGATTGCCGAACCGACGCGGGGTGGAGCAGCTCGGTAGCTCGCTGGGCTCATAACCCAGAGGTCATAGGTTCAAATCCTGTCCCCGCTACCAATCAAGACCAGTCGATGGCTTACGGAGAACACACCGTAGGCCAGACCATCAATAGCTAAAACAAAAACACTCTCTCCGGCTGCATGCGCGCTTTCAACCTGCGCGGAAATCTCATTTGGGAATTTAGCAGTGGCCTTTGCCATCGCAACACTTGGACCAAATAGCGCAGTTCTGGATTTTCCATTCAAAATTACGCGCGCTGCAATTCCTTGGATTGCAGATTGATTCCATTGGGTAAAGGCAATCGGTGCAACACCTTTATCTTCCAAATATTTAGCAACGCCCTTCATGGCTTTATGTTGGTCTGTTGGATTTTCAGCCATCTTGGTCAGATATTCGCGCAGCCCGACAATCAAAGTCAAAGTTACTGTTTGCAGAACAGATTGTTCGAAGTAAGTATCTGGATCGCTCTTGTATGGGTTAGATTCAATAATCTCATTCTCAACTTCAAAAATTTCTTCATATTGCGGCTCTTTTTTAGCTGACTTCTTCTCCGATTTCTTACCTGAACTTGAACTGCCACTTTTTTTAAGGAAGTTAACGAGAAGAACAATCAGAACAAAGGCGATAAAACCAAAAAGAACGAGAAGGATTTGTTGAACTTGGGAAGCGGTTAATTCGAGCCCAGCTATCTCAATCGCACTAATTTCAACGCCAGCCATTTAATTTATTTCCTTAATGAAATCACTATGAAGTAGCCCATTACTTGTGATCGCACTCCCGCCATGTGGACCAGCTTTGCCATCGAGATTTGTGAATTTTCCACCTGCTTCACGAACAATTACATCGAGCGCAGCCATATCCCAGAGCGAGAGTGAAGGTTCAACAGCGATATCAACCGCACCTTCTGCAACCAACATATGTGACCAGAAATCTCCGTGGCCGCGTGTGCGCCAAACCTTCTCTTGAAGTGCAACAAACTTAGCTTTTCGCTCGCCCCAACCGATTAGATCCGAATATGAAATCGAAGCATCACTTAGCTTTGAAACCTTTGAAACCTTAAGCTCCGAAATTTCACCAGCACCAGAATTAACTCCAGAGTTGAACTGGGTTTTTGCGCCCAATCCTTTCGCAGCCCACCAACGTCGTGCCAGTGCTGGTGCGCTTACAACTCCGACTACGACTTCGCCTGCAGGATCAATTAATCCAATTAGCGTGGCCCATGTAGGAACTCCACGTAAATAATTTTTGGTTCCATCAATTGGATCAATTACCCAGTAATACTTTCCAGCCAGAGAATCTGGGCTGCCAAATTCTTCGCCAACAACTAAATCATCTGCGCGAAGCTTTGAAATTTCAGCTCGAATTGCGCTTTCGACAGCCTTATCAGCATCGGTAACCGGAGATGAATCTGGTTTGGTTTCAATTACTAAATCAAGTGCTTGATATCGCTTAAGTGAAATCTGGTCAGCAACGCTTGCAAGATCAAGCGCGAGTTCTAAATCTGATTTCAAATCATGGGCGCGCGATGGCATGTCGGAATCCTACTGCACCGGTTGTTGCCAAGGCTTAAGTGTTAGGCCTTAAGCAGGCGACGCAAGCTCTCTAGCCTTGATTTGCTTACATCATCTAGATTCCAAGAATTCAATGCGCAACTCTCCTCGTTATGCGAGCAGTTCTTTGGGCAGTGTTCTATCGCTTCTTTGAATTCACTGAATGCAGAAATTACGCGCTTGCTATCCACATGGGCAACACCAAAGGATCTAACACCGGGAGTATCAATAATCCATCCTGGATTTAGCGCCAGTGCAATTGCAGATGAAGAGGTATGGCGGCCGCGCCCAGTCGCATCATTAACCGAACCTGTTGCACGATCAGCGTTCTCTACCAATGCATTTACTAACGTGGATTTTCCAACACCCGAATGACCGAGCAGAACCGTGCACTTGCCATCAAGTAGCTCACGTATTTCGTTGAGTTCGCGGCCTTTCTGTTTCTTTATCTGGGTCTTAATAATCTTAATGTTTAAGTCTTTATACGCCTCTAAGAATTCTTTACCATCAGATAGATCGCATTTAGTCATAATAATTATTGGTGTGATTGCCTGGTCATACGCAACAACAAGTGCACGATCAACAAAACCATGTCGGGGCTCTGGATTTTCGGATGCAATCACGATTGCCATCTGATCAACATTTGCAACAATCATTCGCTCAATTTCAGCATCATCGTCAACCGTGCGGGTTAGCGCATTTTTGCGTTCAGCAACTGTAACAATTCGAGCCAACGTTCCGTCTTCACCTGAAATATCTCCAACTAATCCAACAGTGTCACCTACTACTACCGAAGTCTTTCCGATTTCACGCGATTTCATCGCAGTAATCAGATCATCCGATTGCGAACTTGTTTTTGATTCAAGTAAGCAAGTTACGCGGCCCCGATCAACTGCAACTACAAAAGCTTTCGCTGCCTTTGAATAATCTGGTCGATCTTTTGTTCGCGGTCTTGTGCTTCTTGCTGGTCTGGAACGAACATCATCTTCATCAAATTCACTGAAGTTGCGGGGCTCAACCATTTGAATCCAACATCTGCTGCCAGGCGCCAGGGAAATCTGGAAGCGTCTTCTGTGTAGTCGCAATGTTCTCTACTTCAATTCCATTAATTGCCAGGCCAATCATTGCGCCTGCAGTTGCAAGCCGGTGATCATCGTAGGTGTGAAAAATTCCACCATGTAATGGCGCCGGAGATATGTGCAATGCACTCTCTTCCTCATCAACATCGCCACCAAGTGCATTTAATTCAGTAGCAAGTGCGGCTAGCCGATCAGTTTCATGTAGTCGAAGGTGGCCAATTCCACGCAGCGATGATGGCGAATCAGCAAGCGCTGCAACAGCGGCAATTGAAGGTGTTAGCTCTCCGACATCGTGCAAATCAATATCAATACCGTTAATTTTTCCGGTCCCAGATATCTTCAAATCATTCCCAACAAATTCTATTTTTGCACCCATCTTGGTGAAGATACTTCTCAGTTGATCACCTGGTTGTGCAGTGCGTTTTGGCCAATCTGAAATCACAACTTGGCCACCTGAAATCATTGCAGCTGCCATAAAGGGAGCAGCATTTGATAGATCTGGTTCGATTACTAAATCTTGGCCTGCTAATTCACCGGGTGCTACGTGCCATTCGCGTCTACCGTCTTCATTAATTTTGCTATCAACTTGGGCACCAAATGTTTGCAACATCGAAATAGTCATTTCGATATGCGGCAAAGATGGCAAAGTCTTTCCAACATCTTTAATCGTAATTCCATCTTGAGTTGCTGGACCGATTAGTAATAGTGCCGAGATAAATTGACTAGAAGCAGAAGCGTCGATTTCAAGAACGCCACCCGTTATCTTTCCGCTTCCGTTAATTGTTAGTGGCAAGGAATATCTATTGCCATGTTCAAGCGTTAC